>Ga0182015_10005935_pt1 | contig 12470 bp, 8 predicted proteins | sample 712P3MmetaG_FD_120478 | JGI IMG/M metagenome (GOLD analysis project Ga0182015, IMG submission 120478) | Permafrost microbial communities from Stordalen Mire, Sweden - 712P3M metaG | ecosystem: Environmental > Terrestrial > Soil > Wetlands > Permafrost | place: Sweden: Stordalen | collected...
CGCTCCGAGCGGTCAAAAGCCGCGACCCAAAGACGCGTCGGGATGAGCTTCCGGCGCAGGCTACGCGAATGGGATTTCCCGACTTGGACTGGAGACTTTACTTCGAGCGCGGGAAGGAGCCCCAGCCGGAGCTCCAGGATTTAATCCGCAGCTTGAAAGCAGCGACGCTTGACAGGTAACGATCGCGCGGCGAGACAGGCCGGCGTCAGTTCTTGGCTGCGAGTTCGAAATCAATGAACCGATCGAGGGTCTCGACATCGCCGCCCACGAGTGGACGCCCGTTGACGTAAACCGTGGGCGTGCTGTTGACGTCCAGCGCCACGCCGTCGGCGCGATTGGCGTCCACGGCCTTCTCCGCGTCGGGCGAAGAGAGGCAGGCCTTGAATGTGTCCGCGTTGAGGCCCGCCTGCGTGGCAAATTCCACAAGCTTGTCCCACACGTTTTCGCTGGAAAGCACGTCCTGGTTATCGAAGATGGCATCGTGAACCTTCCAGAAAGCCGCCGGGGATTGCTCGAAAGCGCAGCGCCCGCCCAGCGCGGCCGTCTGAGCCCAGGGATGAATGGTGGTCAGCGGAAAATCCTTGTAGACGATGCGTATCTGCGGATAGCGCGCCTCGACGGCTTTCAGTTCTTCGTATAACTCGCGGCAATGCGGGCATTGGAAATCACTGAACTCCACGAGCGTGACGCGAGCGTCGGCCGGACCCTTCGAGGGATTCCCCTCAAGGTGGGCCTTCTCGCGATTAGACGCAAAAGGGTCGGCGGACATGTCGTACATTTCGCCCCGCAGAAGCGTCTTGCCGTCCTTGCTCACAAAGACTTCGCCAGTTTGAACTTGCTCGCCCAGCGTCACTTGGATGGGAACCAAATAGAAATCCGGCGACGCGGCCGGTCCGAGCGGGCCCAGCGTGACTTTAATATCGGCGCCCCATCCGAAGAAGTGGCGAACGAACGCCTCGGCGGATTTGAGCAGCCGGGCCTGCTCGGGAGAAACGACCGCTTGCGCGGGCGCTGGTGCGGTAGGCGGCGCCGTCGGCGCCTGACCAGCGCAAGGAATCGCCGCAACCGATAACGCAACTGCGCTGAGAATGGCAGACCTTACCGACATCGAATGAGACCTCCAGCAAGTATCAAGGACAAAACAGCATAAAGAAAAACAGGGAGAAGAGCAAAAAGGAAAAGAATTCGGCAAGGGTGTTTTTCGCCAACGGTCAAATTAGCGGCGAACCTTCGCAGGAGCGTGCAGGAGTTGTAGCGCCAGCGTCTCGCTGGCGGTTTTGACTCGGTCCATACAAGGAAAAGGAGCCGGCGGGACGAAGAATGTCCTGGTTTCGCGCGGAGTCTAAGCGGAGGCCACTCGATCGGCAAGCCAGTCGCCGACCTGGCGCGTGCCCAGCGAGCCGCCGAGATCGGTGGTCGTCTTCTCTTCGCTGATCGCGGCGCGGACGGCATCTTCGATGGCTTGAGCTTCGGCTGTCCAGCCGATATAGCCGCACATCATTCCCGCCGCCAGTGCCGCTCCCATCGGATTCGCGATATTTTTCCCGGCGATGTCCGGTGCCGAGCCGTGGACCGGCTCGAACAGCGACACCTGTCCCGGATGAATGTTTCCCGAAGGCGCGAGTCCCAGGCCGCCAATCAGCCCTGCGCCCACGTCGCTCGCGATGTCGCCGAACAGATTGCATGTGACGATCACCTGAAACTGCGACGGATCGCGGACCATCTGCATCAGCAGATTGTCTATATACATGTGGCTCCATTCGATATCGGCGAACTCGCGCCGAATTTCCGCGAACACGCGTTTCCAGAGATCGTGTCCGTAGGTGAGCGCGTTCGATTTGTCGCTCATGCACACGCGCCGATAGCCGCGGCGGCGGGCGAACTCGAATGCGTAGCGTACGATGCGCTCGACGCCTTTTCGCGTGTTGATGTCCTCCTGCGTGGCAATTTCGTCGGCGGTTCCCTTCTTGAAGAACCCGCCCATCCCGGCATAAAGCCCCTCGGTGTTTTCGCGAATCACGCAAAAATTGATGTCTTTCTCCGAACGGGACTTCAGCGGCGTGAGCCGTTGGTCGAAAAGCACGCACGGGCGCTCGTTGACGTACAGATCGAGCTTAAAGCGCAAGCCGAGCAGGATGTCGGCGGCGTGCTGATTTCCGGGAACACGCGGATCGCCCATTGCGCCCAGAATAATGGCGTCAAAATCGCGCCGAAACATTTCAGGGGCATCGGATGGGAGGGTCATCCCATCGCGCAAGTAGCGGTCCGCGCCCCAATCGAATTCGGTGAGCGCGATCCTCCGACCACCCTTCGCCGCGGCGGCCTTCAAAATCTTCACTGCCTCGGGAATAACCTCTTTGCCGACGCCGTCGCCCGGGATGATGGCGATGCGTTTCGCGGAACGAGCGCTTTCGTGCATGACCGTCGCGCAACGTAGCACGCGAGTTGTGACGTGTCAACGCAGTGACCGCGTGGGCGTTCGCTACTTTAGTTAGTCCGGCGAAGGACTTCGGCGCGAAGATCAAAATTCTAGCGGTTGCTGCGAAGATTCTTGAGCGAGGTCAGCAAATGGCCTGTGAATCCCGAGGATTTTGAGACAACTTCCCTGATGCCCGCAGCCTGGGCCTCTTTTACAAGTTGCTCGGAGCAATGCATGGTGAACATCACCATGGTGGTGTTGGGGGCGACGATACTAATCTGCCGCGCAGCCTCGATCCCGTTCATCACGGGCATCTGCAGGTCCAGGACGACCACGTCCGGGTTGAGCTCTTTCACCCTTTCGACGGCAACCGCGCCGTTCTCCGCTTCGCCGCATACCTTCCAATCCGGGCTCTGTTCGATGCAGTGACGCAGCGACTGGCGAATGGCCGAATTGTCGTCGACAACTAGAATTGTGTATGGCACGCGACCACCATATGTCCTTCTACGAACGGCTGGCCGGGCCAAATGCCACAGGTCAACGGACGGCGACGAGAAAAGCAGGTACCAGCGTAGCCATGGCGGCTAGGAAGCACAATACCGCGAACGCCGTACGCAGCCTGTACGGTCGAAAAGACCTATCCGGCTGGATGCAATTGCCTGCATTGGGACGCTGGCGTAAGATGCACCGCAAATGACTGATTCTTCCACGATCGTCGGCCGCACAATCACGCATTACCGCGTGCTGGGGAAACTCGGTGGCGGCGGGATGGGCGTGGTCTACGAAGCGGAAGATCTGAGCCTCGGCCGCCACGCCGCGCTGAAGTTCGTTCCCGACGACGTGGCGAAGGACCTGCAAGCGCTGGAGCGCCTTCGACGCGAAGCGCGCGCTGCTTCCGCGCTGAACCATCCGAACATCTGCACGATCTACGAAATCGCCGAAGATGGCGGGCGACCCTTCATCGCGATGGAGTTCCTGGAGGGGCAGACGCTCAAGCAAATGATCGAGGGCAAGCCGCTTCCCATCGAGCAGGTCCTCACGTTGGGAGCGGAAATTGCGGACGCGCTGGAAGCGGCGCACGAAAAAGGCATCGTCCACCGCGACATTAAGCCTGCGAATATTTTTGTGACGAAGCGGGGACTCGCGAAGATTCTCGACTTCGGTTTGGCGAAGCTCGCCGCTGTCGCCGAAATTGTTGGCGGATCCGCGATGCCAACAGCAATGGCGGAAGAGTTGCTGACCAGCCCGGGCAGCGCACTCGGCACGATCTCGTATATGTCCCCCGAGCAGGCGCGCGGGGAAGAGTTGGATGCGCGTACGGATTTGTTCTCGTTCGGTGCGGTGCTCTATGAAATGGCGACGGGCCACATGGCATTCCCAGCCAACACTGCTGCTGTCTTTCATGACGCGCTTTTGAATCGCGCGCCGATTCCGCTATCCAAGCTGAATCCTATCCTTCCCGCGGAGCTGGGAGGAATCGTCAACAAGGCGCTGGAGAAAGAACGAACGCTGCGCTATCAGAACGCAGCCGACATTCGGGCCGACTTGCAGCGGCTGAGGCGCGATTCAGATTCGGCGCGGTTGACAGCCACGACCGGGGCGAGAGCAACAGCCAATCCCGCCGTTCATTTGACGATCATGATTTCCGCCGCTGCGGCGGTTATGGCGATTGTCGCGGGCAGCTACCTGTATTTCCACCGCGCGCCGAAGCTGACGGGTGAGGACACTCTGGTGCTGGCTGACTTCACTAATTCCACCGGCGACCCCGTATTTGACGACACCTTGAAGCAGGCTATCTCCGTGCAACTGGCGCAATCTCCGTTCCTCAACATTCTCTCGAGCGCAAGAACTCGCGCCACGCTAAGGCTGATGGCAAAGCCGCCGGGAACCAAGTTGTCACCGGACGTGGCGAGCGATCTGTGCCAGCGCGCGGGCGGCAAGGCATACATTTCAGGCTCGATTGCAAGCCTGGGCAGCCAGTATGTGATCGGCCTGGATGCCACCAATTGCAAGACAGGCGATCCTCTCGTGCAGGAACAGGTGACGGCGGAAAATAAGGAACATGTCCTGAAGGCTCTGGACAAAGCGGCGACCAAGCTGCGGGAGAAGCTTGGCGAATCGCTCAGCACGGTAGAGAAGTTCGACGACCCACTGGATCAAGCGACCACACCTTCTCTCGAAGCCTTGAAGGCCCTTTCCGAGGGAGTTCGAACTCTGCAGGAGAAAGGCAGCGCGGCAGCAATTCCCTTCTTCAATCGCGCCATTGAGCTCGACCCCAATTTTGCCGCCGCATACGAAGCCCTGGGAATTTCGTACGCGAATCTCAGGGAGCCCGGCCTGGCCGATGAGAACTTGCGGAAGTCTTATGATTTGCGTGACAAGGTAAGCGAGCGAGAGAAATTCCGCATCTCCGCTGCCTACTACCTGCTTGTCACCGGCGAACTCGAGAAAGCCGTCGAGACTTATGAAACGTGGACCCAGACCTATCCCCACAACAGCGAACCTTTCGGCAATCTGGGGGTCGATTACACCTATTTGGGACAATACGATAAAGCGATTGCCGCGAGCCTGGAAGACCTTCGCTTAAACCCAGGCAGCGCCGCTGCCTACACCAACCTCGTGGGAATATATCCCGCCGTCAATCGTCTCGAAGATGCGAAAGCGAACTATCAGCAGGCCATAGCGCACAACGTTGACAACCCGTTCCTGCACGGAAATCGCTACGGAGTGGCCTTCCTCGAGAACGATACGGCTGAGATGCAGCGGCAGGTCGCCGCGGTCAATGGCAAACCCGGCGAGGACGTGCTCCTCTCATTCGCGTCAGACACCGAAGCGTTCCACGGGCGCCTTTCGAGCGCGCGTACGCTCTCCCAACGCGCTATTGATTCGGCGCAAGGCAGCGACTCGAAAGAAACAGCGGCGGCCTGGCGGATGAATGCCGCCCTGCGCGAAGCCGAATTTAACAACGTATCGCGCTCCCGGCAGGAAATCGCGCCGGCGCTGGCCGAAGCTCCCACTCGAGATGTAAGCGTGCTCGCGGCTCTGGCATTATCGCGGATCGGAGATATCGCCCGGGCGGAGCGGATGGCTCGCGATTTGGCTGGTCGTTTTCCCCTCAATACGGCGATCAATCGTTATTGGTTGCCGGCAATCTACGCTTCAATTGAAATTAGGCGCGACAATCCGGCGAAAGCGCTCGACGATCTCCAGGCCACCTCAAACTACGAACTCGGCACACCGCTTCCCCAGTTCGAGGTCGGCGGGTCTCTCTATCCCGTGTACATTCGCGGCGAAGTGTACCTGTTGCTGCGTCGGGGCAAGGAAGCGGCAGCGGAATTCCAAAAATTTCTGGACCATCGCGGCGTCGCCCTGAACGGCCCGCTGGGTGCCCTGGCACGGCTTCAGCTCGGCCGCGCCTACGCGTTGCAGGGCGACACTGTGCGTTCCCGAGCCGCCTATCAGGATTTTCTCGGACTGTGGAAGGACGCCGACGCCGACATCCCTGTTCTCATCGCTGCGAAGTCCGAGTACGCGAGACTGAAGTAGCTCCTTCATTCGCTGCCATAGCGACGCGAGAAACTTTTCCGCCTCTTCGCGCTTGAAACGACGTCGCGATAGCCGGCCGGCGTTTCCGCGCTGCATTGACAGATATAATAGAATGGGTGACAGTATGCGTCGCCGATCGCTTGGTATTTCCGGTTCCAGTTTCCGTGAGGCCCCTCTTCGATGATCGGTCAGAACGTCTCGCACTACAAAATTATTGAGAAGCTTGGCGGTGGCGGCATGGGCGTGGTCTACAAAGCCGAAGATACGCGCCTCGGCCGTAATGTCGCGCTGAAGTTTCTGCCTGACAATATGTCGGCGGACCGCGCGTCGCTGGAGCGGTTTCAACGCGAGGCGCGCGCCGCCTCCGCGTTGAATCATCCGAACATTTGCACGATCTACGACATCGGAGAGCACGAAGGACTCCCATTCATTTGCATGGAATTGCTCGAGGGCGTCACGCTGAAGCATCGGATTGATAGCCGGCCGATGGAAATCGACGAGCTACTCGAGCTGGGCATTCAGATCGCAGATGCTCTTGAGGTGGCCCATCTCAAACGGATCGTCCATCGAGACATCAAGCCCGCGAACATCTTCATCACGCATTCGGGACGCGCCAAGATCCTCGATTTTGGCCTGGCGAAACTGGCGCCTCAACTGCGTCGAGTCGGCGAGGCCGTTGGGGTTTCTGCAGCGGTGACGGTGGCGACTGCGCCGGACCATCTCACCAGCCCCGGCTCCGCGATTGGCACGATCGCCTACATGTCACCGGAACAGGCGCGCGGAGAAGAGCTTGACCATCGAACCGATCTTTTTTCCTTCGGAGCGGTGCTGTATGAAATGGCGACGGGCCGCCAAACATTTTCCGGGAACACCTCCGCGGTAATTTTCGAAGCGATCCTGAATCGCGCTCCCACTCCGCCCGCGCGGATTAATCCACGCCTTCCCGTCGAGCTTTCTTCCATCATCACCAGAGCGCTGGAAAAGAATCCCGCGGGGCGCTACCAGACCGCCGCGAGCCTCCTGGGCGATTTGCAGAGGCTGAAGCGTGAACTGGATTCGGGGCGGGCCTCGGCGGCAGTGACGGCAGTCGCGCCGGAAGCGGTGGAAAAATCCGTCGCCGTGATGTACTTCGAGAACCTGAGCAGCGACAAGGACGACGAATACTTCCGCGATGGCATGACCGAGGACATCATCACGGAGCTTTCGAAGATCCGCGAACTGCGAGCATTTCCTCGGGCAGCCGTTCTGGCTTTCCGCGACAAGGTCGTCACGGGACCTGAGGTAGGCCGCGAGCTGAACGCGCTCTACGTGCTTACCGGCAGCCTGCGCCGCTCCGGGAACCGCTTGCGCATCACAGGCCAATTGATCGAGACCCGCACCGGCCATTCGGTCTGGGCGGAACGCTACGATCGGCAGATGGAGGACGTTTTCGCGATTCAGGACGAGATCGCCCAGGCCATTGCACGCGCTCTCAAGGTAATCCTCACCGATAAGGAAAAACAGGAAATCAAGAAGGCCCAGACCGCGGACGTGCAAGCCTACGATTATTACCTGCGCGGGCGGCAGTTCTTTCACCAGTTGCGCCGCAAGGGATTTGAGTACGCCCGGCAGATGTTCGCCCGCGCCATCGTGATCGATCCCGGGTACGCGCGCGCATATGCGGGCGTCGCGGACTGTTCTTCATTCCTCTACATGTACTGGGACACCACCGACGACAACCTTCGCGAGGCGGACCGCGCCAGCCGCAAGGCTGTCGAGCTCGACCCGGAATCGGGCGAAGCCCGCGCGTCGCGTGGCCTCGCCGTCTCCTTGAACAAAAATTTCAAGGAGGCCGAGCGGGAGTTTGAAACCGCGATCCGCCTGGACCCGAAGCTGTTCGAAGCACACTATTTCTATGCACGCGCCGCTTTTCAGCAGGGGGACATGGAAAAGGCAGGCCGCTTATTCGAGCAGGCTTGTATCGTCAAGCCACAGGACTATCAGGCGCCCGCGCTGCTGGGCACCGTGTATCGGGGGCTGGGTCGCATCGCCGAAGCGTCAGAGGCTTCGCATCGCGCGTTGCAGATGGCGGAGAAGCATCTGGAGCTTCACCCCGATGACGCACGAGCGCTGTATCTCGGCGCGGGTAACCTGGCCGACATCGGCGAGCGCGACCGCGCGCTGGATTGGGTGCAGCGCGCCCTGGCGATTGATTCAGACGAACCTTCGATCCTCTACAACTCCGCCTGCGTCTTCGCGGCGCTCGGAAGCATCGAGGAGGCCCTGGACTGCCTGGAAAAGGCGATGGCGCCTTCGAAGGGACACTGGTATCGCCAGTGGGCAGCGAAGGATGCCGATCTCGACCCAGTGCGCAACCAACCGCGCTTCCAAGCGCTTATGAAGGAGAGCTGAATCCTGAGTTCGACTTGAATGTATAGCAGGGTTACCCCGCAAATACCGGCTAGTACTCCACCTCTCCGCTAACCGAGTTAATCGTCTAAACGGATTAACTTCTAAGGGTATAATCCAGCCCCAAATGGCGCTCACCTCCGGCACTCGCCTAGGGCCCTACGAAATCCTAGCTCCGCTCGGTGCGGGCGGGATGGGCGAGGTTTACCGCGCGCGGGATTCCAAACTCGGACGTAACGTCGCGCTGAAAGTCCTGCCACCTGCGTTCGCGCGCGATGCCGAACGCATGGCGCGATTCGAGCGTGAAGCCAAGGTACTCGCGTCGCTCAATCATCCCAACATCGCTTCCATCTACGGCCTTGAAGATTCCGGCGCCACTCACGCGCTCGTCATGGAGTTGGTCGAGGGCCTGACGCTTGCCGACCGTCTGAAGTCCGGCCCGATTCCGATTGATGACGCGCTGCTGATCGCAAGGCAGATCTGCGAAGCGCTCGAGTACGCGCACGAGCGCGGGGTCGTACACCGCGACCTGAAACCCGCAAACGTGAAGCTGACGAGCGACGACGATGTAAAAGTCCTCGACTTCGGACTGGCGAAAGCAACCGAAGGCGACGCAGCTTCCTCCGACATCGCCACTTCGCCGACGCTCGGCCTGATGGCGACCCAGGCGGGCGTCCTGCTGGGAACGCCGGCCTACATGGCGCCGGAGCAAGCGAGGGGCAAGGCCGTGGATCGTCGAGCGGACATATGGGCTTTCGGCTGCTTCTTGTACGAGATGCTGACGGGGAAAATGACGTTTCGGGGCGAGACAGTGACGGACACGCTGGCCGCGGTGATTCACGCGGAACCAGATTGGTTGGCGCTGCCAACGGCGACACCGATGCCGGTTCGCGTTCTGTTGCAACGCTGCTTGCAGAAGGATCCGAAGCAGAGGCTGCGCGACATTGGCGACGCGCGCATCACGCTCGACGAAGTCCTTGATGGCGCGCCGGAGCCATCGTCCGTACTCGGCGAAAAGCCGATCTCTTCGGCCGGGATGATGCCCTCCAGCATCTCTATTCCGGAGAAGCCGTCTCGCGGCGTCATGAATCGCGCTGCGCTATGGATTGCTATTGTGGCAGTTGTGCTTCTTTCGCTGGGCGGAGGCTACTGGGCCAATACCGTCAGTGAGAGGAACAAAGCCGAACATGCTCCCGCGATCACTGCCGCGGCCCCGCCAACATCGCCGGCGCCCGCGGCCGCGAAACCGGGCGTCCCGATGCCCGCCGCTCAACAGCCTCCAAAGATTGTGCACGCAACCCCGTCGGCCGGCGCGCCGGTGGCCATGAAAGCCGCACCATCCCGGCAAACTGCCGCCCCACATGCGGCCGCACAGCGGAGCGTCGTCGCTAACGCGGCGCCATCTCCTGTAAGCACAGGCGCGGCCGCAGCACCCCGTGCCCCCAGTCCCGATGTTGCCGCAGCGCCGTCTGCCGCCGGCCTCGCCGCGTACGATGGGACATATTCCGGGCGAGTTTGTTACGGCAAGACTCCGAACGAGCCGGAGCGATGTCACCGCGAAGAAGGCGCGGTCACTGCCGGCAAAATCACCGGCCAGTGGGTAGTGGCCCACGAGGAAGGCATCACGATGTTCCTGGCAGGTGATGTTGACACTTCGGGGGACGTCAAGATCGAGATGCACAGCCAAAAGGCCGACGGCTCCCCGGTGGCAACCATCGAGCTCACAGGGACGCTGCGCGACGGGCTGATCGACGCCAGCGGCCACTTCCTTAGGGGGCGCATGGCAACACTTAGCTGGCACAAGAATGCCGGTGCGGCTAATTGAACGCTGATGGCACGGTTGGTTTTCCGGGGTTGCGAATTATTTACGGATGGACAACTTGCACATGTGCGTAGAACATGCTCGACATGGTCTTAGAAGAGGATCGAGGCTCAATAGGCGATGAGAGAAAGATTTGTATATGCGGCTTTGGTGCTGGTGGTTTGTGGAGCGATTTACCTGGTGACGCAGGGCATGAACCTGATAAACCAACCCAGTGATTTGAAGGTGGCGGGTGGCATAGGGCTGATCATACTGGTGATCGTGCTGTTTCCAGCGGCTTTGAGATGGATCTGGCACCACAAGACGACGCCACACGGCCAGCCGAATCGATAGGAGAGAAGAGATGACGCGTAAGTATGGAATACTGGCGATTCCTTTGATCCTGGTGCTGTTTTTCGTAGGGTGCGCGACACGCATCGGGCCGGGCCGTGTGGGAATTAAAGTGGACCTCGCAGGATCGCAACGTGGCGTCGAGGACCTGCCGATTCGCACGGGCTGGGTTTTCTACAATTTCCTTTCATCCACAATCGTGGAATATCCGACGTCGGTACAAACGGCAAAATGGACCAGAGATCCGAATGAGGGGTCGAGTAACAACGAAGAAATGTCGTTCAACACGAAGGACGGCCTGACGGTGTACGGCGACCTTTCCGTTTCCTACCATCTAGATGCAAGCAAGGTTCCGGCGTTCTACGTGAAATTTCGAAACGACGACATTACGCAGTTCACCCACGGGTTCCTGCGAAACGTAGCGCGCGACGCCATCAACCGGACCGGATCGCAATATACGGTGCAGGAAATCATGGGCGAAAAGAAATCCGAGCTGGAGCAGAATTCGCGGCTGGATTTGCAGAAACAGGTGGCTGACATCGGCGTAGTGATTGACCAATTCGGTTTCATCGGTTCGCCGCGGCCACCTCAATCGGTGATTGACGCGATCAACGCCAAGGTGCAGGCGCAGCAAATCGCGGTACAGAAGCAGAATGAGCTGGTGCAGTCAGAAGCGGATGCTGCGAAGTTGGTGGCCGCGGCAGAAGGACAGGCGAAAGCGCAAATTGCGGTCGCCAATGGCGAAGCGGAATCTAACCGGGTGCGCGCAGCGTCCATCAGCCAAAATATTATTGAATGGCAGAAACTGACCGTTACGGATCGCTGGATTGCGAAGTGGAACGGGCAGGTGCCGCAGGTGCAGACAGGCACGAATGGTCCGGGGATGCTGCTCGATATCAGACCGGATCGGTAAAGCCAAGCGTAGAATGCGCGGCGATGGAGCCTTTGCAAGCTTCGCGTTTTAGTGTTCGGACCCCTGCAAACCGAGGTACTTCATCATCGGGCCAACGCTCGGGTCCTTGCCTCGCCACGCTGCATACATCTGCGCCAAATCCTCCGTGTTGCCGCGCGAAAGCACCATCTGCCGGAAACGGTCGCCATTGGCACGCGTCAGGCCGCCGTGATCTTCAAACCACTGGTAGGCATCGTCATCGAGCATCTCCGACCATAGATAAGCGTAGTAACCGGCAGAGTAGCCGCTTGCCCAGATGTGGTTGAAATAGCTCGAGCGGTAGCGGGGCGGCACGGCGCTGAGCAGGAGATGCGTCTTCTCAAGCGCGTGTTTCTCGAATGCATCTGGCTGCTGCAACGCAGCGCTGGCAGGAAGGGTGTGCCACTGCATATCGAGTTCCGCGGCCGCGACTAATTCCGTCACCTTGTATCCTTCGTTAAATTTTGCGGCGTCCCTGATCTTGGCTGCCAGATCAGCCGGTATGGGCGCTCCCGTCTTGTAGTGCCTGGCGTAATGGTTGAAGACAGCGGGATAGAGGGCCCAGTGTTCATTGAATTGTGAAGGAAACTCCACGAAGTCTCGCGCAGTAGCTGTGCCTGACAAGCCCGGGTATCGCGCGTTCGCGAACATGCCGTTCAGCGCGTGGCCAAACTCGTGGAACATGGTCGTCACGTCGTCAAAGCTGATGAGCGCCGGCTCGCCCGGCGGGGGTTTCGGCAGATTCGCGACGTTGTAGACCACCGGCTGCGTGCCCAGAAGCGTTGATTGACGCACGAAACTGCTCATCCATGCGCCGCCCTGCTTGTTGTCGCGCTTGAAGTAGTCGCAGTAGAAGAGCGCCAATGGCTTGCCATCCGCATCCGTGACTTCAAAGACGCGGACGTCGGGTTGGTAAACGGGGATGTCCTTTTGTTCCTTAAAGGTGATCCCATACAGCTGGTTGGCCGCGTAGAAGACTCCGTTTTCGAGCACATTGTTCAGCTCGAAGTACGGCTTGACCTCTGCCTCGTTCA
>Ga0182015_10005936_pt1 | contig 12470 bp, 25 predicted proteins | sample 712P3MmetaG_FD_120478 | JGI IMG/M metagenome (GOLD analysis project Ga0182015, IMG submission 120478) | Permafrost microbial communities from Stordalen Mire, Sweden - 712P3M metaG | ecosystem: Environmental > Terrestrial > Soil > Wetlands > Permafrost | place: Sweden: Stordalen | collected...
AAGGAAATTCACAGACTAGCAATCTGTTGGCTTTCATCGCCGACGGCTATTCGGGACGAGTCATAGATCTCACGAATCAGAGAATCCTCTTGTAGACACGCTCAAATTGCCACCTGCCATCTGAAATTAAATTGCAGTCCGTCCCACTTTTGCTCCTGAATAAGCTTTGCATTTGTCGGCATTTCGGAAGATTGAGGCTGTGCCACACGCATGGGCGGCATGGCGCGATGAAATCTGATAATCCTTTAGCCTAGTTCCTTACATCATCCCGATAAATCCGCCTGCGCTCACCAATGAGAACCATTCAAATCACGCAGGTCACGTTGCGAAGCCTCACACAAAATTCAAAACGATTACCCCCCCAGAGTCCGAATTTACCGCGCGACATGGGCCAAACTCCGTATGGAGAAATCAATAATAACATCTCCGGCTGCTGCACATGCAGTCCCTTCTTGTCTATTTCCATCCCCTGCACCACAGTCTCGAGTCCTGCACAATGGACTCACGAATTTTGACGGCCTGTTGTTGGCTGTTGGTATTTTTGCAGATTGTTTTTGCGGTTCCGATGGGAGTCAAGGTTAGTCGCGATGAAAACAGACTGGATGATGGTATGTCTCTCGTTCAAAAAGGATTATTATTAATACGGATGTATAGGAGGGAGAGTGTATGGACCTGGACTCAATGTGCAGGATACGAGGACACCAGAGAAAATCGTCGCTCAAGCCTATGCATTCCTTGAACGGAATCTGATTACGGGGAGACACGATGAGTATGGATATGAATATTCTTTTTCGATGCCTAGTTCGTATAAATATGGTCCGAGTCAATGGCTTTGGGGTATTGCCGCTCAAGTCTGGTATTGACGATAGACTCGGGAGCTCATCAAATTTTGTGGGCGAAGAAAGATGTCAATCGCGCCATCGCGGATTTACGAGGGATGTTGAACTTTCAGTTGCACGATGGACGGATCCCGGAAATGATCAATTGGCATGCCGAGAAACAGGGATTCGTATCGCACTTTCTGACGAGGATACAATACTCACATACGACATACAATGACCTCACCCAGATGCCTGTCCTTCCATATAGGTTCAGTTGCCTCAGGACACGTGATGCTGATTGTAGTTTAAGAGCTATATACGAACAAACAAACGACACTCAACTCCTTCGGGAAATTGTACCCAAACTTATCCGATACTTCAATTGGTGGAAGGAGAACAGAGATGTCGACGGTAACGGTCTCGTCACCATTCTTCACCCATGGGAAAGTGGCATCGATCTTAGTCCTGCATACGATCCAGCCCTGGGAGTATCAGAGGGTATAAATCCTTTACCATGTCACTGACACCAGCCGCGCGTGCTCGTCCTACCTGGAAACAAGCGTACAGTCCCCTCATCAAACTTATCCTCCAATATAACTTCATGCACGGTATGGTCTCATTTCATCTCAACTAAGACTAGGATGGAATCAAAAAGCAATTCTCGGTCGAAAACGTGCCCCGAAATACTCTCCCTTCAAGAGCTGGTTCCGAGTGCAAGATATCGCCGTCAACTCTGTCTACGCCTCAGGCTGGGGCGTACTAGGCGATTTGGCATCAAAGTACGACGTTGAGCTTGCTCGACAATGTTACGCCAATCAGAACGCATCTGAAGCGGCGATCATCAAGTACATGTACAACCCCGAAACACGAACCTTCCACCACCTATGGCATGCCAAAGATGGCACCCAACAACGTCATCCCGTCAAAACCATCCAAACTCTCTTCCCCCTCTTACTATCATCCCTCCCCACCGAAGCATTAAACGAAATCCTGAGACTTCTGCGTGATCCAAACGAGTTTGGAACACCTTACATGATCCCCACTGTATCCAAAGCAGAACCAGAATACAATCCCGTCGCAGATACATTACTTTTATGGCGTGGTCCAATTTGGGGATTTACAAATTGGTTCGTCCTTCAAGGTTTAGAGAAACATGGTCAAATGTACGCCTCCCCCTTTCTGAAGAGAGTTGACAAGTAGGGACGATGTTGCTGTGATTTTGAATAAATGGATTGAGATGGTTACGCAAAATGGCATTTGGGAGCACTATAATCCTGAGACTGGAAGAGGATATGGAGCGGAAGGTCTTGGGATGAGTTGCTTGATTGTGGATTGGATGGCACGGATGGGAATTGTTGAGATTCGCAAAGCATGAAGCGTTTTCGTTTGGAATACCTTGGGGGTCTAGATTTCGTCGCATTAGATATCAGAATACAAAATACAGAATACAAAATATGCTGCCCGGCAGGCAACTTGTGGAAGTTGATGGTATTTACATTTCACTGCAGTACGCATTCCCGGCTATTTACAATTAAAGAATATATCGGAACTCTGAACGTCAGAAAGGTCGGGAAGAGTGACGTACCTGGATTTTCCATATCCGTCATATCCAAAAACTCCCCGTTGACAACCTTGGTATAACCCTGTGCAGTTGTAAGTTTCTCCTTCTGCTTATTCCTGTGAACGTTGATCTGTCGAATGACGATGAGTATCACCAACGACAATCCCCAACACACAATAATGGTGATCTCAGCTGGTCGGTACTCGGGAGCATCTTTACTCTGAAATATTTGAGGACCAATGAGATTTCCAATACCTAACGTCAGCCCACAATTCGAAACCAAGTCATACAATAGCCGATGAGATACATGGCAGAGATCGTGGTTTTCTTTGTATATCCGGCGACATTACTTGAGATGAGGGAAAGGACCACAACAAATGCAGTGGCGGAAGCCTGAGTCAAGTAGTATCCTGCAAGCCGCCCTTGTTTCATACTCTGCGGTAACGCTACAATTAGTACATTAAAGTTCATGGAGCTACCAACGATGAGGATGACACCGAGTTCCGCAATCGCAAGACTAGTGAATCCACTTAGGATACGTTGTCGAGACCAATCGCCAAAGTAGAGAAAGAATAAGATAGTCACCACTTCAACTGCCCCGCCAGGGGTCCCATACAACAATGACTGCTCGGCGGTATATCCGAATCCCTGGATAAGAAGCGAGAAGAAGTTGGTAATCCCTCCGTTGGGGATATCAGCGATGAGAGCATAGAAGAAATAGCACCATGCCTACTATCAGTATTACGTTTCAGGAAAGCCCATACCAAAGGATCTTTGAGCGCCTCGATGAATTGATACTTTTTAAAGTGACGATTTCCGACTCCTTGTTGATTGACTCGAATCCGCTCAATCGCATACACCTTTTCTTTGGGACTCAGAAATCTCGCATTGAGAGGATTGTCGGGCATAAAAATGAACAAAAGAACACCAAAAACCGCAGTCGTCAATCCCGTCCACAGAAACATGATTCTCCACCCCGCAAGAGCAGCCTGTCCTGAATTTGTCCCCGTTGCAATCCCGTACGCGACCAACCCGCCGACGATCTGCGCGAACCCGTTGAACGAAAACCACAGGCCGGTGCGAGCACCCTGTTCATGTTTACGATACCATTGAGATGTGAAGAGGGCGAAACCGGGAGTGACAGAAGCTTCGAAAATTCCTAGGAATGTTCGAACGACCATTAAACCAGCCCAGTTTGTAGTGGCGGCCATGCAGGACAAGATGCATCCCCAGATGATGATATTTGTTGCAGTGTATTTCGCGAGTGGAAGACGTTGCATTAGACGATTCGCGGGGTATTCGGCGAATAGGTAACCTGCACATAATTAGATGTGGCGAAAATAAGACTAACCGAAATAGAACATGGAACCGAGCCAGTTGTACTGACCACCGGTGAGATTAGTGTCCGTACGGAGACCCATAATGGACGCATATGACAGGGTGGTTTCTAATGTCAGCTTATCGATAAGACAGGGAGTACTGTCGAGATATTGTAGACCATAAATAATACAAAGCAGGGGCATGATATGCCAGTCTATTTGTAAGATGGTAAGACCAGGTTGAGATACCAATTTTGCGAATGAGTTTCCGATTCATGTCATCATCTATAACAATCGTTTCCCCCTCCTCTAGCTCAAGAGCCTTAAGCGCTTCATCTCCATCAATCCCCGAATTTCGCAAAATGTCCCCAGCCTTCAGAGCGTGAGGGGCCTCTTTCTTTTCCTCATTCAACGTAGCATGATCATCATCGTAATTCGTATACCTCGGCGTAGCTTCAATATCGGTTCTCTCTCTCTGATCCATTTTCGACAACGATCTTCACCACATCGGAGTAGACCACAATCTATATAAGGTTCGCCCCATTCCATTGACAATGACGAAACTGGCGACGTGCGATAGAGCAATCAATTTGGTGCGGGGAAATGCTATCGCGTGTATCCACCCACATTCTTGGATCCTATCAAATCATGACCGCGGATTAAGCTATGATGGGGTGGCGTACTCGGAGCGCAAGGTGCCGATCTTCGTGTTACACAGTCAAGCTTATATACAATGGCGATAAGAAGGAATCGATTACGAACTCTGTAGTTAATCAATGCGGTTTATTTTTACACGATTGCGATCCCTATTGCAATACCCATCCAAATTTACAAAGCCCCGAAAACCAATCTAGAATACAAGTAATGTACCTTAGACGGTACATTTAGTATACAGTCTCGCAATCCACAAGCCCAAATAATACCCCGAATCATCCACCGATTCCTCCATACCAGTATGTCTGTACCCACTTGAAATATTCAACTCCTGTTCCCCCGCTCCTTCATGCCACCATCTCAACACCTGAACCGGTCTCAACATCTGCCATCTCCCCGAACTAACCGAAATCTCAGGTTCCGTACCTCCCCTGAAAAAATAATCTGGAATGAAAATCTCAGTCGGAAACACGTCCGTCGCACGAGTAGGTTTGAATTTCATATGAAACGAACAGTTCGCAAGATCGAATGAGTGGGATATGGGAATACCGGCGGTAACGATGGGAGACGGACGCACAAAAGCTTCCATTGCGCGCGACCCGTTTTCAAGACGCGTTTGGTGGCGGAATCGAAATGCGAGGTCAGAGGGGATAGGTTCGTCGCCGTGGCGGGTGTCGCGGATGGAGGTTCGTCGGAGGTATGGATCTTGAGAGTTTCTTGAGTCGTGAGAAGGTCTTGAGTCGTGGATTTTCTCGGGATCAAATGGGGTTGGGGGGTTGGGGGATTCGTCGTCTTTACTCCAGAGGGATAAATCTTCGCCGTCCCAGAGGTCACCCCATTGATGCGAGTTCTGGGAGGTCAGAGGTGAGATGAAGGGGGAGGTACGTTAGAACAATAGCACCAGAGAGTGTAATTCAGACCTGCTCCTTCGAGGGCATAGTTGTTGGCATCCATCGCGGCATATTGACCTACGTACTTTCCATCCTTGAATGCCTTTTTATTGTCCATGTCATAGGGTATCCCAATTTCTGACATTAAGAATGGTGTTTCGCCTTCGAATTAGTGAAATGACTAGAAGACATACCCAGTTGATCGAGTCCCTCCTGTCTCATAGCCTCCAATTGATCTTTGAAACAATTTCGAATGGCCTTGGCTCCCAGACGCAACGCCTGAACCGGAGTCATATATTTCCCGCGTAAATATCCCAGTCCATCTACATTCCACCATTTCCTACAATCAACCCGACTCCAGCGGTTGTTCGAGCGTACCATTTCTTCTGCATCAAGGTCAATCCGTCATAAAAATGCGGCGAATAAACAACTCTCCCTCCCAAAACCTCTGGATTCATCTTTGGAGGAATAAACCATACTGGCGGCTGAAACAATATCATGGCCTCGGTATGACTTTCTCGAATCGCATCAATGTACGTCTTGACATGTGGGATAAAGTATCTCTGCATCCACACTTCATCTGTAACCTCCTCCCCATCAGGCGTCTTTGCAAAATAATCCGGTCTCGATAATTTTCTTGTCGTTGTATCCCAAACTCCATGTTGTGCCCACAGACATTCCCCCAACTTCCAATCTGGAGACCGTTTCCATCCATACTTTGACTCCTCTGTCGAACCCGGTGCAGCCCAAACTTTCACCCCTCCAGGATCAACAACCCGAGTCCCCTTCTTCGCAGGACCAAAGCTTCCGAATTCAAAGTAATCGCACGTTTCAGCGAAACCAGAGCCAAGTTTGAGGCCTTGAAAGGCCGTGGGAACGGTGCCTAGTCGGATTTGTTGGTTTGCCATTAGATTGTTTAGGTCGAGGTTTCCGGTGAATCCATAGTGTGGTTCGTTAAAGTTTTCCCAGCCTATGATGGTGGTGTTTTCGAGGGCTCCGGCGGAATGGATTCGGGAGGCAAAATGTTTTATTGCGGCGATGAAGCTGGTTTGGAGGAAGTCTTGGATGTTCATGTCGTTTATGATTGCTTTTGGAGCAAAGTCACGACCGGAGAAGAAGAGAGTGTACATGGTATAACAGACGAGTCGATGCTGCAAAATCAGCGTCAATGGTCGGTGGGATGAACATAATTGGAACTCCACATCATGAAAGGGAATTTATCTGGGTCGGGCCATTCGGATTGGAGGATGGCTCCTTCGGTGACTTGAAAGTTTTCGGGATTGAGTCCTGCTGCAGTCAATGTCCACATGGGAGCTCCAGATCCTCCGGAGAATCGCGACCACTTTCATTAGTACGCTTAACTGGGTCAATGACGTACCACATCCTGATGCGGATCCATGAATACCAACAGTCCATGTTTTCGACACTTTCGTAATACTTCAATGACATAGTCGATGTATTCTTCATCATACTTTCCCCTTTACAATCAGAAATATTCTTGGAAATAGCGAATTTACGGTCCAGCATGTTCCAACGCCTCCCACGAGAATATAAACCGCACAACATTGAATCCATATCCCTTTATTCGTCCCAAGTGTTCATCCGCCTCTTTCAACGGAAAGGGTGCTCCTACAAAGCTTATATCGTCGGCATCAAACAGACCCTTTCGAATATGCGATGGAATATGTGGATCCGTGGGGTTCTTTGCATCGCCTCCAAGATTGACTCCTCTCAGCGTTAATACCCTGTCACGTTAGAATCATCCAAGGCAGTTGATTGGAGGCTACCTTCCATGAGCATCTTTGAAGTGTCTGCCCTCGATCTGGACAGTCATAGATGGAGGGACAGATTTGCGGGAATGCTCCGGTGACATGGTTGGGAGAGGAATGTGATGGAGACTGCGCAGCATTCGTTGGTGAGTGTGTGAGTGCCACAAAATGGCGTTCCTGATTTCCCGATCGCGATTAGCACCCAAACTTAGGGGGGTCATCAGCTCAACGATCTCAGTAAGATGTATTTCTATGACTGCTCGACTGTACAATTTCCTCTGCAGATTTAATCGCCACTATACCCGTAACCACTTTCTGAAGACCAAAACTCCTGTTCATATTCCGTCGGAAACGCTAGATAATCACACACGCATAACTCATCCGGATGTTCCTTCCGTACCCGCTCCACCTCCCCCCTCAAAATATACTCATACTTGATTGCTTCAAGTGTAACAGACACCCGAATAGTATCGAAATATTTCGGCTTTGTCCAATAATATTCAAAAGGGATCTCTTGATCTATTATTAACTTTGGATGTTCCCAGTCCCTCTCATTGGGGATCAGCTCGATTTTCCACATGACTTGGTCGGGTTTCGTGGGAGACATGCGCCATCGAACTGCTGGTGTCGTAGTCCATGGGAGGACTTTGAAGCCGATAAATCTTCCACATTGTCCGTCGCAGGATTGGATACTCGGTGACAACGACCGAGAGCCTGGTGAGGGTGGTGCTAGGATAAGCTGTCTATCTTGAAAGGGGATGGATACTTTCGATATCTTCTGACGGAGACAGATCTCCATGATCCATAAACCGTAACCCAAAACTGAGAACCCGCAGATTGAGAAATGCCAGATCGATATGTAAAATCTCATGCAACCACGAAACAGGTTCAATCCTCGCATTGAAAACATAAAACCCACCCTCCTTCTCAAGTCTCCTCTCCGACTTATCCAAATCAACCGGAATAATACTTCTCGTCCCCCCATTCTCCTGAAACGACAATCTCCATCGACCAATATATTCTTTACTCTCCAGATACCATCGACTGATCTCATAAAACGTCCGACACGTCCCGCCCGCCCGCATTAGATCCGGTAACGGCAGGTAGAACAGGATATGTTCGTAGATCTCTGGAGGGAAATTCATGGTGTTCAAGGTGGTCCGGAGAGGGACGGGCGGGTACATATATTCTCTGTGTGTTGTGGCACGGTGGACACGTTCCGGTTATGCCGCCGCATGAAAATCCGTTCCGGGACAAAATAGCATGGACGGTGAAAATACTTTTAATCGACCTCGCCGGTACCGGATATAATGTCCGGGAATTGCGGGAATTTCATCAATTCGGGTTTCGCTTGAAAGTACTTTTGTCGTCTTAGACGAGGAGGGCTGGACATGAAATGATGGCGGCCATTTAACTTTTTCATGGCGCGACGGCCCCTGATTGGGACGTATGGCGGTCCGTCCGCAAGTTTGAATCGAAACTTGTGTCGATCATTTTTTTTCGTACTGTGACTCGATCTTCGCAGCTGGACGACAAAGGGACACAGCATTGTAGGACGCTGCCACAATGTCGGGAGATACAGGAGCTGTTGTCAATGGCACACAGGAAGCATCTCACATTCTTGATTCATTCGAAAGATGTCCCTCTGAGCACGCAAAAACTGTCTTCCTTCTGGACGAATTGGTGCCTTGGATTCAAGGCAAACGTAGACCTCCCCCATTACGATGTATTTGTGTCCATGAAATGCGTCAATTGCATCTCTCGATACATTTTCTCATACTTTGAAGACCTTTGACTGATTTGCGTGATAGATTGTTCAGATGTAGACATCTCCTTGATCCTCGAATTTCTGATTCCAAAATATGCGTCTTTCCAAACCCGACACATCCTCGCAGCATTCCATACCCTCTTCAACGAACTCTACTCCCTCAACAAATCGACCTTCCTCTCCACAATCACACGCACATTATCCCCCTCCATCACCCACGTAACCCTCAAATCCAACGCCCCATCCAATTACCACACCCTCCTCGACTGGGTAAACCACACTCTCCTCCTCTCCGTCCAAGACAACCAATCCTTCACACAATACCTCCCCGATCTCATCCTCTGGCAATCCACTCTCCTCACACACTGTCTCGCCGAATCCCACAAACGCGCGCTCAGAGTATCGGCCCTACAGGACACACGGATGTGTTTACGTGGGATTTTCCAGCAGAGTGAGAGTATTTGGAATGGGAATGCTGTGGAAAGTTATGTGAAGGTTTTGATGGGTGCAAAAGTTCCGGCGTTTGTGGCGGCGGTGGGGTTGGGGGTTCTGGCGGATGTGTGTAAACGTTTGAAGAATGATACTCCGATGGAGGTGATTGAGTCGTCGAAAAGTGCGTTTTATGAGTTCTTTGTCAAGGAGTTGTGTGGGTCTAAAATACGGGTGCCATTGTATGTTATGGTATGTGTCTGCGTTTTGACGGCGGGGAATTGACTGGCTAGAATCGGTTTGTTTGGTTTTTTGACGGGTTCACGACTCAAGAGGACTTTGATGGGATATTAACGCTGGCCCTCGAACGTGGATTATTGAGATCGCCAGAGTTGGTTCTTATTGGTTTCACTGCACTACGAGTCATATCTGACCTGTAGATATCATCCCGCCGTTATGTATTGCTCTTTGTGACGAAATCGACTTTTCTCAGGCTGTCTCCAAGACCCTCCTCTCTCAATTAATATCATCAATCAAGTCGACCAAAGTAAATATTCGTGAGGCCAGTCAACAAGCCACATTTCTTCTCGTATCTCGATGTCATCACCCCGACGCGCTCAAAACTATCGTCGAAACACTCATGAAAACTCTCAAAGATGGTATTACCAATTGTTATGCTTTGTTGACAAATAGAACGTTCAGTAGATACACGAATTGCATTAATCCGAGTCATTGAGGGATTACCGAAGACCTCAGCATCTCTCTCGTCTTATATCGTGGACTCATTGACTGCAATCTTTGCGAAAGAGACGAATGAGACGGCGATCCTTGCCATGACAGATGCATTAATGACGCACGAGGGTGTTCTTTTCGAGGACGACATCGCCATGGACGACAAAGTCACCATATTGGTGACTGCAGGCTTGTCAGACAAAAGAAACAAAATAAAAGCCAGTTGGGCCGCTTCGGTTTCGCACATAATCTGGAACACAAATACTACCAATGCCTCGATATTCGCCTTCTCGAAACATGTTTCAAAGCACTTATTCAGTGTATTCAATGAAGTCGCTGTCAATGGAGTCCAGGCAAGTCAGAACGGTACCATAGTCGGTGGTTATGCGGTCTGTGCAGCGGCATTGGGACGATGGTCCGAATGGCACGATAATCATCTTTGTACCTTCCCACTCTGGAATCGTTTAACAGTAGCCCATCTTGTGAAATCCGAAGGGATTTTAAAGACCATTGCTGCGGTCGCGCCGAAGCCATCGTTTCTGCTCAATGAACGAATTTATACGAAATTGACTGTTGAACGAGATCAACTATGGGCTATCAATGCACTTGAGGCTGCAGGGATGAGAGATCTCAAGGATATGGGCATTGCATGGTCAATCGCCGCAGTCTACTTTATCGTCAACCCCAAACTTTCCAGATCTGTTCGATCCACAGCAATAAGTATGGTGGAGAAAGTAGTACTATCCCTGGAGGGAGAAAGTCGCTGTGACGGTGTCGACAATATCGTTCTTGGGATCGAGGATTGGTTACACCAGGTTCGGCTCACTGAGTATTCAATCTGATGTACCTAGTTGGCTGAAGAGCGGAAAGAATCGCCTGCGATGACGGTGGGAAGTTCATGGCTGCTACTGCTGAAGGACCTCCTCAATTCAATTCTCTCCGATACCTTATCGAGTGAACCGTCCTACGTCAACCACGTTCTCATTCGTCTGTTCGTTTTAGCACATCACCCAAAGCTCCCCCGATATCAGTGGTCTTGGGTCGATATCGCAAGGCGAGCGAATGTTGACCCCGGAAATTTGGCAATGACTTCGACAAGCGAATTCATGACATCGATCTCAGAGAAGTCATGGCCGACAGAAAAGGTATATCCAACAGCAATGGAATCTCACAATAGGACTTGGAATTTCAAACCGCGGCTTTCTCGGCATGCGGAACACTTGCATTCATTAGCCCAGAGACCGCCATCCCACTACTAGTCGACCAAGTCGCCGAGAAATTATCTCCGTCCGTGTACAACTGGATTACCCCAATCGACATACAAGTCTGGAAAGCCCCCCAAGGTGTCCCCGTAGTCGATGGTATACCCCCTCATTCATGCTTGCTCACGCCAGTTCTCCAAAAACCAAGCAACGGCATCGCCAATCGTGCAGGAAAGACACAGAAAAAGGGAGACTGGGAAGCGGAACTTCGAGCGGAACTTGAAAAGAAAAAGGGCGGACAAACGAAATTAAGTGCAAAGGACCAGGCACTCGTCAACGAACAACTTGCGAAGGAGTTGACGATTCGATCGAGAGTGGAGGAAACTCGACAGGTTGTGATGACTGGATTGGGTATTGTGCGCAATTTGATCGAGATACCTGCTGCGCTTGGCATTGAGTTGTGGTACTTCAAGGTATTGACAATAATTTTGCAAGGGGTTGTACAAAAGTGTGGTGGGTTTGTTGGAACGAGTGCCACGGATCTGTACTTGGTACGACCTTGGAGTGTTGGGCTGACATTCCAGGATATGTCGAAACTTACAGATCAACGGCTTGGGTTTCTCAAGATTCCAATTGGCGTCGCTCTCCTCCGAAACCTCAAAGTCCCAGAAGTCCCCGAAAATTGGACCGAGGAGCCTCTTACAGAGCTCAACCTGCGCGTGCTCTATCGACTACGATTTTTGAGTGAACAACGTCCTTTGGACCTCACGTCATTTCAATACTGCCTGCCTCTTGCGCTTGAGATACTAGATGTCGGGAAACAAACAGACAAGGAACGAACTGAAAAAGAAGAACAGATCACCCTCGTCTTGGAATTTCTTTCTTTTCAGGCGACTTTATGTATACCCTCCATCCTATGCCAGTCTGACGTGCAGGTGATAATCAAGATCTTCCCAGAATGGAGCTTATTCAAAAACTTCTGGATGTATTGTTAATCGTTCCGGCAATGTCAAAACTTGCACGAGATACGTTTCTGCAAGTAACGGACGCGATCTCTGCGAATGAAACGAAAGAAGAGATGGATGTTCTTGTCAGTGGGCTGTTGAAGCCCTCCGCAAATGTCCGAAACGCCGTTCTGCAAGCACTGGAACCATTTGATCTTGAAGAGACTGAGCATCCAGAAATCGTTTTCTTAGCTTTACATGATCCGGACGAACGAAATTCCGAGCTGGCAACAACACTCTACGAGACGAACTCCATCTCCCTTGATTTTTCTGGCTTACAACGATTGTTTACTCTTCTTGGTAAACCAATATCGTCCTGGT
>Ga0182015_10005938_pt1 | contig 12467 bp, 11 predicted proteins | sample 712P3MmetaG_FD_120478 | JGI IMG/M metagenome (GOLD analysis project Ga0182015, IMG submission 120478) | Permafrost microbial communities from Stordalen Mire, Sweden - 712P3M metaG | ecosystem: Environmental > Terrestrial > Soil > Wetlands > Permafrost | place: Sweden: Stordalen | collected...
GACCTCACGAGCATTCAGCTTCAGGTACCTTCGTACCGTCCCACCCTGGGATTTCCCTTGCAATACCCCTCGCCCCAGCCCACACTCATAGACAGTGGGGATTCTCCGCGAAGGCGGCAGAATCCCCATCGCCGTTTTCGCGAGGAAAGAGGCCTCTGTATCAGGGCACGAGTTCACTCGTGCCGAAACAGCCAGGAGAACACCGGGCTTCAGCCCCTGTGGGATTTCTTTGAAGGGGCACGGCTTCAGGAGCCTGCCCGGAGCGAGCGAAGCGAGCCGAATGGGTGCCGTAACGGTTGCAGAATGATCGGCTTGAGCCGCCGAGGGATGGTTTTTCTGTTCAATAAGAGCTTGATCGAGTGGCAGAGAAGTATTTTGGATTCAAATAGATAGACAACTTCCATCTTGGAATCAAATAGATAGCCGTCAACAGAGAGGTTGACAAACTGTATAATGCTGGCCAGCAACCTGCGTGGAATGAAATAGATAACTGTCAAACAGTCACCCCGTGGGAGGGAAAAAGGCGACAGTTTTCGCGTCCATTTGCCGCAGAGTCCGTGCGCAAACCGCCCATCGTGGTCCGACGCCCAGATATCGGGCTTCAACGAACCAAGCCGAAGACAACGAGCCAAAGTAGCAGCGAAGTATTGTTGATTCAGATAGATAAACAACCTCCGCTTTAGAATCAAATAGATAGTCGTCAAAATGGACCGTCGACAACCCGTCGAATATTACTGCAACCGCCGTCGAATCAAATAGGTAGCCCCTGCGAAGCCCCACCCCCAGAGATGAAAAAAAGAGACACTTTCCCGCCAGGCCTCGCTCCAGGAGCCGACCCGAATGTTCCACGTGGAACATCGACTTTCCGTTCCTACTGCCGCCTATTCCCTGCTTTCACTGTTCCACGTGGAACAACCTGTCCCCTGTACCCTGCACCCTCTACCCTGCTCTCACGACAGGTGCCCCCGGAACAAGTAAAACAACTCGATGAGCAGAATCAGCACAACAACAACTTCAAGGAAGAACGCCCGGCTCTGGTTGAACTGCTCCACCATATAGTCGTAAAGCTCTTCCGCAGTCTTCAGCTTTTGGGCCACCAGATTCTTGTAGTCCGGAACGCCGACTTTGGCGGCCGCTAACCGGTAGAGGCGAGCGGCATACATATCGCTGAGAAACTTGATCGCGTTGTCGGCGTGCTCGGTGAGTTCAGCCACTTCAAGCAAAACGGTGTGCAGATTGTTGGCGGACCGCGCCAGACGCCAGCGAGCCAGCCTTCCGTGCTTTTGATCCAGGGAGTCGTAGACGCTGTCAAGAACCCCGGTCAGCAGCTCGTCGTAGTGCCGGAATTCGAGGAGCTGGGAGTTAGCGTACTCGAGCAGCTGGATGGCGGTTTCAGCGCCGGCAGTGCTGTCGTAGAGGAGCGCCGCGTTCCATCCAATAACCGCCACGTCAGTGGCGTAGTAGGAAATCTGCGAGTTGAGCACCTCGGCGCACTCGCCGGCTGAGAGCGGCAGTCGGTCGCCGCGCACAACCTGCGCGATCTGCGTGCGGTAGTCGCGCGTCAGGTCCGCTGCGCTGGGCTGGCCATCGATTTCGCGGATATGGAAGATGAAATAGTCCTCGGAGAGCCAGCTGGAGTAGGGTTTGACGAGGGCGGCAGGGGCAAAGCGGGCGAGCCTCTGGCGGACGATGGGCTCGGCGCGGGAAGCAAAGTCGAAGTCCCAGACCCAGCGGCTGGCCAGATGGACGAGCGAATCCCAGTCGCCGCTGAACGGCAGATTGAAGAGGACGCTAACGACGCCGTAGTCGTAGTACTTTATTTCACCGGAGAGGGTTTCGCCGGAGTCCAGAACCAGCGGCTCGATGGATTCGACAACGGGTGGGCGCTCATAGCGGACATAGGCGGGCGCGGCGTGTTTCAGGTTCGGCTTCTGGACTGTCCGGGCGCTGATGGATTGCTGGAGCTGGTCCAGACGGATCTCCTCGGCAACGTCGAACTGAATGAGGACGAGGACGGATCCGGTGAGCATGACAGGGTACAGGGTACAGCGAAGTTCCCCTCTTGTTCCACGTGGAACACCCACGCTCGCTTTTAGCCCGCGGTTCCCGCCTGGACAAGGCTACTACCGGCATTGGCTACTTCATCCTGCATTTCCCATGACGAGTTTCTTCAACGACTCGATTCGTTCCGCGTGGGACACATCGAGTGTGAAGGGCGAACTTTGGGTGAAATATCTTGCCCTCCGCGGCCCCGGTTTTCCACGCGGGTCTCTCGGGAAGCAACAGTCCTGTAGCAATCCTCGAAAGCGTGCATCTCTCATGGCTACTTTGGTTTAGGTTGGTTTGGGCAGTGGGCTGCCGAATTCCTTCCACAGAACGGGACCGGTTGTGCACAGGCGTTTCGCGTTGCGGAGGGGGCTCGGGACCAGTACGCTCTTCTTGTCATGGGGAAAGTGCTGGCGGTCGTGAATCAGAAAGGCGGGGTAGGCAAGACAACCACCGCCATTAACCTTTCGGCAGCGCTGGCTTTGGAGGGATTGCAGATCCTTCTGGTGGATTGCGATCCTCAGGCGAACTCCAGTGGCGGGTATGGGATACCGCGGGATGCAGACCGGCGCTCGTCGTATGACGTGCTGATGGGCGAGGCGACGATTGATGAGGTCGCGCTCAGGACCGAGATTGAGACGCTGAAAATTGTCCCCTCGAACAAAAATTTGACGGGCGCGAATGTTGAGCTGATCTCGATGGATCGGCGGGCTTATCGGCTGCGCGAGGCTCTGGATAAGGTTCGGAGCAAGTACGACTATATTGTGCTGGATTGCCCGCCGGCGCTGGATTTGCTGACGCTGAATGCGCTGGTGGCCGCAGACCGGCTGCTGGTTCCGATGCAGGCGGAGTATTTTGCGCTGGAAGGGATTAGCGAACTGGTGCATACGCTGGAGCGGGTGCGGGGCGCATTTAATCCGGGGCTGGAGATTGAGGGCGTGCTGCTGACGATGTATGACGATCGGACGAACCTGGCGCAGCAGGTGACGGAGAACCTTCGTGAGTTCTTCAAGGACAAGCTGCTGAAGACGGTGATCCCGAGGAACGTGCGGCTGGCCGAGGCGCCGAGCTATGGAAAGCCGGTGCTGCTGTACGATCCCAAGTCGCGGGGTTCGGAGAGCTATCGGGAGCTGGCGGATGAGCTGCTGATGCGGAATGGGATTGAGAGCCCGGCGGCGAAGGAGCGGAAGACGGCTCGGGCAGCGCAGGGGGAAGTGAAGGTTCGGTTTTGGCCGTACGCCTAAACGCAGGGTACAGGGTACAGAAAAAACGGCACCAACTCTATTGAAGCATAGGTAATAAACTATCTATTATGTTTACTTTGAATGTACTCTTTTTTGGCTTTGGTTTGGAGTTGTTTCGTGAGGAGAGGTGAGGCTGGATGCAGACAATGACAGAAGCTCCGAAGCGCAGGGCGTTGGGTAAGGGATTGGAATCGCTGCTGCCGCGCGTTCATGCTGTGGCAGAAAATGGTTCGGCGGAGAGCGGCGAGGGGAAGCCGCGGGAGATTCCGCTGGCGGAGATTGAGCGGAGCCCGTTCCAGACGCGGACGCGGTTCGATGAGGTGCAGCTCGCGGAGCTGGCCGCTTCGATTGCGTCGACGGGGGTGGTGCAGCCGATTTTGGTGCGTCCCCTGCCGCATGGGCGTTTTCAGCTGATTGCCGGTGAGCGGCGGTGGCTGGCCTCGCAGCGGGCGGGAAAAGAGACCATTCCGGCGATTGTGCGGCAGGTTTCGGACGAGCAGGCGATGGAGATGACCATCGTCGAGAACCTGCAGCGGAGCGATCTGAACCCGATGGAGCAGGCGCGGGCGTATGAGCGGCTGGCGCGGGACTTTCAGCTAACGCAGGAGCAGATGGCGAAGCGGACGGGGAAGGATCGGGCTTCAGTGGGTAATTTTTTACGACTGCTGAAGCTGCCGGTGGAGGTGCAAGCCCATGTGGAGGAAGGGGTTATTACGTTTGGGCATGCGCGGGCGCTGCTGCCGCTTGAGGATCCGCAGGCGATTTTGAAAGCGGCGCAGAGGGTGACGGCTCTGTCGATGTCGGTGCGGCAGACGGAGAGCTATGTTCAGAAGCTGCTCAGCCCTGAGGTGACGGCGGAGGGCGAGCCGAAGGAGAAGGTCATCGATCCTAATGTCCGGGAAGTGCAGGTGCAACTGCAGCAGGCGCTGGGGCTCAAGGTGCGGATCGAAGACAAGAAGGGGCGCGGGCGGGTGATTATCGAGTACGCGAGGCTGGAGGAATTTGACCGGCTGCTGGAGAAGCTGGGCGGGTAGGCGAGCTAACTGGCGGACCGGACTTCGGATTGGGCCTCGGGGGATTGGATTTCCCGCGCGGTATCACTCAGGTGGCTAAAGAGGTCGTTGATCGCGAGAGCGGTACCCTTCATCGAGTATCTCTTCACAAAGCATCGATTGGAACGCGCGGCCATGGCGTTGCGTTCTGCCTCGGGCAGGGCAAGCCAATGACGAAGGAGGCGCTCTGTGCCTTCGAGGGTATCGTCATCGACGAGGGCGACGCGTTCTTCCTGGAGCTCGGGCCAGATATTGACCTGGTTGCTGATGAGAACCGGGCGGCCGGCGGCCAGCGATTCTACGACGGCGATGCCGAAGTTCTCCTGATGAGACGGGAGAACGAAGGCGTCCGCAGCGCGCAGGGCACCCCATTTTAAGTCGCCGGAAAGCATGCCGGGCCAGTGGACGCGGTCTGCGATTCCGTGTTCGGCAGCGATCTGCTGGAGCTTGGCCTTGATACCGACCTGGTCGGGACCCGCCAATACCAGGTCGACGTTGGGGTATTGCTGCGCGAGATTCGCGAAGGCGTTCAGCAGGAGATCGCACCCTTTCTTCTCATGGAGCCGGCCGAGGAAGAGAAGGTATTTGCGGGTCCGCAAAACAGGGATTTTCCTGTAGAAGGTGCCTATCTGGACCGCGGGGTCGCCCACTGGCTCGTCGACGCCGTAGGGGATCGGCATGCTGTTCCAGCGATTGGGCCGGAAGCTGGTGAGGGCCAGATCGCGCTCCATGCGTGTGGTGAAGAGGACGGCCGCGGCGTCGCGCAGAATGGGGTATTGGATTGGCCAGTAGAGTTTCTTCTTGAGGCGCTTAAACGGATAATGCTTGTTGAACCATGGATCGAGTGCCCCGTGGGCGAAGACGCAATAAGGGCGACCGGCCCGGCGGGCGGCGAGGCGGACGGCAATGCCGGGAAAAGTCCAAATGCCCTGCATAACGATACCGTCAAAGCGGGCGATGTTAGCTCGCAGCCATTGCAGAAGAGAAGGTGAAAGGCGGAAGCGGCCGAGCACTCCCGTACCCAGGGCGTGGGCTGGGCAAGGTACATCCTTTAGAAAGGGTGCGTCGGGAGGGTCGAGCGAGACCACCTCCATGGTATCGCCAATTTGGCGATAGGCCCTGGCAAGCTGACGAAGAGCTTCAGGGGGACCACCGTCGGCAGGGGACAGGCTACCGATGACATGGAGGATATGCACTGGCCGTCTTTCAACGTCCGGGATGGACCAGAGGTTTCCTGGTGACTATCGATGATGGGACGCTAAAGTTCGGCGGAAGGACGCGCTTCAAGCACTACAACTCCTGAGGGAGAGTCGAAGGGGACGACCTGTGAAAGAAGGGCGTACCGGGACTAGAAGTCCGACGATGGCAGCGGAAATTACGGCCAGGGCGCTCGGCTATCCGACAAAGTGGGGAGATCGCGGACGGTTAGAACTTCTTCAGGCAACTTTGCTATCGAGCAGTTCAGCCAGGAGGAACCTGCGATTGAGGAAATCCGCAGAACCTCTTGATGAGAATCTGGAGACGAAGGCTGGCTGGCAGCGGTCTGCCATGGCATCGCGTTCCGGCCTTGGGAGCGACAGCCATCGGCTAAGAAGCCGTAGCGTTCCTTCGAGAGAATCGTCGTCCACCAGGCCCACGCCTTCGCGCTCGACGTCCTGCCAAATATTGATTTGGTTGCTGATGAGGACGGGGCGGCCGACGGCGAGCGATTCCACGACCGCGATGCCGAAATTCTCCTGATGAGAGGGAAGAATGAAAGCATCCGCCTCGCGGAAGGCTCCCCACTTAAGGTCGCCCGACAACATGCCGGGCCAATAAACGCGATGGGCGATTCCGAGATCGGCAGCCATTTGCTCGAGAGTTTGCTGCCAACCGACCTGATCGGGGCCAGCCATGACCAGATCGAGATCTGGGTTCGAGGATGCGACGTGGGCGAAGGCCTGGATCAGGAGATCGCAGCCCTTCTTCTGCTGAATGCGGGAAAGGAAGAGGAGAAAGCGTCGACCGCGAAGAGCAGGAAACCTCTCGTAGAAGGTTTGGGTCTGGAGTGTAGGATTTCCTTCCGGCTCACCGATGACATAGGGAACGACGACACTTTTCCAGCGGTTGGGCCGAAAGCTGGTTGCGGCCAGGTCTCGTTCTGCGTCGCATGTGAAGAAAACCCCCAGGGCATCGCGCAGGACAGGATATTGAAGGGGCCAATAGAGAAGCTTTTTGAGATGCTTGAGGGGATATCGCTTGTTAAACCAGGGATCGAGAGCACCGTGAACGAAGACGCCGTACTCGACGCCGGCCTTGCGAGCGGCCGAACGAACCGCGAGGTTGGGGAAGATCCAGATGCCCTGCATGACAATACCGTCGAAACGGCCGGCATTTTGGTGCAGCCAACGCCAGAGTCGGGGAGAAAAGCCAAAGCGGCCGAGCCACCGCTGCCCCAGCGCATGGGCCGGACAGGGGAAATCCTTCAACCAGGGGGAATCGGGTTCGTCCTGACAAAGCACTTCGACGGTGTCGCCGATTTGGGCGTAGATCTTTGCGAACTGGCGTACGGCCTCGGGGGGGCCACCGTCGGCAGGGGAGAGGCTGCCGATAACATGGAGGATATGCACGGCTCGCCTTTGAACGCCTGAAAATTGACCAGGGACTTCCTGGCTATTATCCGCTAATCGACGGTTAGCTTCGGCGGAAAGACGCGGTGCAACCACAAAAACTCCCCGGGGAGGAATCCGGATGACCATGCCCCGGCAAACGGAACCAGCAACTCGGGGACCCAAAGGCTCCGTCATCTTATCGGAACTTTGGGCGAGAGGTCGACTATCTATCGGCTAAACGCCATAGTCTTTGGTTACTACAGTTAAGGTTACTCCAAGATAAGACGGAACACAGGTGGAGAGGGTTGTCCCAAAACGGGACGCGTAAAGGCGCTAAACCCGGACGCGTCGGACCTTCTGTGCGCGGGAGCGCGCCTAGCCGAGGTAGCGGACGTCGAGGACGGTGCAGTCGTCGTCGGCGGCGAGGGTCCCGGCGAAACGCTCGACCTGGAGGAAGATGTCGTCGAGGGTGGCGGTTTCGAATTCGGGACTGCCGAGGCGCTCTTCGCCGAAGAACTCGCCGTCGGGCGCGGCGGCTTCTGTAACACCGTCTGTGACAATTAGGGCATGCGCTCCAGGCTCAAGCTGGAGGGTTCCGGAGGAGAAGGTCGCGCCTTCGATGAGGCCAACGGGGAGGTTCGATTCGGTGAGCCGCGTGCAGCCGCCGGAATAGAGGAATGGCGGCACGTGTCCGCAGTTGATGTATTCGAGCTGGCCCCCGGGCGAAATGCGGAGGATGGCCATGGTTGCGTACTTCTCGACGTTCTTGCTGCAGATATAACGGTTGACGATATCGGCGATGGTGGCCAGCGGCTGACGGGCAACCAGCAGCGAATAGATGAGGCCCTGGAGGGTGGCGCCAAGGATAGCGGCGGAAATTCCTTTGCCGGAGATATCGGCAACAATGACGGCGAGGGACTCGCCATCTTCGACGATGTCGAAGAAGTCGCCTCCGCACTCCCGACAGGAGACGGATCGGGCAGCGACCTTGGCCCAGGAAAGCGTTGGCGGCCGGACGGTCATGAGGCCGCGCTGAATGTCCGCAGCGATGTTCATTTCCTGGCGATAGACGCGCTCGCGCTCTTCGGAGACGGCGAGCTGGGCGTTATCGATGAGAGCGGCGGCGTCGGTGGCGATGGTGCGGAGGAGATCGTTGTCGATTTGGGTGAGAGAGCCGGGGCGGAGGCGGCTGTCGAGATAGAGGAGACCGAGGAGATCAGTGTCGCGCGCGGCGGCGCCGGGGCGGCGTTTGCGGAGAGGAATACAGGTGACGGAGCGGATGCTGTGCGCGACCATGCTGGCGGAACGGGTTTCCGGGTCGGCGCTGAGCGTGTCGGTAACGATAAATTCGTTGGATGTGCTGATGGCCTGGCGCATGGCGCCGTGGGAGACGGTGGAGACGTCGGTGAGGTCTTCGCCTTTATCGTTGCGGCCGAGAGCGAGGGCCATTTCGCCGGCTTCGTTGCGGAGGAAGACATAGCCGCGCTCGACCTGGGTGAGCTGCAGGGTCGTGTCGAGGAGGGCGGCAAGGATCTGGTCGACGGCGTCGGAGGTGTTGAGCTTGCGGGCGGATTCGAAGAACCAGCGCAGCTTGTCGAGGGGGTTACTGCTGCCAACGCCGGGAATCTGATCGATGATGTCGCGGAGGGTGGAGGTGTCGTTGGCGTCCTCATCCGCGGACTCTTCAGCGTGGATGCGGAGGCTGGGCCCATCGAGGGCGCCGAAGTGGACGGTGTCGTCTACTCCGATGAGGTGGCGTGCGGCGACGGGCTCCCCGTTGACGAAGGTGCCGTGGCGGCTCCCCTGATCGAGGACGAAACAGCCGCCGGAGGCGTCAACGATGAGCTCGGCGTGGCGGCGCGAGACGAAGGGATGGGCGAGGACGAGGTCGTTCTCGGGCAAGCGGCCGATGGAGAAGGGGGAGTGCGTGATCGCGACAGTGCGGCGGGTGGTGCCGTCGACGAGGGTGAAAGAGACTGGGGCCGCGTTCGTGGTGGACATGGTGGTGGGAATTATAGACGGATTCAGAGCAGGGGTTAGCGGTTAGCTAAGGAGAGGTCAGCTAAAGAACGGTTGGCGGAAGTGCGGCCAGCGAATCGCTTAGCGTGGTGAGACCAAGCGGCGGCAGAAGAGCAGGCAGGCCAGGGACAAGACAAGGGAAACGGACAACCAGAGTGCGTCGGTGGCGTGGTGTGTGAGCGGGTTGGCGATCCTTTGCAGATCGAAGACGGCGGGCGCACTGCGGGTTAAGGCGGAGCGGAAGAACGACACAACGGCCGCGATGAGAAGTGCGGCGGCAACGACGACTGCGCCGATTCCGGGGATAGCGCGCTTCCATGGAAACGCGAGGGGCGCGGGCGCGGAGGCTTCTCGGTAGACGGCGGTCATGACGCTGTCGGCGAAGCCAGAGGACGGCAGGATGCTGTCGCTGGCGGTCGCGAGGGCGCGGTCGAGATCGGCTTCGGCGAGCTGCGGATTGGCTGGATTCGGGTTCATGGAGTTCGTGCCTCCTTTTGTTGTCCGAGAGCGAGGCTTGAGAATTTCGATGCGCTGCGCGGACGGGAGAACTTGGAGCGGAGGAGTTCTCGACCGCGGAATAGACGCGCTTTGACGGTGCCTTCGGGGATGCGGAGGGTGCGCGCGGCGGCAGGCACGTCCTGCTCGTGGAAATAGAAGAGGAGGACGGCGTCGCGGTATTTGGGGGGAAGGGCGAGGACGGCGCGGCGCAGGGATTCGTCGCGGGAATCTTCTTCGAAGGCGGTTGCGGCGGAGAGGCGTGGGTCCGGCGGCTCGGCGATTTCGTCGAGGGAGAGCGGCATGGCGGGCATGCGGCGGAGCTCGGTTCGGTAGACGTTGGTGGCGAGCGAGAAAAGCCAGGTGGAGAAGGCGGAGTCGCCGCGAAAGCTGGAGAGTTTGCGGAAAGCGCGGAGGAAGGCTTCCTGGGCCATTTCTTCGGCTCGGCCGCGGTCGCGGCAAAAGCGCTAGGCAAGATTGACGAGGGGCGATTGCCAGCGGCGGACGATGCCTTCGAAGGCGGCGGTGTCACCGGCGACTACGCGAGCGACGAGAGCTTCGTCTTCGGTGCTGGCCAGGGGCGGGCTGATAGCCGGGTCCTCGATCACATGCAGCCTTTCTGAGCAGTGAGACCTGGGAAGATGGTGCGCGGTTTCACTATTTATGTCGAGGAGATTCGTGAAGAATTTTGAAACCGTGAAGCAAAAGGGGTGGTCGTACGGGTTGAAGCGGCAGAATGTAGGGCCGCAAGAGGAGAAGGAGTATGACAACAGATCCATTTGCGGGACCGGAGTCAATGGTTTTTGTGTTTCTGGCGGTGGGAGCGGTGGCGTTGTTCTCGATGGTCTCGGTTGCGGTGTGGTCAGAGGCGAGGCGCAAGGAACGCGAGGCCTACTACAAGAACGACATGATCAAAAGGGTAGCGGAGTCCCAGGGGCCTGGGGCGGCTGCGGCGCTGACGATGATGCAGGAGGAGGCACGGCTCGCTGCCGAGAAGACGCGGCAGGGACTACAGATTGGGGGTTTGGTTACGGGTGCGGCGGGACTGGGTGTCGTGATTTTCCTGCGGGTGTTGCTGGGGCCGAACCAGGGGATTTATCTTTGCGGGCTGATTCCGTTGTTTGTGGGGCTGGCGTTGTTCGGGAGCTCTTTTGTGGTGACGACTGCGTAGTGAGGACCAGCGGACAGGGGGACAGAGCCGCTAAGCTGGCGATCCCTCCCCTGCAAGGCGTTTATGATTCGTCGATTGTGCAGGGGGTTTCTTTGTTCATGCAGTGGCCGATGCCGGGCGAGCATGCGGCCCCAGTCGAAGAGGAGCCTTTGGACGACGGCGCCGACAAGCTTCTGCATGAGCTAGTTCTCCTCGTTAGTGCATTTGGAGGAGGCGATGAACTTGTGGGAATCGGGGCCTTAGCGGGCTTTGATGGACTTCATTTTGTCGGCGATGAAGTCAAGGGCCTCGCCAGGGCCGGCTCTGCAGTTCGTCATGGCTCAGCTCAAAGCTGTTCCCCTTAAAATACGCTGACTTTTTCCGCAAGCTGTGCAGTTGTGCCCTGACGCAGGCTGGCGAAATTGCGTTCCGGGGCGGACCCTTCATCGCCTCCGGATTTCAGCCGATGAAGGAGACATCCGGAGCGGAGACTGCGGACGGGAGAGTCTTCGGCGGCAGCGGGAGGATGTGCACTGCATGTTCGGGATGGTGGGTTGCGAGCGGGAGAACGTGCGATGACCACGGCAGAAGCGGCGGCGCCGTGCGTTCTGCGGTCGCTCGAGGACACACTGCAGGAAGTGCTGGTGGACGCGGAGAGGGAGATGGAGTTGCTGGGCCACGACTTCGAAGGCCTGGCTCGCGAGACGCGCAGGGTGCTCGACGCCGCGGGAAAGATTGTCGGCTGCGCCGAGGGGGAACGCATGGCGTCGGTGCTGCCGCAGGTACAGCAACTGGGAACGGCGGCAACGAATTTTATCCGGCAGCGTCTCGAGGCGACGGAGGGGATTCTGGACACGGTGAAGGCGGAAGCGGGGCTGCTGGAGCAGTTGGCGCACCTGACACGAGGGCAGAAGGGCATCGTGAAGGAAACCGAGATGCTGCGGGTGCTGACCAATATTGAGGTGGCGCGGCTGGGAGAGGTGGGAGCGGGCTTCCAGTACCTTGCGCACGAGCTGGATGATTTTTCACGGTCGGTGGCCCAGAGCACGAACGAGCTGACCAGCCACACCGACGAGCGGAGGAAAGCGGTCGAACAGACGCGGCGGACGCTGGCGGTGGAGTTGCCCGAGATGCGGGAGGAGTACGGACGCATTCAGGCGAGCCTTGAGAACGCGCTGACGTTAGTGGACCGGACATTGGGGCAGATGTTCGAGACGCCGGTGCGGTTTAAGGGTTGCGTGGAGGAGGTAGGCGGCCGGGTCGCGGGGGTGGTGGCCGCGATTCAGGCCCATGACATCACGCGGCAGCAGATCGAGCACGTGAAAGAGGCACTGGGCATGATTGCCGCGGGGCTCGCGGAAGAAACCGTGAGCCGGAGCGCGAGCCGCAATGCATTGCGGGCGGGGTTGACGATCCAGAATTATCAGCTGCGCAACGTGCAGGAGACGGTGGGGGGATGGCTGGCACAGATCCGAAGCTGTTTGCACGGGATAGCGGACATCGCAGCGTCGGAGATTATGAGCCTGAGCGCGGTGATGGTGAGCCAGGAGAGCGCTCTTGCGGCGCAGCTGACGCTCATCGAGAGTCTTGAGGAGGAATGCGAGGCGGGAGACGCAAAGGTGCAGGCGTCTTTCGCGGGAATCTCGGGATTGATGCAGCTGGTGAGCGAGCATCTGGCGCGGTCGAAATCGGTGCGGGACCGGCTGCAGCTGCTGATGTTCAATTCGATCGTCGAGGCGAGTCATCTGGGGACGCAGGCGGACGGGATCCTCGAGATTTCGACGTCGATCAAACGCATTTCGGCGGTCTGGGGGGAGATCACCGCGCAATCGGAGGGGGCCACGCACAGGATCGGAACGCTGGTGGACGA
>Ga0182015_10005939_pt1 | contig 12466 bp, 7 predicted proteins | sample 712P3MmetaG_FD_120478 | JGI IMG/M metagenome (GOLD analysis project Ga0182015, IMG submission 120478) | Permafrost microbial communities from Stordalen Mire, Sweden - 712P3M metaG | ecosystem: Environmental > Terrestrial > Soil > Wetlands > Permafrost | place: Sweden: Stordalen | collected...
AGACACAACTCCGCCCGTTACAAAGATGTACTTCGCTGGCATCTCTTCCTCGCTCTAAATTGTGTTTGAAAGATTGTGCAGGTGGGGTGCACGATCAATTATGGCAGAAGATGCCTGTGGAAACAAACAGAAGAATTAGGCGTGCGTTGACTATCCCGGTAATGTGGGCGAAAATGATTCGAGTACTTCCCTCGATCCGATTTGCCGGACTTCGGCTTTTCGGCTTCAATCGTGGGCCTGTGGCGCAGCTGGGAGCGCGCTTCCATGGCATGGAAGAGGTCGTCGGTTCGATCCCGACCAGGTCCACCAATTCCCCATCCTTTATATTCTTTAGGGCCCGATCTCAGTCGGCGGAACGGATTGCGCCGTTATCGCAACGGAGCACAGACCAACGATCAGCGCGGTTAACGCTCCGGTGCGCATGCGCGGATTATAGCTGAGCCCGGCGCAGAGGAATGCTAGGCTAGTAGGGTGAACCGGCGGCCAATTACTCTTCCCTTCGCACGCGTCACACTCCATCTGCTCCTCTGGTCGCTTTTCAGTTCAGCACTTCCGGCTTCTGCCGCGAACTGGAACGTGCGTGCGCAGCCCGCGCGATTGATCAATGGCGGTCCTGTGTTGTTCCAAGTCAAGCCCCCGCTGCGCTTCGAATCTCTAAAAGGAACCTGGCTTGGCCATGAACTTTTCTTCAGCTTCGATGCGACCAGCAAAAGATGGTACGCACTGGCGGGCGTCAGCCTGGAGACCACACCCGGGACCTATTCCCTTGAACTGACCGGCGAGACGCAAACAGGAAAAGCATCCAGCAACAAAGTTGCTTTCACACGCAAGTTCGCCATCGCCCGCGGAAAATATCCTAAAATCGAAGTCAAGCTCAGCGTCGAAGGTAAGTTCACTGAACCTAACCCCGAACAGCAGAAACAGATTGAAGAAGGCCAGCAAGTAAAGAAGGACTATCTGAGCCGGGTCACGCCGGAGCGCGAGTGGTCGGGAGACTTCACCGCGCCGGCCGAGGCGTCCATTTCTGACGTCTTCGGTTCCCAGCGCATCTTCAATGGCAAGACCTCGAGTCCACACCTGGGCTTGGATTTCCGCGTCCCCACTGGAACTCCCGTCGCCGCCATGAATGATGGCACAGTGTTGCTGGCGCGCCCTCTGTATTTCGAGGGCAATTTCGTCGTGCTGGATCACGGCCAGGGTTTGCTGACCCTTTACCTGCATCTTTCCGAGTTCAAAGTGAAAGAAGGAGACCAGGTGAAAAGCGGCCAGGTGATCGGACTAAGCGGCGGCACGGGCCGGGCCACGGGCCCGCATCTCCACGTGGCGGTGCGATGGCAGGATACCTATCTAGATCCCGCCGGCCTGATGCGCTTGCAGCTGCCGTCATTAGCAACCAGCAATTAGCCTTTAGCGTTCAGCAATTAGCAATCAGAATTCGGCCGCACGGAGCCGTAATGGCGGAGTGTTTTCTGAATACTGTGTGCTGAATGCTAACGGCTAATTGCCAGCTGCCGATTGCATCACGCGTTCCCGCCCGGAAGCCCGCTCAGTCCTCGAGCGGGAATATCCCCCAGCACATCCGTCAGAATCTCTTTCAACTCCAGGTTGCGGATCAGGCGGTGCAGATAATTGGGATGAAGGCCCAGAATACGGGCCGCGTCGGCATAGCTGCCTTGCGTTTGCTCCACGGCATCGAGAATGAGTTGCTTCTTCAGTTCTTTCACGGCAGCGTGGTATTTCGCCTCCGTCATCTCCGGCAGCGGAGTGCGCTCCAGCAGCGACTCAGGCAGATCTTCCGGCAGAATCATGTCTGAAGATCCCAATACCAGCGCATGCTCGATGGCGTTTTCCAACTCGCGCACGTTGCCCGGCCAATCGTAGTTCACCATGCGGGACAAGGCTTCGCGGGAAATCGGCCGGGGCTTCACCTTGCAGCGTTTCGCATGTTTCTGCACGAAATGGCGCGCCAGCATGGGAATATCTTCCCGGCGCTCCCGCAGCGCGGGCATGGTAATTTTCAAAACCGCCAATCGATAATACAGGTCCTGGCGAAACTCGCCGTTGCGCACGGCTTGTTCCAGGTTGCAGTTGGTAGCCGCAATCAGGCGGATGTCAACTTTGATGGGCTGGATCCCCCCGACGCGTTCGAACTCACGCTCCTGCAGCACGCGCAGTAGTTTGACCTGCAGCGCGGGAGCAAGTTCGCCGATCTCGTCAAGAAAAACCACTCCTCCATCGGCAACCTCGAGCCGGCCTTTCTTCAGCGAGCCGGCACCTGTAAACGCTCCTCGCTCGTGACCGAATAAATCGCTTTCCAGCAAGGTCTCCGGAATCGCGGCGCAATTGATGGCTACAAACAGTTTGCTGGCCCGCGGACTGTTACGGTGCAAGGCCCGCGCTGCCAACTCCTTGCCAGTTCCGCTTTCGCCCTCGATCAATACCGTCGAATCCGTCGGAGCTGCGCGCTTCAGAAATTGGTAAACCTCTTTCATGCGGACTCCTTCGCCCACCAGGCTCCGCTCCTGGCTGATCTCCACCGTCAGGCGCTCATTCTCCTGCTCCAGCCACTGCAGGCGGCGGGCATTCTCGAGCGCAACCGCCGAGATGCCCGCGATAGCGGTTACCAGTTGCAGATGTTCTTCGTGAAGGAGTGTGCCGATACTGCTGCTGTCAAGATAAATGCACCCGATTACGCGTTGGAACACGGTGAGGGGCACACACAACAGAGAGCGCACTTCGGATGCCGCCAGGCTCTCGACCTCTCGCAAATCCCCGCTGTTTGCAACATCGGTACCCAGAATCGCAATCCCCTGCTCGAGCACCTGGCGCGCCACCGTGCGGCTCACCTTGACCAACTGAGCCTCCCCTGCCTGCCGCATACGAACGAACGTGGAGTTGAATTGCTGACCCTCCCGGTCGGCCAATAGAATAGCGCCTCGTCCGGCAGGTACCACCTCAAAGATCAGGTCCAGTAACTGGCCTTGCAGGTCGTCCAGATCGCGAATCGCATGCACGATCCGGCTGATCTTGAGCAGCGCGTTCAGGTTGCGGGCCAATTGGGAACTCGCCGGCAACTCGCGCTGCAGTCGGTCCGGTTGCAGATAGACCACGTCCCTGGGATGGATGATCGTGGTTTCCACCGTACCTTGGGCATCTTCGAACTCCACCCGGCCCTCGACCGGTGCAATATTTTCGTCTTCGAGCAGGAACAAGAAGGAAGAGTCGCCAGCTGAGATCGCATCCCCGTGTTGCAGCCACTGCTCTTCGATCCCGGCACCGTTCACCAGGGTTCCATTGCGGCTGTCCAGATCCCGCACCCGAAACCTTCCCTCTTGCCAACTCACCAAACAATGTTTTCGCGATACCGAAGGATCCGTAACCGCTATTCCATTCGACGCTTCTCGGCCAATGGTAATCTCGCCTTCGGACAGTGGAATCGTCGAGTCTTTTAAGGGCCCGGAAAGCACCAAGAGTCTGGGTCGCAAGCTTCCACCTCGGGCCCCTTCTTATCACAGTTTGGACCCAAATTCATTTCCGAATTGAAACTCTTCCATTATCCGAACAGATAGGGTTTGCTATCCGATCGGATAGCAAACCCTGCGCCACTTCCGGACTGCACTAACCGGCGATACTCCGGTCAAGTCGTTAAGTGCTTTGCCAAGAATCGGTTGGATGGTATCTAGAATTCTTGCCAAACCGGCGAGCGACTGGCATATCGCATGCACTAAGTGGAGTGCGCCACCGCTCGGCAAAAAGCGATGGGGGAAGCGCTTTTTGAATAGTTCTTGCTGAGCTGGGCAATCAGGGATTCCGAGGGGCCCCCTCATCGGGTCCCTGATTTTTTGGCCGCTCCGGCCGCTCCGGCCGCTCGGCTAACTCGCCACCGCTTCACCGCCCGACGCCGCCGCGACCGCAGCCACAGGGATCGCACGTCCATCTCGGAAAGTAACACTGTTGCCCGAAATCGCTGGCGCCCGCTCTCCCGGCACCAGAATCCCCACCAGGTTCAGCGGATCGGCAGCCGACAGTGTTATCATTCCGCTCGCAGGGTCGAGCTTGCGCATCGCCCGCACGGAATCCACTGCAACCGGCAAGGCGAATTGCTCACCCAGAAATCCATCTACGAAGCGGCCGCCACGAATCTCGCCCCGATCCTCCAGCCGCCGGAAACCCGCCAGCAGTTCCCGCCACGGCGGGAGGTTCGCCTCCCGCGCCAGCACATCCCGCACGACAAGGCCGTAACGCCGCAGCAGCATCCAGCAGGCGGCTTCCACGGCGCGAGGCCGCTCGACAACTTCATCCGTATGCAATAGCGCCCACCGTCCTGCGTTGTGCCGCGGACGCATCGTGCGCCCACTTCCCTGCCCGGCCCGCCGCTTGGGGTCGATGAGCGAACGCAGATTGTCGAAGCCGTCGGCAGTCACCAGGCCGGCGGCAACCAGTTCCCAAAGCGCGGTTTCGATTTCCGCCTTCAGCTTTTCCGTGCCCCGCACGATATCGGCAAAGAACGATGCGCCGCGCTGTCGCAAAAAGTCGAGGACGATCTGCGCTCCATGACTCAGGCCATTGTCCAGACCAGTCTTTGCACCCTGTTCCGCGCCGGGATGTCGTGGCGTCATCCAGTCGGCATCTTCCCGTATGAAGAACGTGATGGGCGCAACGCTGGTGGGAATCACCCGCCGCTGGCGCGGAGCCTCGCCTGGCTGCGTCTCCGTTCCACGGCTCGCGTTCGAGTAATCCAGCGTCGCCGGATGCGGCGACAACCTTCCCCAACCCACTGCCCCGGTCAGGCAAAGCTGGTCGAGCCACTTGGGGTCGTAGTCCACAATGCGGCGAGCCAGCACTTGCCGCTCCCAGGCATTGGCCGGAATCTCAAAGCCTTGCAGTTGCCGCAGCACTTCGAGCGTGCCACGTTCGCCCGAGACTTGCGTACCCGGCGCCACATGCTGCCAGTTCAGCAGCCATTGCATGAACTGTGCCGCAGTCACAGGCTCGATCTGCTTGCGCAGCGTCGCCACCGTCAACCGGTGGATGCGCGCCAGCAGCCTCCGCTCGCACCATTCAGTCTCAGTCGCCTGGGTGGGGACAGCCGCCCTCGGCTGTCCAGCCGAGCGCAGCTCGGCAGCGCTGCCACTAAAATTTCCCCGCAGGACAGTCCCGCTAGCCTCCATGCGAAGCAAGGCATTCGAGATCTCGGACGCGGCCATCCCCAAAATCTCTCCAAGTTGCATCGCGGTCACTGGCCCGAGATGCGACATCCACCCAGTAACCAACGAAAGCGAGGCCTCGTCGTACGTAAGTGTAGATGGCTCAACGTCAGCCAACTGCCGCTCAAATCGCGCTTCGGGAAATAGAACCGAAAAAGTCTTGGCACGCTCGGCAGCCACCCAATACACCCGCCCGCCGGAGACCACGCTTGCCGCGCGTCCTTCGCTAACCAATCGTTCGAAATAATACTTCCATTGCGCCGTCCCAAAATTCGGGGCTCTCTCCGGCAGCGCCACCATGGTGTGCAGCACATCATGCAGTTCATCAGCATCGCGCACATCCGGCCAGGCCTCTTCGCGCACCTGGGCAATCGCCGCCGGGTCAAGTGCTCCCACTTCTTCAAGCACTGACTCCGGCAGCATCCGTCGCATCTGTACCGCTCGCGCCCGCCGCTCCTCGAGCGGTGCATCGTCGAGATAAGCATACGGATTCGCATTCAGAATTTCGTGCGAAAACTGCGACGGAACCGGTGTGTCGATCGCGAGACAGCGAATGCGCCCATCGGCCAGCCCGCTCAGCACAAACTTCAGCCCGTCAATATCCAGCGCTTCGGTGAGCACATCTTTCATCACTTCACCCACCAGGGGATGATCCGGAATCTTGCGCTCACCTTGAATGTTCTCGAAGCACGCGGCTGCGTCGGGAAAAACCGAAGCCAGCAGATCGTCGGAGCGCATGCGCTGAATCTGGGCTGGAACTTTCTTTCCGTTCTGAAAGCGCAACAGCGCCAGCGCCCGATTCGCATCCCAGCGCCAGCGTGTGGCGAAGATCGGGGAATCGAGCGCCGCCTGTTCCAGAATCGGCTGCACCGTCGCCGCCTGCAGGAAGTTGAAAACGTCTCCCAGCGGGAAGCTGTGCTGCTCGGCCAGCGCGATGTTAAGCCCGTTGTCGGTAGCCGCAGCCTGCAGTTCGAAGTTGAATCCAACGCAGAAACGCTTGCGCAGGGCCAGTCCCCACGCCTTGTTGATGCGTCCACCGAACGGCGCGTGGATCACCAGTTGCATCCCGCCGCCTTCGTCGAAAAAGCGCTCGGCGATCACAGTCGTCTGGGTGGGCACCGCGCCCAGAACCGCCCGCCCTTGCAGGATGTACTCTATCGCTTGCTCTGCGCCGGAATCGTCGAGGCCGCATTCATCCTTGAGCCACGCAACCGCTGCCACAACTTCCGACTGCGTCGCCGAGAAACCCACCGGCGAAGTATGCAGCAGCATCTCGCTGATTTTTTCCCGCAACGTTCCAACGTGCTCGGAAAGTTCCTGGGTTCGCGCCGGCGCTTCGCCTCTCCAGAACGGCACACTCGGCGGCGCTCCGTGCGCATCCTGCACCAACATGCGGCCGGCGTTAGTCTCGATCCGGCGAATCATCCACGACGTGTTGCCGAGAAGCATGATGTCGCCGCGGTTGCTCTCCACCGCAAAGTCTTCATCCACCGTGCCCACCACGAGCCCGTCCGGTTCCGCCACAACGGCATAAAGCGAGTTGTCCGGGATCGCGCCACCGCTGGTGATCGCCGCCAGCCGCGCCCCTCGCCGCGCCCGCAGCTTGCCGTTCACTCGATCGCGGTGCAGATACGCCCCGTAACGCCCGCGCTTTGCGGCGATGCCTTCGGCCAGCATCTCCAGAATCGAGTCGAAAGTTGCGCGCTTCAAACCGCGATACGGATACGCCCGCCGCACCAGCGCAAACATCTCATCCTCGCTCCACTCTTCGGCGGAGCATGCCGCCACAATCTGCTGTGCCAGCACATCCAGCGGCGATTCCGGAATCATCAGCCGGTCCAGATCCCCGTGCCGAATGGCACGCACCAGAGCAGCGCACTCCAGCAGATCGTCGCGGGTCGTGCAAAAAAGCCGTCCCTTGGGGACTGCTCCACGCCAGTGTCCGGACCGCCCCACGCGCTGCAAGGTCACTGCAATCGCCCGCGGCGAATTGATCTGGACAACCAAGTCCACGGTGCCTACGTCAATTCCCAATTCAAGTGACGCAGTCGCCACCAGCACCCTCACCTGGCCTTCTTTCAACTTCTTCTCCGCCGCCAGACGCAGCTTGCGCGAAAGACTGCCGTGATGCGCGGCAACATTTTCTTCTCCGATGCGCTCGCCGAGGTTATGCGCCAGGCGCTCGGCCATGCGCCGCGTGTTCACAAACACCAGAGTCGACCGGTGCTGCTCCACCAACGTCACCAGCCGGTTGTATATCTCGTCCCACATTTCGTTCGAAGCCACCGGCCCCAGCGGCATAGGCGGAACTTCAACCGCCAGGTCAAGCTTCCGCTTGTGCCCAACGTTTACGATTACGGCTTCACTCCGTGATTTTCTGAAATCAGAGTTGCCCGTTAGAAAGTGTGCGACCTCTTCAATCGGCTTCTGCGTAGCGGAAAGTCCGATGCGCACCGGTGGCTTATGAGTCAGCGCCTCAAGCCGTTCCAACGACAGCGTCAAATGCGCCCCACGCTTGTCATCGGCCACGGCGTGGATTTCGTCGACAATCACGGTCTCGATGTCGCGCAGAATCGCGCGGCTCTTATCCGCCGTCAGCAAAATGTAGAGCGACTCCGGCGTGGTAACCAGAATGTGCGGAGGCCGCTTCAGCATGGCACGCCGCTCGTGCATCAGCGTATCGCCGGTGCGAACCGCGGTGCGAATCTCCGGCATCAGCAGCCCGCGTTCGCCAGCCATGGCGAGAATCTCGCCCAGCGGTACTTCGAGGTTTTTCTGGATGTCGTTTCCCAGCGCCTTTAGCGGTGAGACGTAGAGGACTTCCGTTCGATCGGCGAGATCGCCCGCCAGCGCCTTGCGCACCAGGCGGTCGATGCACGCAAGAAATGCAGCCAGAGTTTTGCCCGAGCCAGTGGGCGCGGAAATCAGAGTCGTTCGTCCGGCGAGAATGTGCGGCCAACCCTGCTCCTGCGGCTCGGTCGGCGTGCCGAAGCGCTGCACAAACCACTCCGCAACCAGAGGGTGTGCCCAAGCCAGGGATTTAGGAAGGGACGGCATCGGAACATTGTAGCCGGAAGATGGGGTTTCGTAAAACGTTCGCCGTGGGATCAAACGCGAAGAGCTCATGAAAAAACCCACCGGACGCTTGCTTGGGGCGTGCTCGGGTCAGCATCCGATGGGCTACCGTTTCTCCTTACTCACCCTGTTGTTTTCAGGAGTATTTGCAATAATTAAACCTCAGAAGCCGGCTAAGTTCCGTCTAATTTTGTAAAGCTTTGTAATTTTCGTGCAAACAATGAACACTCGCCGGCGTGATTGAATCAGGCAGGTCCCGCAGATGTTCCCCGGACATCGGTCGTGTTTCGTCCTAATTCGAAATCACGGGCGTGCTCGAGGCCATGAGCTCCGTGAAGCGCGGGTTCTTGCGCAGTTGCGCGAACTCTGTGTCCTTGTAAACGTTCTTCAAATCCTTGTAGCCATCCTCCATCGCCTTCTTCAAGTATTCGAGCGATTGGTCGGAGTAGCCCATCTTGGCGTAGAGCTTCGCCACCGTGTAGTCGTAGCGGGCGCGATCCTCGGGACTGGGCAATTGCGCCTGCACGCCAGTCCGCGAGCTGCGCACAAAAACATCGGGGTCCATTTCCAGCGCGTGCTGGTAAGCGGCCACGGCGGGCTCGAATTCGCGCTTGGAGAAATAAGCCGCGCCCAGATTGCTGAAGAACGACGCGGAATCGCTATCCTTCGCAATGGCCCGCTGATACTCCTTGATGGCCGCTCCGTATTTCTTACTCTCGTAGAGAATCACGCCCAAATTGTTGTAGGCATCGGCGAACTCGTGATCGGCACGGATGGAGCGCTCGAACGACTTTCGCGCCTCTTTGTAGTGCTGCATCATGAGATCCGTGATGCCGATCTTGTTCAGCAGGCGCGCGTCATTCCCCTTCTTGTTCAGAGCTGCATGGTAATAATCGAGGGCATCCAGATACATCTTGTCCTCGCGCAGCAGGTCAGCCTGGTGCTCCAGATTCGCCGCGGTTGCGTCTGGGGATGGAGGATCGATGGCGCGCACCAGAGGCGGCGCGATCTGCACCTGCTCCGAATGGGAAACTTGTGCCAGTGCGGCAGTGGAAGAAATTACAAGAAGAATCAGGCAGGCCTTCGGGCAGGACATATACACCCCCAAGACGACCAATTCCAACGGGCCTATTCTGCCACATTTTTGGGCGGGCGGCGAGGAAATTTGGGTCCGTGGGCAGCGTTAATCACCGGTATTGGATTTCTCGCGAAAATAGTTTGCGCGACGTTGAAGGAGCGATGAGTTTAGGCCTTGCGGCCCGAAAAATCTGGGATATCCCCCTCCCCCTCCCCCTCGATCTCTGGAATCAGTAACTTAGCGCGAAAATATCCGCAAAATCCGGATTCCATAGAACTTTAGATACTAAAATCCGTGAAACAGAGGACTTAGGGGCCGATCAGTTGGGGTTCTCCGACCGTCACGGCTTCGACCATAATCGCGCAATCGAGATGGCGGGGACAAGGTTAGATGTCACAGGGTAAGTATTCCCTCAGAACAAGTATGCAGGAAAATGCAGCCGAGTTGAGGCGAGAAGCGATCTGCGACCTAGACCTAAACAGGATTCACAATTAGCACTTTTTCTGGACCGCTCCAGGTGAGTCTTTGAGGCTTATCTCCGAGAAATTCACCGTCAAAGTTTATTCTTATCTCGCGGAAGTCGAGGCTTGGGCGATTCCGCCCCTCTTGCCATGTGTTAATCAATTCCTGCATCTTTATTGCGGCGTCAGCGGAAACATGCTGCCGAATCTGCATCCAAACCCTTTCCCCGCGTCGGATCGGAAACGGTTTAGTGAGTTCAGGAGGAGCCGAGCAAGGGTCGTTACCAAATTTTGCTTTGCCCTCAATGATTGGCGAGGTCAAATTGAAAACGCTGGCATTCAGGAATGTAACGTTGAACTCGATATAGGGATCACTCGCCTTAAAATTGCGCGTAGCGACCTCCCATTTAACATCTGCCAGCCGTTGCCACATTTTTCCGATGTCTTCGCTTCTGGCTGCTTCGCACCAGGCTTCCGGTTTGATGCGGCGACGTTTGAGTTTTGGAATTATCCAAGTAAAAAACCACAACAGTAGGCCGCTAGAGATAAACCAAAACGGCATCAGTAAATTGGACGGCATTCGGTTCACGAGAAGATTCCTGAGATAGCCTGCAATGCCTAGGGCAATCACGGCTTCAATCAAGTCTTTAGCCGTCAGTAAATGCTCCCCTAGTTCAAGCCATCGTCGCATGCGATCCCACTTCCATTGCATAAAACGTCCTTTCCACGGGACGCATTCATGTGGTAGCGTGGAATCGTCCCGTGGCTACTCGCCCTACATCTCCGGCAAAGAAGAATCAGAGTGAGGAGCTACCTGTATTCACCCGTGCTGACTTTCACAGCCTTATTGCAAAGGCCGCGAAGACGCCAGTTCAGAAACTCTCCGCAACATCGCGGGGAAAATCAAATTCCCGGAATCGCGGCGATTGTACCTAAAGCTGTATTCGTCCAAGTAGCTTTGTAAGTACTTGGCGGAAACAGAGTGGTACACGCCGCCGATTCCGCGTTTTACCAAACTCCAAAATCCTTCGATTGTGTTGGTGTGAACGTCGCCAACCACGTAGACCTTTTGCGAATGGTTGATGCGCTTGTGCTCGTATCCGCCGCCAGCGATGCGTGGAACTTGGCGATAGGCCGAAGCGTCATCCGTGAAGATCGTGCTCTCTGGCAGGACATACTCTTTGACCAGAGCATTTGTGCTCGCCATACTGAGATCGTTGGTTGCGCGTGCCACGATGCGTCCCTTGCGCTCCACCACGCCCAACACCATCGTCTTGTTGCCCTTGTCTCCGCGCAGCCGCCGCCCGGATTCATTCTTGCGCCGTCCGCCGTGGTACATCTCATCCATTTCCACACCGCTGCCCGGTCCACCCAGCCGTAAATCTTCGCTCATCAGTTTGCGAATCTGATGGAATATGCGCCATGCCGTCTTGTAGGTGACGCCCGTCTCCCGTTGTATCTGTTTTGCCGAGATACCGCACCGGGTAGAACCCATCAGGTACATAGCTTGGAACCAAACGCGGAGAGAGGTGGTGCTTTTCTCGAAGATTGTACCGGCCAGCGGGAAAATATGGTTCCCGCACTTGGCGCAAGCGTATGCCGTGCGTCCGGTCACGCGATGATGCTTGCGCGAAGCTTCGCATTTCTGGCAAACCGTCACGCCGCCGGGGAAGCGCTGCTCTTTGATCTGCTCTAAGCAGGCGTCGTCGGTCGGAAACTCGTTATCGAACTGGTTTCGAGTGTAGCGAAGCTCTTTTGGGATGATCTGTTTGCGATCCATGCACCCATAGTGCCAGAACGCTCCCTTGTTGTCAAGGGATAATTACCATGTCACAGTGGGGTGTGGAAAATAATATGCCGTACCGCACACCAAATCGCTGTATAGCGGTCACCTTGTCATCCTGAGGAAGCGGTGCCGCTCGCGAAGCGAGAGACTCCCGACGAAGGGCCTGTGCACTTTTCTGGCTCCAGCGGCGCTGCCAGCGAGTCCGTAGATCCTTCGGCCCGCAAAAGGACGCGGCCTCAGGATGACAGGCTACGGGAGAGACCTAGCGCTTCGTTGGGCGAATGCTCCTCAGCGGCTAAAGCCGGCGTTGAGAACTGGTCATTCGTCGCAGTGCTGAAGCGCTGCGCCACCCAAAATCTCGTTGTTGCGGAATCGGGATGAAGGTCACGCATTCAGCTTCTGCCGTCCCTCTGGGACTTGTTCCCCGCATTTTCGCTTACCCCGGACTTACGTCCGGGGCTGTACTATGTCGCCCCTTCGGGGCTGGGTCTGATGATCCGTGGGACGCTGCCATACCATATAATGGCCCGGACTTATGACACTGCCAGCAGGTACGAGATTCGGGCCGTATGAAATTCAATCACCGCTAGGCGCGGGTGGCATGGGCGAGGTTTATCGCGCGAAGGATACGCGGCTCGACCGCACGGTCGCGGTCAAGATCCTGCCCAGTCATCTTTCCGACAATCCAGAAGCCAAGCAGCGTTTCGACCGGGAGGCGCGGGCCATTTCTTCGCTGAATCATCCGAACATTTGCACGCTGCACGATGTGGGGCATCAGGATGGCATCGATTTCCTGGTGATGGAGTTTCTTGAGGGCGAGACGCTGGCCGAGCGTTTGCGCAAAGGTCCGCTGCCGACC
>Ga0182015_10005941_pt1 | contig 12465 bp, 14 predicted proteins | sample 712P3MmetaG_FD_120478 | JGI IMG/M metagenome (GOLD analysis project Ga0182015, IMG submission 120478) | Permafrost microbial communities from Stordalen Mire, Sweden - 712P3M metaG | ecosystem: Environmental > Terrestrial > Soil > Wetlands > Permafrost | place: Sweden: Stordalen | collected...
CACGTAGGCGTCGAAGACGCTGACCAATCGCCCGTAGTCGAACCTGCGCTGTGCACTGAAGCGGCCAGTGCGCGGGCTGATCGTCATCGCCGCGAACGCGGCGCCCAGCGAGGGTGAGTAGACCCCTCCTCGTTCCTCAGCGAACCTTGTCAGTGCCTTGATCGTCTTGTCGTACTGGCCGATCGTTGACTCCGCGTAGCCGGCTGCGCGCAGTTCTGCGGTAACCACCGATGCGATCTGTGTGACCGTCGTGTCCATGCCCATCTCCTTTCCTCAAGCTGTGAGGGCACGGCGGACGCTAAGGACGATCAGGATCATTAAGCCGAGGATTCAGTCAGCGGACCTCGTCCACGCAGGCTCACGCCACGATTCCTCGGCTTAACGAGATCCTCGGCTTAATCGGTGTTAAGCCAAATTCGGCTGAACACCGACGCCGGGAGCCAGTACACCTCGATCGCCTACACCGAGCGCCTCGACGACGTCGGTGCCGCCCCGTCCATCGGCACGGTTGGCGATAGTTACGAGAACGCCCTGGCCGAATCGATCATCGGGCTGTACAAGACCGAGCTGCACCGCAATCCCGCCGCTCTGGCGGCCAACGGCGGCCCGTGGAAGGGACTCGACGACCTCGAGACCGCCACCTGCGCGTGGGTGTCGTGGTTCAACTCCGAGCGGCTCCACTCCGAGCTCGACGACTGCCCGCCCGCCGAAGTCGAAGCGGCCTGGCGAGACGGTCACGGCGAAGCGGCATGAGCCGGCGATTCCCATCCGTTACGATGGCGTTACGATAGGTCTATGACCGCCTGCGCCCGGTGCAGCACCGCTTTCGCTCCCTCAGGGCGCCGCCGCTACTGCTCAGACGCCTGCAAACAGGCCGACTGGCGTGCCCGTCAAGCGGGCCCACCGGCCGAGCGCTCCCGTCCTGCGGCCACCATCTACGAATGCCCGTCGTGCGAGGAGCGCTACCTCGGCGTTCGCCGCTGCCCGGAGTGCAACGTCTTCTGCCGCAAGGTCGGGCCGGGCGGCCTGTGCCCCCATTGCGACGAACCCGTCGCGTATCAGGATCTCGTCTGACGAAGCTCTGGTTCGATTGCCGTCGTTATCGTCGACGAGGCACAATCGCCCCGGCGGGTCCGCTTGGTCCCGTCTGACGATCCAAACACGAGAGCCTCCACTAAACCCAGGCCGGTTCAGTCATGGGCAGATACGGGCGATGTTCAACTGGGCCGTCAGAAAGCACATGGTCAGCGGCAATCCCGCTCTGGCGGCCGACCCACCCCAGGTGAAGTCCCGTCAGCTCGACGTCCCGTCGATGACCGAGGTCCGGGCCGTTCAAGATGTGGCCACGCCGGAGTTCGCCACCCACACGGCCTCTCTGCTGATGCCGTGGCGCTCGCGCGATGATTCGTACTCCGGCTTCCTCTCGCCCTGCCGGCACGACAGCATGGCGCTGCGGTCGACCTCGATCTTGCCCGGCAGCATCGGTGCGACAAGGGCTATGCACTGCATTCGGACCCCCCTTCTTGTATGACGTGGCGTTACTCGTCCAGCCCAGAAGGTAGGGCAGCGTCCAGGGCCGCAACGTTGGGAGGGCCAGCGTGTCCCGGCTCGTACGGAACACTTGGCCAGTGGGGCTCTGCCGAAGCATGGGGATCGTTGGCTGCCCGGGGCAGGTCAAGCGGGTGCTCGACTTCAGCTAATCCCAGGCTCAGGCACATCGACGACTCCGGGCTCCGGGACCTCCACCGGCATCGGTTCGGGAATCTCCGTCGGGAGCACGGGCTCCAGCGGGCGGCTCCCAGGCGGTGCATCTGGAGGAAAAGTGTCGGGTGAGGGGTCGGTATCCACGAGGTCACCCTACCCGTAGAGCCGGATGCGAAAACGTCGGCGAAGGAGCTTCGAGGAGCACCATGTGAGCCGTCGCGCTACTGCGACGGCCTCCCCGTGTCTGGGCTTCCCCCCGCCAGCCGGACACGTGGCTATGCGGCGTGCAGCTGCTGACGACGATAGTTAAGTTCCCACTCGATCGGCGGGACGTAGTTGAGGCTCGAGTGCAGCCGGACGGCGTTATAGCGATGGATCCACGCGGTTATCGCGGCCCTGGCTTCGGCGCGCGTCGCGAACCGGAAGCGATGCATGAGCTCGCGCTTCAAGCTCGACCAAAACGCTTCGGCGACGCTGTTGTCGAAGCACGTCGCCTCGCTTCGCGAAGCGCTGCACCTTGGGGGCGGCTTGTCGCGCGCGGCGACCCGGAACTCGACCAGGACGTCAATGCCGTCCTCGAACGCTGGAGGTTGAGAACGGGGGCTCATGGCAGCCGCGCGTGAGCCTCCGTCAGCTTCTCTCCCAACTCGCCGGAACGAGCGTGGGCGGGTTCCCGGGATACCCGCGAACCCAGGCCAGCCGACCCTCTCAAGCGCCGGAGTAGTGGGTCAGCTTGACATCAAACTGACCCACTACCGCCGCCGAAGCGGCAGCAGCCGGGTGTAGCGTGATGTTGCTACCGATGTGCCCGGCGCACAATGGGAAGCTGGTACCGACCGAAGTAACACAGACGCTGGGCGGCGGAGCACCTACGCCCGCTCAACAGCGGGAGAACCGGGGAAGTACCCGTGAATACCCCCACTCTGGACAAACGCGTCCATGATTTCATTGTCTCTCGCCGGCCGCTGTTCATCGATGGCCAGTTGGTCGACTCCACGTCTGGCAAGACCTTTGAGACCGTCAACCCGGCAACAGGCGAAACACTCTCCACTGTCGCCGAGGGCGACGCTGTCGATATCGACCTGGCAGTACAAGCAGCCCGACGGGCCTTCGACGACGGGCCATGGAGCCGCATGACGCCCTCTGATCGGGGCCGGATCATCTGGAGGATCGGCGATCTCATCACTGAGCGCTTGGAGGAGTTCGCCGAGCTCGAGACCCTTGACAACGGCAAGCCCCTCGCCGTCGCCCGCGCCGCCGACGTGCCGTTGGCCGCCGAACTGTTCCGTTACATGGCAGGTTGGGCAACCAAAATCGAGGGGAACACGATCGCCCTATCCGTGCCGTACGCCCCGGGCGCCGAGTTCCACGCTTATACCCTGCGGGAGCCGATCGGCGTGGTTGGTCAGATCATTCCGTGGAACTTCCCGCTCCTGATGGCCGCCTGGAAGCTGGGGCCGGCCTTGGCGACGGGAAACACGGTGGTCCTCAAACCCGCCGAGCAGACCCCGCTGGCGGCCCTCTACCTGGCTGAGATCATGGCTGAGGCCGGACTTCCTAACGGTGTAGTCAATGTCGTACCGGGCTTCGGCGAGACCGCCGGCGCCGCGCTCGCAGCCCATGAAGGGGTCGACAAGATCGCCTTTACCGGCTCCACCGATGTTGGCAGGCTCGTCGCCAAGGCCGCCACCAGGAACCTAAAGAAGGTGAGCCTGGAACTGGGCGGCAAGAGTCCCAATATTGTGTTTTCGGACGCTGATCCACAGGTCGCCATCGCCGGCGCTGCCAACGCCATCTTCTTCAACCACGGCCAGTGCTGTGTTGCCGGTTCCCGGCTGTACGTCGAGGCGGACTCCTTTGAAGAAGTCGTGGCCGGTGTCGCCGACATCGCCAAGGCGATCAAGCTAGGGGACGGATTGGACCCCGACACCCAGATGGGCCCCCTTGTCTCTGACGAGCAGCTCAACAAGGTCAGCGGATTCCTCGATTCGGGTCGCGAGCAGGGTGCGACGATCGTGGCGGGCGGTCGACGGGAAGGCGAGCGCGGTTACTTCTTCCAGCCCACCGTGATTGCTAACACTCGGCCGGACATGCGGGTGGTCAAGGAGGAGATCTTCGGCCCGGTCGTGGTCGCGGCCCCGTTCCAGAGTCTGGACGAGATCGCAGCGACAGCCAATGACAGCCCATTTGGCCTCGGTGCAGGGATCTGGACCAAAGACATCGCCAAGGCCCACGCCTTGGCCAAGAAGATCCGAGCCGGGACGGTCTGGATCAATTGTTACAACGTCTTCGACGCCGCCCTGCCGTTCGGTGGCTACAAGCAGTCCGGGTGGGGTCGCGAGATGGGCCACGAGGCTCTCGAGTCCTACACCGAAGTAAAGGCCGTCTGCACGCAGCTGTAACGCTCAAAGGGGGGCGCTCGAGGCAAGGTGCGAGCGCCCCCGCTGAGCGCGCTGGTCGGGTCGCGTCGTTCACCGATCACGATAAACCAGGAGCTCGAAAGCGACAGGGCCCCGCCTTTAAGTGGAGAGTAACGAAGGCAGCCGTCGTACACGATTTTACCAAAGTGCTCAGACTTGACGAGGTGCCAACGCCCGAGCCCAGCCAGGGCGAGGTCCTGGTCAAGGTCGAGACCTCCGGCTTGTGCCATACCGACATTCACGCCGCGCACGGTGATTGGCCGTTCAAACCGACTCCGCCATTCATTCCTGGCCACGAAGGCGTCGGGATTGTCCAGAAGGTAGGCCCCGGCGTGAACACCCCGAACTTGGGTGACCGGGTCGCCATGCCGTGGCTCGGCTCGGCATGCGGAGTTTGCGACTACTGCGTCGATGGTTGGGAGACTCTCTGCGAGAAGCAGGTCGACACGGGATACAGCGTGAATGGCGCTTACGCCGAATACGCTGTCGCCAACGCGGCCTACGTTATCCAGGTCCCCGACACGATCGACCCCCTCGATGCCTCAGTGCTGACCTGCGCCGGCGTGACAACGTACAAGGCCGTGAAGATGTCAGGTGCGCGGCCGGGGCAGCTCATGGCTGTGTTCGGCGTCGGCGGGCTTGGCCATCTGGCACTGCAATACGGAAAGATCAGCGGCGCCACTGTGGTTGCCGTTGACGTCGTGGACGACAAGCTCGAACTCGCGAAGGAACTCGGCGCCGACTATGTCGTCAACGCTCTCACGGAGGACCCGGTGGAGGTGATTCAGGCCCTCGGCGGCGCGCATGCGGCCATCTCGGTGGCTGTCGCACCAAAGGCGTTCGAGCAGGCATTCGGTGCTCTGCGCCGCGGCGGCACTCTGGTCTTCGTCGCGCTGCCGGCTGACAACTTCGTGAAGCTGCCGGTCTTCGAGACGGTCTTGAGAGGCATCACCATTGTCGGTTCCATCGTTGGAACCCGCAAGGACCTTGCCGAGGTGTACGCGATCCATGCTCAAGGACGGACCCGGGTAATACGGGAGACCCGCAAACTCGACGAGGTCAACGAATGTTTCGAAGCGGTCGAAAAGGGACAGATCAGGGCGCGCATCGTTTTCGACTTACGCTGACGCAGCAGCGTGCCTTGATGGCGGTCAGGAGTCGAGCCGTCCCCGCGGACGCCCCGCTGGCCGATGTCGTGCCTCGTGTGGTCGTCGCCAGCCTCGACGCCCCGGTCCGCCCTGGAACAGCGCGAGCGCCAGGCCCACATTTATCAATCGATGCCTGCGTAGGGGAGTGAGCTCTCCAACTTGGGGTTCCGTTCCGCGTCACGACAAAGGTCGCGTCGGTCGAGGCGACGCATCATTCCATCGCTGTCGTTGCGTGCTCCCTTTGTGTGGTCTCTCCTGGTATCACGCAATGGCGCACGCCGTGGTACAGGGTTGCCTCTCCCTGCGAAGGCAGCTGGAAACTTGATTGTCGGGGCCACTGGCAGAGGCCCTTCCGCCCGTCAACATTCCGCCAACCGACTCCGCAGGTCGGCGACCTCATAACCTGGGTCGCAGTTCGATTTCAGACGAGTCCAATTCGAACGGCTCCCGGCCACTCCCGGTGAAACACCGAACTCCTGTTTGCAATAGGGTCTATTAGACTAGACACTTATACGCGGCGGGGAAGTCCTGCGGGTGGTCGAGCGACTCGGCTGTAGTTAGGTCAGGCAGCCAGCCAGCAAGCCACAGCTCGCTCGCCAGATCGGAACACGAACTCACAACTGCCAGGCGCTGAGCAAGTCCGCGGCATCGAGGACAAGGTCGGCTCCGACACCCGAGGCGGCACCGCGCGGCGCGACGGCAACTAGACCAGCCGCGCTCGCTTTCGGTATCACTGCACGCCCTTCCGCAAGTTTCGCGAGGTCACTCGCGACGAACGTTGCCTTTTCCCTCCACTTGATTGAGCCGATCACCACCGGAGTGCTGCCTCGTGCAGACCCGACGATGTCGTATTCATGTTCACCGCGCCGGTCCCACCAGCCAGCGACCGATTCGATCGAATCAAACGGCGTGTCAAGGTGTGGGGCGAGCCGCAGCACGCCGTCGCGGACGATCGGCTCAATGGCCTTGCCCCTCCAAGAGCTCCAGCCGCCTGAAAAGGCCGTGAGCGCCAGATCTGAGCGACCGACCTCAATATTGCGGAGCTGGGGTTCGACAAAGCGGAACCAGAAGCGCAGGTACGGATCGGCTACTCGGTAGCGCTTGAGCCGGCTGCCCTTGTCACCTGCTGGGATATCGACGGCGAGGATGTGCTTGGTGTCGGTGAGGATGTCAGTTGCCCGGCTCACCGCAGTCTTTGCCGCGATCCCGCCTCCAAGGTCCGAGGCAATGCGCGAGAAGTTGACCACGCCGATTTCGTCAGCTCCCACCGCCTCGAGAACGAGGCGCGCGTTGGCGCCATCCGCGAGCTCGCCGGCAAGGTTGATCTGGGCGATGTCCGCGAGCAGTGTGTGGGGACGAGAAAGGGCGTCCTCGACGAGTGCCGCAACGGATCTGAACCTTCGTGCATGCGCTACGAGCTCGGGGAATCCTCCCGTGACGAGCTGTGTATCGAAGACCTCGACGGCCGAACGTGATCCTCCGAGAGCCTGCGCTGTTTCCGCTGGGTTGAACGGCTCGACGACGAGATTGCCGTCGAGCCGACCGAAGAGCGGTCGGTCGTGCTCGAACAGTCGGTCCATCATTGCTTCGTCGGAGCCAATAAGCAGGACTAGGACCGGTCGCCTCGCGAACGTGAGGTCCCAAAGTGACTGGAGGAGCCCGTCGAGACCAGGGCTCGACTCATTAGCCCAGGGGAACTCGTCGATGACGAGGATCGCGGGATCATCATCCAGCACGAGCTGCAGCCGAGACAGCAGGTCGAACCAATTCCCTGGGGGGAGAGCGATGCCGGCTTCGATGGCAGGCAACGGCCGAGTCGAGGAGCGGAGCGTCTCAGCGGCTCGGCGCATCTGCACTTCGACCGGCGTACCCTTTAGGCCGGCAACGACGCCGTACGCGACGCCACTTCGCTCGGCGAAGTGCTCAACCAGTCGTGACTTGCCGACCTGACGACGTCCGCGAATGGCCAGCAGGCGGCCTGCACCTGATGCGCTGGCACTTCGGAGTTCGGCGTCAAGCACGGCTAGCTCGCGTTCCCGACCGAAGAACTCGCTTTTAGGCATTGACGTAGCATACATCGATGTAACATACGTACAAGCATCTCTTGCCAGCCAGCCAGCCAGCCAGGAATCGCGGAGAGTGGCTTCTATCTGCCACGTTCGAGGGCCATACAGGCTTCGGAAATGAGCGGGGTGCGGGCGTCTGGGTGCCTGGTATGTTCCACAGTGTCCGCAGCCTCTCAGGCGGCAGTCGCGCGTGTTGCCGCCCTTGAGCGGCACTACGGGGACGCACGTCGGAGCCCAGTTCACCGTGCATGGTGGGGCCTACGCGCTCAGGCCCTTCGCTCGTAGGCTTGCTTCTCACCCACGACACCCGGAGGAACCGAGATGCGAGTGACCCACGTGTGCTTCGTTGGCACGCGGACCGAGCACTACGACGAGACCGTAAGCCTCTTCCGCGACATCCTGGGCATGCCGACTGGGTTCGAGTACCCCGGATGGTCAGGCTTCAAGCTCAGCACCGGCAATCGTGACTTCGTCGAGGTGTTCAGTGCTGCTGACCGCGATGAGCGCGTCTTTCCTCACGAGGCAGGATCAGGCCCTCTCGTTGCGTTCGCGGTAGACGATCTGACCTCCGCCCGAGACGAGCTCGTCGCTGCAGGAGTCGAACTCCTCGGTGACATCGTCTGGGCCGATGTGCTCTTCGAGAACCCCGCTTCCGCAGGCTTCGGGTGGTGCTTCTTCAAGGGGCCTGACGGCAACGTCTACGTGCTCCAGCAGGATGCCGCCAACGCTTCCAAGGCGCCGTCCGCCTGACGAGGGAGCCTGTGACCGAGAGCGACAAGGTCACTGCTCTCGCTTCAAGATCGATGTCGAGACCGGTGAATGTCCCGCGCCATAGGGCCGTCCTTGTCAGCCGCGACACGATGATGCCAGGTCAGTCGTCTCCGGCACTGGGCTCGGGGTGGGCGAGAGCGAAGGCGGTGACGCCCCGCTCATTTCGGAATTGCTGCTATACGCCGACGACGGCGATGAGTGTCTCGAGGCCCCGAAAGTCGTCTAGGTTGCGTGTGTAGAGCGGCAACTCGGCGGCACACGCGGTCGCGGCGATCAGAAGATCGACGGCGCGAGCGCCGCGAGCCTTGCGCCCTTGGGCGGTGACGGCCGCGTAGATCCGCCCGTACGCGCGAGCAGCCTCACCATCGAACGGAAGAGGGTCGAACGCCGCCTCGGCACGCTGAAGTCGATCCTGTCGACGCGCTCGTTCATCGGCGTCGGAGGTGGCGTGAGGTCCGGCGGCCAGTTCAGCCATCGTGACGGCGCTGATGGCCACCGCAACCGGTAGCGACGCGGCGTCGATGTGCTCCAACTCAACCACTACCGAGGTGTCGAGGAGGCCACGGGGAGTTCGCTGCTCGTCAGGCACGAGGAATGGTCCCCTGTGAAGCGACTCCGTCAAGATCGGCACGGAGTCTGGCGAGGTCGACGCCCGGTGCGCCCCGGAACAGCGCGCGCGCTGCCTCAGCGTTTACGAATCGATGTCTCCGTAGGGGAGTGAGCTCTCCGACTGGGGTTCCGTTTCGGGTAACGACAAAGGTCTCGCCTTGGTCTAGGCGACGCATGATTTCACCGCTCTCGTTGCGCAGCTCCCTTTGTGTTATCTGCCTTGCCACTCTTCCAGTGTAGCACGCCGTGCTACGAAGTGTCCTCTTCCGTCCGCGAGGCTCCGCAATCTCCTCAGGTGGCTAGCTACCGGCGGCGCTCGAGCTTGGCTCGGAATCCGGCGCGCAAGAGGACGTCTTGATTGACCACGTGCATGGGCAACCGGCCCGCGTACACATTCGCGACCGCTCGGCACGGTGCCTCGCAGGCAGCACAGAGGCCCTCTGACGTCCACGCCATGGCGTGGCCCGTTGTGATTATCTTGGGGTTGGAAAGGATAGGATCGCCGATCTCGGATGGTTCGGGATCAGAGACGTCAAGAGCGGCGCCGGCGATCCGCCCTTCGTCGATCGCCTTCGTGAGAGCAACCTGATTGACGATTTCCCCTCGGGCGACGTTGAGCAAGAAGGCACTCGGCTTCATTGTCCGTAGTAGCTCGGCGCTTATGAGGCCACGCGTCTGATCGGTGAGGGGACACATAACCACGAGGTAGTCGGACTCCGCCATGACGACCTCGAGATCCGCAAGCTGAACTCCTATGGCCGCGGCGACGTCAGCTGTCACGTATGGATCGTGGGCGAGAAACCGCAGAGGGCCCAGCGGCCGAACATATTCGACCAGCTTGCGTGCCGTCGCACCGAGCCCCACCGTCCCGATGACATGATCTCGGAGAAGGGTGCCCGGCATTTGCCGCGCTTGAAGGGCGCGTCCTTGTTTCGTGAGCCGGTCCTTTTCGAAGAGGTGTGTCGAGAGGGCGAGCATGAAGGTGAGCGCCGACTCCGCAACGCTCTCGTGTGTGGCCGAACTCGGGCTACTTGTGACCAGAATGTCGTTCTCGGTGGCCGCGCGGAGGTCGATCTTGTCCACGCCGATGCCCCAGTGTGCGATCAAGGTCAGGCGATCAACGCCGGATACGCTTTCAGCGGTCCAGGTCAGCTGTCCCGAGATTACGGCGTCACAGCTGAACAGCTCGGCCGCAACGATCTCCGCGCCCATCTCGGGAAGGAACGTCCACTCGAGCTCCGAGAGCGGAGCGAGCAATTCCGCCACGGGCTCTTCGATCCATCCGGCAATGTGGCCGTCTGGCGCGAAATCATGTGTTATTCCCACGCGAAACGGGGTCATGCGGCAGATACCTCAGTTCCACCGAGTGAGAAGATCGGCCGCCCCGTGGAGCACAATGAGCTCATCGGCCCGGTCGCTTGTACTGCGGCTAAGACAGCTTATCGAGGCCGGTTGGTCCAGTTCGAGCCGCCCCGCCACACCTTGGAGTGGCGCAGCAGGAACTTGGTCAACCGGTTACGTGCTCGCGTGAGGTCCTCGACCATGTCGCCTCGCGTGCGACACAGATCACGGACCGCTTCCTCGAGTGGGGTGGGGATGCGGATCGCGACGAGCTCGCCGGCACGGTGCGGGCGAGCCAACCGACGGCAGTCACGCGAGTCGGTCTTCACCTTGTCGCCCGGGGCCCTTGGGATCATCGACGGTGCGATGACCTCGCAGTGCACGCCGAGCGACGCGAGCAGCCGGGCGAGGGCATAACCGGTGGGGCCGGCCTCGTAGCAGGCCCGGAGCCGGTGCGGCCCGTCGAAGCGAGCAATCAGGCGGCGGACCGATTCCTCGTCGTTGAAGTTCCGCTCGACATCGGGTCGCTCATGACCGGGGTTGAGGACCCCGACCGAGATCGAGTCCTTGTGGACGTACATGCCGAGATGGACGGCGTCGCGTTGAACAAGACTGGCAGCTGGCACGACCGGCTCCTTCCGTATGTTGGCTCCGCCCGCAATGGTGGATGATCCACGCAGATGCGGACCGAGCCGGGCCGTTCCATATTGACTAGGTTCTGCACCACCCCCGGCGCGAATCCGTCCGGCACCGACGAGACGGTCGTATTCTCCCCGTATCGGATCGTCCGCATGCGCAGATTCTCACGTGTCGGGGGCCCCTGCCGACGATGGGCTTGCCAGTCCCGCAAAGAGACCTGCCGCTGCTGCCTGGAATCGGGCGACGTCTCCGAAGGGACGGGCGACGAGCATGGCTCCTTCGAGGGCGGCAACGATCAAGCGGGCAGCCGTACTGATCGACCCGGCGAAGTCGAGTGTTCCCTCTTCTCGCCCTTGCTCCAGGACGCGACCGAGCCACGCCTCGTTGTCGCTGAAGAACGCCATCAAGATGGGGCGCATCGGTTCGGAGAGCGTCTGGTATTCGGCTGCGAGCATCCCGCAGAGACACATGCGCTGGTTCTCCAGCACTTCCCTATAGAGGTTGGCGTATGCAGCAAGCTTTTGCGGCGCCGCCGCGGGCTCAGCGTCGATGGCGCTGAGGGCTCCGGCAAAACGCGCCGCGTATCGCGTCAGCAGCGCCTCGCCCAGTTCCGCCTTACTGGCGAAGTGGTAATGAAGCGCGGCCTTAGAGACGTGAAGCTCGGCGGCCACGTCGGCGTAGCTAAAGGCATTGAACCCACGGCTCTGCACGAGCCGTTCGGCAATGTCGAGTATCTGTGAGGAAGTTTCTCCGTTACCGGACTGAGCTCGCTTACCCACAGAACCTCCCGCCTTCGGATGAGGGCTTGACTTTCTACCTACTAGTAAGTAAGACATAGCGTAGCTCAGGATGGCGGCAGGATCACGAGAGGCAGGTAGCGCTCATGCAGCAGACGGCAACATCTCATGTCCGAGGTGGCGTGAGGAGATGACCGCCATCGAGGTGGTGGAGAGGTTCGGCGCGGCCTGGGCCGCCCATGATCTCGAGGCGACCCTGAAACTTGTCACGGAGGACTGCGTCTTCGATGCCACGGCGCCAGCGCCTGACGGGACCCGCCATTTCGGTCGCGACGCCATCCGACTGGCCTGGCGTCCGATTTTCGGCGACGAGAGCGCCCGTTTCGAGCCCGAAGAGACCTTCAGCGTCGACGACCGGGTCATACAGCTCTGGCGGTACGTCTGGGCGAGCGGGCACGTGCGCGGTGTCGACGTCTTTCGCGTCAGGGACGGCAAGGTCGCCGAGAAGTTGTCGTACGTCAAGGGTTGACCGAGCAACGCATGAGGGCAGGGCGAATGAGTGTCACGACCGCTGTAGATGAGCTCTTGGACGGTATCGAGAACGCGTCCATCCCGTCAGGCGTTTTCTGCGAGGACGTCGTTCTCGACGCTACAGTCCCGAACTGGCGATTCTCGGTGCGAGGCGGCGAGGCGGTGCGGGCGGAGCTCGGCAGGTGGTACGCCGATCCCGGCCACTTCCAACAGGTCCGTAGACATGCCATCGCCGGTGGCGAACTAGTGGAGTTCACTCTCGAATGGGAGGAACACGGAGTGGCCCATACTTGTCACCAGGCCCACGTGCTGCAGCTACGCGACGGCCGCGTGGAGGTCGACACCGTGTTCTGTGGAGGGCGGCGGCCGGCGGCGCTGATGGCCGAGATGCAAGCAGCTCAGCTGGCGGCACAATAGGTCGCGACTGCGACTGCGACTGCGACTGCGACTGCGACTGCGACTGCGACTGCGACTGCGACTGCGACTGCGACTGCGACTG
>Ga0182015_10005942_pt1 | contig 12465 bp, 9 predicted proteins | sample 712P3MmetaG_FD_120478 | JGI IMG/M metagenome (GOLD analysis project Ga0182015, IMG submission 120478) | Permafrost microbial communities from Stordalen Mire, Sweden - 712P3M metaG | ecosystem: Environmental > Terrestrial > Soil > Wetlands > Permafrost | place: Sweden: Stordalen | collected...
GCACGCTCGATCAGGTGCGAGGCAATGCCGTTAGCGATGCGCGCCAAAGTGCCTACGCTGCACGGGATCACGATCATGGCGTCGGCGGGATAAGACCCGCTGGCCACGTTAGCCCCGATGTCCGCGTTCGATTGTTCTCGAATTTTGGACGAGTTATTCGAAGCGCCGCGGGCTGAAGTTTTCGTTGTCTTGCCGCCCAGGGTCTGCCGGGCAAGGGTCTGCCGGGCAAGGATCTGGCGGACAAGATTCGAGCGGCCCTTGATGCCGAGTTCTTCGGCCAGCACGCGCAGGCCGGAGTCCGAAGGAATGAAGTTCACGGTCTGAACGCGAGTATCACGCTCGATCGCGAGCAGCAGTTGCCGCAAAAATACCGATCCGCTTGCGCCAGTGGTCGCGACGGTCAGATTTTGCGGCGGCTGATTCGGCAAGGCGGCTCCAGCGAGGCGAGAGCGCCCCGAAGTTGGAGCATAGGCAGTAGCCGAACGGGAAGTCAAGGCGAAGAGAGAAAGCTAGTAGCTAAGAGCTAGGAGCTAGAAGCTGCTTTTATGGCATCCACCGTCAACTTGCGATCCCGCCGCAGCGCGGCTCAGCTCCAGGCACTGGCCGGAGTGGAGCGCGAAATCCGCGCTCAGGATTCACACAGCCGCCGCAAGTATCTCCGCGAATTCAACCAGGCGTTCCGCAACTACGATTCCCTTCTCGACTCGCAACAGCTCCACAATGCTCTGCACGCCGCCGACGTCGTCCTCATCGGCGACTACCACGCGCTGCCCGTTGCCCAGCGCTATGCCGCATCGCTCCTCGAGCAGCGCGCACTAGCGGGAGATCGCCCTGTCGTGCTCGGAGTCGAAACCATCTTTTCCCGCGATCAGCACATCCTCGAAGAATGGTGGCGCCGCGAAATCGACGAGAGCGAGCTGCGCCAGCGTATCCGCTTCGATCTCGACTGGGGTTACGATTGGACACCGTTCCACGAACTTCTGGTCGCAGCTCGCGACCACGGCGAGGCCATCTACGGCCTCGATTGCATGCCCCGTGAAAACTTGAGAAAAATCGGAGCACGCGATCGCCACGCCGCGGCCAAGATTGCCGAGATCCGCGACCGCCATCCCGACGCGGTGATCTTCGTCCTGTTCGGCGAGTCACATCTTGCTCCCGGGCATCTCCCGCGCGTAGTGCACAAGGAACTGCCGGGCGCCAGAGTCCTAACTGTGTTGCAGAACGTCGACGCGCTTTACTGGCGCGCCGCGGGTGAGCGCGTCGATAAAGTCGATGCCGTCCGCGTCAATGACGACGTTCTGTGCGTCTTCAACGCGACGCCGCTCGAGAAATATGAAAGCTACCGCCTGTTTCTCGACCAGTGGAGCCGCTGCGATAGCGGCCCCGACTTCGCTCCTACCATCTATAACCTGATCGACAGCCTCGCCAGCTTCCTCGAGATCAATCGTTATTCGCCTCACAACGGCACGCAACCCAAGTTTCTGGTCGACCTGCTGCCCGAGGTTCATGGCAACTCCTCAGACGCGATGTTGCGCCGCCTGCTCTCGCGCAAGGGCATCAGCCAGCAGCAACTCGAAACCATGCTGGCCAGCGTGCAAGAGCGCGGCAGTGCTTATTTGCCCCAGGTGAATGCCTTCCACATTCGCGAATTTCAAATGATGCACGCCGCCGAGGATGCGACCCGCTTTCTGCATCACGCCTGCCGCGGCCTGCCTCAGCGCCTGAATGGACACGGTGCAAACACAATCGATGCCGCTGGAAGCAACGGCACAGCCCTGCCCACCGACGCTTTCTACACGCGAGTGATCGAACATGCCGTCGCATACTTCGGTTCGCGAGTGCTTTATCCGTCCAGGCCAGCGCCGGAAACGGAAGATGCGCCAGCGCTGTCGCGCGCCGCCTGCGAGAAAGCCGCACAGTCCGCCGTCCGTGCTGAAGCCGATAAGTTTGAAGCGATTGCCGAGGAATGGGGATACCGACTGGGAAGCCAGATCTACAATGTCTACCTCGCTGGCAAGGTCAAGCCCCACGGCCTCCGCCGCCTGTTCCTCACTCATCTGGACGAACCGGGCCTGCCTCGAAAAGTCTGCACTGCGGTAATCGCCAAAATTCGCAACGCCACAAAGTCCTAACACTCGGCCAGTCGCGAAGCGACGCCATTCATTAGCCCCGGACGTAAGTCCGGGGTAGTCTCACAGGAGAGGAACGGAGTCCCGTCAGGGACGGCACGCGTTCCCCGACCATGTCGCGCATGCTAATCTAGGACCTGCTTCTCCGAGTGCTGACCTCCGCCGTGAACGCCGAATCCATCCGCAAACTCTTTGAACAAGTGCGCCGCGGCAAACTCACGCCCGACGACGCAGTAGATCGCCTGCGCCACCTCCCCTTCGAAGACCTGGGCTTTGCCAAAGTCGATCACCATCGCAGCCTGCGCGTGGGCATGCCCGAAGTGATCTTCGGTGAGCGCAAAACTCCTTCGCAGGTTGGCGAGATCTTTGCGCGCTTGGCCAAACAGGGGGGCAATGTCCTGGCTACGCACGCCGACAAGAAGCAGTTTGCCGCGGTCAAGAAGAAGGTACGCGCCGCGGAGTATCGCGGACTGGCGCGCACGATCGTGCTGCAGCGGGACCCGCACGTCTACGGTAAGGGAACCATCGCCGTGGTCTCGGCCGGAACCAGCGACATCCCCATAGCCGAGGAAGCCGTGGTGACCGCTGAACTCATGGGTAACGAAGTCGAGCACTTCTACGACGTAGGCGTAGCCGGAATCCACCGTCTTCTCGCCAATCGCGAGGCCCTTACGAAAGCCCGGGTCGTCATAGTCTGTGCCGGTATGGAAGGCGCCCTGCCCAGTGTCGTGGGAGGTCTCGTCGGCGTTCCGGTCATCGCCGTACCCACCAGCGTTGGCTACGGCGCGTCCTTCAAGGGACTCACCGCGCTGCTCGGCATGCTAAATTCCTGTGCCTCAAACGTGAGCGTGGTGAATATCGATAACGGATTCGGCGCGGGCTACGTAGCGTCATTGATCAACAGGCTGTAAATATTCAAAGAGGCACGGCCTAAACCGTGCCTCTCTCACTCCCAGCCACATTACATCCCCGATTGTCCCGAATCCTTCTCCACCTCCAGCTTGTTCTCCACGCTGAAGGCGCCCGGAATCTGGCTCGCCCGCACTCCGGCAACGGTTTTATCCATGGTGTTCTCGACCGATCCGTAAAGCGTCACGTGGCCATTCACCACGATAATGCGAATCGGCCGTGCCGGGTCCATCGCATACTTGCTCAGCACCGGGTCGCGGTAAATAGCCTGGGCCGTCCGCAAGCGCAGCCCTTGGTCAAACCGAGAGACTGGCTCGACCGAGACGTCCGCGATTACATCCTTCACTCCGGGCATGGAACCAATGTCGGCGAGGGCCTCGTCGCGGCCCATGCCGGTTAGATCATCGCCCTCTAACGTAACCACGCCATCCTTCACGCCCAGTGTGAAGTAATCGAAAGTGTTGTCGTAGTTAACCCGAACGTAAGCCAGCTTCCGAGCCAGTTTCTGCTCCAGTTGCTCATCGGCAACGTTCGGCCCCGCCACCGTGATCAGGTTGCGCACGCCCTGCACGCTCGCAGTTTTTCGAGCCAGCTTGGCTGCGTCCAGCTTGCGCTGGTAAACATCGACCGTGCCCGTCAGGGTTACGATGCCGTCCTCCACGTTCGATTTCACGCCGCTGAACTGGCTCTTCTTCGCCAGCTTCTGCACCACCGCAGTTTGAATCTGATTGTCGTAGCGAGTGGCAGCGGCGGTCTGGGCGACGAGCGTCGCGCTCAACAACCCCACCGCCAGCAGAGATCCCGCCGCCTTCACTAAACTTGTTCCAGTCATAGGTCACCTCCAACCCAGTTGACAAATCTTTACGATTTAACCGTATGGTTAATTGACTCGTAATAAGGTGAACCCAGCGGTACCAGGAAAGTTGCGGCGGAAGTCAGTGCCGCGTTCTCGCCCTGCGGGGGTGTCTGACAGGCTTGACAGCATTCGATCGGCTCGCGCTTTGCGCCGGCCGACCCGCTGCAAACACGCGAGCGAATATCTTGTCCACGTTCTTCAGCTGACGCCGCAAATCGAAGGCGTACTCGATCTGTTTTCGCGGAACTCTTCCCGTGATCTCCTTATCGGCGAGCACCTGTTGGTGGAAATCCAGATCTTCTTTCCACGCCCGCATGGCATGCGATTGCACCAGTCGGTACGCGTCTTCGCGGGAAACTCCATGCTCCACCAGATCAAGCAGTAATTGCCCGCTGAAAATTAGTCCGCGTGTACTCTCCAGATTGGCCCGCATACGCTCGGGATACACGAACATGGTTTCGATCAGGTTGGCAGTCTTGTTCAACAGGTAGTCGACCAGCGTAGTCGAATCCGGCAGGATCACCCGCTCCGCCGAAGAGTGTGAGATGTCGCGCTCGTGCCATAAAGCAACATTCTCAAACCCCGCCTGGGCATTGCCGCGCACTACTCGCGCCAGCCCGCTGATCTGCTCCGAGGTCACCGGATTCCGCTTGTGCGGCATAGCAGAAGAGCCTTTTTGCTTTTCGCTGAAGAACTCCTCAGCCTCGCGCACCTCGGTGCGCTGCAAATGCCGGATTTCAGTCGCGATCTTGTCCAAGGTCGAGGCAATCACCGCCAGCGTCGCCAGATACTGCGCATGACGGTCGCGCTGGATCACTTGGGACGAAACCGCCGCCGCCTTCAGACCCAGCCGCGAGCAAATCTTCTCTTCGAGCTCCGGCGTCAGATGGGCGAAGATTCCCACCGCGCCAGAAAATTTTCCCACCCGCAAGTCCTCGGCTGCAGCCTTAAAGCGAGCAATATTGCGCTGCGTCTCCGAATACCAGTTGGCGATCTTGAAGCCGAACGTGATGGGCTCGGCATGAATTCCGTGCGTGCGCCCCACCATCGGCGTGTCTTTGAATTCCCAGGCACGCCGTTCGAGCACCTCGGCCAGCCGTTCCAGATCCTGCGCAATCAGCGTAGAAGCCTGCTTCACTAGTAACGCCTGCGCCGTGTCGACCACGTCATTGGAGGTGAGGCCGTAGTGAAACCAGCGCGCATCCGGGCCAACGATCTCGGCCACAGCCGTGGTAAAGGCAATCACATCGTGGCGTACTTCAGCTTCGATCTCGTGGATTCGCTCTACGCTGAAATCCGCGCGCTCGCGAATCGCCCGCGCCGCTTCTTTCGGCACCATGCCGGTCTCGGCCAAAGTCTCGGTCGCGGCGACTTCCACGGCCAGCCAGGTGCGAAAGCGGTTTTCGTCGCTCCAGATGCGGCCCATTTCCGGACGTGTATAACGCGAGATCAAAGCGGATGCGCTCCTGTCGTTATTGGCAAATATGCCGGTGAAAGCGGGACAGAGGATTCTAAATGGAGTGAGGAAAAGAGGCCAGCACAAGGGACGGGCGGTAGCGGGTCAGTTTAAATTTCGCGGATTGTGGAAAAGGCAGCCTAACGGCTCAGCCGACCGCGGCTAGTACGAACTGTGCACGTTTCTGGACTGAGTCAAGAGGCAATGGGATCAGGTTGTAACCCAAGGAAGAGTAGGTTTCGGTCATCACTTCATAGGTCATCTGGGCCTCCTGAAACGACTGCTTCCGCTCCGCATCCCGCTTGAAGATTTCCAGCCATGGCGGCGCGATAAACACTCGGTGATGATAGCGAAATGTCTGCGCAGCCCGTTCTACATGGGAAGGGATGGGCAGGTCGCCTAAGCGCAAGTAGCCGAGCACATCGGGCACGGCACGGTCGAAAATCACCGGAGCGCTGAGGCTCAGCGCCGCGCGATAGGATCGCATTTCCCAGCTCAACATCAGTTCGGCGAAAGCCAGCCGATCCGACCAAGGTAGGGCTTCGCCGCCAATGGCCACCTGATCTTGAATGATCGCCCTGCCAGCCTCTGGCATGCTGTGAATACCCTGCTCCGCCAGCGCGTTGATCAGCGTACTCTTTCCTGAACCCGGCCCCCCAGTGATTACGAACAGACGGTCAGAATCTATAGCCTCCATTTCAGCTCCTCACGCCAACGAGCGGGGTCGTTGCCATGCTCGCCCAATATTGTCTGTTGATCCCAAGCCGAACTTCAAACTGACCCAGCACTGGACGGGCGGTTCTCGAGTCAATTTCCCAGGAGCCGACCATCCAATCTCAATCTGTCGCACTGCGCAAAGCAAACGAAATCGTCACCACGGCACCTTATCGCATTCCGTTGGCCAACCGCGCACTGGCAGGGCTTCTCCGCAACAACAGCATCGCGGAAGCGCCAATCGACGGCCCGGGAACCAGCATGAGAAATGTCCACCGCCAGGATCCCAGCAAGTCGGCCAGCCGAGGCATCAGCCATATCGCGACTATGGTGAGAGCGAATCCCAGCCCGAGCTGAACTGAAAGCGCGGTTCCAATAAAACGCTGGTCAGCAAGTTCGGTAACCATTGCGGAGAACTGCGCGGAGTCACCGATCACAGAGATGCCCCATATCACCAGGATCGCGATGAATAGCCACAATGGTCCATCAAAAGAAAAGCCGATCGCAACCGCGCCGGCTCCGGAAACAAACATCATCCCAGCCGTGGTCGCAGTACGTCCGATGCGATCTGACAGAATCCCTCCCAGGATACAGCCGAACGCCCCCATTCCGATCGCCACAAAAGTGAGCAGAGACGCCCGCCCAACCAACAACGCGTGCTGGGCTCCAAGAGCGCCGTTCACGTATACGAGAAGCCACGCCCACATCGCGTACAGTTCCCACATGTGTCCGAAATAGCCGAGGTTGGCGAGGAGGAGGTTTCGATCGCGGAATACAGCCCCTGCTTGCCGCGGATCGAAGAGAGCGCGTCCAAAGGGGAATGGCCCCTCGCGGGCAAAGAGCAAGAAAAGGATGGCTCCAATCAAGGTTGCCAGGGTGGACATCTTGACGACGAATCGCCAATCCACTGCCCCCGAAAGGCTGCGAAAAAGATGCGGCATGGAGGACCCAAGAGTTAGCGCGCCGACTACCGTCCCAAGCGCAAGGCCCCGATCACGATTGAACCAGGTAGATTCCAGCTTAAGAGCGGGGGGATAGACTCCCGCTAACGCAAATCCCGTCAGCACTCGCGCCGCAACCGCGACGACGGGACCTGGTTCCACCAGAAGCGACGCGTTCGCTGCTGCAGCCAGCGCGGCAGATAACGCCATCAGCCGGTTGAGGCGGACAATGTCGGGAAGGTTGACCAGGCTGGCGGCCAAGGCGCCACAGACGAAACCGATCTGCACGCCAACCGTCAGCCAGGAGAGGATGAACGGCGATAGGTGCCATTCGCGTTTCAGTTCCGGCGTGATCGCCGTCGCCGAAAACCAGGTCGTCAGTGATAGGACAATTGCAATTGCTAGTAACGCCAAGACCCGCCAGCGCGACGCGTCAGCACGCCCGTGCAATGAACCCGCGGCGCTGGTAGACAACGTTGTGGGCATCGCGGCCTCAGGACCTCCGGAGTGGAACCGTGTAGACCGTGGCGGTGCCCGTGAGGCAAATGTCACCAGCTTGATTGCGCACGGTAGTCGCGACCTTGCAGATGGGCTTATCCGGCCGCACCTCCGTGACCTCAACCCGGCCCGTGATTTCCTCGCCTACGCCGACCGCTTTGACGAATTTCCACTCGACGGAAAGAAAAACCGTGCCCGGACCGGGCAGGTCTTCCGCAACCAAGGCATTCAGGATTCCGGATGTGACACCGCCCTGCACGATCAGTTTGCCAAAAACCGACTCTTCTGCCAGCTTCTGGTCGTAGTGCAATGGATTGTGATCGCCTGTCATTTCAGTGAACAGGAGGATGTCTTCCATTCTCGTGCGGCGTGTCCGCTCCGCCGAATCACCCACCTTCGGGCGGCCGTTGATCACACCAGACCAGCCGTCAACCGATTTAGTTTCGCTCAACGATTCTCCTCCCGATGTGCTCGTCTTGATTTGAACGGCGCGAGTCTCCGACAGCATGGCCGGGACGGCAACCAATACGAAGAAGACGTGGGTGGCGCGCGCTGCGCTCAAGTGTACTTGATCCAAAAGCGAGTTGGATCTGCATCGCGGGCTACGCCACCTGACTCCGCTGGCAGGTTCATGCCCAAACGGAATACAATGCTTATTCGAGTCCTGCTATGTCGCCCACGCCCGAAGATTTGACCACTATCAAAGATGACATGATCGCCTTCATCGAAGGCCACGGCATGAGCCGCTTCCACGGCTATGTGGATTACGAAGAAGTGCAGTGCGTCATGTGGGAAATGGGCACGAACCCCGATGGCTGGAAGGATTTCGTGGAACTGGCGAAGAGCGCAGGCGCTCCGTTCTTGACCATGCACTCCTGGAAGCTGGAGCGCGAAGAACTCGATGAACTGGTGCAACGCCTCACCCACTCCGAGTTCTCCGATGGCGACGATGTCGAAGATGCACGCTGGCTCCGCGCCCACCTCGGCAAGGTCGGATTCCTGCAGTTGGGCTGGGCTTACCAGGGCTCAATGTTTTTGTGCGAAGTGAGCACCGATTGGTACGAGCGCTACCAGCGGCTGCTCGAAGTCTCCGAAGATTTCGGCGGCATCCCCATCGACGAACCGGACCAGGACGACGAGAACTAGCGTGCGCTGGGAATTGTCTGCCGAAGACCCAGTTCGCGTGCAAAGCCTCGCAGCAGCCCTCCGCGATCTACCTGATCTCCCGATTTCCAATCGAGCCAGGGATACGAAGCAAGCCAGTTCACTTCACACGCTCGCTCACTTGCTCGTCCGCCGCGGCATAACAGATCCCGACTCCGCTGCTCGCTTCCTCTTCCCATCTCTGGATCACCTGCACGCGCCCGAGGAAATGCGGGGCCTGCGTGCCGCCGCCGACCGCATCGCCGCCGCCATCGAGAACAAACAGCCCATCCTGATCTACGGCGATTACGACGTCGATGGCACCATGGCAGTCATCATCCTCAAGACTGCAATCGAACTCTGTGGAGGAGCCGCAGACTTTCACGTCCCCCACCGCATTCGCGAAGGCTACGATCTTCGCGACGACGTAATCGAGCGCGCCGCGGCCGCCGGCATTCGCCTCATTATCAGTGTGGACATGGGCATCCGCGCCTTCGCTCCGGCGCAAACCGCGCAGCGGCTGGGCGTCGACCTCATCGTTACCGACCATCACTTGCCCGGACCCGACGGCGTCCCCGCCGCGTTGACGGTGGGCAATCCCAATCAGGCCGGATGCGAATATCCCTACAAACAGCTCTGCGGAGCGGGCGTCGCGTTCAAAGTCGCGCAAGCGCTGATGCAGCGCCGCCTCGACCAGAAAGATCAAACCCGCATGTTGCGATCGTTCATGAAAGTTGTGGCGATTGCGACCATCGCTGACGCCGTCCCGCTCACCGGCGAGAATCGGGTCTTTGCCAGTCTGGGCCTCGATGCCCTGCGCCGCGCCGTCAACCCCGGACTGAGGGCGCTGCTCGAAGTGGCGCAGATTTCCACCGAGCGTCCGCCCACTTCCACCGAAGTTGCCTTCCGCATCGCGCCCCGCATCAACGCCGCCGGCCGCATGGATGTTGCCCGCGACGTGATCGAACTATTCAGCGTCAAAGATCCCGTGCGCGCTCGGGAACTGGCCGCGAAACTTGATCGCCTCAATGCCGAGCGTCAAGAAGAAGAGCGCCGCATCCTGCGAGCAGTCGAAGAGCGCATCAGCGGCGACCCTGCGCTGTGCGAGGCCTACTGCATCGTAGTCGATGGTGAAGGCTGGCATCGCGGCGTCATCGGCATTGCCGCGACGCGCGTCGTCGAGCGCTACCACCGGCCCGCCATCGTAATCGCGCGCGAAGGTGAGGACGCCTTTGGTTCCGGCCGTTCCATTCGCCCCTTTCACCTGCTCCAGGCCGTCGAGTCCTCACACAGTCTGTTCACCCGTTACGGTGGCCACTCCCATGCCTGCGGATTCGCCATGCCCGCCGCCAATGTTCCTCAACTGCGACTCGAACTCGATGCCTTCGCGCGGACGCGCCTCACCCTAGCGGATTTCGATCCCGTGCTCGACGTCGAAGCAGAGCTCGATCTCGATGAAATTACCCCCGCACTTTTTCAAGTGTTGCAACTGCTGGAGCCCCACGGCGCGGGAAACCACGAACCCGCATTCGCCGCTCGAGGCGTCCGTCTGATCGCTCCACCAAAGATTCTGAAAGACAAACACATCAAGCTGAGACTGAAAACGGGAGAGGACGGTAGACACGAATTCTCTCCGAAAGAGTCGGCCGGGGAAGATCCCAGCAAAGAAGAACTGTCAGCGGTAGCGATCCTGACCACGCCAAGGTGCCATCCAGATGGCGCGGCCCTAAGCCGAAACGAAAAGACCGAAGCCAAAGGTTTTCAGCTGAGAACTGAGAACCCGGAACTGAGAACTGTGTTTAACGCCCTGGGCTGGCACATGGCCGAACGCCTGCAGCAGTCCTCGCTTCTCGCCGGAGACGCAATCGACATCGCCTTCACCATCGGCCACAACGATCATCCCGACTTCGGCGGCCTCGAATTGACCCTGCGCGATTTCAAGAGTGAAACGGCACCCGCCCAGGACACAAACTCCAAGTGTGGATGAGATGCCGGATTCCGGCACGCCTCCCAATCGCAGCCAGCGTTTGCATTAGACTGTACTTGCAATGCCGCTCCCCATCTACCGACTCCGCCGCTGGCTGGTTGTGATCGCAGTGCTGTTCACTGCCACGGTGGCGGGAATGTATTTCTATGCCCGCCTCCGCCAGCGCAATGTCCTGAAGGAACTTCCCGACAAGATTGGCATCGACATCAAGCAGACCGCAGCCGGCTTTCAGTTCTCCAAGTCCGACGGCAAGCGAACTCTGTTCACCGTCCAGGCCGGCAGCCTCAAGCAATTCCAGATCGACGGCAGCGCCGAACTGCACAACGTCAGCATTATTCTCTACGGCCGCAATTCCTCCCGCTTTGACCAGATTTACGGGGACGATTTCTCTTACGACAAGAAATCAGGCAACGTCACGGCTCACGGAGAAGTCCAGATCGATCTCGAACCCAATCCTTCGGGTCAAACCGGACCCGACCAGGGAACTCCCAAGGAACTCAAGAATCCCATCCACCTCAACACCAAAGATCTCGTCTTCAACCAAAACAGCGGAGACGCCTCCACCGATGCGCGGGTTGATTTCCGCACACCCCAGGCCACCGGATGGGCCGTAGGTGTGCAGTATTCCGGCAAGACCAACGTGCTCACACTAGCCTCGCAGGTTCACATGACACTGAGCGGTCAGAATGCGGCCACTCTAGTCGCCACTCGTGGCACAGTCACGCGCGAGCCTCACGTAGTCGTGCTGGAGCATTCTCGGCTGGAGCGTGAGGGCGGAACCGCGCAAGCAGACGAGTCCACATTCTTTCTCGGGCCGGAGAATGAAGTGCAGCGCCTGCTGGCCACGGGGAACGTGCAAGCGGAGTCCACCGCACAAGATGCCGATCAGATGCGGGCCCGCGCCGATCAAGCCGACCTGTTGCTTACAGGCAAACAAAACCTGCTGCGGACGGCTATTCTGACCGGTAATGTCCACGTCGAGCGTTTTGGCTCTCAACCCATGCAGGGCGATGCCGGACGCGCCATCCTCGATTTTCTCGGCCAGAATCAACTCCAGAAGGTGCATGCCATTGACGGAGTCCGGTTGGCGCAACACGCTGACACCACCAACCCGCCGAAAGAAGCTGCCTCAGCACCGCAGGATGTCGACCTTACTGCGCCAGTCGTAGACTTCTTCGTCGCGGAAGGGCGACGCCTGGACCGCGCAGAAACTTCCGGGGCAGCGCAGATCATGATTTCGCCCACTCCCGCCCGGAACTCAAGCCCCGCCAACCGGCAAGCTTCTCTCCAGCGCACAGTCATCACCGCCGGCCGGTTTTATGCGAAATTTGCCGCGACCTCTGACGCTACCAGCCGCTTAACTTCGATCCACGGCGCCCCCGATGCGAAGATCGTGAACCTGGCTCCGGGACTGCCCGACCGCGTGAGCACGAGTCAAACTCTGGATGCGGTGTTTCTCCCTCAAGGAGGGATTGCATCCATCGTCCAGCAGGGAAGTGTTGCTTACAACGACGGCCAGGCTCCCAGGAAACGCACTCAGGCGTGGGCAGACAAAGCGCTCTACACCCCTGCCGACAAGATACTCGTGCTAACCGGCAGCCCGCGTGTCGCCCAGGGCAGCATGGTTACAACTGCCAGGACAATCCGCATCAATCGCGCCACCGACGATGCCTTTGCCGACGACGACGTCAAAACCACCTACAGCGAGCTGCAGGAACAGCCAGACGGAGCGCTCCTGGCGTCAGCTTCGCCGATTCATGTCACGGCAGCCGCCATGACGGCGCATAATTCTCCGGCAGTCGCCCTCTACCGGGGCCACGCACGTCTGTGGC
>Ga0182015_10005943_pt1 | contig 12460 bp, 8 predicted proteins | sample 712P3MmetaG_FD_120478 | JGI IMG/M metagenome (GOLD analysis project Ga0182015, IMG submission 120478) | Permafrost microbial communities from Stordalen Mire, Sweden - 712P3M metaG | ecosystem: Environmental > Terrestrial > Soil > Wetlands > Permafrost | place: Sweden: Stordalen | collected...
GAGGCGGAACTCATGGCCGGATGCGAAATACATTCCGTGTACGCAGGCATCGCCGGCAGCCACGTCCGCAGCCTCAATTCGCACGGCATCGTCGCCATCAAGGACAAGGAGGTGGTCCAGGGCGACGTCGAGCGCGTGATCGACGCGGCCAAGGCGGTCGCCATTCCCGCCGACCAGAAGATCCTGCACGTCCTGCCGCAGGAATACATCATCGACTCGCAGGAGGGCATTCGCGATCCCATCGGCATGTCGGGAGTGCGGCTGGAGGCCAAGGTGCACATCGTGACGGGTGCCGACAGCGCGGCCCAGAACATCGTCAAGTGCGTGCAACGCTGCGGCCTCGCGGTCGACGACATCGTCCTGGAACAGCTTGCATCCAGCTACGCCGTGCTCACCGAGGACGAGAAGGACCTGGGCGTGTGCGTGGTGGACATCGGCGGCGGCACCACGGATATCGCGGTGTTCGGCGGCGGGGCGATCAGGCACACCGCCGTGATACCGATCGCCGGCGACCAGGTCACCAACGACATCGCGGTGTCCATGCGCACGCCGACGCAATACGCCGAGGACATAAAGATCAAATACGCCTGCGCACTGTCGCAGCTCGCCAATCCCGACGAAACCATCGAAGTGCCGAGCGTCGGCGACCGGCCGCCGCGCCGCCTGGCGCGCCAGACCCTGGCGGAGATCGTCGAGCCCCGATACGAGGAGTTGTTCGGCTTGATTCGCGACGAGCTGCGCCGCGCCGGCCTCGAGGAATCGGTAGCCACCGGCATCGTGTTGACGGGCGGCAGTTCCAAGATGGAAGGCGCGGTCGAGCTCGCCGAGGAGGTGTTTCACATGCCGGTGCGCCTGGGGGTGCCGCAGTACGTCAGCGGACTCGTCGACGTCGTGAGCAACCCGATTCATGCCACCGGTGTGGGGCTGCTGCTGTACGCGAAAAGCAACATGGATTTGAGGCGATCGGACGTGCCGCTGCTGTCGGGCGGAATGAAGTCGATTCTTGAGCGGATGAAGGCGTGGTTTGCGGGAAATTTCTGATCCACACGCCGGGTATCTATTACAAACGAAAGGAGAACTGGAATGTTTGAACTGATGGACTCTTATAGTCAAAGCGCCATTATAAAGGTGCTTGGCGTGGGCGGCGGCGGCGGCAACGCGGTCTCGCACATGGTCAGCGCGGGCCTGGAAGGCGTGGAATTCATTTGCATCAACACCGATGCGCAGGCGTTGAAGCATTCCAAGGTGCGCACTGCCCTGCAGATCGGCTGCAACATCACCAAGGGGCTGGGCGCGGGCGCCGATCCGGAAGTGGGGCGCCAAGCCGCGATGGAGGACCGCGATCGCATCATCGAGCTCATCGAAGGGTGCGACATGCTCTTCATCACCGCCGGCATGGGCGGCGGCACGGGCACCGGCGCGGCTCCCGTGGTCGCCCAAGTGGCCAAGGAACTCGGCATCCTGACCGTTGCGGTGGTGACCAAGCCGTTCGAGATGGAGGGCAACAAGCGTTCCCGCGTGGCCGATCAGGGCATGCTGGAACTATCCAAGTACGTGGACTCGCTGATCACCATTCCGAACCAGAAGTTGCTGGCGGTGTTGGGCAGCAGCACGACGCTTCTGGACGCGTTCAAGGCGGCGAACACCGTGCTGCAAGGCGCGGTGCAGGGCATCGCAGAACTCATCACGCGTCCCGGCCTCATCAACGTCGACTTTGCCGACGTGCGCACGGTGATGTCGGAAACCGGCATGGCCATGATGGGATCCGGTGCGGCGGCCGGAGAGGACCGGGCGCGTGAAGCGGCCGAGGCGGCGATCTCCAGCCCGCTCCTCGAGGACATCAATCTCGCCGGCGCCCAGGGCATCCTGGTGAACGTCACCGCGGGCATGGATCTGTCCATCGGCGAGTTTCAGGAAGTGGGCAACGTCATCAAGCAGTTCGCTTCGGATGATGCCACCGTGGTGGTGGGCACCGTCATCGACCCGGAAATGTCGAACCAGATCCGCGTCACCGTGGTGGCGACCGGGCTGGGCAAGCCAGTGGCGCGGGCCATGGCTCCGTCACCGGCGGCAACGGCAATCGCACCGCCGCCGACGATGCGGGTGGTGCGGCAAAAGTCGCCGATGGCGCCCACCGACTATGCCATGTTGGACAGGCCGACCGTGCAGCGGCAGCGCGCCGTGGGCGACGGCCTGCGATCGGAGATGGAATCCGAGGATTTGTTGGATATTCCGGCGTTTCTGCGCCGACAGGCGGACTGATTCGGCGGAGAGTTTGACATTCCGGTTTGGCGCCCGCTGCGGCCGTTAGCCGTTGCGGGCGCCGATTTTCAGCGGCTTGGGCGTCCATATTAACATTTCTCGACTTAAGTCTTGGAGACCGGCTGTGGTACCTTTGGTGATGGTGTACATAGCTTGGCAGTCCGGTCTCAAATGCTGAACCAAAGAACTCTGAAGAATTCGATCCGAGCCACCGGGGTGGGCTTGCATACGGGGAAGAAGGTCCTGATGACATTGCGGCCTGCCCTGCCGGATACGGGCATCGTCTTCAGGCGCACCGACTTGGATCAACCCGTCGACATCAAGGCTCATGCGGAGAATGTCGGCGACACCACGATGGGAACCACCCTGCACAGCGGCGAGGTGAAGATTTCGACGGTGGAGCACCTGCTGTCCGCGCTGGCGGGACTCGGCATCGACAACGCCCTGGTGGAGGTCAGCGCCGGCGAGGTGCCGATCATGGACGGCAGCGCGGGACCTTTCGTGTTCCTGCTGCAATCCGCGGGCATCGAGGAACAGAAGGCGCCGAAGCGCTTCATCCGCATCCTCGAAAGCGTCCGGGTGGAGGATGGCGACAAATGGGCGCGCTTCGACCCCTACGACGGTTTCAAGGTCAATTTCGAAATCGAATTCAATCATCCGACGTTCAAGAAGCACTCGCAGGTCGCGTCCATGGACTTTTCGACCACCTCGTTTCTGCGGGAAGTGAGCCGTGCGCGCACCTTCGGCTTCATGCGCGATCTGGAGAGCCTGCGGGCGCGCAATCTTGCGCTCGGCGGCAACCTGGACAATGCCATCGTGCTCGACGATTACCGCATTCTGAACGAGGACGGGCTGCGCTACGAGGACGAATTCGTCAAGCACAAGATACTCGATGCCATCGGCGACCTTTATCTGCTCGGGCACAGCCTCATCGGCGAATTCAGCGGCTACAAGTCCGGGCACGCGCTCAACAACAAGCTGCTGCGCGCCCTCATCGGCACCGAGACTGCGTGGAAGGAAGTGACGTTCGATAGCCTGAAGGATGCGCCGATTTCGTACGTCGCGGCCGCCGCCGCCAGGGTGTAGCCCCGGCCGCGCGCTATCCCGCGGCTTTGCAGCGGTACAGGCGCAGACTTCTCCCGCCCGCGTTGGATGCGGCGGGAAGGTTCGCCACGGGATCCCTCCCCAGATCGGCGCTGGTCACCAGGAAATCGAATACACGGGCGTCGCAGGCGCTCATCAGCTGTTGCGGTGAGAGGGCCATTGCGCTGCCGGCGGGGGTCCAGCTCATGAATGCCGACGGGCCGATGGCCGCACCCAACAGCGCCGCGCGGCGCTTCATTTCGAGTGCGGTGCCCCGCGAGAACACCATGCCGGAGGTCTGGATCACCGAGAGATAGCTCGGCCGACCGAGCAGCATCCAAACCGCGACCGGGGACTCGGGCCAGAAAACCTCGCCACGCTCCGGGATGTGCCGGCGCAGTCCGGTGAATTGCGCCACGCGCTGCGCGGAGAACTCGCGCGCGGTCCAACTGCCCACGGTCTGCGGCAGCAGCGCCACGCACACGGCGCCCGCCAGCGCCGCGAGCACCATAAGGCCGGGCCGAAAGCGCCGGCTTACCGCCAACCACCAGGCCAGGGCAATGATGGCCGCGGGTGCGGCGCCGTCGTGACTGAAGCTCATCGCGCGGCGAATCCACAACGGAATGGACGGGTCTAGGTAGTGAGCGTCCGTGAACTCGAAATTGGAGGCCAATCGCCAGACGCTCGCCAGGACGAGCATGCCGACCGCCCCCAAAAGCACCCACCGCGCTTCGTCCGGTTTTAGCCTGTGCACGAAGCGCTGTGCCGCGAGCGCCGCGAGCGCCGCGGCCAAGGCGTAAGGATTGGACGCGAATATCCATGCCGAGAGCAGCAACAAGGCGGTGGTGCGCCCGGCCGTTTTCCCGCTCCACAGAATGTGGATCGTCGCCGGGAGGAGCAAGGCCGCCGCCACGGTGCCGAGCCACTGCCACCGCCACGGCTGCAGTTGAGTGAACAGCACGAGGTGCAGCAGATCGCATGCAATCCATGTCATTGCGATTCCGCCCAGGCTCACGACGACCGCGGTTCTCGACAGCGTCCGTGCTCCGCCGTCGGGTAGAACGCCGGCACCGATCAACAGCGTGGCGGCCGCCACGGCGAGGCGTGACCAGTCATCGAGTTGCCAGTGATCGAGGAACAGGTAGGGGCTGCGATCCCGCACCAGCGCCAGCCACTCTGGATCGAAGCGTCCCCATTGTCCGCTTTGCATGACCGACAGCGCGAGCGCCGCCAGCGCGAAAGCGGCGATCGCCAGCGCCGTTGCCAGAGCGGGTTTGCGTTCCCCCACATGGAGCCAGTACAGGGCGCACACGCCGGCCGTGGCCATGATCGGGTGAAACAGCGCCGCGGCAATCAACAGCGCCGCGGGTATCGCCCACGCCAGGGCCGGCGACCCGACCTGTCGAAGTGCGGCGGCCAGGCCAAAGAGCACCAAGGCTTCGGCGGCCATTCTGGGCGTCAGGAAGGGCTCGATGCAGGTGAACACCCGGCCGGCGCCGTAGTCGCCCGGAATGGCCAGCAGCACGGCAACGCCGAGCAGGGCCAGGGAAGCGGGCAGGACTGCCCGCGCCAGCGCCCAGGCGCCCAGCAGAAAGGCGATTTGAAAAACCAGCGTGAGCCACGCCGCAGCCGGTTCGACGCCGGCAAGCCGGCTCATCGCCGCGTAGAGCGGGCTGAACACGGTGAAGCGGTCCTGCGAGCCGAATTTCAGGAACACGTCCGCCGACAACGATTCGGGACGAAGATGCGCCAACGCCTGCAGGGTGTAGAGGCCGGCATCGTGGAAAATCCCGGCGTAGCGGTGCGACAATGCCCAGGTCACCAGGCCGAGCAGGGCCAGCCCCAGCAGGCCGAATCGCGACGGGGTGGCAGGCGCTTCTGGGACGGCGAGCATGCCGCATTATGTTCATGGTGCGGCGCCCGCGCGAGGTATTGGGTCTCAGGCGCGGGGCGGAACGACCTTGATTCGAACGCTCAGGATGTCGGCAGCCATGGATGCGCCCACCCGTGTGCGCAACCTCAACGTCTCGTAGCGCAGCCTTGCGGCCCAAGCGGCGCCGGCCACTCCGACCGTCAGGCGTCCCCGCTCCAGCCCGGCGCTCACCACGGATTTGGCGAGCGGGGCGGGCAGCGCCTTGCAAACATGCTCCAGGGTCAGGGAGCGCTCTGCGACGCGCGCGGTGAGCGTGCTCAGGCGCTCATTACTTGTCCGCAGTAACTCCTTGATGCTTCTTGGTTTAGGCACTAAACCGCCCGGCCGTAGGAAAAAATGAGCCCCATATACGTGCGTAATCTCCTTGTTTTGAGGCGCTGCATTCTGCATAGTTTACTCTCGTTGATCCTTAAGGCCTCGAGGAAGATTCCGCGCGGATTCCGGCGTTGGAGCGAGTATCCCTTATGAATGTCATTTTCGTGGGCCGAAAGACTGGCCGAGTCAAGCAACTGGATCTGCGGCATCCCCTGGTCGTGGCGGCAGCGCTCGGTTTGGTGATGGGGATCGTCGGCGGCGCCTTTTCGATCGGCGTCAACCTCGGCTCCAGCCATCGCGGCCCCAATCCCATCGATCAACTGGGAAGCTGGTCGGCCGACCTCCTGCGCCAGAAGGCGCAGATCGAAGATGTCCGGCGGGTGCTGCAGGAAAAGGTCAATGCCCTCGCAATGCGAGTCGGCCAGATGAACGCCAATGTCATTCGTCTCGATGCCTTGGGCAAGCGCCTGACGCGCATGGCCAATCTGAACGACGGAGAGTTTGATTTCGGCAACCCCCCGGCGCTGGGCGGCGCTGAGCCCGCCGACGGGCAACCGGCGCAAATTCCCAACCTCACCGCGATGGTCGATGAGCTGCAAGATCAGCTCTCAAGCCGCGAACAGCAGCTTGGCGTGCTGGAGAATCTGATCCTCACGCGGGAACTGAACAAGCAGGTGTATCCGGAGGGCCGCCCCGTGCAGCAGGGGTTCATATCATCCTATTTCGGGCGGCGCGCCGATCCGTTCAGCGGGTATTCAGTGGTGCACAAGGGCCTCGATTTTGCCGGCCCGCAGGGCACCCCGGTGTCATCCGTGGCGGCGGGGCTCGTCACGTTCGCCGGCGAGCGGCCGGGATATGGCCAGATGGTGGAGATCAATCACGGAAACGGCATGGCCACCCGCTATTGCCACAATGAAAGACTTCTGGTGAAACAGGGTGACATGGTGCGCAAGGGCCAGGAAGTGTCGTTGATGGGCTCCACCGGCCATTCGACGGGCCCGCATTTGCATTTCGAGGTCTTGAAGGACGGGACGCAGGTCGATCCGTTGCGCTTCATCGGCGAGGATCGGTAGGCCGGCCGGCGCCGGCCGGCGCAGATTACCCAGACAGGCTCCGAGCTCAGACAGGCTGACAGGCTCCTTGGGCTTTCGGGCCAAGGCGGCCGGGCCGTTCCCGACGAAACGATTTCCCGCGCCTCCGGTCTATCCGTACAATACCCAGTTTTTCAAGGACTCCCCCGCGTGTGGAAGCTTCTTACCCAGGTTTTTGGCAGCCGTAATCAGCGAGTCGTGAAGGAGCTGAGCCGCACGGTCTCGGCCATCAACGACCTCGAAGCCAGCGTCAGCCAGCTGACCGATGCGCAGTTTCCCGAGAAGACGCAGGAACTGAAGGCGCGATTCGCGGGCGGCACGCCCTTCAACGATCTGGTGCCCGAGGCGTTCGCGCTGGTGCGCGAGGCGTCCCGCCGCAAGCTGGGTCTGCGCCATTTCGACGTGCAGCTGATCGGCGGCCTCGCCCTGCACGCCGGCAAGATCGCCGAGATGCGCACCGGCGAAGGCAAGACGCTGATGGCGACGCTGCCCGCGTACCTGAACGCGTTGAGCGGCGACGGCGTGCACGTGGTGACGGTAAACGAGTACCTGGCGCAGCGCGATTCGGATTGGATGGCCCCGGTATTCCGCTTTCTCGGCATGAACGTGGGCGTCATCAAGAATGCGCAATCGCCGGAAGAGAAACGCGCCGCCTACGCGTGCGACATCACCTACGGCACCAACAATGAATTCGGCTTCGACTATCTGCGCGACAATCTCGCGTTTCGACTGGAGGATAGAACGCAGCGCAAGCTGTCCTTCGCCATCATCGACGAGGTGGACTCGATCCTGATCGACGAGGCCCGCACGCCGCTCATCATTTCCGGCCCAGCAGAGGAGAGCACCGAGCTCTACATCAAGATCAACACGCTGATCCCCCGGCTCACGAGACAGAAGGATGAAAACGGCCCGGGCGATTATGCGGTGGACGAGAAGACGAAGCAGGCGACTCTCACGGAGGATGGGCATCAGAAGGTCGAGGAGCTGATGTCGGAGATCGGGCTGCTGCGCGAGGGCGAGAGTCTTTACGATGCTACCAACATCCGGCTGATGCATCACCTGAACGCGGCGCTGCGAGCGCACGCGCTGTACAAGCGCGACGTGGAATACATCGTGCGTCAGGGCGAAGTCATCATCGTCGATGAATTCACCGGCCGCACCATGCAGGGCCGCCGCTGGTCCGACGGATTGCATCAAGCCGTGGAAGCGAAGGAAGGGGTGAAGGTGCGGGAGGAGAACCAGACCGTCGCGTCCATCACCTTCCAGAATTTCTTCCGGCTGTATTCGAAGCTGTCGGGCATGACGGGCACCGCCGACACCGAAGCCTTCGAGTTCCAACAGATCTACGGGCTGGAGGTGGTGGTCATTCCCACCCACAAACCGATGATCCGTCTGGACAAGTCGGACCTTGTGTTCCTCTCCGAGGGGGACAAGTTCCAGGCCATCCTCGAGGATATCGAGGATTGCGTGAAGCGCGGTCAGCCCGTGCTGGTGGGCACCACGTCCATCGAGACCTCCGAGCGGCTGGCGAAATTGCTGTCCGGCGCGAAGATTCCGCACGAGGTGCTGAACGCCAAACAGCATGAGCGCGAGGCGCACATCGTGGCCGAGGCGGGCCGTCCCGGCGCCATCACCATCGCGACCAACATGGCCGGCCGCGGCACCGACATCGTCCTCGGCGGCAGCCCGCAGACCCAGATCGACGCCATCGATGCGCCGAACGAGGCCGAGCTCAAAAAGATCCACGAGGACTGGCGCAAGCGGCACGACGAGGTGGTCGCCGCGGGCGGACTGCACATCATCGGCACCGAGCGCCATGAATCCCGGCGCATCGACAATCAGCTGCGGGGCCGGTCGGGGCGCCAGGGCGATCCCGGTTCGAGCCGGTTTTATCTGTCCCTCGAGGACAACTTGATGCGCATCTTCGGCGACCCCACGCGCATGAAGGCGCTGATGACGCGCGTCGGCATGAAAGCCGGGGAAGCCATCGAGAGCGGCATGCTGACGCGTCAGATCGAGCGCGCGCAGCGGCGCGTCGAGCAGCACAACTTCGATGCGCGCAAGCAATTGCTGGAATACGACGACGTGGCCAACGATCAGCGGCGCGTCATCTATCAGCAGCGCACCGATCTCATGAGTGCGGAAAACGTCGCCGAGGCCGTCGTGGGCATCCGCGAGGACGTGGTCGCGCAATTGGTGGATCAGTACGTGCCGGGCGGCGCTGCGGAGGAACAGTGGGATGTGCCCGGACTGGCGCAGGCCATCGAGCGGGATTTCGGGCCGGTGCTGCCGGTCGCTGCCTGGGTCAAGGCGGAGGAAGCCGGCGACGGATCCGGGCTGAAGAAAAAGATACTGGCGGCGCTGGAAGAGGCCTACGGCCTCAAGGAAGTCAGTGTGAGCCCGCAGGTCATGCGCTACATCGAGAAGGAAGTGATGCTGCGCACCCTCGATCAGCACTGGCGCGAACATCTGGCGGCGATGGATTACATGCGCCAGGGGATCTACCTCAGAAGCTACGCTCAGAAAAACCCGAAGCAGGAATACAAGCGCGAGGCGTTCGAGTTGTTCTCCGCCATGCTCGACCGCATCAAGTTCGACACCGTCACCACGGTGTCGAAGATTCAGGTGCGCAGCCAGGAGGAGATCGAGCGCGAGGAATTGGAGCGGCAACATCGCCTGGCGCGCGCGCTGCAGATGCAGCACGCCGACGCAGTCTCGCCGATCCAGCTCCCGGGCGGGACGCCGGAGCGCGGGGCGCCGGGGAACGCGGGCTTCGGCGGCTTTGGGTCCGCGGACGGCGCGCCGCTGGAGCCGGCTGCGCGCGCCTCCACGCCGTTCGTGCGCGACATGCCGAAGGTGGGCCGCAACGAGGCGTGCCCGTGTGGATCCGGCAAGAAATACAAACACTGCCACGGCGCCTTGCAGCAAGCGAACGGATGATTCACGTGGTCGCCGGAGCGGTGACCCGTGCGGATGGCCGGATCCTCATCGCGCAGCGGCCGCCCGGCAAGCATCTTGCCGGAGGATGGGAATTTCCCGGCGGCAAGCTCGAACCGGGTGAGGCGCGCGCAGCGGGCCTGGCGCGCGAATTGCGCGAAGAACTCGACATCACGATTCGCGATCCGCGTCCCCTGATGCGCGTACGCCATGCGTATCCACATGGCGAGGTGCTCATCGACATGTGGGTGGTGACCCACTACCTGGGCGAACCGCGCGGCCTGGACGGGCAGGCATTGCGATGGTGCACTCACGAAGAACTCGAGGCGTCGGACCTCCTGCCCGCCGACCGGCCGATCGTGCGGGCCCTCAAGTTGCCAGAGCGATTGACGCGACCCGACACCAGTCACTTCGAGGTGAAGGCGTGGCCCGAGGTGAAGGCTTTGCTCGGGGTGAAGGCGTTGCGCTCGCCGCCCGCACCCGTGCCGGCGCCGCGCGGCGGTGCGGGCGGCGGCAAGCTTCAGGGCGTGCTGTGCAGCGCCCCGGAGGACGGCACGTCCGCGGCCGGACTGGGAGCGGATTTCGTGGTGTTGGATCGCGAGCTAACCGGGGCAGAGCTCAAGGGGCTGTGCGACTCGGTATGCCTGCCGGTGTTCGCACGCGGGCTGAGGCTCGAAACGGCGTGGGCACTCGGTGCGACCGGGCTCAGTGAACTTTCCCGGTGATTCTGTTAGCCGGCTCACATTACCGCCGGGAATCCCCGACAACCCCTTGGGATCGACGAATCGCTTCGAGACCTGTGCACGGCACAGCACGACATAATCTGGTAGTTTTCCGCCGATGTTCACCTTCACCAGCGCCAAGGTCAGCCCGGACTCGACAGTCGATCGGCTGGACCGGATCGCCATCGGCTACCTCGTGGCACCTTTGGTGGTGTTCCTGGCGGGCTGGCTCGAGTGGTGGGCCGCACTGCCCCTGATCGGCTGCGTGATCTACGCGTCGAAGCCGCTGGTCGATACACCGGCTGCCAGCCGGCTGCCCGTCACGGGATTGCAGCTCGCGATCGCCGTCTCCGCGGGATGTCTGTGGACGATGCTGGGCGGGGCCGATCATGTCGCCTTCGCCAATGCCGATTGGCACATACGCGATGCGGTGCTGCACGATTTGGTGTCATCGCCCTGGCCCGTGGGCTACGGTGTGCTCGATGACCGGGAGAGCCTGTTGCGGGCGCCGGTCGCGTTTTATCTGCCGGCCGCCCTGGTGGGCAAGTGGCTGGGACTCGCGGCAGCCCATGTCGCCATGGGGTGCTGGACCGCCATGGGTGCAACGCTGTTTCTGCTGCAGGTGATGTCGCTGGTCCCGTCGCGCCCGGGAGCGGTGCTGATGGCGATGGCGGTGGTCATCATGTTCAGCGGACTCGACATCGTCGGCAATCTGTTGAACGACGGCCCTCAATTTCGCTACGACTGGAACATCACGACTCATCTGGAATGGTGGGCCGGAAAATTCCAGTATTCGTCGATGACCACGCAGTTGTTCTGGGTGCCGAATCACGCGCTGGGCGGTTGGCTGTCGATCGGCTTGCTGTACCGAAACCAGCGCAGCGTCGCCTTCAATTCGATGCTGCCGATCATCGTGGTGGCGCTGGCGCTGTGGTCTCCCCTGTCGGCGCTCGGCGCCGTGCCGTTCATGATGCTGCGCGCGGGCATGGATTCGTTTCGTGACCGCTCATCGGCGCTTACGCACCCCAAGGTTTGGGTCCCGGCGATGTTGGTGGGACTGGTGGTCGCCGGGTACCTGATACTCGATCCGACCAGAATCCCACGAGGCCTGGCAGTCGGGGCGCGAAACGGTAGTGCCGCGATGGATTTGTTGCAGCAGGCGCAATTCTTCCTCCTCGAGGCGGGCTTCATCGGCGGCGCCATTTTCGCAATCCGTCGATCCGCCGAGATTGCGCTGGCGTTGTTCATCCTCGCATTGCTTCCGCTGGTCTATCTGGGTCCCGGCAATGACCTGGTGATGCGCGCCTCAATTCCCAGCCTGGCGGTGTTGACCATCGGCGCCTGTCGGGCGCTGGCCGAAGCGCCGGCGCACAAAGCGGCGTATCGCAAGAAAGCAGTGCTGGTCGGTCTCCTGCTGGTCGGCGCGATCACCCCGGTCGACGAGATCGCGCGGGCCGTGCTTCTGCCCGCGTGGCCGATCAACATGGATGCCACGCTTATCGGAGCGGACTGCGGCCGGTACGCGCCGCACTACGTGGCGCGTATCGGGGGTGAGGCCATCGGCCGCGTTTTGCGGCAGACGCATCGACTTCCGATAGGCCCGCAAGGCCCGGCGGCCTGCGACAATCCCGCGCTCGATCTCATGTGGAGCTGGAGCTTTACGCCGCGCAACATTTTGCACCCAGCCAAGCCCGCAAGAGGCAGCTCGGGAAATTCCTGAGGTAATCGTGTCCCAAACAGAGTCGTCGGTCCAGCTAACAGCCCCCGGTGCACCGCTCATTGCCGGAAGCATCATTTATGCGGGCGGAGGCCGCATCGGACAGCCGCTGATCGTACTGAGTCCGCCCGATCCCGACGGCTTCGTGCGCTTCGCGCCTGTGGCCACAACCACGCCTTTGTCCACGGGCGCGCCCGTGTCGACCGGCGACGGTTCCGGCAGCGGCTTCGGGCTTGCGATCGCCCTCAACGACTTCACGGCGGGCGGAGTGGCGGGTTGGCTACGGCTCGACCGCGTCGGCTGGCAATACATCGATGGCGCCGAGGTGGTCGGCACGCTCAAGCCGACGGTCCTCGCCCGGCTGCATCGCGCGCTCTGCGTGCACGAGGCGCGCAATTAC
>Ga0182015_10005944_pt1 | contig 12454 bp, 5 predicted proteins | sample 712P3MmetaG_FD_120478 | JGI IMG/M metagenome (GOLD analysis project Ga0182015, IMG submission 120478) | Permafrost microbial communities from Stordalen Mire, Sweden - 712P3M metaG | ecosystem: Environmental > Terrestrial > Soil > Wetlands > Permafrost | place: Sweden: Stordalen | collected...
GAAAATCTTCCACACCTTCCTGGACTTCGATGCGGTGGTTTACAGGTAGTTTGTCGAAGACTTGGGTTAGACCACTGGGCCAACGGATGCTGGCGCGCACGGTGTCTTCCGTATTTCCCACTCCAAAGAAAAGTTCCTTGGTGTGTTGCGACAAAAAACCCGAACCCGCCTGCAGATACTTGGTCTGGCGATGGGCAGCCGCTTCCACCGTCACCGCTGCGCCGATCGCATCGCGATTGCTCTTTTTCCCTTGCATGCGCAGGGCGATCGACGACCCAATCGCTTTCATCGCGTTGTGCAGAACCCGAATTTGTGGCGCGGTTCGGTTCTTGAGGATGATTTCCAACCGGCCGTCGTGATCGATATCGGCCAGCGCAAACGTTCGGCTGTCATCGACAAAATCTAAACCGGCGACTCCGGAGACCTCCGAGAAGGTGCCATCCTGATTGTTCAGGTAGAACACATTTCTCTCAAAACCATTCCAGGTCGCGTCCGAGCGGATCAACTCATTAATCGCGTTCCATCCCCGCTCGTAGCTCTCCGAGGGGGTCGCGCTGGGCGGCGATTTTGCCACCACCTGCCGCCAGAAAAAGCTGGAGACGTCGCGAGTGTCCTGGCCCGAGATATAGCCATTGGCGATGTACAGGTCCGGATAGCCGTCATGGTCAAAGTCCCACGCATCGGTGGACCACGACCAGCGGCCCATTTCGACCCCTGCTTGCTTGGCCACATTTTGAAACTGACCGTTCCCTGAATTCCGATACAGCGAATTGCCGGTCATGTGCCGGTGGTAAAGTGCGCGAATCGATTCCGGTTGTTTTTCTTGAAAGGACGATTGTCCAAAAACGCGCATGCCGGCCGCCACCCACATGCCAGCGGCATAGATGTCCTGGTTTCCATCGTTGTCGAAATCCAGCCAGCATGCGCTCATGCCGGCTCCGGGCTCATCCACTTGCGCGTCGCCAGAAACGGCGGCGAATGTGCCGTCGCCATTGTTACGGTAGAGATTGTTACGGCCGAAGTCATTCACCACGTACAAGTCCGGCCAGCCATCGGAGTTGAAGTCACCCCACGAACAAGCGAAAGTGTAACGATCGTTCTCGACATTCAAGCCGGCAGCCTCGGTGCGATCTTGAAAGACTCCATTTCCCTCATTGTGGAACAGAAAGTTAGGGGGTCCATTGCGCGCGTCAAAATAGGGCACTGGATAATGATATTGATCCAGGCCGAGATAATAGTTGTAGAGACCGAAATAAATGTCGAGGCGCCCGTCGCGGTCATAGTCGGCTACCGCAGCGTGCGTGAACGTTCCCGCCGGAGCGTTGACAAACCGGAACGCATCGCGGTTTAGAGAAAATCTTCCATTTCCCTGATTTACGAATAGCAAAGGACCGCTTCCGGTGACCACCAGCAGGTCCTGGAGTCCCTTATTCTCAAAATCCGCAAACAGTGCACAAGCCGTTCCGTCCAACACGCCGACGCCGGCCGCTTCGGTGACATCTTCAAATGTTCCGTCGCCGCGATTTTTGTAAAGCCGGTTGGGAAGCCCCGCCGGCTGGCAGATATAGAGATCGTCCCGTCCGTCGTTGTTGAAGTCACCCGCGGCCAGTCCGGTATTGCCGTAGATATCGATTCCGGACGCTGCGTCCAGAACTGTGCGCCAATAGTCCATTCCGTGAAGCATCTGATTTTGGTACGACAGAGTGTGGCCAAGAGCCTGCGAGGTGACATCCAGGAAAATGGGTTGCGGCGCGCGGCTGAGAGTCTCTTCAGTTGGCGTCCAGCGGTCGGTTTGCCAGCCAGCGGAGTCGTCGTGCGTCCATTCCGTCAGCCAATGGCCGATGCGCTCCTCGCGTTCCGCGTCTCCGTGCTGCCCCACAAGGTCATAGCGAATATCGACGCGAACTTTTAGCGGAGAATTGGCAGTCTGCTCGATTCCCGCGATTTGAAATTCCGCGGTTTCCACGCGAGTCAGCGGCGCCAGGTAGGCTTGCATTGCCTTCAGAAAGCGCTCGCGATCACCCCGTGGCTCGCTCGAAAACTTTCTCCGGATAGCGGTAATCCCATTTTCCGAACGGAGGGTATTCTCTTGCGTCGGAGTTAGTGAACCGGCCTGGAAGGAAGCGCCCAGAAATTTCGCTAGCGTGTTCGTGCCAGATGGGCTCGAGCGCAGCTCTTTCCCCCACTCTTCCATGCGCCGCGCGATTTCAGCGGCATACTTTTCGGTTACATATGCATCGCTGCCCGGTTGCACATAACGGAGAACGTCATCCAGCGGAGACTTCGCCGGATAGTGCGGCGTCAATCGCCAATCCGTTAACGGAAAAGAAGGCGGTCGTTCTCCGAACATCCGTGAAGCAAACGAGCCGAATTCCGCCGGCTGCAGAGGCGCTGGGAGAAACAACAAAGGAGCCCAGCGCATCCCTCCCAGGAAGGTTCGCCGCGAAACCTTACGTTTTTTCTCTTTGTTGCGCCCCATTCGCGGGTGCCCGTGGAAATTCAATCCCGTTTCGAATGCTAGCACGCAAATGAAACCGGCCAAACTCGCCGGACTTTCCCCGGAATCCCGGCAAGACTCCGCTCTTTCATTTCCGTGGTCCCACCATTCGTGGCGGTGGTCCCAGGCGCACGGTGAGCAATACAAATCGAGCGGGAAGAGATCCCGCGAACGTTGCTTGCGTCCCAAATGAGCTGGATTTTGCCGATCAACTAACGGAGCATCGCCGCTAAGAACTCACCGGTCCCGACGAATGTCCCACGATCAGTTCCGCGGGAATCTCGTATTCTCTGCCTTGAGGAACCTTGGAGCTACAAAGTTCATGCAATGCATCGGCCGCCATTTGCCCAAGTAAATCTCGATGGATGTCGACGGTCGTGAGCGAGGGAATGCTGTATTCCGCCAACCGGGTTCTGTCGAAGCCGGTCACGGAAATATCCTGAGGAATCCGGCAACCCGCGGATACCAGCCCTTTCATCACCCCCACCGCAGTAAGATCGTTAATCGCCATCACCGCGGTCGGCCTCGGGGACATTTGTCCGATCGCCGATCCTGCCGCAAGTCCGCCGTCAAATCGCAAGTCCCCGTGCAGCACCGGCCCGTATTTCAGTCCCAGGGCCACCATGGACTTCTTGTAGGCTTCCAGCCGCGCCACGTTGGATTTGAGGTTCGGCCTGCCCGCGACGAACGCGATTTTGCGATGCCCTGCTTGATACAAGTACTTGACGGTTTGCTCGATGCCCGAAGCGTAATCGATTCGCAGCGTACTCACGTATCCCCGCGCCGGAGCGAGATCGAGAAATGTGACCGCAATCTTCCTGCGCGCCAGTTCGTCGATCAATCGCGCGCTGATTTCGGAAGTCATGATCGCGACGCCGCTCACGTTGTGCGCCATCATCCGGCTGGCCGCCTCTTGGGTGCGCCGCGGGTCATAGTTGGTCTCGCTGAGGATGGCCTCGTAGCCGAGTTGCCGGGTGCGTGCCAGGAAACTCTTGATAATTTCGGGGAAAAAAGGATTTTCGATATCCGAAACAATAATTCCCAGCGTGCGCGTATCGCGTGAAGCGAGGCGGCGGGCATGAATGTTGGGAAGGTAACCGAGGCGCTTGACCGTCGAGAGGACTAGACCCTGGGTTTTGGGGCCGACTTTTCCTCTCTTATTCAATACATTGGAGACCGTCGCAGTAGAGACGCCGGCAGCCTTGGCCACATCGCGAATCGTCAAACCCATATCGGCGGAAACCTACCTTCGATAAATAAACGCGAGCGATGCTGGCCACGTCAAATCCAAAGATTCTATCGAACGCTGAGTATAAATGAAAAAAACTCTTGACAACAACCGAAAGAATATGGTCCTATCCGCCCAGGTTAAGCGGTTAATCTTTTGGGGTTCTTGTGCAAGCGGTGGAGTGTTTGGGGGGTGGTCCTTTTGGGTTTTGCCCTTCTGCGCTCGCCTGCTTCCCAGCTTAATCTTCTTAAAACGCCATGACATTGTTTGCGGTTCAGGTCGACGGCTCCCGTGGGAGTTCGGCGTGTGTCTCTCCGCGGATCATCCTCGGCCAGCAAACGTTTACGTTTTTGGCGCCTGGTACGACTTGAGGAGGAATAGGCATGAAGTCCAAGACGAATTCGATTTGCAACCGGAGCTTTACACTGGTGGTCGCCCTGTTAGCTGTGCTGTTCGCCGCAGGGCCGCTCCACGCTCAGGTTGACGCCGGTTCCATCCTGGGGACGATTTCCGACCAGAGCGGCGGGGTATTGAGTGGCGCCAAGGTCACCCTCACCAACGAGGGCACGGGCGCAACTCTGGTAGCAACGGCTGGTACGGACGGCGTGTACAAATTCGCGCCGGTTAGAATCGGCCACTACAAGGTTGACGTCTCTTATCAAGGGTTCCAGTCGAGCACCGCGAAAGGTGTAGTCGTCGACATCGGCGCGGATGTGGTGCAGAATTTTTCGCTCAAGCCCGGAAGTGTTACTCAGACCGTCGAGGTAACCGCCGCGGCGCCTCTGCTGGAATCGCAGGATGCCTCCGTCGGCCAGGTGGTTAATTCCCAGGCCGTCAACGACCTTCCTCTGAACGGCCGCAATTTCACCTTTCTCGCGCAGATCGCCGCTGGCGTAAATACGCCGCAGTCAGACACCCGCGGTAACGCCTCCAGTGGCGCTTTTGCTGCCAATGGCCAGCGCCCCTCGATGAATAACTACCTGCTGGACGGCATCGACAACAATTCCGATACCGTCGATTTCCTCAACGGCACCAACTTCGTCGTTCTTCCCCCCTTGGATGCCATTCAGGAATTCAAGGTGCAAACCACCGACTTCAGCGCCGAGCTCGGACGATCGGGCGCCGCCGTCCTCAATGCCACCACCAAGTCCGGCACCAACGAGTTTCACGGCGCCGGCTGGGAATTCTTCCGCAACGACAAACTGGACGCGGCCGACTTCTTTGAAAATGCGAGCGGCATCCCCAAGGGAGATTTGCAGCAGAACCAGTTTGGCGTAGCGATTGGCGGCCCGGTGGTGATCCCTCGCGTTTTCAACGGCCGCAAGAAACTCTTCTTCTTCGGGGACTATGAAGGACTCCGCAGGGTGCAGGGTGAGGTTTCCACGGGTACAGTTCCGACGGTATCCGAACGCCAGAGCGGCTACACGAATTTCCAGGATCTCCTCTCCGGCCAAAGCGGAACCGCGACCGACAATCTGGATCGCACCATCCCGGTCGGCACTATCATGGACCCAGCGACTACCCGGCCAGTGACCGCGGGAGTTGTGGATCCGGTGACAGGTTTGGTAGCAACCAATACTGGTTATGTCCGTGATCCCTTCTATACCGGCGGCAGCATTGCTGGAATCACCAGCTTCGTTCCTCTGACCAGTGCTTTGAATCACATCCCGGCAGGACGCTTGGATACCAACGCTATCAACCTGTTGAATCTGTATCCGAACCCGACCAACGGCTCGCTGTTTTCAAACTTTGCGAGTTCGCCAAAGCTCTTCGAACATAGCAACGCATTTGACGCGCGCATGGACGCCGATATCAACGAGAATAACCAGGTCTTCTTCCGGTTCAGCCTCAAGGACGATCCGGAATTCATTCCCGGCATCTTCGGTGGGGTAGCCGACGGTGGCGCTTTCCAACAGGGTAATCAGACTGCGGTCGCACAACAGAGCGCATTGGGCTACACCCACGCTTTTTCGCCGACCCTCATCAATGTGGTGCGCTTGGGCCTGAATTATCTTCACACCACCCGGTCGGTTCCCGAAGCGTCGGTTAACGGTCTCCCGGCACAATACGGCATTCAGGACATTCCCCAGGGAGATCTAAACGGTGGGCTTCCCGCCTTCGGCATCAACGGGCTCTCCACTTTGGGCAGCAACAACTTCTTGCCTTCGGACGAGATCAGCTCCACTTTTCAGCTCACCGAAGACGTCACCAAGATTTACGGCAAACACACCTTCAAGATGGGTTTTGAATGGCAACACGTGAAGTTCTCCACCTTGCAGCCTTCATGGTCCCACGGTGAGTTCGATTACAACGGCGATTTCACGGATATCGCCGGCGGCACCTATTCCAGCAGTACCGGCCGGGCGGACTTTCTGCTGACTCCGACTACCACCACGGTAGCCGGCGGCGTGAATTACGTCGGAGGGTCCAGTGACATCCGCGCCTCGAATATAGGCGAGACCGACGACGGCAAAAATTATTATGGCGGCTACATCAATGACGACTGGAAGATCACTTCTAAGCTGACCATAAATCTCGGGCTGCGGTATGACTTCTTCGGCTTGGTCTTCGAACACCACCACGCTCAGGCAAATTTTGTGCCCGATGCGATCGGTGGCCCGACGGAAGTAATTCCGCTGGGCAACCCGAACCTGGCCGATCTCTCTCCGAGTTACATCTCTTTGCTTGCCAAGGACGGCATTGCCTTGGATGAGACCAACAAGTACGGTGGCGGGCTGGGAACTTCCCAAAAGGACAATTTTGGACCGCGCGTGGGCTTTGCCTACGCCGCTAGTCAAAAGCTGGTTGTCCGTGGCGGATTCGGCATGTTCTATAACGGATTTGAAAACCGTGGATATTCGCCGAACCTTGGCGAGAGTTACCCGTTCCAGTACAGCTTCAACTATTTCCCGGCCAACGATTCCACGCCACTCACGTTCCCCGGTTGCAGCACCGCGGGTCCCGGCAATGTGGGAACATTTGAAACCGGATTCTCCTGCACTCCATTGAATCCGATTAATGTGAATGCCACTGGGTTGTCGTTGCCCGGAATTCAGTTCCACTACCAGACCCCATATACCCTGGGCGCCAATGTGACCGTCCAATATCAGATCACGCCCACCCTTGCTGTCCAGGCCGGATACGTGCTTTCCAATGGACGCCATATCGAGGTCTTTCCGAGCACCAACGTCGTCACCACCCTCAACTACTTCAACGCTCCGATTCTCGGAGCGGCAGCTACCGCCACCACTCCGGCCTCTCCGGCCCTGGTTCCTTTCCCAGACTTTGGAACGGGCGCCAGCTACGCGGCAACCGAGGGAAACAGCAATTACAACGGCTTGCAGACGCAGATCGAAAAGCGGCTGGGAAATGGCCTGAATTTCCTCGCAACCTATACTTACTCGAAAACACTTACCGACGCACGCGACCCGCTGAATCAAGGGAGTTCGATCGTCAATTACCGTGCGCCGGACCTTCCTGGTTTCGGAATCCATGCGGACTACTCACTGGCGCCCTCAGACATTAGGAACGTTGTCCACTTGAGCGGCGGCTACGAACTTCCTTTCGGCAAGGGGAAGAAATACGCTGGGGACGCCACTGGGTTCAAAAACCAGTTGATTGCTGGCTACGCTGTTTACTGGAATGTGGCTCTGCAAGGTGGCCAGCCCGTAACCATCAATTGCCTGGAGAATACTGCAGCCGGTTTACTCTGCGGCGCGCTTACCACCGGTCAACCCTTGAAGGTCGGTCTGCATACCGATTCGAATGGCAAGCTGAGCCTGTTCTCCAACGGAGCAGCGGCGTTTAATCAGCCTTGCGTTATCGGATCAGACGGAAACCCCGAGCCCGGCACGCCGACAGGATGCGTACCGCTAACCGGTAACGCGGTTCTGGGCAAAGTAAGTCAAGTGGAAGGACCCGTCTTCCGCCGTGCCGACATTTCATTCTTTAAGAACTTCCCCATCCGGGAAGGCCGCTACGTCCAATTCCGAGCGGAAATCTTTAACATCGCCAACCATGCGAACTTTAACGCTCCCGGCTTCAGCGGAAACGGCGTGGTTGCAGTTCCGAACTCCAGTAATTACAGCAGCTCCAACTTCGGCGAAATCGACTCCACTCGCGACGATCCATACGATCCGCGGCAGATCCAGTTCGCCCTTAAGTTTTATTTCTAGTTGACCCCTTACACCCCGGCGGCGAGGGGCTTCGAAAAGAAGCCCCTTCGCTGCAATCGTCAGGCCCCAGCCAGCGCTCCTGCTTGCCGTGCCGCGGTGGTAACATACAAATATTGTGACCACGAAACACTGCTTGAAATGTTCTGTTTTCCTGACCCTTCTGCTCTGCACGTCCCTGACAAGGGCTCAAACGAAACAGGACCAGGACTTGGATCGCAGGTTTCAAACCGCCGTCTCGGACTATGACGCGGGTCGTTTGGCGCCAGCTGCCGCAGCACTGGAGAAGCTAGTGCTCGAAGCTCCGGACACCTTTGAGGTCCACGAACTTCTCGGGTTGATTTATTCGGAGCAGTCGCAGGACGCGAAGGCCGCACTGCATTTCGAGAAAGCCGTTCGCCTGAAGCCGGATTCCCCCGAAGCCCGAACCAACTACGCTACCAATCTGGCCCGCTCGGGAAAGTTGGACCAGGCCGAGGTTCAGTTCAAGAAGGCGGTAGCGCTGCAGCCGCGGGACTACGAGGCCAACCACGACCTCGGCGAGTTATACGTGCAGTCTGGAAAAATCGCTGACGCAGTTCCGTACCTCGAGCAAGCCCAGCGCGTCAATTCCAGTTCCTACGACAATGGCTACGATCTGTCTCTCGCCTACCTGGTCACCGGTAAGCTCGAACCGGCTCGCCAGTCCGTTACGGCGCTGTTGCGGCAAAAAGACACTGCGGAATTGCATAACCTGCTCGGCCAGATCGAGGAAAAAGACGGCAACTTTGTTGCCGCCGCCAATCAATTCGAACTCGCCGCGCACGCCGATCCCAGCGAGAGCAATCTCTTTGACTGGGCCTCTGAGCTTCTCCTTCATCGCACCCTGGACCCTGCCGTGGAGGTCTTCCAGCAGGCCTCCGACCGTTACCCCAATTCACCGCGCCTGGTGATTGGTCTGGGTACGGCTCTCTACGCCCGCGGCAATTACGACGACGCAGTGAAGGCGCTTCTTCGCGGTGCGGACCTCAATCCTTCCGATCCCAGCTGCTATCTCTTTCTCTCCAGAGCCTTTGACAGCTCTCCGGCCCAGGCGGCGGACGTCATCGAGCGGTTCCGCCACTTTGCCGAACTGGAGCCCAACAACGCTCGCGCCCTCTATTACTACGCCTTGAGCCTCTGGAAAGGTAAGCGGCAGCAGGACCCCACTCTGGATCTTCATCAAATCGAATCCTTGCTTAAGAAATCGATCGCGCTCGATCCAAACATCGCCGAATCGCACCTCCAGTTGGGCAATCTCTATTCCGACCAGAGTCAATTTACTCTGGCCATTCCGGAGTATCTCCGCGCCCGGGAACTAGGCCCCGAGCTCTCCGATGTGCGTTACCGCCTAGGGCAGGCGTACTCGCGTACCGGCCAGAAGGAACTTGCGCAAAAAGAGCTAGAGGTTTATCAGAAGCTTCGCGAACAACATCTCGCCGAAATCGATAAACAGCGCGCGGATATTCGACAGTTTGTTTTTTCGGAGAAGGATGGGCCGTCGGCAAAGCCCTGATTGCTGGTCGCCGCGCATACCACCCGTGCGCAGATTTGGAAAGACGAGTTCGGCATCGCGGTAAGCAGCGAAGGTTCAGCAGTACATGCGGCTGGGGGCTCTTCGCCACAGGAGTGATCTATTGATAGTTGCGTTCGGTGAGTTCAAAATCCGGAACACAGCACGGCAAAGTGCGGCAACAAAGACAGCAAAACCCAATCGCGGCACAGGTAAAGATTGGGAACCGGATGTATTTGATTTTAAAAGAGATAAGGTTTATGAATCGAAGCAAATTCGCAAAGTTATGAAATCGCGTTCTTCACTGTACTCGGCGGCAGGCCTGCTCGCGAACCTCGGCGGCAGCGCATCGACTACCCCTCAAGAACGCGCCCGCCAGCTCGCCTGCAATCGCCGCGATTTTCTCCGTACCGCCGCGGGTCTCACCCTCGGCGGCACTCTTCTTGGCTCCAGCCCTCTGGTTCGCGCCGCACTTGCCCCCAAGAAACGAAAGGTGGTAGTTATCACCTTCGGTGGCGGAGCTCGCGATCAAGAAACGTTTGCGCCCGAGGGCCAGGAAAACATCCCGCACCTCATGGGCGAACTAATCCCTCAATCCACTTTTTTCCCGCAGGTCATTAACCGGGGGATTCTGGGTCACTATGTCGCCACCGCCAGCCTGGCGACCGGCGTCTACGAAACGTTTAATAACTTTGCCGCCGTTCCTCCCGAAAATCCCACCGTCTTCGAGTATTTCCGCAAAGATCTGAAACGCCCCGCTTCCGATGCCTGGGTGGTTGCTCCCAGCAATGGCTTCAACCGCATCGGCGGCAGCAGTCATCGCTCTTTCGGTCCTTCGCTCGGCGCGAACGTGATTCTCCCCAAGCATTTGCTCACCGCCGCAACCGGCCCCAGCACCGACTACCAGCATTTGCTGCGCGACAATTATGAAACGCCGCTCTACACCCCTCAACTCGGAGGCAGTGAGTTCGAGCTCCAACAGCTGGAATCGATTCTCAAACTCTCGGTAGACGATTTCAAAACCCGGGCTCGCACGCTATCCAGCCCGGACGAGCTCTCCGTTTATATCGTGCGTCAATTGATGCGCCAAGTGGCGCCCAGCCTCTTGTGGATCACCATGCACGACATCGATATCGCCCACACCGGCGCGTATTCGCTTTACATCGACGGCATTCGCCGCACCGACCGGCTCTGCGCCGACATCTGGAAGACCATTCAGACCGAACCGGAATACGCCGGTAACACCACGCTCTTCATCCTGCCGGACTTTGGCCGCGACTCGGACGAAGATTCCGGCGGCAACGGATTTCAGCATCACCGCACCGGCGATGCTCTCTCGCGCACTACGTGGATGATGGCTCTGGGCGCCGGAATTCGTCCGGGCATGGTTTTCGACCGTCCCTTGCAGCCGACCGATTTGGTTCCAACCATCGGTTCCATGCTTGGTTTTTCGGCGCCCCTGGCGCAAGGCCATCCGATTGCGGAGCTCTTGTAGCGCTCATGATTCCTAGCGACCTTAAACCGCAGCAGTTCAGTGACTACCCGCCGGAAGCCAGCCAGCTGGCCACCAACTACATTTCGGCCTTGCAGCGTCTGCCGCTGAGCTTCGTTCCCAGCCTGTTGCGCGAAGTGATCGAATTCGATTTCAAGTTTCCAGCGGAACGCCAAGCTGTGCAGAAGGAACTCGCCAATTTGGGTGCCCTCTCGCCGCAACAAGTGAAGGAATGGTTCGGCGCGTTCGAACAAATTCGCCTTTCCCCTCAACTCGAGAGTCTGGATTGGGTGAACTCACCAGCGCTGTTCGTGGAACAGTTCTCGGCTCACCTGTGGGCCACTCATCAGCTGGATGCCTTCCGCGCCGCCGCTACCGAATACGCCAACAAGTTGCAGGCGCTGATACCCCCGGAACCACCTGCCATGCCCCGGCTGGGAATTGCCGTGGTGGGGCAGGGCGTCAGCACCTACGATCAGCCTCTATTTCGCAAGCTCCGCCCGCACGGTGTGTACTTCACCCACCTGACCCCGGAAAACGGCCTGCAGCAGCTCCTGGATGCCGTTGCCGCCCGCGCCAGCGCGCATCCCGACCCTTATGCTCATTGGTACGTGGATGGCGGGGAAGCCGCCTCACACGAGCCTTCGCTCACTTGCGTCTCCTACCATGCGCTGGAGCCGGCACGGGCCGCTTTGTCCTCCAAGCTGCGCGTGGAAATCGAACGTCCCGGGATGGGGCCCGAAGCACTGCGCACCCTTTTGGCGCAGATGCGTCCCCCGGACCTGGGTCTTGGCAACACCGGCGATGCGGTTCTCGACCGCTTCCGGCTGAAACTGCTCACCGAAGGTTCGGGAACTCAGATCTTCAGCACTACCTTTGCCCAATGGGCGGCACGCGAAGCGTTGCGCCGGGCGCAACCGCTCACCTTGCTGGTCCGCTTTGCTCCACGGCAGCGCCAGAAGCCCATGAACGAACTGCTCTACGGTAACCAGAACTCGGTGGAACTTGATTTCGTTGGGTCTCTGGTCGACGCCGATTTGGGCGCGTATTACAACTGGTTGAACCAGCAGCGCCTGACAGGTGCGGAGCGCTCGGGGTTCGTAGTTTGGTTCGAGGGCCACAACGAAGCCGTTGCCATCGGTCCTTCTCTGCAAGGCGGCACCCAATCCAGTTCTGCCGGCGATTTGCGTCAACTGCTGGCTTGGGCGAGCTGATCGCCGTCGAAATACTCTCACGCAGCGAGCTGCGAGTTCGTTTGCACAGTGTGAAGAAGCGGGTTCAATACTCGAAAGGGACAAACATGGAACGACGCGACTTTCTCAAGACCACCAGCACAGCGATCGCTAGCGCAATGCTCGCCCCTCGAACTTGGGCCGGCAATTCGCCTTTCGCGGCGGGCTCGAAGGCCGACGGGCGGCTGGTGATCCCCGTCAACCGCAATTGGAGGTACAGCAAATCGGTGGTCGAGGGTGGCCACCTCCGGGAGTTCGACGATTCCGGATTTGACCGCGTGGTGATTCCGCACGCCAATGCC
>Ga0182015_10005945_pt1 | contig 12453 bp, 6 predicted proteins | sample 712P3MmetaG_FD_120478 | JGI IMG/M metagenome (GOLD analysis project Ga0182015, IMG submission 120478) | Permafrost microbial communities from Stordalen Mire, Sweden - 712P3M metaG | ecosystem: Environmental > Terrestrial > Soil > Wetlands > Permafrost | place: Sweden: Stordalen | collected...
CGGGATGAATGCGTAGAGTGCTACGCCTGCTACAACGGGCTGAGCCAGGAACACCTGAATCCGACCCTGGTGCGCACCGTGCGCCGCGTCTTTGCGGCGTTGCGCATTCGTTTTGAACCCGAACCCGATGTTTGCCCCACCGCCGCTTTCGAGCCGGACGAGCTCACCTGGCCGCGAGTCGTGCGGCGGGCATTCTCAGACCCGAGCGTGCCCCACGAGTCAACTGGAGTCGAGGGCCGCGGCACCGAAGAAGTAAAAACCAACGACGTGACGGGACGGGTGAAGGTTGGAGACGTCGGCTTCACCATTGAATTCGGTAGACCCGGTGTCGGGGTGCGTTTCCGCGACATCCAGCAAATGTGCTGGGCCTTGGCACAGGCGCATGTGAGCTTCGAAAAGAAGAACCCAATCACGTCGTTGATGTCGGACGTGGGCGCGGGCACTCTGCGCGACGACATCATGAATGAAAAGGTCATGTCGGCGATCGTAGAGATCAAGGTGCCGGTCGCGCGCACTGAAGAGATTATTCGCCTGGTATGGGACGTAGAGAAGCGGCTTGATACCGTGATCGCGATCGGCGTCGCCACGCGTTGCGGCGAGCACGGAGAAGAGGACATCGTTGCCCCCATTCTTGAAGGGCTGGGCTACAAGCTGCAACGTGCGAAGACAAATATAGGTTTGGGCAAAGTCGTTCAACCAACAGGCGAGCCTGCCAGGGAGACTGCAAACGTATGACCAACACACTACATCGGTTTGGCGATTCCGAGAGCTTTCGTGACGACTTTATCGTCTTTGCCATTCCAAGCAAGAGCAACAAAGACCCGAATGCGCTCCCGAAACTCCACCGTTTCATGGAAATTGCGATGGAATATAAGCCGGTGAATCTGGGTGAAACCCGGCACGGAGGGGCGCTGCGGTCCTCCAAGAATCTGAGCCCGTTGTCGCATTGGAAGCGGGATATGAAGCCGGACTTTCAGGCCGTAATCAAAGGCCTCACCATTCCGACCACCTGCGCCGCAGTCTTCGATAATCTTCCCGCTGCGGAGCAATTCGTCAAGCGCATCAAAGAAGAGGATCTGGGGATGAGCATCAACATTTCGACCTCCATCGAGGGCGCGGAGAGTTGCTGCAACTACGCCTGCATCGACAGGCACAGCGTAGGCTACTCCCTCGGCTTCGAAGGGAAGACGGAAAAGATCCCCAACTCGCAAGTGGCAACACTCTCGACCATGTGCGGGCATGGAATGATCAGCCACTCGTTAGCCAAGAAGATGATCGACTTCGTAAAGGAAAATCGCCGGAGTCCGGAACAGGCAGCGACCTATCTCTCGCGCTTCTGCTCTTGTGGAATTTTCAATCCATCCCGCGCGAAGAGGATTCTCGAAGATGCTCGGACGAATTCGAAATAGCGTCGCCGCTGGTCTGGTTCTGTTATGCGCAACGTCCTTGCTTGCGGAAGTCAAGGTCCTCAAAAACTTCACGTTGATCGATGGCACGGGCCGCGCTCCTGTCGCCCATGCGGCGATGATTCTCGACAACGGGCGCATCGCCTGGGTGGGGTCCGTCGCGGCGCTGAAGACTCCTCCTTCGGCACAGGTCGTCGATCTGCAGGGCAAGTACGTTATGCCCGGCATCATCAACCTCCATGTGCATCTCGGGGACACGATCGGCCTGGACCAAAACGCAAAGTTCTTCACCCCTGAAAATGTCGAAAAGGATCTGAAGACCTACGCTTCCTACGGCGTCACAACCGTTCTCAGCTTGGGCACGGATAAAGACTCAATTTTCAAGATTCGTGACCAACAGCGTGCCGGGCGTCCGACCGAGACTCGCGTTTACACCGCCGGCCAAGGGTTCGTCTTCAAGGGCGGCTATGGCGGGATCGAAGGGGTGAACCAGGGAGTGGCGACCGTGGCGGAAGTGGAGCCTATGGTCGCCGCGCAGGCCGCGAACCACGTCGACGTTATCAAGCTGTGGATGGATGACCATCTGGGCACCAAGAAGAAGATGCCCTACGACATCGCGAAAGCCATCATTGAGAGCGCACACCGGCACCATCTGCGTGTGGTAGCTCATATCTTTTATCTGCAGGATGCCAAGCAGCTGGTCGCTTACGGAGTAGACGGTCTGGCCCATAGCGTCCGCGACAAGCCCATCGATCAGGCGTTCATTGACGAAATGAAGCAGCACGGGACGTGGCAGATGGCCGCGACGCTCTCTCGCGAAGGCTCGATGTTCGTCTACGGGCAAACGCCTCCGTTTGCCAACGATCCATTCTTCACCCGCAGCGTCTCACCCGAGGTGCTCGCCAAATTGAAGAGCGCCAGCTATCAGGCGACGATTCGATCGGATCCTGATTTCAGCCAGTACCCAGGATTTCTGAGAACTGCGGAAAGCAATCTCAAGACGGAGGTTGCTGCCGGCGTGCATTATGGATTTGGCACCGATAGCGGTCCTCCCGGCCGCTTTCCCGGCTACTTCGCCCATTGGGAAATGGAGCTCATGGTGCAGGCGGGTCTGACTCCGATACAGGTGATCACCGCCGCCACCGGACATGCGGCCGAGTTCCTGCGCGCGAAGGATTTGGGCACCCTCGAGGCCAGCAAGTGGGCCGATCTGATTGTGCTCGACAAGAATCCGCTTGACGATATCAAGAACAGCCGTAGCATCGCCGCCGTCTATATCGCGGGAAATCGCGTCGCCGGCCCGGCACCCCGATGAGGTGTGCTCGCGTATATAGCTGACTGAAGCGAAGACAAAACTGCAGATCCCTCCACTCCGCTACCCCGGATTTCCTGTTGAATTTTAGTGGGTTCCGCGAACTTCATGCGGCTTTCTTTACGGAAAGCCGCACACGCGGCCCTGTCTACGGCAGCGCAGCAGGAAATCCGGGTACGCTTCGGTCGGGATGACAAATCTTACCTTTGTCAGCACCTTTTGGTTCGTTTCGCCGACGGATATCCATTGACACCTGTCGTTAACCTTTGTCATCCCGACCGGAGCGTCGCGGAGTGGAGGGATCTGCAGTTTCACCCTAGGCGCAGAAAAGCTGTCGGAAAATCAAGCGGTAACCATAGGCAGCCGCTTGCTGGCGTTGATTTGAAGATAGAGCACGGTGGCAACGACCGAAAGCCCGGCCATCACCAGGAACGGCGCGTCCCATCCGTACAACATGACAAGATAAGCCGAGAGCGCGGAGGCGACCGCTCCGCCTATATTGCCAAAGGTATTCATCACCGCAGAAACCGAACCTGCGGAATCGCCGCCGATATCGAGCGTAATGGCCCATGAGACGCCCACCGTGGACTCCAACGCAAACATCGAAAGGCAGGAGAGCCAAACACACTTCATCGAGTTGGTCGTGAGACACGCGGGTACGATGCACAGGCCGGAGATTAAGAACCCCCCCGCTCCAACCATGCGGCGAGCAGTCCTGAGATCGCCGGACCACTTGGCCCAGATATCGGAGAACCAGCCGCCGAAGATGTCTCCGGCTGTGCCGGCCAACAAAGGCAAACTCGCATAGAACCCCATCTGCCTAAGATTGAACCCACGGTGGTCGTTCAGATACTTGGGAAACCAAACCAGGTAGACACCGAGGTTGTAGGCGTAGCAAAAGTACATCGCCGAGATAATCCACATCTGCCGGCTGGCCACAATGCGTTTCCAGGGAATACTTTGGGTGCGCTTGCCGCCGCGGGCAAGGTCGAGCGAAGAGCGAATGAGCTGGCGTTCTTGGGCGTTGACAGAGCGGTGCTCGTCCGGCGTGTCGCGGTAGTACCAAAACCAGGCGGCAGCCCAGATGAATCCCAGCGAACCACAGCACACGAACGCTGCGCGCCATCCATAGCGGGCAATGATGAGCACGACAAGCATCGGCGTAAGAGCCCCTCCCAGCCGGGAGCCGGCGTGGGTGGCGCCCTGGGCAAAGCCGCGCTCGGTGGGCAACATCCAACGGGAAAGCGACCTGGTGGCGATGGGAAAAGCACCCGCCTCGCCCGCGCCAAAAAGAAAACGAATCAATGCCATCGAGCCCGCGCTCCAGGCCAAAATCGTTGCGCAGGTAAAAAGAGACCACCAGGTCACAATCCACGTCAGCGCGCGCCGAGGGCCGAAACGATCACCCAGCCAACCGCCGGGTATCTGGAAGAGAGCGTAGGCCCACTGAAACGAGCTCAGAATCCAGCCCATCGTCACGATCGAGAAGCCGAACTCCTTTTGGATAGACGGAACCGCGGAGGAGATAACGACACGATCTATATACGTGATCATGTAGGCTCCGATCGTAAGAGCCAGCACGATGTAGCGAACGCGGGTTGGGCGCGGTCCCGCCAGAGGAGAATCTGTCGGGACGGGGGATGCTTTGGGGATCACCCCGGCATCTTTACCTGGCGGCATTTGGAGCTCTCATCCCGATTCCTGCTGATTCGAAGATAACGACCGTTTGATAATTGATCTATCACCCTATCTACAGCGAAACAAAGTGTACACACAAGCTTGCGCAGCTGGCTAGAGCGGTCAGGTTGCGAGCATGGTCCCCTTGCTGCGATGATAGATGAACGAGCAGGACCACAGTCTTGAGGGTTTCTATGGCTACGTTTGCTGAAATTGAGCCACTTTCTCTCAGTGATCGCGTGATCAACGCGCTTAAGGACGCTTTCTTCTCCGGCCAGCTTAAGCCGGGCGACCCCATTGTGGAGAGGGAACTTGCCCGGCAGATGAAGGTCGGTACCCCTGTCGTTCGCGAAGCGCTGATTGCGCTTCAGGGGCAGGGCTTCGTGCGCCGCGTAACCAACACCGGTACGTTTGTCACCCAATTTACAGCCGAGGAAGTACGCCAGCTTTACACTCTGCGGGTGGAGCTTGAGCTGTTGGCATTGCAATGGGCTCGGCCGCGGGTGACGGAAAGCGATCTGCGGGAACTCAGCCGTCAGATCGGGAAAGTGGTGGAAGCGGGAGAGAGGGGAGACCGGCGCGAATTTCTGGAACTCGACTATGCATTTCATCGGCGGTGCTGGGCTCTCTCGGGGAACGCTTATCTTTCCGAAACTCTGGAACGCCTCATGGCGCCCCTCTTCACCTTCGTTGTCTTAGCCAGCGGTGCGCCACTGACGGCATCCATGGGCAGAGAACACTATGAACTAGTCAATGCCCTGCAGAATACCGGGGAACCCGAGTTCACGGAGATTGTGCGCAAGAGGCTTTCAGGCATCGCCTCCCGCTGGCTCACCGCTTTCGCCGCCACAGAAGCGCCGGCCGAGCAAGCTCAGAGCCAATCTGCGAAATTTACCTAACCGACCTCGATTCCAATTTGTGCCGAATCGAGGGAGGGGGCGGAAGCTGACAGGGTTACCGTCCCCGGAACCCCGGTGGGCTGGACAATGACAAGAGCCAATCCATGGAATACTTTACGGCTGTTTCCCTGGTAGCTCTCGTGGCTGTCGGGCCGTCCATTGTCAACGCCCAGGATGCGACCCGCACCTTGCATGGTGAACGTGATCGCGTCGTCGGCGGTCGGAACCACGCGGCCCGCTGCATCCAGCACTTGGACTGTGACGTGTGCGACATCGCCGGGGCGGTTGATGATGCGCGGCCGATCTACGGTCAGGCCCAACTTCGCCGGGCTGCCGGTCGTTTGCATCTCGACCGTTCGAATGACCTTGCCGTCTTTCACTCCGTTGGCAGTAAGGGTTCCCGCGGTATAAGGAACATCCCAGGACAAATGAAGGTCCGCCGTTGTCTGCAAGGCCTTTGCCCGCGGAGGATAATCTCCGTATGTGCGCACCATGCCGGGACGAGGAAAAGCATACCCTTTCGTGCCCAGGCTCTTGCCATTGAGGAATAGCTCTACCGTGTCGAGGTTGGTATAGCAGGTCACCGTTATGACCCTTCCTTCTTTCCCCGCCCAATTCCAGTGGGGAAACAGATGGAGCACCGGTTCGCCGGTCCATCTACTTTGATAGAAGTAGTAGGCATCCTTGGGAAATCCGCATGTGTCCAGTGCGCCGCTCGAGCCAACCTTCGAGGGCCAGCGGCTTTCCCCCAGATAATCGATGCCAGTCCAGATAAAGTCGCCGCTTACGTAGTCGTAGGTCTGGATAAACTTCTGTAGCTGTTCCACCTCGATCGCATTATTGGCGGCTCTGCCAAAGAAGGGGTCATCGGACTCGTCGACGGCGTATGCGCCGCGCGCGCCGAAAATCGCACTCGTCTCTGTGCCGACAAAGCGCCGGTTGGGGTAAGCGTGACGGTCGATGCTGTAGAACTTCTCCCGGCGGTCTCGCCAGCGATCGACGTAGTTATAGCCAACGACATCGAGCTTTTCCAGAAACTCCGGCAACGCCGCCTTGGGTTCAGCGGCGATGTTGTCGCACGCCGCGGTCACTAACCGCGTCGGATCTTTGCTGCGAATGATGTCCAGGAGCCCCTGCAACGTTTCCGGCCCATGGGGATCGGTCTGATCGGGTATTTCGTTGCCGGCACTCCATATCACGATCGACGGGTGGTTCCGGTCCCGCTCGACCATGGCGGAGATATCGCGCGCCGACCATTCGTCAAAATATTTGTGATAACCGTAGACCGGCGTCTGCAACTTCGGCTGCTTCCACTCATCGAAGGCCTCATCCATAACCAGGAAGCCCATCTTGTCGAGTAGATCGAGAAGCTCCGGCGCGGGAGGATTGTGACTCAACCGGATGGCATTGCAGCCCATCTTCTGCAGTAGCTCCAGGCGGCGCTCCCACATTCGTTCCGGTACAGCCGTACCGACTGACCCGCAGTCGCCGTGGATGCAGACGCCGTTCATCTTGACGTGTTCCCCGTTGAGCAGAAAACCCCTGTCCACATCGAACTTGATGTCGCGTATTCCGAAGGTAGTCGTTTCCTGATCGAGCTGCTCTCCGCGAGATTGCACGGTGCTTCGTACGCGGTAAAGACTTGGGGTTGAAACCGACCACAGAGCCGGCGAGGCAACGCTGAGACGTTGATCGAAGGTGACCTCACCTCCGTGCTGAATCGACATCGTGGTCCGGCCCTGCTGCACCACTGTCCCGTTCTGATCCAGTATTTCTACTGTCAAATCACAGGCTGCGTCACGATCGCCCTCATTCATGACGCGAGTCGTGATTGCGACAGAGGCACTCTGCGGCGAAATCGATGGCGTTCTGACAGATGTTCCCCACTGGGCGATGTGTATCGGATCCGTGATGATGAGCCATGTGTGCCGGTAGATGCCGGAGCCGGTGTACCAGCGGCAGTTCGGCTGCAGCGAGTTGTCTACGCGCACCGCCACATGGTTGGGCTTTCCGGGAGGGTTGAGATGAGGCGTCAGATCATAGGAGAAGGTAATGAACCCATACGGCCGCATCCCCATGGACGTTCCGTTGATCCAGACTTCGCTGCGCTGGTATACCCCATCGAACTGCAAGAGAACACATTTCCCCCGCGTGGTTGCGGGAAGAGTGAACTGTTTCCGATACCATCCAATGCCTGTGGGCAGGTAAGCTACGGTACCCGCGCCTGGAGCGGCTTCGCTGAAAGGACCTTCGATGCTCCAGTCATGAGGAAGGTCGAGCGTTCTCCAGCTGCCGTCTTGAAAGTCAGGCGATTGCGCGCCCTCCGTATCCCCCTTGCAGAACTTCCATTGATTGTCGAAATTCGATCTTCGATCTGGAGGAGCAGGCATTACCGACTTTGGAAGGGACGAGACGTCAAGCTTCAATGCGGATGCAACTCCAGCCTTGGCGGCATCGCCCAGGAAATCACGGCGGGTCGGGTTATAGGACATGAAGCAGCCTTTCAGGGAACGGAAAAAGAAGCATATAGACCCAGCAAGAGCTGTGGTACCGACTTTAGTCGGATTCGCGGAAGACGATGGGCGCGTAGGCTTATCGGGCATCAAAAGTCGACGATCGAACACACGCGGCGGCCGCGAGGTAGGTGCGCCCGGCGCCCTCCTTTAAGGGGTTATCTCCATGAATGGCCGCCGGTTCGCTCGGATAATCCTCGGCCTCACCGCCTGCGTTCCTCTGCTCTGGGCGCAGAATCAGAATGGCATGGCGCCTTTCTCGATGGACCACCGGCGCGCAGCCCTGACTCATTCGCCGGTGGACGTCTCCTTCCTGCTGAACGCCCCGGCCGGCAAAGACGGATTTGTCAAAGTTCAGAACGGCCACCTCGCAACCGGCAACGGCCACAGGATTCGATTCTGGGGCGTCAATATCACGGACTGGAGCAAGGGTTCGCGGCAGATACCGTCGAAAGACGATGCACCCTTTTGGGCCGCGACGCTCGCCCGATTTGGCGTAAACAGCGTCCGCTTTCAGTTCCTCGACCTCGAGGTTCCGCGAGGCCTCATCTCGAACGCCACTGGCAACACGCGATCCCTGGACCCGGAGCAGCTGGACCGCGAAGATTACTTCATCGCGGAGCTGGAGAAGCGTGGCATCTACGTTGACTTCAATCTGTTGGTCGGACGCCCGTTCCAGGAGGGGGACGGCGTGCACGACGCCAACCTGCTGCGCCAGGGAGCGAAGGGTACGTCTTTTTTCGATGCTCGGCTGATCGAATTGCAGAAGGAATATGCGCAACAGCTACTGACACATCTCAATCCCTACACCAAAGCGAAGTACACTGACGATCCGGCGGTGGCGATCGTAGAGATTAACAATGAAAATGCGATCAACGTCGGCTTCCACGCGCCGGCGCCGTTTTATCAGGATGAGCTCACGTCGATCTATAACAGCTGGCTCGCGAAACACCGAAACCAGGAGCAGGTGGCCAGGCTTCGAATCATTTCCGGGGTCGCGCCCGACGGCCTGGTGCCGCTTCTCGGTGGGAGAGGACAAGCCGCAAAGGCGCCACCGGAGCGGTTTTATGCAGAGGCCGAATTCTACAACGATCTGCAGCGCGGCTATTTCCTGGATATGGAGAAGTATCTTAAGCAGACACTGGGATCGAAGTCGCTCGTCATTGCTACGGCAGATCATAGCCATTCCAGCAGCGGCTATCCGATTCTGCTGGCCACTTCTTCGATGGACATTATCGACGGGCACACCTACTGGCAACATCCTGAGTACTACGTCAGAAAACTTCCCATGGTGAATGACCCTTTCAACTCCATGGTGGTCGAACTCTCCCGCTCCGCAATTGCAGGCAAGCCCTACACGGTCAGCGAGGTCAATGAGCCGTTTCCAAACGACTATGCCGGCGAAGGCATACCGGCGCTCGCGGCCTATGGCAGTTTGCAGGATTGGGATGGGATCTTCTGGTACACCTTTGAGCCGAAGATCGATGCGGCTTGGAAACCCTATGTCGGTGACCCTTTCGATATTTCGCTTGACCCGGTAAAAATGCCCGAGCTAGCCGAGGGAGCGCTCATGTTTCTGCGCGCGGATGTCGAAAAAGCTCGCAGCACAAGCGAACGCTCATACTCGCAGCAGCAGGTCTTCGATAGCATGCTTATCCCGACGACGGAACGGCCCTTTTATACTGCGGGGTTTCCGTTATATCTGCCCTTGCAGCACGAGGTGCGCATCTCCTCGTTGAACGGGCCGCCCACGCAATCGTTTGGCGAGATCTCTCCGCCCAATCCCATTCTCTCCGACACCCGAGAGCTGGCGTGGTACACATCGCCGCCGCAAACTGGATTGATAACGATCGACACCCCGCGAAGCCAGGCGCTCATCGGCTTCGTCAAGGCGCAGGGGAAGGCGGTCAGCAATCTTGCGGCCGATGTTCGCAACAACTTCTGCACGATTCTGCTCAGTTCCATGGACACGCAGCCGATCGCGACCAGCGCAAAACTGCTTCTGGTAGCCGGCGGTACCGTGGAGAATACCGGTCAGGTCTGGAATAGCGCGGGAACGGATGTGACGGCGGCGGGCGGATCTCCCACCTTGGTGGACCAGGTCAAAGGTACGATCACGTTACGCAAGATCCAAGGCGCGCACGCAGTGAGCCTTCAGGCTATGGATGGTGCTGGTCAGCCAGTTGGGCCGTCCGTTCAGGCGGTCGCGAGTGGTAATGACTGGAAGATACCCATCGGCGATACAACAACGACGTGGTATCAAATCACCATCGCGCGCTAAATGTCATTACAAATTCCAGGGGGGCTATTTCGTGAACTGGCGGAAGCAGACGATGCATCCACCACTGAATGCGGATGAGTAACGGCGGGTGCCCCACGTTCGCTGCTGAAGGTGTGAAGAAACCTCACCTGGGGATTTTCCTGTACCAACGGACCATGGGTGCCCCATATCTGACCCGTTTTTGGTCAGATGTGGGATACCACCGCGCTCGACCGATCATCTTTCGGCCCTCGTCTCGATACCCCAAGTTTCGATGCATCCTTGATGCGAACGGTCGAGGTTCGCGGAATCCCACATCTGGCGCAAAGTGCGCGCTCAGATATGGGGCACCCATGGTCCGTTGGTACAGGGAAATCCTCAGGTGAGGTCTCTTCACACCTTCCGGGGCGAACCTGGGACACGCAACGCTTCGCTTAGGAGCATATTTGGGCAATGGCCCGTGTATATTCACGTTGGAAGTAAGCTTGTCCTGCAGCGAAGCAATACTGATCGAAGCGAGATCAGAGGGGAAACGCAACGGGTGATCGATAGGCTGAGGGGCAAGCTGCAGCCGGCCAGGCAAATGTTCCATGGCCGTGCCTTCATTTGGGTCGCGGTGGTGTATTTGAGCGTCGCGGCATTGGTCGCGCAACGCGCGGATAGGCCCGACACGGTAAAGAATCCGTTTTCAGGAGATGCTGCGGCGATCGCTGCCGGCAAGGTGTTGTACGAGCAAACATGCCAATCCTGCCACGGAGGAGAGGCGCGGGGAGATCGTGGTCCAGCTCTGGCAACGGGAAACTTCAGACACGGCGGCGAAGATAACGACCTTTTTCAGACCGTACGGACCGGCGTCCCCGGTACGCAAATGCCTGCTTTTTCCGCTCTATCGACAGACACCATCTGGCGAATCATTGCTTATATTCGGAGCCTCAATAGCACCCAGGCTGCCGCGAACGAAGTCGTGGCGGGCGATGCCGTAGCAGGCGAAAAGACGTTCTGGGGCAAAGGCGGATGCGGCTCGTGCCACGAGGTGAACGCCCGAGGAGCAAATGTTGGACCCGATCTGTCGGGGGCCGGAACAAGCTCCGCGTCGTACTTACGCAGCAAGATTTTAGACCCGAACAGCGCGGGCTCCAAAAGGAGGCGGCGTTCTTTCTTCGAGCCAACCGGTGTGAGCGTGAGGACCAGAGACGGCGAGGAGATTCGCGGGATCAGACGAGCAGAAGACAGTTACAACCTGATCATGACTGACCTAAGCGGAAAGCTGCATCGGCTGGATAAGCGGGATCTTGTCGAGGAACATACCGACTTTGCGTCGCTGATGCCGGCCAACTACGGCCAGCTGCTTTCCCAGACTGAAATTCAGAACGTTGTTGCTTATTTGAAAACCCTGAAAGCCCGCGATCTTAGCCAGACGATCCAGGTCGAACTGCCGGGCGGCTTGAGTTTTGAAAGGCTGCGCAATGCGCAAGCAGAGCCGCAAAACTGGTTGACGTATTGGGGCGATTACCAGGGGCATCACTTTTCCACTCTGAATCAGATTACTCCGGCCAATGTCCAGCAACTTCAGGCGCGATGGTCTGTGCAGATGGAAGGGAACTCCATACTGGAGTCAACGCCGCTGGTGGTGGACGGCACGATGTACACCTCCGGTCCGCCGGGGCAGGTGTTTGCCATCGACGCCAGGAGTGGACTTCAGATTTGGAAATATGAGCGGCGGCAGAAGGTAGTGAACCCGTATCAGACCAACCCTTTTAATCGTGGGGTCGCGGTCCTGGGGAATCGGGTATTTTTCGGTACGCTGGACGCTGCGCTGGTTGCCCTGGACGCACGAACAGGAAGGCTACTCTGGGAAACGCAAGTGGCCGATACGCTCAAGGGCTACACGATGACCGGGGCGCCGCTGGCGGTCAAAGACAAAATTATCGTCGGAGTCGCAGGAGGAGAATTCGGCATCCGCGGTTTTATCGACGCGTATGATGCGGCGACAGGGAAGCGCCTGTGGCGGTTCGATTCGATTCCGGGCCCGGGGGAGTTTGGAAACGAGACCTGGACCGGGGACAGCTGGAAACAAGGCAGCGGGGGAACCTGGCTGACGGGCAGTTACGATCCCGATCTGGACCTTCTCTATTGGGCAGTGGGCAACCCCGGTCCAGACTTGAATGGGGCGGTGCGCGAAGGCGATAACTTATTTACATGCTCCGTCGTCGCTCTGGATCCAGCCACTGGCAGGCGAAAGTGGCATTACCAGTTCACGCCCGGCGACACGCACGACTGGGACGCCAATGAAGACCTGGTTTTGGCTGATCGAACCGTCGCGGGCGAGAAGCAAAAGCTGCTCATGCAGGCCGACCGTAACGGAATGTTTTACGTTCTCGATCGC
>Ga0182015_10005946_pt1 | contig 12453 bp, 9 predicted proteins | sample 712P3MmetaG_FD_120478 | JGI IMG/M metagenome (GOLD analysis project Ga0182015, IMG submission 120478) | Permafrost microbial communities from Stordalen Mire, Sweden - 712P3M metaG | ecosystem: Environmental > Terrestrial > Soil > Wetlands > Permafrost | place: Sweden: Stordalen | collected...
CAGGGATGGCCGTTCGATTCCGCTCAGTCAGATCGGCAAGGTTGAGGTGCGGGAGGAAGATCCAATTCTCAAAAGGCGTGATCGTGTTCCTGTGATTACCGTGCAGTGCGACATCGACGAGGCGCTTCAGCCCCCGGCGGTCTCCGCAGAGCTCACAAAGAGCCTTCAACCCATCATCGATAAGCTTCCTGACGGTTATGCCATTACGCCAGGCGCCAGCATGGAGGATTCGGGAAAAGCGAATGCAGCCTTAGCGGCAGTTTTCCCCATCATGATCGTCTGTATGTTGGTTGTAATCATCATTCAGGTTCGTTCGCTTTCAGCATTGGCAATGACTGTCCTTACTGCTCCCCTTGGACTTGTGGGGGTTGTTCCGATTCTCCTCCTCTTCCACCAGCCGTTCGGCTTCGATGCGATTCTTGGCTTGATTGCCCTCGCTGGAATTCTTATGCGAAACACCTTGATTCTCATTGGTCAGATAAAGACGAACCGTGAGGAGGGACTGGATTCATTCCACGCCCTGGTCGAAGCAACCGTGCAACGTTCCCGGCCCGTTGTACTGACTGCGCTCGCGGCAGTTCTAGCGTTCATTCCTCTCACGCTGTCAGTTTTCTGGGGTTCCCTGGCATTTACCCTCATTGGGGGCACCGCCGTCGGCACCGTCTTGACGCTGGTATTTCTGCCGGCGCTCTATTCCATCTGGTTCCGCGTTAGACCCTCCGCCAAGCGGCATAGCTCACCAGAGCTGGCCACCTAATGAAGATGGCGAACCCGTACAGCCGCCCCAAATCAAACCCACCCATGAGTACAATCACTTTCGTAACTGCGTCGATGCATTCGCAGCTGGCCGGTGCCAATATCTTTGTCCTTTTCGATACCAGCAACTACATGTATCGGGGCTTTGTGTTTGCGCAGTGCAGAAGTAAAAGCCCTCACTCACCCTCCTTGAAACAGATCGAAGGTGGCCCAGGTCTCGCTTTTGAGACCTGGGATGCGCCCAACGGCTCCCCCCATGCGGCATAACCCAATCTCGCCGTTGCTTGTCTTCGTAGCCCATATCTGTTACCTCTGTTAAGACTCCAGGGCCCAAAGGGTATGCATGCGTTGTAACCTTCATAGCTTTTTCCTCCGTGCGGTCTTCAGTCTCATTTTTCTTGTTGCCCCCTCATCGGCGCACACACAATCGCTGGCCAACCCCTCGTCATCCCAAACCGTCCCCTCTCTGGACGAATCGAATTTGCAGCATCTCACTGGCAACCCAGGTCTGCGTGCGCGCGGAGCAATCGATCAGGGCCGCGTGCCGGATGCGCTCCCTCTGAATCACATCCTGCTGCTGTTGCAGCGCAATGCGGCGCGCGAGCAGGAGCTCGATCAATTCATCGCCCAGCAATACGATCCTCATTCCGCAAGCTTTCACCAGTGGCTCACGCCGCAGCAGTTCGGCGAGCGATTTGGGCCATCGTCCGCAGACGTGGAGAAAGTTACCCAGTGGCTGGCGCAACAAGGATTCAAGCTGAATCGAGTACCCGCCGGTGACCTCTTTGTCGACTTTAGCGGGGATGCAGGCAAAATCGCGCAAGCCTTCCATACCGAAATACATCACTACCGGGTGAACGGAGAAGACCACTACGCCAATGCAAGTGAGCCCTCCATCCCTGCGGCCTTGTCGCCTTGGGTGTCCGGCTTTCGCTCCCTCGATGATTTCCATCCTCGCTCCCACGTGCATCGTCCGGGAGTAGCTCATTTCGATCGCGAAGCGGGTCGATGGTCGAGGGCCAAAGGCGACGCCGCCCACCTGACGCAAACTCCGGGCACAGTCCCTCTCTATATTGCGGGCCCTCAGGATTTCGCCACCATCTACGGGATCAACGAGGTCTGGAAACAACACGCCGGCGCCGCTTCTTCCACACCACTGCTTATCGGGACCGGTCAGACGATTGGCGTCGTAGGAGAAAGCGACCCGCAGAGCGCCGACATTCAGACCTTCCGTGATCAGTTCGGCATCACGGCGCTCGGTCCCAACGGCTCCGTGCAGTTGGAGAACCCTCCATCCAGCGTTTGCGCCGCGCCTGATCCAGCCGACAACGAACCCGAGAGCTATCTGGATGCGGAGTGGGCCGGCGCCACCGCACCGGACGCTACCGTGGACTTCGTTGCCTGTGGCCGCCAGGGCCTTACCTCGGGCGCCGATCTGGCAGCTGCCTACATCATTGCCGACCCGGCCCACGTGCAGAAGATTTCCGTTCTCAGTACCAGCTATGGTGATTGCGAAGCTCTGCCACAGAGTGAAGCCAATCATTTCTACGTGTCGCTCTGGCAGCAGGCAGCCGCCGAGGGAATTACCGTAGTGGTGGCGGCCAGCGATACCGGCGGCGATGGCTGCCAATCGGTAAACACCTATGCGACCGATGGACTCTCGGTCGTGAACGAAGCATCCACGCCCTACAACATCGCCGTCGGCGGAACCGATTTCAGCGACGTTTTCAGCGGGACCACGAGCACCTACTGGTCGCCTGTCAACGGCGCGAATTTCCAGAGCGCGCTGTCGTACATTCCCGAGATGGCATGGAACGACAGCTGCGCCAGCCCTCTTGTACTCGCAACTTTTGGGCAGAACTTTCAGAGCAGTTTTGGGGCGAATGGATTTTGTACCGACGCTGCGCAGCAGCCGGTCGATCCGAATCTTGGGTTCCCACCCTATTTCCTTCCCTTTGCCGGCAGTGGTGGTCTGAGTGTGGTCTCTGCCCGGCCAGGATGGCAGACGGGGGTGACTGGCATCCCTGCACAAGGCGGCCGCGCTGTCCCCGATATCTCCATGTTTGCATCGGGCGGCAATACCTGGTCCCAGGCGTTGATTCTCTGTGACTCTGGCCTTGCGAATATGCCGGCCGGCACGGCATGCGACTTTGCCAACGCCAGCGACATTTTTGCCAACTACGATGGAGGCAGCTCCTTCGTCGCCCCCGCGTTTGCCGGCATCATGGCGCTGATCGATCAAAAAAGCAACTCCCGGCAGGGGCAGGCAAACTATGTTCTCTACCCACTCGCCGCGCAGCAATATGTCAGCAACAGCAATCCGGCCCAACCGAGCCTGGCGACATGCGCGGCCTACCTGGGGCCACAGGCGCTCAGCTCCTGTTACTTTCACGACATCAGCGCTACGCCGAATCCGGCATCCGCATCCGCTCCGTTCCTCACCGGCAACACCGCCGTGCCCTGCACCGGCACCGCCACCAGTGCAGGCACGTTTACCGACAGCAGCACCGATCCCTCCTCGCATAATCAAGACTGTTATGGTTACCAAATTACAGTCACTCAAAACGGCGCATCGCTGACCACCACGCCCAACTACTATGGTGTGCTTTCCACCGCAGAGAACGACAATGCTCCTGCGTTTCCTGCCGGTCCAGGCTACGATCTGGCTACCGGCCTGGGTAGCCCCAACGTTCCCGCGCTGGTGAATGCTCCAGAGTGGTCTGCGCTCTCCATCGCTCCCGCAACGCTGCCTGGCGGCAGGGTGGGCAGTGCTTACACGCAAACCCTCACGGCAACTGGCAGAATCGCACCTTATACCTGGAGCGTCGTTTCGGGTAGCCTGCCACCGGGGTTATCGCTTGCGGCCTCTACCGGAGTCATCTCTGGAACTCCGGCTGCAGCCGGGCCCTTTACCTTTGCCATCCAGGTCGCGGACTCTGAGAGCCCACCGGTAACTGCGATGGCTTCCTTCTCGTTAACAGTGGCAGCTGCCCCGATGGCCAGCGCAACGACGCTTACCTCTTCTGCCCTGACCGCGGGCACTGGAATGAGTGTCACGTTCGCCGCAACGGTTTCGGGCCAGGGCGGTGTACCCACTGGCACGGTAACCTTCTTCAACGGGTCGACATCCATTGGAACCAGCACTCTTACCGAAGGAGTAGCCACATTCACCACGTCGTTCCCTACTGCGGGAACGGTGACACTGCATGCAAGTTACGCCGGAGACGCGAACTTCACCGCGAGTACGTCCGGGACTTTGATGGAAACCATTGTCGTCCCCGGCTTTACGATCGCGGTGAACCCGAGCAGCCTGACAATCCCATTCGCCAATTCCGGGGTGGTGAGCGTCACGCTCACACCACAAGGCGGCTTTACCGGTTCCGTAAGCTTCTCGTGCGGCACGCTTCCAGCATATTTTTCCTGTAGCTTTGCTGAGCCATCCGCCGCATTCAGTGCCACCGGGAGCGCACTTACAAACAACCTGACCATCCATTCCGCAGTGTCTCCAGCGGCGTCCGCGGCGGTTTCTGGCGGCGCTTCAGGCGGAGTCATCGCAGTGGCGGCCTTTTGGCTGGCGCCCTTCTTTGCCGGCCTTCTGACCACTGTCCGGCGCAAACGGGGCGTCGAATTTGCAAATCGATTGTGGAGGCTTTGTTTCCTTTGCCTCTTGTTCGCAGGCATCGCAGCTATGAGCGCTTGTGGCCGAGGCGACCATGAAGCCCCGGATGGTACATACAACGTTCCCATAATTGTCACCTCGCCAGGATTGACGACCCAGACCGTAAATGTCACAGTGATGGTCCAATGATGGACGATGAGAGGATAAATCTTGTTCCCATGCAGACTCTTCAGCTCCTGGCATTGCCAGCGCTAAAGCGCATGATCAAAGTCGAGACTCTTTCCCGGAGCGCTAAAGCGCTCCTTCCCCCGCATAAATGCGGGGGCTGCCACCACTAATCGCACGGTTTTCCTGTTCTCGCGCAGACTCTTTGGCCCTTGTTATTGGCCGCTTTGCGGCACGACTGAAGTCGTGCCCCGATACAAGCCAGTGCTGTTTCGGGGAACATGCGTACCTCAGCGGTACAGCAATTGATCACAACATGGACCTCCTGCTTGCCAAAATAGGGCTTTTCGCAGCCCGCTAAGGCTTCAGTCCGGTGTTCTCTGTGAGCCTTTCAACGCAGCCGGATTCTGTGGTGGAGGATGTGCTCGTCGGGGGTAAGCCTGCAGCACCGCAGGCAAATAGATTCGGCTCGGTCATGACCGACGTGGCCGCCTGCTCCAGGGTTATGTTTGCAGACTTGGCCTGGAACCTGGAGCGTTTATCGTCCTGTTGCAGCGATACGCTCTTAAAGAGAAGCGCATTGCCTTCGAGGTGGACATGGATCGCCGTCAATTCCCAAACAGAGGGGCCCACCTGCTGTTGCTCCAGGGCAAAGGAGCTGCGCTCCTTCAATCTTCCCAGCAGGCCTCCACCGAAGGTAACGTCGTGAATGAGGTGCCCCTTCATTTTGCAGATGCGGCGTTGCTGGTTATCGACCACCACGTCCCCAGTCATTGAGCTGAACACACGCGCCTCGCGCGTAGGTGGACGGAAGTTCGGTGCGGGTTCGAAATGCAGCGAGGTCGTCGTCGCGGTTGCGCCTGTCTCTGTCCAGATAAATGCGGAGGGCAGCAGCTTCAGAAAATCGTCGATCTGCTGGTTGTCGTGATTCGCCTCAGCAACCTGTTTGTTCTGGGCTTTGGTGTCGTGCAGAAATTTCTCAATCAGAGCACGCTGGTCTGTTTGAGGGAGCTCGCGGTCATCCTTCTCGAGGATGCGTTCGACGTTGCCGCGTTGCGTGGCCCCCACCCACTGAAGAAGGTGCTCTTTCGGCTTATCGCTTTCTTCCAGGTAGATCCAGTTGGAGTGGTCGTTCTGGTCTGCCGTCCGCTCGCTGGCGACCACCTGTTCAATGATCTGTTGAGGGTTTTGTGCATGCGCCGCCGGCAACAGAAGCACCGCAACCCCTACCCAGAAAAATCCCGTTTTTCTGTTGGCCATCTCACTACCTTGCCGCAAAGTTACGGGTCTTTGATGCGGGAACCCTGCCGAAGGGTTCAGCATAGATATCTTCTGTCGGTCCAGGCTCAGAGCGACAGTTTATAGAATGCGGGATCCTCAATGCCAGCGCGGCGTTACGGCATTTTCAGGGCGAGTACAGAGCAACCGCTCCCGGCGCGGCCTTCCCCGGGAAAAGCCGCTCTTCGCGGGCTCTCCGGTGCGGAATCGATGCGAAATGCCCTCAGTAGAGCGAGTCGTCGGGGTCTTTATAATCTTCCCCGAATTTGTTCTTGTGGGGTTGTACATGCGCGTCGATGGGTACGTCCACTACGCCGAGATCTTTTTGCGAAGCACTCAGAACCACGCGCCGGGTCAGGGCATTCAGATCCCGGGCGTTGCCACCCTCCGCCCAAACATGCATCTCGTAAGTCGCGGCCGGTATGCCATGCAGCGTAATACTGCCATTTGCCGGCGAGACGTCGAAATAAGGCGTCGATAGCGTGACGATCACCGCGCTCATCTCGGGATGAATATTGCAGAAGATATAGGAGACGCCATCATGGTCGAAGCGCACAGCCCGGGAGCTTCCACTTTCGTAGAGACCTAGATCAAAGCGCTTGCCGTTAAACAACGAAAACACATTGTGAAAAAAAGGATCGAGATTCGGGAAATCGACACTGCTGCCGGTCGGGATCACGAGCAGATGCGGCGTGAACTCCTTGTCCTTCTGCACTAGCCGGTAGTGTCCCGGTTTCAGCGGGGATGCTGGATCCTCGACCGTGCGCGCAAGAGGAGTGAGCCAAACGACCACTCCCGCCGAGCCCGCCTCCAGATCAGTGTGTTTGCCCGCCCGGATGACGCGCACCTGCATGGAGGCGTCCACTGTTTCCGCTGCGGCCCTCGCGGTGACCGCAACGGAGGAAAGCAACAGCAACAGCGTTACCCGGGATGGCAAGAGACAGGACGGCAAGAGGCGGCGCACTAAAAAGAATACCCCGTCGCCAGGCCAATGCTTTGCGCGGTGTTAGCGAAGCCCGCGACCGGCCAGCTATAGATGTTGCGGTACTCGGCGGAGAACAAAAGATAGGTCTTTGGCCGATAGATAATATTCGCCAGCACCGTACGATTTCGAGCCAGGTTGGTGTAGACATCGGTTGCCGTCGGATCGGTGTATTCGCGAAGCTGCGACGAGAAGCCGGCATCCTCACCAATCCCAACATTTGCCTCGAAGGTAGGCGACATCTTTAATTTCAACTGAGACCATCCTCCCTCATCGTTCAGACCGCTAATTTCGCCGGACCCTGGTTCGGTCAAATAGTCTTTAAAGGTTCCTGCACCGAGTCCCCCCAGCGCGCGGCCACGGTAGAACTCCCCCGATAATTGCAGCCAGCGCGTGAAGGGGAATTTCCAGTCCGCGGTTCCAGCCCACGCATCGACGTGCTGATTGTTGGAGTACGTTTGCCGGCTGTAGTACCCACCAGCGCCCACGGTAAAGGTTCTATCCAAGAGCGGGAGGCTATAGCTGACCCTGGATTCGTAGCCGGGCTGACGGCTGCGCTCAGCCGGGTCCGGTTGGCGGTTGCCGGTGATTGCCGGGATTCCCGGAGCAGCAGGATCGAGCAGGGCGAAGTCGAGACCGAGCGTTCCTGCTCCGAGACGAGCTTGATTTGTCGATTCCAGTTGTGGCGCCCAGATCCACAAATTACCCGACCACGCGAAAGGCGGTTCGCCAACGCCAACGTACGATGTTGGCTGCAAGGGAGAAATAAGCGGTGCATCCAGGGCAGCGATCAGCGAATGGTTCGCCCAATCCAGTCTGGCGTGCGCAGTGCGCAGGCGCAGCGTGCCGGTAGACGTGGTGTAGTCGGTGTAAGGAACACCGCCAAAGAAGTCCACATGGAAATCTGCCGCCGAGCGCGCGCCCCAGAGCGTGGGTCCCCGCGTTTCCAAACCAAGAATGGTCTGGCGCAGCGTCGCCGCGAGACTCCCATGAGCCGTAGTTGCATTGCGCGGGATCGCGAGGATTGGCAGGTCGATGTTATCGACCGCGCCATCGTTGAGGAACGAAGAGAACAGAACCAGTCCGGTGATTTTGACCGGGTACTTGGAACCGCTCTCGACCTTGGTTTGATCGTGCTGCTTAACTTCTGCCTGCAGAATTTCGTCCTGGCTTTGCAATTGCTGTACGCTCTGCTGCAATGCGGCCGCGGCCTCCGCTGTAGCCGCCGGTGTTTCTGCGCTCGCCGCTTGCATTTGCGTGCGCACCTCTCGTAACTCGGTTTGCAATTGATCAATTTGCTGTTTCGAGTCGTCGAGTTGATGTTGCACGCTGTTCAACGCAGCCAGAACCTGGTCGAGCCGCTGTTCCAAATGGTTCGACTCGCTGACGCTCGTGGATGGTTGCGCTTGCGTCGTTGCTGAAGCGGCTGTCTGTTGTGCGTGCACCACGCACGAGAGTAAAACCGTCGACACGGCGAGGCAAATTCCAATAGGTCTATTGTTCATCGCATAACCTCTAAGGTCGGCCGCCACGGCCGTATTCCACGGCCGCCACCGGCCGTATTCCACGACGAGCTAATCTGGCGCGAGGGGCATGGTGGATCGATGCTGCTGCGCCGCAACCTCGAAAGAATGCAAGGTGCCTTTGGCGAGCGAAAGACAGAAGACCGTGTTCCCTGGCTCGGATGTTTCCAGCTTTACCGAACCGCCGTGCTCATGCGCGATGCGATCGGCAAGCGTAAGGCCAAGGCCGACGCCTCCCAGCTTGCCCTCGCTGACAAAAGGCTCAAACAAAGTGACGCGAATTTGTTCTGAGACGCCGGGGCCGCTGTCTACTACATGGAATCTTATCCAGTCCTCCGTCTCGGTCAGCGAAACCCGAACCCGTGGGGGTGGGTTGCCTTTTTGTGCAGCCTGGCAACCGTTGAGTAGAAGGTTGTAAAGGGCGCGCTCGACCTTCTTGCTGTCGAGCCACGCCTCGAGCGAAGGCAGAGGATCACAGATAATTGCGATTTTGTGCGCGTCAGGATGCGCCTTTACCATGGCGATGGCTCGCTCCGCCACCAGGGAGAGCGACTCATAGTTCGGCTGCAGGTGTTGCCCTGTGCGGCTGAAGATGAGCAGAGACTCGATCAGTTCCGTCATCCCCGTGACCCCCATTTTTACTTCCGCGAGTAATTCGGCCCGCTCTTCCGGTCCGATGGCCCACGAGCCAAGAAACTCCGCGTTGGCATACACGGCGGAAAGGTAGTGCCTTAGATCATGAGAAATGGAGCTGGCCATTCTGCCGATGGTTGCCAATCGCTCCGCTTCCAGAAGTTCTTGCTGCGATCTCCGCAGCCGCATGCGCATCTGATCAAACGCGGCGCTTAGTTCACGCAGCTCTGTTGCGCCTTGAGTGTGCAGTTCATAGCTGAAGTCTCCCGAGCCCAGGGCACGCGCTCCCGCCACCAGCGCCTCCAACGGTTGCGTAATCGTGCCGGATATATAAAAGGCGAGCGCACCCGCGAGCAGAAAGACAAAAAGCCCCAGCGAGAGCAGCAGCCTGTCGAGCCGGAGTAAGTAGCGGCTCGCTTCGTCATAGGACTTGAGTACCACCAGCCGCACTCGAGGAGAGTCAGCCCCTGAGAGTTTGCGCGACGCTTCCACATAATGTTCGTTGCCCAACCGAACATCCGCCCCGTCGACGGTTCCGTTCAGCAGGCTGGGTTCGCGCTGCAGAAATTCGTTCATCCTGGTAGGGGCCAGGGTTGAGCCGACGATCGCATCATCCGCGGGAAAGACCACTTGGGCCGCTGCGGCTTCTCCAACTTCCCGAGCCACCTGGTTGTCGATCGCATAGCCGATGGCGACGTAGCCTAAAAGACTACCTTCAGTCGAAGAGCCGAAGTAAAGAGGTTCAGAAATGACTTCGTAGAGCCGGTCGCCATTTAAAACGTATTGCGGCTTCGAGGAGGCCACGAGGCCCTGCGGTAGATCGCGTGGAGCCTCAATAATTGCGGGCGCGACCCCCTGTTCATAACGCGCGATGACTTTTCCATTGGGATCGGCCAGCGCAAAGAACGCCGCTCCGCTCACCCTCCAGAATTCAAGCCCCCCGTCGCGAACGGTGCGTTCGTTTCCCGGGTCTGACCTGAGCAATACCGTCATTAGCGCTTTCAGGCTCGGTAAATCCGCAAGCAGGGCGGCTTCGCGGCGCAGCATTTCGCGGCGCTGCATTTGCAGGTTGCGGAAGGTAGCGATGGAGCGCTGGAGATCGGAGGCGAGCGCCTGACGAATTTGTCCTTGCAGGCTGGTATGAATCACTACCAGGCTCAATGCCGTGAGTCCGAAGGAGACAGCGAGGAGAGAAAGGAGCAAGGTCATTCGCATCCGCATCGCCGGTCTCTACGCCTCCATCTTCTGAGTGTAGCTAGGCGACCGGCGAAAATACGAATTTATAGCCCATTCCGTGCACAGTTCGGAAATGCGTCGGATTTGCCGGGTCGGTTTCCAGCTTTTGGCGAAGCTTGAGGATCTGGTTATCCACCGTGCGCGTCGACGGATAGAAGTTGTATCCCCAAACATCGTTCAGCAGTTCCTCACGCGTGAGCACCCGCTCTGCATTATCCAGAAAAAATCGCAGCAATTTGAACTCGTGTGCGGTCATCGGAATAAGTTTGCCGGCGCGGCTCACTTGCATCCTGGTGAAGTCAACCGAGATCTGGCCAAACGATAAGGCGTGCGTCGGCCTCGATCGTTTTGACCGGCGTATGGCAGCTTGTACGCGTGCAAGCAGTTCTCGCGGGCTGAAAGGCTTGGTGACGTAGTCATCGGCTCCCAGTTCAAGAAGTAAAACTTTATCGGCAACTTCTGAAACAGCGCTAAGAATGATGACCGGCGTATCCGGCGAAGCGCGTTTCATGGTCTTGCAGAGTTCTCGCCCGGACAAACCGGGCAACATCAGGTCCAGAACTACCGCTTCCAGTGAGCCACTCTGAAAGCTCTCCAGGCCAGCGGTACCATCCGCGGCACACTTTACCTCATATCCCTCTGCGGTAAACAGGCGGTGAAGCGCCTTCTGTATGCGCGAATCGTCTTCAACCACAAGGATGGTGCTCATATTGCCTCAAAAATGATTCTCCTCCAATTTACGTTTACCGGGAAGCGTTTCAGCCGCGAATGACAAATCATTGACAATTCCCTTACAAATCGAATGACAGACTCTAACCGGAGTTACCTTACCCGAGGTTACTCTGCAGCGTGCTGGCTAGAACGGAGGCGGCCTTCCTTTGGTGACCTATGGGCCCCCCGTTAGGACACCGTGTCTGCGGTTTGTCCGAGCCGTCTCGTTGTCCTCACGGAGTATTCCGCTCTCGAATCGGCCATTTGATTTTCTGTGTACAAAAGCCTTCCCGGTATGTGCGGAAAAAAACACTGTGCTGACACGTGTGTGACAACCCCAAAAAGACAGCTGCCTATCGTCGCTATAGCTCGCCGCCTGTTCAGGGTTGCGTAGTCAGGAGAAGCCTGTGAAGAAGAGTACTAGTAGTATTGTCAACCGTTCGGTGAATCGTCGATCGTTTCTGAAGAATGGAATGCTGGCTGGGAGCGCCGCCACTGTAGGCGCGGGGTTGATGGGTGGCCTGAGACCAGCGTTTGCTCAAAGTAGCAATCTAAGCGATGGAGATATTTCGATCCTCCGCTTTCTCGCTTTGGCCGAACTAATCGAATCGGATCTTTGGATACAGTATGCGGAACTCGGTGGTATTGGTGACAATCTGCCCGTCGAGGTAAACCCGAACGAAACGTTGAACAGCTATCAGGCCGCCTTGTCGAACCTCGATGGCGATGGGCCACAATACATCACCAGCAATACCAACGACGAAATCAGCCACGCTACCTTCCTGAACGCATACCTGGAGTCAAAAGGTGCGAGGCCCGTCAACCTGGACGAGTTTCGAACGCTCCAGGGAAGCACGGCAACTGGCGCTCAGAATATCGGCCGTCTCACCAACCTCATGCATTTGAATGTCGACACGAGCTGGTTTGTGCGATATCGCAGCCAAACGAATCCGGATTTTGGTGCTACCTTTCCGCAAGCCGTCCAAATCAGCAACCGCACCGCCATCCCCATTACAGACGATGATCTCAACGGCACGGCGGCCCATATTCAGGTCATTGCCAACACGGCGGCCTTTCACTTCGGATACATCGAGCAGGGCGGTTCGAGCCTGTACGCCACCATGGGGCAGAAGGCCCGTTCCGCTGAGGTACTCGAAATCATATTTGGAATCGGCGGAGATGAGATATGTCACTTTTTGGAATGGGTTGATTTCGCCGGCAATGGAGTGCAGCCCACAGTTGCGCCGGTTTCGGATGGCGGCCTGACGTTCCCTAATTTCTTCGACCCGCCCAATCCGCTGCTTCAACCAAGCCTGATCTTTCCCGTTCCCTGTGAGTTCATTGACCCCAATCTTCCTCATTGTGCCGTGATCCGTCCTTTGACGGATAAATTTGCCGGCGCCGTGGCCACGATCGCCAGCTTCACTGCCGACGGGCTTTTCCTTGGCCAGTCGCCGGCATTCTTTAAATTCGTCAACGAGCTTGCGCAGGCCGCGGATGCGGCCGAACGCCACCGCTAGAGGCTTAATTGTCGAATCAGCCCGACAATG
>Ga0182015_10005947_pt1 | contig 12449 bp, 12 predicted proteins | sample 712P3MmetaG_FD_120478 | JGI IMG/M metagenome (GOLD analysis project Ga0182015, IMG submission 120478) | Permafrost microbial communities from Stordalen Mire, Sweden - 712P3M metaG | ecosystem: Environmental > Terrestrial > Soil > Wetlands > Permafrost | place: Sweden: Stordalen | collected...
GGCGAAGAACACGACCGCCGCGCTGGTCACGATCCCGTGCAGGCCCAGCGGCGCGAACGGATGGTACGCGGCCGGATGGATCGCACCACTGAGGAACACGACGAACCCGACCAGCGCGATCAGCTGGACGATCACCAGGACGACGTTGGTCGCCGACGACTCCCGAATTCCGGCCGCGAGCACGACCGCGAGCGCGACGATCGCGAGGCAGGCGATCAGGTCGACCTGCGAGTGTGCGAGGTCGATGCCGCCGCGCGTGAAGACCACGTTGGCGGTCTGCGCCCAATTCGGCAGCGTCACGCCCGCACCGCTCATCAACTGCTGCAGCGAGCCGGAGAAGGTCGCCGCCAGCGGCGCGACGCTGATTCCGTATTCCAGCACCAGGTCCCAGCCGATCACCCAGGCCACGATCTCGCCCAGCGCCGCGTACGCGTAGGTGTACGCGCTGCCGGCGATGGGGACCATCGACGCCAGTTCCGCATAACAGAGCGCGACGAACAGACAGGTGACGCCGGAGAGCCCGAACGCGGCAACGACGGCCGGTCCCGCGGCGTGCGCGCCGGCGCCGACGGTGGTGAAGATGCCGCCGAGCATCGTTCCGAGCCCGACCGCGATCAGTGCCGGCAGTCCCAGCACGCGGCGGAGCGGTACGCCGTCGGACGGCAGGCGCTCCCGGTCGTGCGGCTGCCGCGTGAAGAGGTTGCGGAGCAGCGACAACGCGGCTATGCGATCTGGAATTCGATCACGCGCGGCTTGAGGTCGAGTTCGCGCAGCAGGCGGAGGTAATCCGCCTCGGTCACCTCGGCCCAGGTTTTTCCGAGCATCGCGACCAGCGCCGCTTCGACGACATTGGTGCCGAACGAACGGCCGCCAAAATCGGGCGTCGTCGTCACCAGCCGCGCGATCCCGCGCTCGCGCAGAAATTCGATGTCGCGGGCGGTGACCGTGTTGGTGAGGATCGTCTTGCCGTCCAGCCGGTCCGGCATGAACTGCCGCATGAAGTGATAGTCGCCCGCGATCACGTCGGCGTCTTCGTAATACTCGGGATACTTCGGCTGCGGCGGCCGATCTTGTTTTTTTCCGGTCGGATAGAAGAACTGAAACGGCAGCTTGCAGGCGTCGGGGAGATAGCGGCGCGCCATCTCTTCGAACTCGGCCAGACCGCGCACCGGCCGGTCGAGGTCGAGCGCGAAGATGAAGTCGCCGAAGATCACGTCGGCACCGGCTTCGACCAGCGCCTGCGCCATCCCGAACCGGTCGAGGGCGCTGACCATCAGCACGCGCTGGCCGCGCAAATTGATCCCCAGCGAGGTCTGCAGAAACGCGATCGCTTGGCGCTCGAGCGTGTTCTTGAGCCCGCTGCCGTCGACGACGGGTGTCAGCTTCACGGCATCGAGCAGGCGCAGCCCGTCCCGCAGCGCGTAGCGGTCGGTGCCGGCGTAGAGATACACGTCGATGCCGCCGAGCCCGATCGCATCGACCGTGCCGTCGAGTTCCTTCAGCTTCGCGAGCGCCCGATCGAGTGAACCATCCGTGCCAATCCGCGAAATCTCAAAATGCTCGCCCAACAACTCGACGTTCGCCTGATGATCGCGCGACGACGAACCTAAAGAAACCGAGACGATCTTTTTCACGCCGCGCACTTTCCAAGTAGGTCGCTGCGAGTGATAGACCTGATGCTGGGGCGGTTCGGTGGTTCCGAAACGACAGCCTCGAGAACTGTCGTTCTGCGGGTTCGATTCCCGCCCGTTCCAGCCCAGCGATCTTGTATCACTGGAGAAGGCGTGCTACGTTCCCCGTTGCCGGGGGTCTCGAATCGCGGCACACCTGCGCGGGCATCGCGTTCATAGGACGCGGTGCCCGTTGCTTTTCTTCCGCGCTCAGGTTGCACGGTTACGAATCGTATGATACAATCCGCACTAGTTCTCGAGGCTGTCACTTCACCATCGAACGGGCATTTCGTCATCACGACGGGGTGCCCGTCGCCATATGCGTACGTCGCCGCGAGTTGCGCGGTCACGGTGCTCGTGGTACCATCGGTCCTGGGTCTCGAGACCGACGTTTCACCATCGAACGGGCACTTCGTCAATACGACGGAGTGCCCGTCGCCGTTTGCGGTTGCGATCATGCGGAGACGGCGCGGCGCTGTTCGGCGGCGGCGCGGGTGCGGGCGATGTGTTCGCGCGTGATCGGCAAGTCGAATGCCCGCATGTCGGCCAGACTGAAGCCGTCGCGCTCGGCGAGCGCGTCGATCTCGCGGACCTTGGCGAGCTCGATGCCGCGGCCGAGCGTGTACGATTCGCAGCGGTTTTCTAGCGCGAGCACCATCGTCTCCGACATGCACGCCAGCGCAGTGCCCTGCGGCAGACCCATGTCGAACGGCGTGCCGGGTTCACGGACGCGCCACCAGTGCATGTCGCCGGGGGCACGCATGTTACCGCCTTCGACCACCAGTACATCGGGACGTTCGGCGGCTACGCGTCGCGACACGTCATGTGGAAGCGAGACTTCACACACGACGGCGCCGGTGCGCAGGTCTTCCGGCTCGATGACCTCGCTGGTCGATGTGGTGGCGGTCAGCACGAGATCGCTGCGCCGCACGGCCTCGGCAACGTCGGTCGTCGCCGACGACGTGCACGGCAGCGTCTCGCGAATGCGTTCGTGGAATTTTCGCAGCCGGGTTTCGTTGCGCGCGACCAGGATCACGTGCGCGACGCGGGGCGCGATCAGTTCGACGCAGGCCGCACCGATCGAGCCGGTTGCGCCGACGACGACCGCCGTCGCGCCCGCCGCCTCGATCGACATCTCGTCGGCGGCCCGAAACAGGCTGCGCACGCCGGCTGCGATCGTCAGCGAGTTGCCGGTCGTGACCGGGATCGGCGAACGCTCGGCAATCGTGACGCCCCCGTCCCCCACCACCCCGGTGAACGCGCCGAGCCCGGCGACCTCCGCGCCGAGTTCGACACCGATCCCGATGGCCTTCAAAATCCGGTCGTAGACGCGCTCGCGCGGGAACTCGAGCATCTGCGACGGCAGCAGCGGGGCGGCGACGAACCAGCCCTCGGTCTCGCGGCCATCGGGCGTCCGGACCCCGACCACGTGGGCGGCCGCGTAGGCCGGCATCCACTCCAGGATCTTGGCGATGATCGGCTGTCCTTTGCCCCGTGCTCCGGGCTCGTAGCGGACGACGTCCTCGAGCGATAGGGGGTGGATCACAAAGCAGAATTTGGACATCCCGGGCGCGCATTTCGCCCCCCCGCCGCCGGGAGCCCGCGCCCCGGGCCGGGAAGGGGGGCCGTCCATGAATCAGACGTTCGCGGCCATCGACGAACTGCTCCGGATGCCCGCCCCGTGCCCCGCCCCAATGGGCGTTGCGTGCGACGGAACGGACCTCTGGATCGGGTCCTTCGAAACGAATCGCATCTACGGCGTGCGCGCCATGCAAGGGACGGTTTTCGAGGAGGCGGAGGCGCCCGGCCAGCCCTTCGGAATCACGGTGACCGGCGACGCGCTGCGGGTCATTGTCAGTGAGGGCCCCGAGGGCGACCGCTACATCCGGCGGTACATCATGGGGAAAAAATTTAAGACGGAAAAGATCCCGTGCCCGGAATTGACGGGATCGTTTCTGGCCTACGACGGAGACCGGCTCTACGTCAGCCAGCGCGACAATCAGACCATCATCGAGATCGACGAAACGGGGACCGTGCTGCGCACGATCCCCGTTCCGCGTCAGATCACCGGGATGGTCGTCGTCGGAGGCCGCTTCTATCTGGTCACGACGCCCAACCGCGACAGCGACGACTATCGCCTATTGTGCCTCGACGCGCGCAAGGAGCAGCCCGAGATCCACGAGCTTGCATCACTGCCCTTCCCCGGACGCAGCCTCGCCTTCGACGGAAGTAAATTCTGGACCAGCGACCGCGACCGCAACGAACTCGTAGCCTTCGCCAGAATCGACTGCTGAGGCGTTCGCTTCAGCTTCGCGCTTGAGGCCGGCGAGCATCATCTCGGAGTTCTCACGCACCTTCTTCTGCAGTGTCGGGCCGATCAGCTCGGCCAGCGTCGGCACGCCGAAGTCGTAGTCGACGGTCAGCACGACGCGCGTGAAACCGTCGCTTTGCTCGAACGTCCACGCGCCTTCGAACGTGTCCAGGTCGCCCTCGATCAGCGCGTAGTCGATGCGCAGCGCCGCGTCGTCGAAGCGGTCGTCTTCGGTCCACTCGATCGGCGCATCCTCGACCAGCGTTTTCCAGCGCGTCACCATCCCGTCGCGGCGACGCTCGAGCACGACGATGCTCTCGACATCGGGCATAAAGTCGGGGAAACGTTCCTGTTCCTTGGCCAGCGCGTAGACGAGCCGCGCCGGAGCGGCGATCTCGATCCTCGACTCGACGCGCGGCATCAGCTCAGCGCTCCGAGCTGATCGAACGCGGCGTCCACCGCCCCCTCGAAGGCCCCCAGCGCGGCGTCGACCTCATCGGCAGTGACGATCAGGGGCGGCTCGAGCCGGATCACGCGCTGCGCGTTGAGCGTCCAGGCGGCGGTCACGCCGCGCTTGAGCAGTTCGGGGATGATCGCGCCGCCGTAGCCTTCGTGCTGCAGTTCCGCCCCGACCAGCAGGCCGGCGCCGCGCACATCGGCCAGCACCGCCGGCTGGCGCCGCATCACGGCCCGCGCCCCCTCCAGGAGCTGCGCCCCGCGCGCCTGCGCGCGGCCGGCCAGATCGTCGTCGACCAGCACGTCGAGCGCGGCCAGCGCGGCTGCACAGGCCAGTTCGCTGCCCCCGAAGGTCGAGGTGTGCAGCAGCGGCGCCTTGGCGTAGGCGGCGTTCCACACGGCCGGGCGCGCGACGTAGGCGCCGATCGGCATCACGCCGCCGGAAAGTCCCTTCGCCAGCGTCATGACGTCGGGAACGACCTGCTCGCGGTCGCAGGCAAAACGCGCGCCGCACCGTCCGAGGCCGGTTTGCACCTCGTCGGCGATCATGACCGCGCCGGCATCGTCGCAGATCGCGCGCACCTCGCGCAGGTACCCCTCCGGCGGCACGTTCACGCCGCCCTCGCCCTGCACGGGTTCGACGATCACCGCCGCGACGCGCGCATCGACGGCGCCGCGCAGCGCCGCGGCATCGCCGAAGGCGACCCGCCGCACGTCGGCCAGCAGCGGCGCGAACGGCGCGCGAAAGGCCTCCCGCCCGCTGACCGAGAGCGCGCCCAGCGTCTTCCCGTGGAAGGCCCCGTCGGCGGACACGATCACCGCGCGCTGCGTCGCGGCGCGCGCAAGTTTGAGCGCACCTTCGACTGCCTCGGCCCCGCTGTTGGCGAAGAACGAGAAGGTGAGATCGCCGGGCGTCAGCTCCGCCAGCCGTTTCGCAAGCCGCCCCATCAGCGGGTTGAACATCGTGCGCCCGGAGAGCGCCATCCGGTCGAGCTGGTCGCGCACCGCCGCGACCACGCGCGGATGCCGGTGTCCGACCGTGAACACGCCGTAGCCGCCGGCAAAATCGAGGTACCTCTTGCCGTTCTGGTCGGTGATCGTCGATCCGGTCGCCGACACTTCGACCGGCGAACCGGACAGCTTCATCACCCGTGCCAGCGGCGGGTTGATGTACGAGCGGTAATTCTCGTACGCCTCGTCCGCCAACGTGCCGTTCACCCTGGTACCCACGCGTCGAGCAAGGCATGGAACGCGCCGGGAATTGCAATGTTTCCGGTCCGCACGGTCAGGAAACCCATCGCAAGACCGAACACCGCATTGGTCAACATCGTGTGTGACATCGCGACGAGTACGTTGTGATAGTCATAGATCCCGGTTCCAGCGTGTAATGCGCCGAACGCCAGTGCCTGTACGACATTCGCTGCGCTCGTGCCCAGGCGCGCCGAGAGCACGCCAAGGATAACGCCGCGGCACAAGAACTCTTCGGAGTAGCCGTTCCGAACGAGATCGATGAGCACACGGCGGCCCAGCGGCATCGGCGCCCACGCATGCAGCACGAGCTCGATCACCGGAACCGCGATGCCGAGACCAATCCACAAGAGGGCGACGCGGCCTGCGCCGGCGCGAAATGGCCCTACCCCGAACGCCGTGCGGCCGAGTCGCAGCGGCGCTAGCAGCACGAAGGGCAGGACGACGGAGTCCAGGGGGTTTTGCAGCTCTGTACGCTGCACGCCGAGGCGAACAGCGAAATTCCCGACGGTGTGGCGCAGCACCGACCACAGCGGGATCGGCTGCGAAGCGATGCCCCAGAACAGCATGCCGTCGTACGTCACGACCGCGAACACGATGCTGATGATGACGACGGCGATCGCGAACGCGCGGTTTCCGATCGCGTCCACCGAACGCCGGAGTGGCTTCGTCCACAGCGTCGTCAGCGCGCACAGCAGGCCGAACACGGCCACGAATGCCACCGCTATGCCGAACATCGACCAGCCGAGCGTCGCGGTGCCCAGGAGGAGCGCGATCGCCCACAATGCCACGAAGATCCGGGTTGGCGTGTCGGCGTGCGCGAGGCCGACGTTCACGCGACGGCGAGCTCGTGCGGCTGCGCGTCGAGCCTGGCGATCGTCTCTTCGAGAATTCCGAGCGTTTCAGCGGCGGTCTCGGTGCGCATCAAACGCTCGCGGAGCGCGCTCGCGCCCGCAAACCCCTTGAGGTAATAGCCGAGATGCTTGCGCATCTGCGGCACGGCGCGCGCTTCGCCCAACTCGTCGACCATCGTCAGATAGTGGTGCACGGCGAAGCGCAAGCGGTCGGGCGCGTCCGGCGTCGCGGGAGGCTCGCGTCCCTCCATCAGCGCGCGCAGACGCGACACGAGCCACGGGTTGCCAAGGGTCGCCCGACCGAGCATTACAGCATCGACACCCGACTCGCGCATGCGGCGCAACGCCTCATACGGGTCTCCGAGATCGCCGTTGCCGATGACGGGGATGTCGATGACGCGCTTGAGCTCGGCGATCTTCGACCAGTCCGCCGTTCCTTTGTAGAACTGCTTCGCCGTGCGCGCATGCAGCGTCAACGCCTGCACGCCGACGGCCTGCGCCCGCTTTGCGACTTCGACGAACACGAGATCGCTCTCGCTCCACCCGAGCCGCATCTTCATCGTCACCGGGCAGTCGACCGCGTCGACCACCGCCTTCATGATCGCTTCGCAGCGGTCGACATCGCGCAAACACGCGCTGCCGCCTTCGGTCTTGGTGACCTTCGGCGCCGGACAGCCGAAGTTGATGTCGACGATGTCGGCGCCGCACTCCCGCACGACCTTGGCGGCTTGCGCCATGATGGCAGGATCGTTACCCCACAGTTGGGTCGAGACCGGTTTCTCGATGCCGTGCTGGTCGATCATCTCCATCGTCCGTTTGGCGCCGTACTGCAGCGCGTTCGACGACACGAACTCGGTGACGGTCAGTCCGAAACCGAACGGCTTGTACAGCGCGCGCAGGGTACGGTTCGTCACCCCCGACATCGGCGCGAGCACGATGGGAGGCCACATCTCGAGCGGACCGATGCGAAGCGGCGGAACGGTGCGGGTCACGACCAAGGAGTCTACCACATTCCGCCCCCCGCCGCGCTCAGGCCGGCCGGGAGCGCAGGTAGTCGATCCGCAAGCCGTGGAGCACGAGGTGGGGTTCGACGCGCTCGATCGCCGGACACTCGCGGGCGACGACCGAGGCCAGCCCTCCGGATGCGATCACGCGGGTATCGTCGCCCAACACCGCGCGAAACCGCCGGACCAGTTCGGTCGTCTGTCCGACCGCGCCGAAGATCAGGCCGGCCTGAATCGCGCTGACCGTGTCGCGACCGATCGCGGATTCGGGCGCCACCAGCGAGACCTGCGGCAGCTTCGCGGTCCGGCCGGCCAGGGCGTCGAGGGCGACTTGGAGCCCGGTCGAGATCGCCACCCCGACGTACGCGCCGTCCCGGTCGATCGCCCCGAAGGTGGTCGCGGTGCCGAAGTTGATCGCGATCGCCGGCGTGCCGACGAATTCGACTGCGCCGATCGCGGCAGCGATCAGATCGCTCCCGACCTCGCGCGGCCGATCGGTGCGCACGACCATCGTGTCTTGCTTGGCCGCGCTGAAGAAGGTCGCCCGAACGCCGAAGTACTTCTTGCAGCCCTCCGCCAGCGGCCGATCGACGACCGGAACGACCGATGAGACGATGATCGCCGCAATCTGTTCGACCGGGAAGTGGGCTGCCGAAAAGAAGGCTGCGAACAGCACGCCGTATTCGTCGGCCGTGCGTCGCCGCGCCGTCGTAACCCGCCACGTTCCGATCATCGCGCCGGACGCGTCGAACGCGCCGAGCTTCGTCTCGGTATTCCCGACGTCGATGCAGAGCAGGTTCACGCGCGCTGCCGCTTCAGGTCGATGATCGCGTCCCACAGCCGCGCGGCAAGCTCCCGTTTCGAGCCGCTGCCGAGATCGCGCCGGCCTTGCTCGCCCCACAGAAGAACGAGCGCGTTGTCGACGGCGCCGAACCCGCGCTCTCCGCTCACGTCGTTCACGACGATCGCGTCGCAGTTCTTGCGGCCGAGTTTCTCGCGCGCATTGGCCTCGAGGGCTTCGGTCTCGGCTGCGAATCCGACCAGGAAGATGCCGTTCTTGCGGGCGCCGAGGTCGGCCAGGATGTCGGGGTTCGGTTCGAGCGCGATCGCCTGCTGCAACTCGGTTTTCTTCACCTTGCGCGTGTGCGCGACCACCGGCCGCCAGTCAGCGACCGCGGCCGTTGCGATCGCCACCGTCGCGGTCGCGGCGCGCTCGCGTACCGCCGCCTCCATTTCGCGCGCCGACGTCACGCGTGTCGTCCGTGCACCCGGAGGAGCTTCCAGCGGCGTCGGCCCGAGCACGAGATCGACGTCGGCACCGCGCGCCAGCGCCTCGCGTGCCAGTTCGATGCCCTGCGTCCCGGTCGCCGCGTTGGAGAGAAAGCGCACCGGATCGATCGCTTCGCGGGTCGGTCCGGCGGTGATCAGCACGCGTTCGCCGGCGAGATCCTGCGCGCGGCGCAGCAGCGCCTCGATCGCTTCCAGCAGCTGCTCTTCATCGGCCAGGCGGCCGGGACCGTGCTCGCGTTCGGCCAGGAACCCGACTCCCGGCTCGACGATCGTAACGCCGCGCGCGCGCAGCGTGGCCAGGTTTGCTCGCGTCGCGGCGTGTTCGAGCATCACCGAGTTCATCGCCGGCGCGATCAGCAGCGGGGCGCGCGTCGCCAGCGCGACGTTGCCGAGCAGGTCGTGCGCGAGACCCGCCGCCAGCTGCGCGATCGTGTTCGCGGTGGCCGGAACGATGGCCAGCACTTCGGCCTCGCGGGCCAGCCGGATGTGCGGGATGTCCTCGACCCGTTCCCACAGCGAGGTGTGCACCGGCCGCCGCACGAGCGCCGCAAAAGTCGCGGCGCCGACGAAGCGCTGCGCGTCCTCGGTGAGGATCACCTCGACTTCGGCCCCGCGCTGCACGAGGCGGCTGGCGAGCGCAGCGGCTTTGTAGGCGGCGATTCCGCCCGTGACGCCGAGCACGACGCGCCGGCCGTTCACGCGGTCGCCTCGATCGGCTCGTTGTCGATCAAACGGGTCGTGCCGATCCAGGCGCTGCCGATGGCGAGCGCCGGCGCGCGAATCTCGGGCGCCGGCGCGAACGTGCGCGGATCGACCACGTCGAGGTACGCTTCCCGCAGCGGCGACCGCAGCTCGGCGCGTCCGCGTTCGACCGCGCGCTGCGCGTCGCGCTCGCCGCTGCGCACCGCAGCGACGATCGCATCGAGCGCGCGATGCAGTGCCGGCGCCGCAGCCCGCTGGTCCGCATCCAGATACGCGTTGCGGCTCGACAGTGCGAGGCCGTCGGGTTCGCGCACGGTCGGCACGACGATCAGCTCGATGCCGAGATCGAGGTCGGCGACGATGCGACGCAGCACCGCGACCTGCTGGGCGTCTTTAGCCCCGAAGTAGGCGCGGTCCGGCGTGACGGTTGCAAACAGCTTCGTGCAGACGGTCGCGACCCCGCGAAAATGGCCCGGGCGCAGCGCACCCTCGTAGCGTTCGCCGACCGGTCCGGGATCGACCGCGGTCGCGAAATCGGGTGGATACATCGTCGCGACGTGGGGAGCATACACCAGCTCGACACCGGCTTCGCGCAGCTGGGTCAGATCGTCGTCGAACGCGCGCGGGTAGCGCTCGAAGTCTTCGTTCGGACCGAACTGCAGCGGGTTGACGAACACCGACGCCGCGACGGTCGCCGACTCGGCGCGCGCGCGACGGATCAGCGCCAGGTGGCCCGCATGCAGCGCGCCCATCGTCGGCACGAGCCCGAGCGGACGCGACACGCCGGCCAGCGCGGCCCGCACCTCGGCCGGCGTTCGTACGACGCGCACGTTACGGCCGCAGGACGCGCAGCGTCGTGCGCCCGATGACGAACGGCTCGCCGACGTCGAGCGGCTCGGGTTCGCCGAGCGAACGGCCGCCGACGCGGGTGCCGTTGCGGCTCGCCAGATCGGCCAGCCGCAGCAGCCCGTCACCTTCCTCGTAGAGCCGGGCATGTTTGCGGGAGATGTAGCGGTCGATCGTAATGCACGCCGTCGCGACCGCATCGTCACGGCCAATGGTGATCTCGCGTTCAAAATTCCAGGTCTTCCCGTCGAGCGGGCCGCTCATGACCTCCAGGACGTACATCGAGGAACCGCCTTCGCGCGGCCCGGGCGGCCGGTCCTCTGCCGAACCCGCTACGCGACGGCCCGAGCGTTCGTATGGTTGCTCATTCCGGCATCGCCGCAGCGGCCGCATCGGCGGCAAGGATGGCGCCCAGCGCGGTGTGTTCCGCCATCACGCCGCCCTGGAGATACACGTCGTATGGGGGGCGCAGCGGAGCGTCGCACGAGAGCTCGATCGTCGCGCCCGGAATAAATGCGCCGCCGGACATGATCACGGGGTCGACGTAACCCGGCACCGGCCCCGGTTCGGGCGCAAAGCGCGCGTTGACCGGCATCGCGCGCTGCAGTCCGCGCGCGAAGGCGATCAGTTGCTCGGGTCCGCCGAGCCGGATCGCCTGCACGATATCGGTGCGGCGCTCGCCCGGCAGCGGATCGACGGCGAAGCCGAGCTCGGCGAACAGTCCGGCGGCAAAATCCAGTCCGCGCAGCGCTTCGGCGACGACCAGCGGCGCATAGAAGAGCCCTTGCACCAGCGCGCGACCGTAGCCGAGTGTCGGCCCGAGGCCAGCGCCGATCCCCGGCGCGAAGACCCGCGCCGCGATCCGCTCGATCAGATCCGCCCGGCCGGCGACGTAGCCGCCGGCCGGCGCGAGGCCGCCGCCGATGTTCTTGATCAGCGAGCCCGCGATCACGTCGGCGCCGGCCTCGAGCGGCTCGCGTTCCTCGACCAGTTCGCCATAGCAGTTGTCGACGAAGATGAGCGATTCAGAACAGGCCTCGCGCACGGTCGCGGCCAGCGCGGCGATGGCATCGATGGAAAGCGAGCGCCGCGCCGCGTACCCGCGCGAACGCTGCACGAAGACCAGCGCCGGACGCTGGGCGCGGACCGCGGCTCGCAGCGCGTCGAGATCGGCGCCGCCGTCCGGCGCACGCGGTATCTCCGCGTACTGCAGCCCGCGCGTCGTCAGGGCGTGCGGCGCGGTGACGATCGCATGGCGCAGGGTGTCGTACGGGGCGCCGTTGGCGGCCAGCACCATTGCTCCGGGCGGAACGAGCGCGTCGATTCCCGCCACGATGGCATGCGTGCCGCTGACGAGCGAGAGTCGCGCCAGCACGCGCTCGGCGCGGAAGACGCGTGCGAGCAGTGACTCGTACCGGTCGCGCGCGGGATCGTCGTAACCGTAACCGAAGCCGCCGGCGAGATCGCTTTCCGCAATGCCTTCGGCGAGAAAGGCGTGCAGGACGCGGTTGCGCACCGCACTCGAGCGCGCGTCGCGGCGGTCGAGCCACGGCGCAGATCGTTCGGCAGCAGCGCGGACGTTTGCGGCGACGGAGAGCCCGTCGAGAAGTTCGCCGATCACGCCGGTGCGCGCGCGGTGCGCGCCGCTTCGGCGCGCTCGTAGACCCGGACGAACGGCAGCCAAATTGCGCCCGCCAGCACGATGTTGACCGCGATCAGGATGCAGGCGCGCCAGTCCAGCGTCGCCAGGAAGACGTTGACGAACGCCGGCAGCGTCGAGGGCACGTAGAACAGCGGCTTGCCGACCAGGCCGAACGTCATCGCGGCGTACGTCGTGCACGAGAGCACGACCGGTGCGACGACGAACGGTACCGCCAGCACGGGATTGTAGGCCAATGGCAAACCGAAGATCACCGGCTCGTTGACGTTTACCAGCGACGGCAGGATCGTCGCCAGCGCAAAGGTGCGCAATCGCGGGACCCGGCTGCGCAGCAGCAGCAGCACCAGCGGAAGCGTCGCACCTGCGCCGCCCGGGAAGACGAACAGAAACGTCGAGACGACGACGAGA
>Ga0182015_10005948_pt1 | contig 12449 bp, 6 predicted proteins | sample 712P3MmetaG_FD_120478 | JGI IMG/M metagenome (GOLD analysis project Ga0182015, IMG submission 120478) | Permafrost microbial communities from Stordalen Mire, Sweden - 712P3M metaG | ecosystem: Environmental > Terrestrial > Soil > Wetlands > Permafrost | place: Sweden: Stordalen | collected...
AACGCGGCGACCCGGAACAAGGTGGCGCGCCAATCGGCAATCGCGCTGAAATTGTCGATGAACCAGCGGAGCGAGGACTGCGCCTGCGTAAACGCGCCCGCCGCCATCATCAAGCCGCCAAAGGATATCTTGCCCATGAAATACAGCGGCGCAGCGACCAAGATGGGAGCGACGTTCGTGACCCATCCGAAACCCGCCGTCACCCAGGTGAGGTGCGTGTGGCCCCAGATGATCCGGCGCGTTGCGGCGAGTACGTCCCTCAAGTTTCGCTCGATTCGGCGCTTCTCGTCGCCCTCGCCTTGCGCCAGCGAAATGGCGTCGACGTGCTCGTTGGCGCGGACCAGCGAGAAGCGCAGATCCGCCTCGCGAGCGTACCGCTCGGCGTTGCGGCTCACCAAACCGCGGCCCACCCAGTAACTCATCAGGGAGCCGGCGCTCGCATACAGAACGGCCGCCCACACCATGAAGCCGGGAATGGCGTAATCCCGATCGCCGATGCGGAAGCTGAATGCGCTCGACAGGCCCCAGAGGACGCCCGCAAACGTTCCGAACAGGATCGCTGCCTGAAGCAGGCCGATGCCGAGGTCGGCGGAGAGCTCCGTGAGATGACGTGCATCCTCGTGCATACGCTGATCCGGGTTGACGCCGATGGCCCCGGCGTTCGCCAACCAGAATGCGCGTCTCGGCCGCATCCAGTCATCGACGAGACTCTGGACCAGCCCCTCGCGAAGCCTGAGCTCCAGGTTTTCGTTGAGCCAACGCTGCGTAACGTTGAGGATCAGCAGGCATCCCGCGATCAGGAAAAAGATCCCGAGCTGATAAAGGAACTCGCGCAGATCGCGCCGCGAGAGCGCGTCGAAAAAAGGTTTGTTCCAGCGATTCAGCCGGATTTGTCCGTACGCCGTCGCGGCGACGATGAGGATGGCGGCCACGATCAACGCCATCAGCGGCTTGCCGGCGCGCGAGGCAAAGATCGCGTGAGTCAGCGTGCGCACCTGGGGCACGAGGCCGGTCGGGGCCGCATCGGCCTCGGATTCGGGGCCGGAGACTTTGGAGGAGCGATCAGTCACGGTGCCGGGCACCTTGCCACACATCGATGGGGCAGGATACCAGTCATCCGAACGTGGTGCAGAGAACCTCGGCCGGCAAGGAAGGCACGGCCACGGAGTCGCCGTCGACGCGCACCGGCGCACCGTTGATTCTAGCCTCGCGCAGCGGCCCCGCGAGCGGCGGCCTCAAGATGATCCGACAGTCGGGACCGGAGTCGATGTCGAACCTCACGGTTTGCCCATCGATCCGCTGCAGCGAATAGCTGAGCGCACCGTAGAGGGTCGGCATGGCGCGGACCCGCACGCCGTCACCCTCGATCCACTCCGGCGCGAGCCCCGCGGCCAACACCAGCGCGCGGTCGGACTCGCGCTCGTAAGCGAACAAGCTTCGGAGCGCGAGCACGTATTCGGCGGATATCCAGGTGTGCGGAAGATCGCCGACGTGCGCGGGCGCCTTGCGGTCGCGCCAGGCGATCTCCGGCCACTGATTCCATGCCGGAGGACGTCTGTCCGAGAGGAAAAAACGCAGAAGCTCGAGGGCCTCGTCGCGGCGTCCAAGCCGGACCAGGGCGCCGATGATGCGTATCTCGTACGGTGTGTAGCTTTGCGAGGTGGCGCCGGCGGCGCGCTTCGAGCGCCAATCGGCGAGATATTTGTCGAAGGTGCGCTCGACGGCCGCCCGGTCGAGAGCTTCGGGCACGTCGAGCAGATAGATCGCATTCGCCGTGGCGGTGGGATCGAAATCAGCCCACTCCGCGCTCCCGGGGATGAAGTCGAGCTTATGTGCGGCACGAGTCGCGCCGATCGAGGCGAACAATCCGGCGCCCACGCGCGCCGCGAGCTCGAGCCATCGCCGGGCGAGCTCGTCGCCACCGAGCGCGTCGCCCTCCGCGCCATCGCCTGCGCCGAGAATGCGGGCCATATCGGCCGCATCGCCCAGTCCGCGAAGCGCCCAGAAATCGTCCCAGTAGGAATGGACCGGCTGCGCGAGATATCCCTCGTGGCTCACCGAAATCGGCAACAGCCCGTCGCTCTCGAGCAGACCCTCGATGCATTGCACCGCTTTGACGACGAAAGGCCAAACCTCCTGCAAAAACTGCCGGTCGCCGGTAAAGCGATGGTAATCGGCGATCAATGCGAGCAGTTGGCCGTGGCTGTCGTGCTCTACCAGCCAATCGGGGCCTTCCCGATCCACGCAACACGGCACGAAACCGTCATGCCGCTGGTACGGCGCGTACCAGCGAATGAACTCGAGCACCTCGCCTGCATGTCCCATCCGCAGAAGCGCGGCGCTCATCATGGCGCCGTCGCGGATCCAGGAGCGCGTGTAACGCCTCGGTCCGGGCTGCAGCGCAGGGCCGGAACGGGTGATGAGGATATGCGTCGTCGCCGTCAACGCCGCCTCGATCGCCTCGCGCGCCCAGCCGCTGCCCGACCAGGTGCGCACGCGCGCCTGTCCCACCCAGTCGAAGGACGGAGCTGCCATCGGGCGCACCTCTCCGCGGGGTCCCGCGCGCAAGGTTCGCTGACAGGACGCGCCCGCCTCCAATGCGAGATCGAACTCGAACGCACCGGTGGCGAAGCCGAACACATCGTGGGTCTCGGCGGCCATGGACGATACGCCGGACTCGAGCCGCGAGGCGACGAATCCGTCATCGAACGACATCGCGCCGAATCGGGCGCCGGCGTCGGCCCTCACGTCCAGGTTCGCGTTCACGCGGAGCAAGGCGCCGTCCCATGCAAGGTCGTAAATTCGGCTGACGCCACCCACGTCGCGGAAACTCTGCCACGGTGGCGTCACCTGGAACGGGCGCACCACGACGAAGAGCGCGGCCTTCAGAGGATCGTCGGTTCGGTTCTCGAGGCGATAGCTCACGCGCACCTCGCCGTCCACTGCGGTTTGCGCCTTCATGGTGAGGCTCCACTGCTCCGTCTCCCACCGTACCGAGGGAACCGGTATCCAATGCTCTTCGAGCTCAGGGCGGGACTCAACCTGCGCCCACGTGAAGAGACGTTGGCCGACCTTGAGCATGGGCTCGAGCGAAAACGATCCCTCGGCCACCTCCACCATTCCGTCGGTATTCATCAACGCGCACTGCGTTCCGTTCGATCGGCCGGTCGGCGTCCATTCACTTTGCTCGCGATGCAGCCAGCGTGGATGCCAGCCGCGCTGCTCGCCGTTCGCAATGGCGTACCAGAACGCCTCGATCGAGCGCGAGAACTCGAAGGATTTCATGCAGAGCGTCGCGCCCTCGAAATGACCCCAGAGATCGACGCGCAGGAACCGCGTCCGGAGCCCAGGCAGGTACACGTAGCTGCGTGCGCCTGCGGCGCGGGGAGCGAGGTGGACGACTTTCCATCGGCGGCCGTCGTTGGATGCACGCACCCGAAAGCCCTCGAGCGGCGCGCTGCCGAGCCAATCGATGATCAGACCACCGACGCTGTGAATCCGCCCGGAATCGACGGCGATCCACGGCCGGCGATCGCCGGGGTCGGGTTTCCAGCCCTCCCCGCCGAGCGCGGCGGCGGCGCCGAATCCCGGCTGCTCGCTGGAGGCGACCGCCGTCGGAGCCTGCGGCGGCGTCAAATCCTCGATCTCGAGATCGGAGATCCACAAAGAGCCCCGGCCGCCCTCGCCGGCCACGATGGCGATTTCGACGAATCCGAGCTCCGCGAGCGTGCTGCCGCTCTTAGGTCCCCAGGCGAACTCGATGTCGCGGCTCTCGATCGTGCTCCGCTTCCAGCGAGAGGAGTGATCCTTGGCGACGTATCGCCAGACGTTGAGGCCGCTTGCATCCACGAGCTTTATCTCGATGTGGTTGACCGGGCCGTGCCCGCGCAACCGCAAGTGCAATGCGTACTCGCTTGGCATGGAGCGTGCCCAAGCGCGCCTTGCGACGACGAACCCCTTGCCGCCCTTGAAATCGAAATCAAAGCGGAGCGCGGAAGCCTTTCCGGCGGGCACGACGGACAGGTCGAGCGTGGCGTTGCCCGAGACCGTCGGCTGCCACGATGACAGCGGGATCGGATCGCACGCCCCCGCCTCCATCAGGCGGCGGCGCCCATTTCCACGAGCCGGACTCTGTCGTCGGCCGCGGCGGACTCGAACTCCTCGCAGATTACGGTCAAATCATCCTTGTCCTGCGCAATGACCGCGCCGATCAGGAATGCGCGATTGCGGCCGCGGCGCTTCGCCTCGTATAGCGCCTTGTCGGTGAGACTGATTGCGCTGTCCAGGGAGATCTCCGTGTCGGCACCCGGCATCGGAAAGCACGCATAGCCGATCGAAATGGTGCACCGAATGGACTGCCCGTTCCACAGCACCGGATCGCGGCGCACCGCCTGAAGCAGCCTCTCGACCGTGCGGTCCGCCTGTTCGGGCGTGATCGGATCGAGGACCGCCAGAAATTCCTCCCCGCCCCAGCGCACCAGCTTGTCGGTCTCGCGCAGCGCGGCAGACAAGCGATGGCTCACGGTGGCTAGCACGGCATCGCCTGCCGGATGTCCGAGCGTGTCGTTGATGCGCTTGAAATGATCCAGGTCCGCGAGCAGCACGCAACCTCCGACCGGCCGGGCGCCATCGACGCTCAATACGTGCTCGTTGAAGTAGCGCCGGTTGCGAAGTCCCGTCAACGCATCGCGCTCGCTGTTGAAGCGCAAGCGATCGTTCGCGCGGCGCACCCGGGCAAAAGCCCACATGAGCGCGGCGCATATGCACGTCACGAATCCTGCGGCGGCGAGGATCAGCTGTTTCTGCAGCCGCTGGCCGCGCATGTCCGAGGCCTTGAGGGCGTTGTCCCGCCGCAGCAGCTCGAGCTCGCGCGCCTTGCGCTCATCGTCGAATTTCGCCGAGAGCTCCAGAAAGGCGCGCTGACGGGCGCCCGTCATGATTTTCTGGCCGACCGCATCGTATTGATGATAAGCCTGAATGGCCATCATCAGGTAGCCCGCATGCTCGAGCGCGTCGGCATACTCGCGCAGGTCCTCCTTCGCATCGAGGAGATTGTCACCCTGAACGGCGGCGTTGATCGAGCCTTCCGCCAGCTTCTCCCCTTCCTTGATGTTGCCGACGCCGATATAAGCCAATCCTTCGTTGAACAGCACGATGTTCTCGTCCCCGCTTCCGCGCATCTCGGAAACCAAGGGCAGTGCTTGTTTGGAGTATTTGAGAGATTCGGCGTAGTCACGAGTCTTGAGATACGAATCACCGAGATTGAGGTAAGCGCGCGCAAGCCACTTGCTCGAGTCCGCGCGCGTGGCGTGGTCGAGCGCCGCGAGGCTGGCCCGCCGCTCCGCGGCGCGGTCGCCCCGACGATCCGCGATGTCCGACGCCCGCACCTCCACTTCGGTAAGCGCCGTCTCGTCCCCGATCACCGACGCCAACCGCCGGGCGCCCTCCAACTGTTCCGAGGCACGATCGTAGTTGCCGGTGTTGATGTAGATGAGCGTCAGCCAGAGCATCGCATGAATGCTGCGCTCGTCGTCGTGCATGTCCCTGGCCAGATCCAGCGCCTCTTCGAGAAACGGCAGCGCGGCCTCGGCCTGTCCCAAGGTGCGCAAGGTATTGCCGCGAAGAATCGACACCCGATAGCGTTCGGCGTCGGAGTCGATCGCCGTCATGTCGATGTGATTGAGCTCTTCGCGGGCCGCTGCATATTCGGCCTGCTCATAATGGGCGTACGCGCGGACGTAATGCCCGGCCAGCGCGGCCGACTGATCTCCGTCCTCGGAGATCGCTTTGAGGCGCGCGATCGTCGCATCCACGTCTGCATCGCGCCGGGTGTCCACATACACCATCGCACGGACTTCCTGGAATTGGACTTCGGAGGCGCGCCCTTTCGCGAGCGAAGGCGAGTCGAGGATCTTCTCGGCACGTTCCGGATCCGACCAGTCGAGCATCTCGATTCGATCGGAAAAGGACGCGTCGGCAGCCACGGCGGCCGTGGCGGCAGTCCATCCCAGGAGGCCGATCAAAGCCGATTGTTTAAGAAGGCGCATACCACACAACACTACCACTGCATTGCAGCATCCTTGTAACGGCCATTCTGCTGGCGGGGCGCCCCGGATGACGTGATGGAGGTCATTCCGTGAGCTTTTTCCCGGCCGCTCGCGCCGCTATTGACCGAGGATGTGATTCGAGTCCCCATTGCGGGTCACCGGAATGGACTCGCTTTCCCCTGCCAGCTCGGCCTGCAGGCGCTCTCGAACCTGGCGGGTATGGATGGGCAGTACGACGACATCACCGGGGCCTGCGGCCTTAAGGAGGCTCCGGGCGGCCATTTCTTCGTCGGAATGACATTCAATGCGGTCGGCTGGGATGCCCCCCGCATGGAGGCCGGCTTCCAAGAGGGCTGGCACTTCGCCGGATGCGCGGCCGCGCAACATGAGAGCCAGTTCCTTGATTGCCACACGGTCGGGTGCGAAGCGCGCGGCGGTGCGGGCGAGATCGGCGATGGCCTCATCGTCCCGGTTGCCGGCCTGACCGAGCAGCAACGACATCCGCCGCGGCCTCAGAGACCGGGCGACGGCGAGTAGCTGGCCCAGCCCCTCCGGGTTATGAGCATAATCGATGAGCACCGTCGCGCCGCGGTAGTTCCACCGCTCGAGCCGGCCCGGATTGTCCTCGGGGCGGGCACCGAACCGCTCGACCGCTCGCCGAATCTCGGCCACGGGCAGCCCCAGGGCGGCGGCCGTCAAGGCGCCAGCGGCGAGATTCGCGATGTTGTAGCGAGCGGCACCATTCCAGGTGAGCGGCAGCGTCGCAAGATCGCCGAGCAGGTGATCGACGCCGAGATGATGAAGCACGAGTTGCCGCCCTCGGACGCCGCAGGTGCTGCCACCGCGCTGTCGCATGTCCTCGAGCAGCGGATGCCCGTGGTCCATCGCAAACAAAGCTCGGCGGGCGAGCGCCGCATGCGCCAGCCGCTCCGCGGCCGCCATCAGGGTCGGATCGTCGGCGTTGAGCACCAGCGTACCGTCCCGGCGCACGGCGCGTGCCACGACCAACTTCGTTTCGGCAAGATCCTCGGCATTCTCAATGCCGTATTCGCCGAAATGATCGGCGCTGACGTTGGTGACCACGGCCGCATCGGCCCGCTCTACCGCCAAGCCGCGGCGTAGAATGCCGCCGCGCGCGGTCTCCAAGACCGCCAGCGTCACATCCGGGTGCCTCAGCACGGTACGGGCGCCGGCAGGGCCCGAATAGTCGCCGAGCGCGACGGGCCGGCCGGCGACGAACACCCCTTCGGTGGAACTGAAGCCGGGCACGGCCCCGGCGAACGCGGCGATCGACGCGAGCAATCGCACGGTCGTCGTCTTGCCGTTGCTGCCGGTTACCAGCACCGTCGGAATATCGTGCAGCGCATTCCAGGGAACCGCATCGGCCGCCGGCAAGGCGGTGCGCGCCCAGCTTAGACTGCCCGCCCCCGCACCGACGGAAATCGTCTCGTCGTCCTCGAACAACGGGAGGCCGTGTCGGGCGGCCGCCGCGCGCAAGTCCGCCAAAGCGCGGTTGCGCTCGGCGGCGGCGCGAGCGGCCAGCACCGAGGCGGGATCCGCGCCGAAATCATGGGCGCGATCGAACGCCGTTTCCCCCGCATCGGCCGCGGCCGTTTCCCAGGCCCATTCGGAAAGCTCGGTGGCCGTCAATTGCAGATCCGGCGGTGCGCGAAACACGAGGAACGTATCGTCGCCCGCCCGGTCGATCACCGGCGCGGGGTCCGGCCAGCCGAGCGTGTTCGAGAGGCGCCGCACGCTCTCGGCCCAGCGCTCGAGCGCCTCCGGCGCGGCGGCGGCAGACCCGATCGGCGTGAGGGTTACGGCGGGCCCGTCGAAGTAGCGGCTCGGGCCGGTCAGTCGCCGCGAATCGATGAAGCCATGGTTCGGCTCTTGCTCGGTCATTGCCTAGTCAGCTGCTTCCCCGACGAATCGAAGCCCGCGCTCCTCGCGCACGAATCCCTGCGACTCGAGCGACGCATCGCCGAAGTCGGGCGCGGGCGATTCGGTCTCGCCCACGGAGAGTGCGGGTCGGTTTGTCTGGCGAGGCCGCACCTGAAATGCTGGCGGCAGCGGCCCCGGCGCCCCAACCTCGGCGGTATCCGGCTTGAATTTGATGATCTGCTTCCACGACCGCGTCAGGGCGTCCGCGAATACCAGAAGCAGATCGCCGGGCCGCCCCATGGAGAGCGCCGCGGCGATCGCCTGTTGTTCGTCGGGAATTATCGTGATGGCTTCGTTTGCAACTCCGCGCGCTCGCAAGGCCTCGGCGATCATCGTCGGCACCTCGGCATCGGCCCGCCCGCGCAAACTGTCGTCGCGCCGGCAAATGTAATGATCGAAGCGGCCGGCGACCTTAAACGCTATGGCGCGAAGATCCTCGTCGCGACGGTCGCCCGGCCCCGCCACCACGACGATCCGGCGCCCGCGCACGTCGAGGCGGGCCGCAAGATCCGCCATGGCGCCCACCGCATGGGCATTGTGCGCATAGTCAAAAATCACCTTGAAGGGATGCTCGTCGTAAACGTTCATCCGTCCTGGCGCTTGGAAGAATGTGCTGTCGAAGGTGCGTAGCGCCTGCCGGATGGCGTCCAGCTTGATGTCGAGCGAGAACGCGAGCGCGGCGGCGAACATGGCGTTCTGCACATTGTGCATGGCGCGTCCTTCGAGCGTCGCCGGAATCAAATGCGTCCACATCAGCGGGATGTGGCGCCCCTTGTCGTACAAAGCGATCATTTGCCCGTTGACGCCCGCCTCGAGACCGCAGGCACGGCCGCCTGCCCGTATGTGCTCCCGCACCACGACGTGATTGGGATTGAGCGTGACGTAGCACAGGTGCTTGGCATCGGTGTGAGCGGACATGCGGATCGTATGCTCGTCGTCGGCGTTCAACACTGCGCAGTCCCGCGCCACCTCGACCACGATGCGCTTGACCTCGGAAAGCTGCTCCAGGGTGTCGATGCCCTTCATCCCCAAGTGATCCGATTGCACGTTCAAGACGGCCGCGACATCCGTGAAGGGCACGCCCATACCGGCACGCACGAGGCCGCCGCGGGCGATCTCGAGCACGGCGAGGTCGATGCTCGGGTCGGCGAGCACCATGCGCGTAGCGACCGGGCCGGTCATGTCCCCTTCGACGGTTCGCTGGCCATCGATGTACACGCCATCGGTGGTCGTCAAGCCGGGCGTGAAGCCGGCCATCTTGGCGATGTGAGCCAGCATGCGAGCGGTAGTGGTTTTGCCGTTGGTGCCGGTGATGCACGCGATGGGGACGCGCGACGGCACTCCCGGCGGAAACAACATGTCGACCACCGGACCGGCGGCATCGCGCGGCGTGCCCTCGCTCGGCGCCACGTGCATGCGAAAGCCGGGCGCCGCATTCACTTCGCAAATTCCCCCGCCCACCGTCTTGTAGCTTTCCGCGATATCGGGACACAAAAAATCGACGCCGCCCACATCGAGTCCAATGGCGGTGACCGCACGCACCGCCATGTCGCGATTGTCGGGATGGATGATGTCGGTCACATCGGTGGCCGTGCCGCCCGTCGACAGGTTTGCGGTACTGCGCAACAACACCACTCGATCCGCGGGGATCTTGGAGTCGGCCGTCAGGCCCTGGCGTTCCAGCATCATCTCCGCCTGCGGGTCGAGCTCCAGACGGGTCATCACTTTCTCGTGGCCCACACCGCGCCGCGGATCCTGATTGACGATGTCGATGAGCTCGCGAACGGTGTGCATTCCGTCGCCGACCACGCGGCCCGGGTTGCGGCGAGTTGCCGCAATGAGCTCGCCGGCGACGACCAGCAGCCGGTGGTCGTCACCTTGAAGATAGGACTCCACGATGACCGATTTGGAGTGCTCGGCCGCCGCATTGAAACCGGTGCGCACCTCCTCCGCGTTCTTCAGCCCGATCGAGATTCCGCGGCCATGGTTGCCATCGTAGGGCTTGGTGACGACGGGGTAACCCAGGCGTTCAGCGGCGCGCACCGCACGCTCGGCGGAACGCACCAACTCCTGCCGCGGCACGGGCAAACCGCAGTTGGCGAGAATCTTGTTGGTCTCCTCCTTGTCCTGGGCGAGCTCGACGGCGATATGACTGGTGCGGCTCGTGACGGTCGCCTGAATACGCTGCTGATACTTGCCGTGGCCCAGCTGGATGAGGCTTTGCTCATTCAGGCGCAGCCAAGGAATGTTGCGCTCCTCGGCAGCCTTCACCAGAGAGGCGGTCGAGGGACCCAAGGCGCGGCGCTGCGCATAGCGAATGTACTCATCGCGCTTTTCCTGCCAGTTCCAGTCCTCGGGAACTGCGCCCTGCGGCCGGATCGCTTCCGGCAGCAGCGAACACAGTAGTTGAATGCCCAGCTCCCCTGCGGCAATCCCCTCGTCGCGTTGCGCGTACTCGTACACGACCGTGTACACGCCCTGCACGTCGGTGCTGCGCGTCTTGCCGAACGACACATCCTCGCCCGCGATGTTTTGCAGCTCGATGGCTACGTGTTCGAGCACGTGACCGAGCCAGGTACCCTCCCCCTCCCGGAGGCGCCGGATGAGTCCGCCCGGTTCCCGATAGGAGCATCCATGCTCCGCGAGCGTCGGCAACGCCTCCACCAGGGCGTCGACGAACCGAGGTCCCAGCCGACCGCTCGGCCATTCCTCGAGCGGCCCCAGATCGAGCAACAGCTTGATGACCGGAAAGTGCGCGTACATCGATGGACCCACGTAGACGTTGCGTTCGAGGATGCGCATCGATGTCCCTTTACTTTAGCGTTTGGATTGAACCAGTGTACCGGCGTCCGCCTGTCGAGAGTGCAGGTTGAAGGTGGCGCCCTTCGTGAGAATATGCAATTTCACGCCCAAAAGGCACACCGGCCGGCCCTCCTGGACGTTGTCCATGGAAGAAAATTGCACTTCGGCCGCATCGATGACGGTGATGGCGCCCGACCCCTCGACATGCACGGTGTTGTCGGGTTCGATGAAGGCCGCGGTATCCTCGTCAAGGCCGATGCCGACAGCGAACGGGTTGTAAGCCAGCGCCGTGAGCAACCGGCCCAACCGGTCACGCTGCCGGAAGTGCTGGTCGATGATGAAACGGTTGGTGAGTCCCAGGCCAGGCGCGAGCCGAACCGAGCCCGCCACCGGGGTGCTGCCCTCGTCACCGAAGGCAATCATATGCTCGCATAGGAAGGCAGCCCCGGCGCTGGTCCCTGCGACCGGAACGCCGGCCGCGTTCAGCCGCCGGACGGCCTTCGCCACGGGCGTTCCTCCAATCAAGGTGGACAGCCTGAGCTGGTTGCCTCCGGTGAAGAAAATCCCGCTCGCTCGCATGAGCAGCTGGAGCCGGCCCTGCTCCTCCGCATCGCGCCGGGTATCGAAGTCCAGCGAGACGACGCTTCGAGCCCCCATATCGCCGAAAATGCGCTCGTATCGGGGCCCCGTCTCGCGCACCAGACTGGCGGTCGGGATGACCGCGATGTCCGCATCGGGGCCGCCGGCCAAATCGACGAAGCGGCGCAGGATTTGAGGGGAATTCTCTTTGTCCTCTGCGCCTCCGACTGGAATCACCCAGCCTCGCCGGCCTCCTTCAATCACTCTGCTTGCACACATTCCTAAACTGCCCCCGAGTTTTTTGAGCCGCGATGATGCCACGCGGCATCCCCGATCGGCTGACATGATTTGCGGAATCGCGACGCCCCTGTTCGAGCCTCGTGCTGACAAGCGGGCGGCGCCGGCAGCACGTGCCGGTCTTATAATGGAACGAGGATCGGTGAAAAAAATACACGGAGCCCCTCATGAAGCTTCTCCCCCTGACCCTGATTTCAGCGGCCGGCCTGATGTCGATGGCCGGCGCGGCTCTCGCGGATGAGCCGGTCGGCTTCCAAAACGGGATGAAGCTGTTGACCAAATACAATTGCCAAACCTGCCACTCCGTGGACAACCCCATGGCCGGGCCGTCTCTGCACGATGTCGCAAAGAAATATGCCAGCGATCCCCACGCCCGCAGCGTGCTGAGCGAGAGCATCACGAACGGCAGCAGTGGTGTCTGGGGTGCTACCGCGCCCATGCCGCCGACCAAAATCCCGGATTCGGATTTGAAACCGTTGGTCGAATGGATTTTGTCGCTCAGCCAGTACTGATTATCCCGTCCTAAGGGTGAATTCTAAGCTATAATCTTAATAAAATAATTAATGTAATTCATTGAATTATAAGGACTTCGCAGCCGCATCCTCAAGCCACTTCTCGAGGTACGGCCGATAGCTCGCTCCCACGTACAATTCGTACCGCATGGGTGATGGCGTGCATTCGATCACCACCGGCAATTGGGCCAAGCGCGTCCGGGTGCAGCTGCCCATGGGGAACGCCTTTGGATGCAGATCCAGACCGCATCCCGTCGAGAGCACCTCTCTG
>Ga0182015_10005949_pt1 | contig 12447 bp, 9 predicted proteins | sample 712P3MmetaG_FD_120478 | JGI IMG/M metagenome (GOLD analysis project Ga0182015, IMG submission 120478) | Permafrost microbial communities from Stordalen Mire, Sweden - 712P3M metaG | ecosystem: Environmental > Terrestrial > Soil > Wetlands > Permafrost | place: Sweden: Stordalen | collected...
CCCTCACCTCTACAACCTCCAGACGATCCTCTCCACCGGGCGGCTGTTCGGCTCCAACCCGATCCTCCCGATCACGCCCCGCTACCCCGGGCTCGAGCTGGTCGCGGCGATGATCGCTCGGGCGGCCGGGATGTCGCCGTTCGCGGCGGGCCTGACGACCGTCGCTGCCGGGCGGCTGGTGATGATGCTCGCGCTCTACCTCCTCTACGCGCGCCTCGGTGGTTCGGAGCGCGCGGCGGGGCTCGGTGCGCTGATCTATGCAGCCACACCGAACTTCCTCTTCTGGTCCGCCCAGTTCGCATACGAGTCCCTGGCGCTGCCGCTGGCGACCGTGGCGCTGTTGGTGACGATCCGCTGGGCGCAGGAGCGCCGGCCCGAATTTCGACGGCCGTGGGAGGTCGCCTTCGCGGTCGTCGCCGCAGCGGTGGTCATCACCCATCACGTCTCGGCCTACGTGCTCGTCGCCTTCCTGGTCGGCGTGTGCCTGATTCACTGGCGTCTGCACGGCCGCAAGGGAGCGCCGTGGCTGCTGGCGGGCGCCGCGGCCGTGTTCACGATCATCTGGCTGGCGATCGCTGCCGGGGGGACCGTCGGTTACCTCAGCCCCGTGCTGACAAGTGCGGTGAAGCAGGTGATCCAGACCCTCGCCCGCGAGACCCCGACGCGCACGCTGTTCGCGAACCAGGGCGGAGGCGAGGTGACGCCGCCGGCCGAGATCATCATCGCGCTGAGCGGGATCGTCCTGCTCGGGCTCGGGGTGCTCGTGGGGGTCCGCCTGGTGTGGCAGCAACGCTGGCGCAACCCGCTGATGGTGCTGCTCGTGCTGTGCGCGTTCGTCTACCTCGGCACGCTGCCGCTGCGCTTCGTGCCAGATGCGTGGGAGACGGTGAGCCGGGCCGGCGACTTTCTCTTCATCGGCGTCGGCCTGACGGTGGCGCTCGGCCTCGTCTGGATGTTGGAGCGCGGCAAGAGGCGTCCAGTTCGGGGGCGGTTGCTCGTCGGCGCCGCGGTGGCGATCGTGTTCGGCTCCGGCGTGATCGCCGGATGGCCGGCCAACGAGCGCCTGGCCCAGCCCCAACGGATCGCGGTCGACGGTCGCACCCTGGCCGCGCCGGCGGTCGTTGCGGCGCAGTGGAGCGGCCGCACGCTGGGTCGCTCCCAGAACGTGTTCGCGCAGGACGCCGACGCTCGCTTCTTCCTCACACTTGCGCTGCAGGCCTCGCTGACCGGCAACTTCGCCCCCGACGTCGATGATCTGCTCGACGCAAGGACGCTGACACCGGCGATGCGCAGCCTGCTGCGCTCCTACCGCACGACGCTGGTGGTCAGCGACCGGCGGAACATCAGCAGCGACAACCTGTTCGGCTTCTACTTCGACGTCGGACCGCCGTCGCTCGCGCCCGCCTCGACAGACTCGAAGTTCAACGTCGCCGGCTCCAACCGCCTGTACGACGGCGGCGACCTCGTGATCTACGGAGTGCGCGGGCTGTGGTGAGACCCCGGACCGATCTGGCGCTCGCGATGGCGCTCGCGCTCGCGGCCTGCGTCTTCGCGGCGGTGCTCCCGTCGAGCCTGGCCCTGCTGCGAACGCTGCTCTGCCTGCCGCTCGTGCTCGCGCTGCCCGGCTACGTGCTCGTGAGCGCCACGTTCCGCTCGCATGATCTGCGCGGGGCGGAGATCGTCACGCTGTCGGTCGCCTTCAGCATCGCGGCGACGATCCTCGCAGGGCTGCTGCTCGATCTGCTCGGCATCTCGCTCACGACCGCGCCGTGGATGGGCGTGCTCGCCGTGCTGACGCTGGCCGGCGCGGCGTGGGGGAGCGCCAGGGGGCTGGCTCGTCCGCTCGCGTTCCCGCGCCTGCGCATCCGTCGCGCAGATGGCGCCGCGGCGGCCGTCGCCGTCGCGCTTCTGGCCGGCGCCGCGGTGCTCGGCTTCACGCCGCTCCGGGCCCCGACGGGCACCCAGGAGACCAGCGCGCTGTGGCTGGTGCCGGCCCCGCACGGTCGCAGCGCGGCCTGCGTGGGGGTGATCAACGAGCAGCTGCACGTCACCAGCTACGAGGTTTCCGTGCTCGTGGCCGGAAGGCCGGCGCGCCGATTCGGTCCGATCACGCTCGCTCCCGGCGCCGGCTGGAGCGCCGCCATCGCCGTCGCCGCGCGCAAGCCCGCGATCAACGCGTCGCTGAGCACGACGGCCGATCCCGCAGTGACCTACCGCAGCGTCGCCCTGCGCGACTGGAACATCTCGGCCGTTCGCTGCTGAGCGCCCGGCGCGTCTCAGCGCGAGAGCACACCGCGGCCCAGCGCGAGCAGCCTGCGCGCGAGCGCCCGCTCGCCGGCGGTCGCCGGGAGTGCCAGGTAGCCGACGCTGTAGACGAGGGCGCCGGCCAGCCCGGCCACGGCGATCGCCGGGATCGACGCCGGCGCCAGCGTCGAGTGGATCACAACGAGCACCGCCACGGTCGGGATCAGCGGCACGAGCCCCGGGATCAGGACGCGACGCACGATGTCGGCCGCGCGGACGTCCAGCACCCGCGCCCCGAACGGCAGCACGATCGCGGCCTCCACGGCGGTGGCGACGAGCGTGCCGATCGCGACGCCGCGCACCCCGAGCGGACCGATCAGCGCGATCGAGAGGGCGAGGTTGAGCGCCGCCGAGCCGAGCGCGAACACGACCAGCGGCTGGTGGCGGCTCATCCCCTGCAGGGCCTGAGAGACCGGCGAGATCATCGCTTCGAGCAGCGCCGCGAACGTCAGCAGCACGACGATGTCGGTGCTCGAGGCGGCCGCCGGCAGCCAGGCCACAAGGAACGGATGGGCGAAGATGATCAGCGCGCCACCGACGATCGCGAACAGCGCCAGGGTCAGGCGCATGCCCGAGAGGTAGATCTCGCGCAGCATCGAGGCGTCGCCCTCGGCGTGCATGCGGCTGGCCAGTGGCAACAGCACGAACACGAACTGGCTGGTCAGCTGCCCCGGCAGGCCACTGAGCTTGCGGGCGATCGAGTAGGGCGAAACGGCCCGCACAGGCAGTGACGCGCCGATCACGAACTCGTCGCTCTGCAGCTTCACCACCGAGGCGACCTGGATCCCGAACAGCGCCGAGCTGAACAGCATCACACGCCGGGCGTGGCGGCGCTGCGCGCCGCGGAAGCCGAAGTGCAGCTCCGGCGCCGTGCGGTGGATCAGCCAGATCGTCGGGGCCAGCCACAGCAGCGTCACGGGCACGGCGATGCCGGTGATCAGCAGCACTTTGCCGCCGAGCAGCAGGATCACGACGATGCCGGCCGCCAGATTCAGCATCGCGAGCGTCCCGATCACGTTGATCAGGTCGTAGCGGTTCAGGCCGCGCAGCACCGCGATCGCGCAGTTCGACGGCAGCTGCACCGCGACGCCGACGGCCGTGATCACCACGAGCCAGGACGTCGTCGCGTGCTCGTTGGCCGGCACCTTCAGGACATCCGGGACGAACGGCGCTATGACCGCCGACAGCACGACGACGAGCACGGCGAGGCCGCAGTAGAGCCACAGGGCGGTCGAGATCAGCTGCGTGGCCATCTCGTTGTCGCCGCGCGCGCGATACTCAGCCACGTACTTGGTGACCGCCTGCGCGATACCGAGGTCCGCCAGGCTGCCGTAGGCGACGAAGGACGCGACGAGCGCCCACAGCCCGTAGTTCGTCGACTTCAGGTGGCTGAAGATGATCGGCGTCAGCACGAACCAGATGCCGAGGTTGATCAGGCGACCCGCGTAGTTGGCGGCGGTGCCGACGGCAACCTGGCGGCGGATGGCCGCGTTCTTGTCCTGTTCGACGGCCATAGGTCGGCGCGCGCGCGGGCAGCCGCGCGCCGCTCGCATTCAATCAGTGTCGGCGGGGGACCGTATCTGCCTGTCCGCATACGACGAACGTCCAGAAACGAGCCCGTCTCCGCTACGCCTGTCGAGCACGCTTTGGTTGGGTGCTTTCAGCGCCGACACCGGGGGTATGCCATTCATGATGCTCGAGCATCCGCTTTTCCTGCGCCAGGAGCTGCTGGGCAGCGAGGCCGTCTACGAGGTCATCGAGGAGGGCGACGAGATCGTCACCGCCGAGGTGGTTTCCGTTCCCGGTTTGCCGCGCGGCATGCGCGTCGAGCTGCTGGCCAAGGCGGCCGCGGGGATGGAGCGCTCCGACCTGCCCCAGCCCCTCGCCGCAGCGGTGCAAGCGCCCGCCCCCGCCCCGCCGCTCGGCCGTCTGCGCCAAGCCCGCTTCCCCGCCCGCTGAAAAGGAGAACTGCCCTTTGGGCAGTTCTCCGCGTGGACAGTGGTGTCGGCGGCCGGTTTCGGCCTGACGCGATGTCGGTGGAGGATCGGTCGAAGGCCGGCCTAACCCTTTGGGCAGTTCTCGGCATCGACGGCGGTGGCCCGGCCGCCCGCATCGCCATGTTCGCCTCGCGACCCGCTGAACGACAACCGCCCGTCAGGCGGCTCTCTCTCGGCGGCGCGTGGCCCGGCGGCCCGAATCGCCCTGTATCGACAAGATGCCACGAGGTTCGGCCAAAGGCCGAACCTCATCTATAGAGGCGGACCCAGTTGATGTCGAGCGTCTGCGGGAAGGGCGCGCCGGCGGCGGGCGCTCCCGGCCAGCCGCCGACGGCGAGGTCGAGCATGATGTGGAAGGTGTGGCCGGAGAAGACCCACTGGGCGCCGGGCGGCAGCGAGCTCGGTGTCGCCTCCGCGTAGGGCACCCCGTCGAAGGTCCAGGTGAGTAGGTTCGGCTGCCAGATCAGTCCGTAGGTGTGGTACCCGTCGCTGAACGGCGTCGGCGAATCGAGAAGTCCCTGCCACTGCTGGAAGTTGTCGGACCCGGCGACGGGGCCGTGCAGCGTCGCGTAGAGGGCGTCGGGCGTGGACGAGATGGCCTCCATCACGTCGATCTCGCCGCACGTCGGCCAGCAGGAACCGGGGGCCGAGGAGTCCCCGAGCAGCCAGAACGCCGAGCACAGGCCGCTTCCGGCGGGAATCTTGATGCGAGCCTCGATCTCGCCGTACTCGAACGAGAGGTGGCCGGCGCCGTCGAGTTGGGCCGAGTAGTAACTCGGTCCGCCGTCGGCGGTGATCGCGAGGTTCCCGTGGCCGTCAAGCTCGGCGTTGGCGGTGTTGAGCGTGTTCGTCGAGAGGGTGCCGCCGCCGCAGCCGCCGTAGCTGTCGGGAGTCCAGTTGTTCGGGTTCGGCGCCGTGGCTGCGGGGCCGTTGAACTCATCCGCCCACACGAGCCGGGTGTAGGGTCCGCTCCTCGGGTTGACGATCGTCTCCGTGACGGCGCCCGTCGGGCCGGTCGCCCCGGTCGCCCCGGTCGCTCCGGTGGGACCGGTCGCGATGCCGTTCGGGGTTTCGCTGCCCGAGCCGCCGCTGAACACCCGTGGATCGATCCGCTGCTTCTTCTGCAGCGAGCTGGCCACGCTGAAGGTGGCCGGCGCGCCGGTGCTCACCGTTCGCACCCTGAACGTGCGCCGGCGCACGCGCGGCTCGAACGCGAGGATGATGCCGGCCCCGGGGGAGAGCGAGATGTCGTCGTCCGCCTCGCCGGCGACGAACACGCTGACCGTCTCGGCGGCGATCGGAGCCGTCACGGCCAGGACGACGGCGTAGGTGCCGGGCTTCGCCACCCGCTCAATCACGACCTCCGACGTGGTCGTCGCGGTCGCGCTGCGAGCCGCCGGGGCGAGCGCCGCCGCGGCGACACACATCGCCACGAACGAGACGATGGCGGCCGTCCGCTGCGCCGGCATGGGCCGGCCGGCGATCCGCATCACCGGCCCCGGTCCCGGGGAATCGCCTTCGCGAGCCGGCGTACCGCCCCCCGGACCCTCCCGTGGAGCCCGCCGAGCATCCAGATCACCACTTCAGTGTCGCACGCGCCGAGCTCGGGCTCGGCGGCTGCACGTGCGCTGGCAGCCGTGGCTAGGGAACACCAGCGCCGGCGCCCGCCCCGGCGGACTCGCCGCTCGCCGGGGAGAACAGCGGTTTGGCCAGCAGCAGCTGCACGTTGCCGATCCGCCCGCCGCGGAAGCCACCCTCGCAGTAGGCGAGATAGAGCTCCCACGTCCGCGCGAAGCGCCCGTCGTAGCCGAGCGAGCGCACCCGTTCGAGCTGCGCGAGGAAGTTCTCGCGCCAGCAGCGCAGCGTGCGCACGTAGTGCGTCGTGATGTCCTCGAGCTGGATCGGGCGCATGTCGGTGACGCGCGCCACCGAGCGTGAGATGGCACCGAGCGAGGGCAGGCAGCCGCCGGGGAAGACGTGCGTATTGGCGAAGCTTCGCTTGGACTTCTCGACGTTGTAGGCGCGTTCGTCGATCGTTATCGCCTGCAGCAGCATTGCGCCGTCGGGGGCCAGCAGGGCCGCGCAACGCTCGAAGAAGGTGTCGAAGTACTGCCAGCCGACGGCCTCTATCATCTCGATCGACACGAGCTTGTCGAACGTGCCCTCCAGGTCGCGGTAGTCCTGCAGCAGCACGGTGACGCGATCGTCCAGGCCCGCGGCCGCGATGCGCTCCTGCGCCAGCCGGCGCTGCTCCCCCGAGAGCGTCGTCGTCGTGACGCGACAGCCATAGTGCGATGCGGCGTGGATCGCGAAGCCGCCCCAGCCGCTCCCGATCTCGAGCACGTGATCCTGGGGCCGCAGCTCCAGCTTGCGGCAGATGCGGTCGAGCTTGGCGAGCTGTGCCTGGTGGAGCGAGCTCGCGGGCCCTTCGAAGATGGCGCACGAGTAGGTCATCGTCTCGTCGAGCATCAGACTGAAGAGGTCGTTGCCGATGTCGTAGTGCGCGGCGATTCGCCGGCGTGAGCGTTTTGGGGTGTTTCGCGCGCACCAGCTGAGCGCCGACTGGGGGCCGGCGACCAGCGGGCGGACCGCGCGACGCCAGCGGTCGAGCGCCGGCATGTTCAGCGCTGCGAGGCGCGCCAGCTCAGGCAGATCGGCGCAGTCGAACCAGCTCTCGGTGTAGGCCTCGCTGACCCCGAGTGAGCCTCGCAGCAGGGAGCGGTAGAAGCGGCGGTCGTGGATGAGCACGAGGACGGCCGGGCCGGCGGCGTCCGCCGGCCCGAAGGTCTGGCTCTGACCGTCCTCGAAGATCGTCAGCGTGCCGTGCCGTGTGCGCCGAAGCAGCGCCCGCACCACCAACCGCGAGAGGGCGCCCACGACCAGGGCGCCCGCGGCGGCTGGGGTCCGTCGCGGCCGCGGCGCAACGGTCCTACGCGCGATCACCGCTGGATCGATGCGCTCGGTCACAATGTCTGTTACGCAGGCCGGCCGCCGGCGGTTCAGTCGGCTGGTGGGTCGTCCAGAAACGTTGGGCCTGAAACTCCGCTTGTGGCGAGGTCCCGGGGTCGACTGTCGGCCAGGCGGATCTTGGCGCGCCGCGCGGTTGCGCGTCTGGGCGCGCCGGCGAGCATCGCTACGACGGCAGCTGGAGCCACTTCACCCACTGCACGTACATCGTGTAGCTGGGAGCAGGGGCGGTGCTCGGCTCGCACTCGCCGAAGTCGCAGGACCAGCCACCGACCGCCAGGTCGAGGATCAGGTGGAACTTGCCGTAGGAGTAGTCATCGGCCCAGGACGCGCCGGCTACGAGCGAATCCTGATCGGCGGAGGCGTAGGCGACGCCGTCGATCTCCCAGGTCATCGTAGTTGGGGTCCAGATGATCGCGTAGGTGTGGAAGCCGGGGGTGACCTGAGGAATCTCGGCCTGGAACTGCTGGGTGCTGCCGGCGATCGATGTGCCGTGGAGGTCGAAGTAGTCCGACGAACTGCCGGGTCCGTCGCCGAACGTCGGCGCCTCGACGACATCGATCTCGCCCGGGATGTTGGACCCTGCGATGTTGTTGTCGCCGAGCATCCAGAAGCCTGGGCAGAGGCCCTGCGCCGACGGCATGTCGATGCTCGCCTCGACCTCGCCGTACTGAGCGGAGAAGCCGGCCGGTCCCGAACTGTCCACCTGGGCCGAGATGTAGGTGTTGTCGGCCAGCGAGTTGGCGGGTACAGCCGGGTTGCGGACGGCGGTGATCGCGAGGCCGTTGGACGTCAGGTACGCGCTCTGGGCGGGATTGAACCCATCCACGTCGTAGTCGGTGTCGGCGGCATCGTCGGTGTTGTTCGTCGAGAGGGTGTCGCCGACCGTGTTGGGCGTCGCGTTGCTGCCGCAGCCGCCCCAGTTGTCGAGGTTCCAGTACTTGGGATTCGGGAGCTGGTTGGGCGCGCTGCCGCCCGCCGTGTAGTCCGTCACGAAGTCGTCGGTGAAGACGTTGACCGTGTAGGGGCCGCTCGAAACGGGCGGTGTGCTCCCGCCGGAAGGCGTGGTGGTGGTCGTGGTGGTGGTGGTGGTGGTCGGCGACGTGGTGGTCGTGGTCGACGGCGGCGCGCTGTTGGAGCTCGTCGGCGCTTTCGGCGAGCTGCCGGCCGCGGCCTTGCGCAGGGTCAGGGTCGTGCGGATCGCCACGGCGGGCGGGGCGTTGACGGTGCGGACCACCAGGACGGTCGGGGAGAGGTTGAGCGTGTAGTAGACGGCCGCGCCCCACCACGGGTTGGCGACGACCGATCGCGCCTTCTGGCCATGCAGGTAGACCTCGACCAGTCGCGCGTGCTTGCCGCGCGAGCGCAGCCACACGATCACGAGGTACTTGCCCTTCGCCGGGACCGTCGTGTGCAGGATGCTGGTCGCGGTCTTCGACGCCGCGTGGGCCTGCTTCGTCTTGATGGGGCTGGCGGTGGCCGCTGCCGGGACGGCCAGCAGCGCGATCGCGACCGCACCCACCGCGATCCAGCGCCCTCTCGATCCCTGCCCCGCGCCTGGTGCCATCCGGGGAGGATTGTAACCAGCGTCGACGAATGTACGAAGTCTCCTCCAAACTGCAACAAAAAACCCAGCAAGTGGGCTGGATCGACGGCGGCCGAATTCCCTCGCGCTTCGCGCGAGGCTCAACGTGGTGCCCCTTCACGCGAGGCGCGGGTGTGCGCGCGATGTGCGCGGCGCAGCAGCGGCGCCCCGCTCGGGTTCGGGAAGTAGCGTGCGCCCCGCAGCGCCAGCCGCAGCCCGTTGGCGTAGATCTGGACCACGATCCGCAGCGTCAGCAGCGGGTGGCGGGCCAGCAGGAACCGCAGACGCGCGGGCGTCAGCTCGCGGCGCGACAGGGAGAGCGTCGCATCGAACACGATCCGCTCGTCGCGCTCGCTTTCGATGTGCACGATCAGGCGCTCGCCCGGCTCGGTCATGCGCCACGCGTAGGTGTGGTCCATACCCATGAACGGGGAGACATGGAAGTCCTTTTCAAAGCGTCCACGCATGACCGATGCGCCTGGACGCCCCTCCGGGGGCGAAAGGACATATGCGTGCCGCTCGCCCCACGGCGTGTTCGTGACCTCGGCGACGATCGTCTGCACGCGTGAGCCCCCCTCGTCGAAGCAGTAGTAGAAGCTCACCGGGTTGAAGCAGTGCCCGAGGTAGCGCAGGTTCGTCAGCAGCCGGATCGGGCCGGCCGGGCGCTCGCCGGTGCGCGCCGCCACCAGCTCGCGGATCTCCTCATCGAGCGGCCTGTGGGGATCGCCGAGGTGATCGCTGCGGCGGAACTCGGCCAGCGCCCGCCCGCGGGCGGAGGCGAGCACGAAGGAGTCGAACAGCTCGGGCAGCTCACCGAGGTCGAGATAGAGCATGAAGAGCTTCGCCCGCAGCTCGTGGGCGATCGCTCCGAGCCGGCGGTGACGCACCCAGCCCTCGTAGACGCAGCTAGCTGCCATCACAGTCCTTCCACCGCTCGCAGCGCAGAGACCACCCCGTCCTCGTGGAACCCCCAGCCCCAGTACGCCCCACAGTAGCGGGTCCGCTGGCCGGCGCCCGAGATCTCGCCCCAGCGGGCCTGCGCCGCGACGCCGGCGCGCGTGAAGACCGGGTGGGCGTAGCGGAAGCCGGCGATCACCTTCGACTGATCGATCCGCTCGCTCATGTTCAGTGACACGCAGAAGTCCTCCGGGGCGTCCAGGCGCTGCAGGTGGTTGCAGTAGTAGGTGACGGTGCTGAGCGACCGCGGTTGCGCGAAGAGGTGGTAATTCCAGGCCTGGCGGGCAGCGGCCCGACGCGGCAGGAGCGAGCTGTCGGTGTGCAGGAGCGCCTCGTTGGCCAGGTAGGGGAACGACGCGAGGATCTCGCGCTCGGGCGCCGAGGCGTCCTCCAGGAGCGCGAGCGCCTGATCTGCGTGGCAGGCGAGGATCACCTCGTCGAAGCGCTCGCGCTCGGCGCCGCCGTGCAGGCGCAGCGTCACGCCGTCGCGATCGCGCGCCAGCGACTGGACCGGAGAGGCCAGACGGATGCGGTCGGCGAACGGCCGGCTGAGCGCCTCCACGTAGCGCCGCGATCCGCCGACGACCGTCTGCCACCGCGGCCGGTCGCGAAAGCCGAGCATGCCGTGATTGGCGAAGAACTCGGCGAGGAAGGCCACCGGGAAGCTCCACATCGCCGCCGGGTCCGCCGACCAGACCGCGGAAGCCTGCGGCACGATCAGGCGATCGACGAACCAGTTCGAGTAGCCGCCGTCGCGGACGAACTGCGCGAGCGAGCGCTCTTCGGAGCCGGGCTTGGCCAGAATCTCGCGCAGCGCCGCGTTGAAGCGCCGCAGGTCGGCGAGCATCCGCCAGAACGCCCTGCGGCCAATGTTTGCGCGCTGGCAGAACACCCCGCGCGGCGTGCCGGCGAACTCGAAGTCCTCGTCCTCGCCGGACACCGAGAAACCCATGTGGGTGGGTTGGACGGCGACGCCGGCCCGATCCAGCAGCTCGCGAAAGCGGGGGTAGTTGCGGTCGTTGAGCACGATGAAGCCGGTATCGAGGTGCCAGGTACCGCTGCGTCGCTCCACCGTGACCGTGTTCGTGTGACCGCCGAGGCGGGCTTGCGATTCGAACAGCGTGATCTCGTGCCGGGCGTGCAGTGCCTGCGCCGCGACCAGGCCCGAGACGCCGCCGCCGACGATCGCGATCCTCACGGGCGCACCGTCCGGGGCGCCCGTGAGGTCTCCGTGCAGGGGAGTGGGCCGGCGTGGCGAACCATCGTCTCGAAGCGTAGTTACGTGGTTGTCACGACCACGGATCAAGTCCACCTTTGGAGGAAGTGGGAAACGGACCGTCGAATGACAACGACACTGATGAAGAGACCAGCAGGGGAGACCGCCGCACCGACCGTCCCCGGCCCGGAGCCGCAGACGCTCTCGAGCTATATCCAGTCGCGCTTCGAGGAGTGCTCGCGTTCCCAGAAGGACGTCGCTCAGTACATCATCGACCACCTCGACGAGGCCGCGTTCCAGACGGCCGAGGAGCTGGCCCGCCGGGCGAATACCTCGAGCTCAACAGTCGTGCGCTTCTCCCAGGCGCTCGGCTTCGAGGGCTTTCCCGAGCTGCAGCGGGCCGCGCGGGAGGAATACAAGCGCGCCCACGGCGCGCAGACGGAGTCATCCTCACCGCTTTTCTCGATCGAGCGCACGGAGTTCGAGACCTCGATCGCGGCCGACTACGCGAACGTCGAGGAGAGCGCCCGCAAGGCCAGCCGCGCAACCGTCGATCGGGCGATCGCCGCGATCGCCTCCGCGGACCGCATCGTCATCGCCGGGACCGACCAGATGGCGTTCTTCGCGAGCTACCTGCGGCACCTGCTGATGCTGCTCGACCTGCGCGCCGAGCTGGTCGCCAGCCCATCGCAGGAGGCCCTCAGCCGGCTCGGGCGAATCGACAGCGACACGCTCGTGATCGCGCTCTCGGCGGGGCGTCCGCACGCGCTCGTCGTGCGCGCGATGAAGCTGGCGCGCCACCGCAAGGCGCTGACGATGGCGATCACCGACGCGACGCTCTCAGAGGTCGCCAAGCTCGCCCAGATCAAGCTCTACTACTCGTCCAACAGCCCCGCCTACGTGCGCTCGCACACAGCGCTGCTGAGCATGCTGCAGGCGATCGCCTACGGCGTCTACTCGCGCGACGAGGAGCAGTACGCCGACCGCATCAAGGCCTTCCGGCTGAAGTAGCTCGCCGTCTCCGGATTCCTGCGCCCCGCGACGTGCGCGGCGTAGACTTCATCGCGATGCATGACGAGGCCACTTTTCGCGTCAAGGCCGGCTTGGCCGAGATGCTCAAGGGCGGCGTGATCATGGACGTGGTCACGCCGGAGCAGGCGCGGATCGCCGAGGAGGCGGGCGCCTGCGCGGTGATGGCGCTGGAGCGCGTGCCCTCCGATATCCGCCGCGACGGCGGCGTCGCGCGGATGTCCGACCCCGCGATGATTCGCGCGATCCAGCAGTCGGTGTCGATCCCGGTGATGGCGAAGGCCCGCATCGGCCACTTCGCCGAGGCGCAGGTGCTGGCGGCGCTCGAGGTCGACTACATCGACGAGTCCGAGGTCCTCACGCCCGCCGACGAGGCCAACCACATCGACAAG
>Ga0182015_10005950_pt1 | contig 12446 bp, 13 predicted proteins | sample 712P3MmetaG_FD_120478 | JGI IMG/M metagenome (GOLD analysis project Ga0182015, IMG submission 120478) | Permafrost microbial communities from Stordalen Mire, Sweden - 712P3M metaG | ecosystem: Environmental > Terrestrial > Soil > Wetlands > Permafrost | place: Sweden: Stordalen | collected...
CTGAGTCCACCCCCGGGCAGTTCGAGGGTCGTACACCGGCAGAGGCCGTGCAGCTGGCCCGCGCCGAGTTCGGCCGTGACGCCCCGGTGCGGTGCTGGAAGACGAGGACGGGCGGCGTCCTCGGGTTCTTCGCCCGCGAGGCGTTCGTCGCCGGTATCTCGCCGCCGGCGGGAGCCGTCAAGGCGGTGAAGACCCCGCGGCCGGCCAAGGAGCCCAAGGAGACCAAGGAGCCCCGGGAGGCGCGGGAGTCCCGTGCGGCCGCGCCGCCCGCGTTGGCGCCGCCGCCACCTGCCCGCGCCTCGCTGTCGGAGTTGGTGGAGGACACGAGCGACGAGCTCACGCTGGGCTCCGCGCCCGTTCCCGCCGCCGTGTTCAGTGAGGTGCTGGCCGAGGCCCAGGCCGCCGTGAACGGTGCCGATCTGCTCGAACATCACGCCTGGCCGGCGCCGGTGAAAGCCACGCCGGTGCACGCCACTCCGGCCTGGGTCGAAGGTCTCGACGACAGCCTGGTGCGAATCGGCGTACCGGCCGAGTACCGCCCGCCCGGGCCGGAGGCCACCTTCGACGGGCTGGCCCGTGCGCTGACGACGCTCCCCGTCGCCCCCGCTGTTCCCACCGAAGGGGGATCGGTGATCGTCGTGGTCGGCGCCGGGCGCGACGCCCAGGCGGCGGCCGGGGCGCTCGTCGAGAGACTCGGCCTCGAGAGCTCAGTGCTGCTCCCGGTCGAGTGCACCGACGCCGGTCGCCAACGGGTGGCCCGACGCAGATCCTCCAACAAGGTGACGGTGCTCGTGGTGGAGGCCGCCCTGCGGTCGCGTCGCCTCACCGCCGTGGCGTCGTGGCTCGAACAGGTCATGCCTGACTACGTGCTCGGTGCGGTGCCGGCGACCGCCAAACGCGCCGATGTCGAGCACTGGCGGGCGCAGGTGGGACACCTCCAGGCGTTGGCACTGTCGCGCCTCGGGAACACGGCGTCACCGGGCGAGCTGATGGGACTCCTCCCGATCAGCACTCTCGATGGTGAAGAAGCCTCAACCCTGCGTTGGGTCCTCACCCTCCTGCGGGCGACGGTGGAGCGGGCGCGATGAAACGGCGCGAGTATCACGCGTTGACCACGGATGTCCGCCGTCTCCGGCCGGTCCTCGTCCTGGCCGTGACCGTGGTCGTGCTGCTCCCCAGTCTCGACGACATGGTGGTGGGGAGTTTGTCCCCACTCACCGTCCTGACCAGGCTCGCCCTGAGCCTGGCCGTGGTCGGCGCCCTGGTCTGGGCCGTGTCCGCCCTGGTGCTCCATTACGCACGGATTCAGGTGAAATCGGGACGGGAACAGGAGAGGGGAACAGGTGCATGACCCCTCAATTCAGAGTCCTCCTGGGACGTTAGTTTTCACAGTGGATACCGACGACCGTTTCGTCCAGCTTGTCGAGGCTCTCGATCGTGACCTCGAACTGCTCGCCGTCCTTCGCTACCGCCTGATCGTGCTCGGGGCGCTCGCAGGTGCCGACCAGGGTCCCTCCATTCCCACGGCCGTGCGTGAGATCGAAGTTGCCTACGAGGACCTGCGGCTGGCCGACCTGGTGCGTGCCACGGCCACGGTCACCGTGGCGGAGGAGTTCGACCTGGGCCCGATGCCGCGGCTCGACGAGCTCGCCGCCCGGGCCAGTGGGGCGTGGAGTGAAGTCCTGATGGAGCGCCGCCGATCGATCATCGAGACCGTCATCGCGATCGAGGGCTTGGCCAGCACCGTCCGGGCCGCCATGGGTCGCCGGGCTTCTTTAGCCAAAGAGGCCCTGGCCTTCCTCCGGATCGACGCCGGCGCCACCTACGGGCGCTCGGTCCTGCGCGGCGGGGTCCTGGTCGAGGGGTCGATATGAGCGACATGGGGCTGTCGATCGCGGCCAGCGGGCTTGCCGCGGACACGGCCGAGCTCGACACGGCCTCCAACAACCTGTCGAACATCGACACGCCGGGCTATGCGTCCGAACAGGTGGACCTCACCCCGGAGGCCGCGGCCGGCCCGCTGGGTGTGGGGCAAGGGGTCGTCGTGGGCTCCGTCAGCGAATTGACCGACGCCGTATACGAAGCCGGGAACGTCGCTGCAGAGGGAGTGCAGGGGGCCGCCTCGCAGACGAGCCAGGTGATGAGCTCGGTCGAGTCGATCTTCCCCGAGCCGGACGCAACCGGCATCGCGTCGCAGCTGTCCACGCTGTGGTCCGACCTCTCGACCCTGGCCAGCAACGCCAATCAGGTCGGTGCCCAGCAGGCCGTCGTCGGTGCGGCCCAGTCGCTGGCCACCTCCATCAGCGGCAGTTCGACCCAGTTGAGTCAGCTGGCATCGTCGTTGCAGAGCGAGGTCGGTTCGGGCGCGGCCGACGGAGGCACCCTGGCCACCGCGAACAGTCTCCTGACCGAGGTCGCACAGCTCAACGCCCGCATTGTGGCCGGGACAGCGGGAGGCCAGGACGTCAACGCGCTGTCGGACGAGAGCCGCTCGGCCGTGAATCAGCTGGCGTCCCTCCTCGGCGTGAGTGCGTCGACCGCGGCCAGTGGCGCGGTCTCCGTCTACCTCAACGGCGTGCAATTGGTGGGGGGCGATGTGGCGCAGGCCCTCTCCAGCACCGGATCGGCGGCCACGGCAAACCTGGCGCTCGTCACGGCGAACGGCGTGACCGTGGAGACGGGGGGCTCCATCGGTGCCAACCTGACCGCGGTCAACTCCACCATTCCGGGGTTTCAGTCGCAACTCAACTCGGTGGCGGATTCGTTGGCTACCAGCCTGAACACGCTCCAGGCGAACGGGTTGGCGGCGAACGGTGATCCGGGTTCGGCGATCGCCGGCACCTGGACGGGGGTGATCCTCCCCAACATCTTCGTCAACGGCGGGTCGTCGACGACCTACACGCCGAGTCCCGCTGATCCGGACTCGGCCGCCACCATCGCCGTCTCCTCGGCACTCCTCGCCGCGCCCTCGCTCATCGCCACCGCGGCGGCACCGGGGGCGGGGAACTCGAACGTGATCGGGACGCCGACACTGGACGGCTCGAACGCCCAGGCGATGGCCGCGCTCGCCTCGTCGGCCACCGGGACCGACGTTCTCTACCAGTCGATGATCGGGTCACTCGGCACGCAGGCGGCCGACGCGACGACGGCGTCGACGACCGCCACCAATCTGGCGTCCACCGCCTCGAACAACCTCTCGTCCATTTCGGGGGTCAACGAGAATAACGAGGAGGTCGACGTGCTGGCGGCCCAGAACGCGTTCCAGGCGAGCTCCCAGGTCGTGAGCGCCATCACGTCGTGCTTCCAGTCACTTCTCGAGGCGGTGTGACGTGACCGTCTCGACGCTCGCGCTGGCCCAGACCCTCACCGGTCAACTGTCGAGCCAGGAGACGAGCATCGCGCAGCTGCAGCAGCAGCTGGCGACCGGGAAGTCCCTCAATCAACCCTCCGACAACCCGGCGGCGGTCACACAGGTGCTGGCGCTCTCGGGCCAGGCCAGCCAGCTGACGAGCTGGCAGAGCAATGCGGACACGGCGTCGTCGTGGCTCGGCACGGCCAACCAAACGGCCAACAGCGCTCTCGAATCCATGCAGTCGGCGCAGTCGTTGCTCCTGCAGTCGCTGAACCAGGGGGCACAGGACCCCACCACTTACGAGGCGCTGGGCGATCAACTCCAGGGCGTGATCAGCAACCTGCTCTCCCTGTCGAACACGCAATACGAAGGGAGGCCGATCTTCGCCGGGACCTCGGCCTCGCCACAGGCCTACGACACCAGCGGGAACTATCTCGGGAATGGAGACGTCCCCACGGTCGTCATCGGCCCCGGATCCGGCGCGGGACAGACCGTGGGCCTGTCGGTCCCGGGGACGACCATCTTCGGGGTAGGGGCCGCCAATGTGTTCGCCACTCTGACCGCCGCCGTCACGGCCCTGAGCTCGGGAGCGCCGACGTCGGCCAGTCTCAGCGCGGCGCTCACCGCGTTGAACGCCAACATCTCCACCGCCCAGCAGGCGAGCGCGGTCCTGGGGGACTCCTCGCAGGAGGTGGCGAGCGCGTCCTCCTCTCTCACCACCCAGATCGCCAGCGTGCAATCCGACCAGGCCGATCTCGAAGACGTGAACATTGCGACCGTCACGACGCAACTCGATTCGGAGATGACCAACTACCAGGCGGCACTGTGGGCAGCGTCGCAGGCCATCCCCGAGACCCTGGTGAAGTTCGTCGCTCCCTGAGGTTGCCGCGGTGACGACTACGATGCGCCCACTGCAAGGAGATCGCCCCATGCTCACCACAGCTCCCCCGATCACGGTCAGCGGTATGGAATTGTCCTTCCGCCGCGACATGCCGGGATTCAGGGCGGCCAGGAATTTCGTGCTCGAACCGCTCGGCGGGGGAGGGACGGGGATCTTTGCGCACCTGCGCTGTACCGACACCGTGTACGTGCAAGGGAGCCGGCCTATCGACAACCTCACCCTGTTGGTGACCCCACCGGGGATCCTCTGGCGCGGCTACGAGGTCCAGATCGACGAGGCGATGGTCGAGGAGCTCCAGCTGTCCGGATCAGAGGATGCGGCCCTCCTGGCGATCGTGCATCCGAGGAAGCCGCTCGCCGAGTCGACGGCGAACCTCTACTCGCCCATCGTCATCAACCGCCGGAACGGCTTTGCCGATCAGCTCGTTCCCGCCGCGAGCGAGCGGGAGGTCGGTTGGAGTGTGCGGACGCCGTTCCCCCCGGACACAGACGCGGCCCCCGCGGCTCATTAGATTGGGGAGTCGTGCTCACACTGACCCGCGAAGTCGGACAACAGATCTACATCGGCGACGACATCATCCTGACGGTCGTGTCGGTCTCGCCGAACGGTCGCGTCCGGCTCGGCATTGAAGCGCCGAAGCAGGTTCGGATCGATCGCAAGGAAGTGCTGGAGCGGATCCGGGAGGAGAACGTGGATTCGGCCAACGCCACCCCCGAGCTCACCGTCGATGCCGCCGCCTGGGCGGCCTACGGCGCCCGCCGGGCGAATGCGAGGGCGAAGCCGTAACGTGCGGACCCCGTTCTGAGCCTAGGTCGTCTGTCGCTTCGGGAGCGGGGGGATCGGCGCGCCGCCAACCTCGGCCAACAGCGACGACTCAAGGTCGGCCCGTCGTTCAGCCAGGAAGATGGCGTCCTCAGGGTGGGTGAGGATCAAGAATTGGTCCGCCTCCACGGCGTCCGCCACCATCGGCCCGACACTCTCGGCAGAGATCGGATTGGCGAGCAGGCGCTCGGGCAGGGAGAACCAGCCGTCGCGATCCTCCGTGCCGGCGATCCGGGCCGTCTCGCCGAGGTTCGTCGTCACGAGGCCGGGGCACAGAACGGACACGCCGACCCCGTGAGGCTTGAGATAGGCGAACAGTCCCTCTGAGAGGCCGTACGCACCAAACTTCGAGGTGATGTAGGGGATGGAGTCCCAACTGTAGGCATACAGTCCGGCGATGGAGGCGGTGTTGACGATGTGGCCCGATCCGCGCTCGAGCAGGTGAGGAATGAACGCGGCGGCTCCGCGGACGAGCCCCAGAATGTTCACATCGATGATCCAGCGCCAATCGTCCAGGGGCACACTTTCGGGAGGACCGAGAAGTGCCACGCCCGCATTGTTCATGACGATGTCGACGCGACCCATGGCGGCGAGCGACTCGTCACGCAGGCGAGCCACGTCGGCATCACTCGTCACATCGCAGCGTATGCCGATGGCACGCGAACCCCCCTCGGTCAGCGCAGCGACGGTCTCTTCTATGCGCTCCTCATTGATGTCCGCAATAACGACCGCGGCACCTCGTCGGGCGAACTCGACCGCGCACGAGCGTCCGATACCACTCGCCCCGCCGGTGACCACGGCAACCGTTCCCTCGACAATTCTCACCGTCGCCCCCCTCGCTAGTCCGGCCTTGCCTGCATCCTAGACAAGGGTCGCGGCCAACCCCGGCGTCACGGGCGGCGACGTCGTTCAGAGCTCTTGCAGTTGCCTCTCGTGATCCCCGAGCTCGACCCGGAGGTTCCGCAGTCCCTGCTGCAGCAGCTGCGTCACTCGCGAGCGGTCGATCCCGAGTGCGTCGGCTATCTCGCTCTTCTGAAAACCTTCGAGGTAGTGCAGAACCAAGACCTGGCGTTGGCGCTTGGTGAGGCGAAGGAGGGCGGCTTTGACGGTCTCCCGCATCGCCGCCAGCTCGGCACCTTCGCTCGGCTCGATGGCCGCTTGACCCGATCCGACCATCGACCCCCCAGGGTCGTCGCCGGCGATGGACAGCGGGACCAGGTAGCTCGACATGGCGGCGTGGTCGTCGAGCTCGATCGTCTCTGCCAGGGTCGTCCCCAGGTACGCAGCCACCTCACTCAGCGTCGGGGTGTGGCGCAGCTCGCCTTCGAGCGTCTCCCGTGCCACCTGATAAGTACGTACCCTGGCCCGCATCCGCTTGGGCAGGATGTCGTCCCGGCGCAGCTCGTCGATGATCGCCCCTTGGATCCTGGTGGTGGCATAGGTGGCGAACTGGAAGCCCCCGGTGGGGTCGAATCGTTCAACGGCGTCGATGAGCCCGAATTGGCCGAAAGAACAGAGCTCTTTCACCGATTGGAACGACCGCAGTCGGGATGCAAAGCGACTAGCCACCAGCTTTACTAGCGGGGCGTAAAAGAGGACCAAACGATTGCGGTCCTCAATGCTACGGCCCAAGAAGTAGCGGGACCATAGATCGTCCACCCCCGCCCGCTCGGACCCCGAAATGGCCGACCCCGCGTTCTGACTCTGCACCACCACGGCGATGACACTCCTTCCTCGGTCGTACCATCGAGCGGTACCTGATTCGTTCAACCACGTACAGCCAAACCGTGGACAGTGCCAGGTCAAGCCGTATTATCGCACCCGCGATAATGGAGTGCAATAGCAGGTTGCACGTATTCGCGTCAGTTAATCCAGTTGTCACGGAAGGGTCCGGACGGTCGAGGCCGGCGAGGTGCGTCCGGCGAACAAAACCGAAGAAAAGCAGTCGCAGGGGACACGAGGCGAGCACGAAATAGGCTCCAAAGATCTCACGGACGCACGAGGCCGCGTTGCGCCCTTTCCCTCCTGCTTCCAGGCGATATTTTTGGGCCCGACGATGAAAATTATCTTATGGTCCCCGGGCTAGTGGCTAAGGGCTCAACGCTAACCTGAGCGCTTGCTTTCGGCCGGCTGGCAATCGGCTGAGCGAGGAGAAAGACGGGGGTCCGGCCCCATCATGTGCCCAGGGGAGCGACTATCCCTGTCCGTGACGACAGGGTGGCCGCCTCGATGATCTCGGCGGTGACGACGGCGTCCGCCACGTCGACGGGGGGAGGGGCCCCATCGAGGAGGAGCGCGGCCATCCCGGCGTAGAACTGCTGGTAGGAGCCGGCCAGGGTGGGCACCTCGCGCCGTTCGGCTCCGGTGACGATGTGGCCCCAGGCCGCACGGGGCTCTACGCCCCAATCGGGCCGGCCCGGGGACTGTCCGTCCGAAAGCATCGACTCTTGCGTGTCCATGCCCCACTTCACATAGGCGGCGTCGTCGCCGAGTAGTCGAAAGCGCGGGCCCCGGTCCGCCGCGACGGCACTCATCCACAGATGCACCCTTGGGCCGCCGGGGTAGTGGAGGGCAACGAAGTCGTCGTCTTCCACGCCACTCGACGGTCGACGGACCGCCACGTCGCCGTAGACGGCCTGCGGTCGTCCGAAGAGCACGACAGCCTGGTCGATGAGGTGGCTCCCCAGGTCCAAGAGGATGCCGGTGCCCGCTCCTGGCTGCCCGTCGTTCTTCCAGGCTCGTCCGGGATCCGCCGGAACTTCCGGCTGCCAGCGTTCGTAGCGAGATTCGAACGCGTGCAGGACCCCTAGTTCGTGGCGGCGCAGGAGGTCCTCCACGGTCCGAAAGTCGCCGTCCCAGCGCCGGTTCTGGAAGGGCACCACCCACGTGCCTCGCTCCTGCGCCAGGGTGGCCAACCGGCGCGTCGCTTCCGCCGTCGGGGTGACGGGCTTGTCGACCACGACCGGCTTCCCCTGCGAGAGCACCGCCTCCGCCAGACCGGCGTGGGTGGCGTTGGGTGTCGAGATGACGACGAGGTCGATATCGTCCAGGCGGTTCAGCAGATCCTCGGGGCGCCCGAGGACATCGGTAACGGGGTAGCGGGAGAGGACGGCGCGCCGGCGCTCGTCGTTGGCGGTCACCACCGCGGTCAGGTCGAGTCTGGGGTCTGCCGCAATGAACGGCGCGTGGAAGAGCGCCCCGCCCATCCCGTACCCGATGACCGCAACTCTGACCCTCTCGGTTCGTGGCCCCACGACGCTCCTCCCTGTGGTTTCCCATCTGACGGGCCATTCTCGCCCGGCTGTCGGGCCGCCCAACGCAGCCCCCTGCCGCTACCATCTCACGGAGTGCAGTCCCGTCCCGGCAGGCCGACCGTTCGCCCCGCGACACCCTCTGACATTCCGTCCGTCACGAGCATGCTGGTGCGGGCGTTCGACGATGATCCGGTATCGAACTACATGTTCGCCGGGCGTCGGCGCCGCCACTTCGGCCTCCACTCCTTCTTCACGTCCGAGCTCCGGCACAACTACATACCGCACCATCAGGTGTACGTGACCGAAGATCTCAGCGGCGCCGCGTTGTGGGGCCCGCCCGACCGGGTGCGCCACCCCGTACTCGAGTTGCTCCAGCTCCTGCCAACCGCTCCCTTCCTCCTCAGCCCCCACACGATCGGCGCGTTGAAACTGCTGTTCACGGTGGAAGGGCTCCACCCGACGGAGCCGCACTGGTACCTCTTCACCCTCGGCACGGCGCCCGAGCGGCAGGGAAAGGGGGTGGGATCGGCGTTGTTGGAAGCAAAGCTCAGCCAGATCGATGAGGCCGGAGAGCCCGCATACCTCGAGTCCTCCAAGGAGAGGAACGTTCCGCTCTACGCTCGCTTCGGCTTCGAGGTGATCCATCAGATCCCCTCTGTGTCGGGGAGCCCTCCGATCTGGCGCATGTGGCGCGAGCCGCGGATTCCGCAGATCTGAGCGGCCTGGACCGGAGATGGTCCAGGCCGGTCCACTCCTGCCGGCCTATGGGTGAGATCAGGTCGGTCATTCGGTCGAGTAATCCACCGCCCTCGGTGAGGTCCGCACCAAGATGTTCCGCTTCTCGGCGTAGCCACCCATCATCGATCTGGTTTTGATCACCCGTTGGTCCAAAAAGCCACGGGAAAGCGGCAAACGAGACCTTTCGACCCGTCCTCCGCACCCACGCTTGAGTTACGCGATCAACAAGGTTGCCCGGTTCGCGCATCTCGAACATCATGGCAGTCGGTTCTTCGCCTGGCAGTCACGCCCGGACCCGGCACATGGGGGCAGCGTCAGGAGTCAAATCGCTCGTGCAATATGGGCACCCATCGGACGGCAGTTCCGTAGGGCTGGTGCATCCGAAGACCGCTCGGCAAGACAATCCAACGGAACCATTCCAACTACTCGCGACCAGCACGCAGTTGGCCGTCCAGGCTCCGACACGTGGGACCATGACCCGGCCTATCTGGGCACCCTGGAGACAAGGTCCTCAGTCGAGAGCGGCGAACAGCCTCCAAACCCCGGGCAGACCCTTCAGCTGGTGATCGCCACGATCCTCGAAGTCGATGCCGGATCCGACAACGAGGTCGGTCACTGTGCGCGAGACGAGCACCTCGCCTGCCAATGCCTGTCCCGACACCCGAGCGGCAATGTGCACTGCCAAACCAGCGACATCGTCGCCGCGCACTTCGATCTCACCAGTATGTAGCCCAGCTCGGACCTCGATCCCGAAAACCTTGACCGCCTCACGTATTGCTCGCGTGGCCTCTATTGCTCGCGCCGGACCGTCGAAGGTTGCGAGCGTACCGTCGCCAGTCGATTTGACGCAGTGCCCTCGAAACCGATCCAACTCGCGGTGCACCACCTCGTCGTAGTCAGTGAGCGTCTCTTTCCAGCGGTGGTCCCCCAACCTTTTGGCGTGCTCCGTTGATCCGACGATGTCGGTGAACACCACCGTCGCCAGTACTCGGTCCAGAACAGGTACCGGCCGAACTCCGGTTAGAAATGCCTCAATCTCGTCAAGGACTTCTGAGGTATTACCGGCGAAGATGAAGTTGTCATTACCTTCCAACTCTACGAGCCGCGCGCCAGGTATTCGATCCGCGAGGTAGCGACTGTGCTCGGGACGAATGTAGCGGTCGGCCTTCCGACTGATCACCAGTGCTGGAGCTTGGATGGCGGCGAGCACGGATGTCGCGTCGCTCTCCATGAAAGCGCGAGGAATGACGACCATATCTGGGGTTGCTGACAGGCGTTCGACACGGGCCCAGCGATGCAAAGCATCCTCGCTTCGTATCAAACTGGGAGCTAGTACCCGCGTGACTTCACCTGTACCCCACGCTTCCTCGATAGCCACTAGGTATACGAGAAACTGATCCTTGGGCATGCCCCACGTGCATTCGTCGTTGCGGAGGAAACGGGCGAAGGCGTTGACCGCCACCATCCCGCTGACTCGGCGCGGATAGGTTGCGGCGAACAGCATCACGGAAAGGGCGCTCAAGCTCCAAGAAATCAAACAGGCCTGCTCAGAGACGGCCGCGTCCATCACCGTTGTGATGTCGTCCATCCATGTCTGGATCGCCGGGATGCGCTGCGGATCCACCCGACTCGAGCTCCCAAAGCCCCTGGGGTCGAAGGCGATGACGCGGATAAAGGTGGCTAACCGACGTAGGGACGCAGCGATCGTGGGCTCCTCCCAGATCAGGTCGATCGCAAATCCCCCGTTCATGGGCAGTACGACGTCGACCGGGCCTTCGCCCACCACCTGATAGGCGAGATAACCCCCTTCGGGTGCAGGGACGTACTGAGTCTCTGGTGCTCGAACCATCCCCCCATTTTGTCGCCTTTTCCGAAATGGTGTCGCTGTTGTCGGGTGGCCACAATCGGCCCGTCCCGCTGAACGGGCGTACGAGGCATCCGGTGCCGCCTGAAAGACTGGGCGTGTGTTGGACTGGATTGTCGCTGGCTGCGACGACACCAACTGCGTGATGATGTCAGGGCGCCGTCTTGACGCCCTCCACAAACATGAGCAATCGGCCCCGAAACGCGGCTGTAGTGAGCGCGAGCGCCTCTGCGTATTCGGGCGAGTCATGCCAAGTCTTCGCGTCCTCGATAGAGGGAAATTGCACCATCGAGAGGTGACGCGATGACGACTCGCCTTCGACAATGGCTGGCTCGCCATTCGAGACAATGAACTGGCCACCGAATTGTTCAATTGCGGGACCCGCCAGTTCGCCATGGCGCTTCACTGTTGCGTCATCCACAAATCCCTCTACGGTCGGATGACATATGCGACCGGATGTGGAGCGTTGCTCGCTTTATCGCCTCCATTGTCGAACCTAAGGCCCTAACGAGTCGAGGCGAGGGGTTCGCCGGTCTCGAGAAGCGTCTTCAAGCTGGACAAGAAGATCGGCCAGCCATTCCTCACCATGGTTGCCGCTGTGCTTCCGGGTTCGAAGTCATCATGGACGACGGTCAGCTTGACCATCTCTCCCGTTGGCTCAATATTGAAGGCGACTCGAGAGCGCCGTTCGGCAGAAAGTTTGGCGTACACCTCATCTCCCATGCGTTCTTTCATTGCCGGGGTGAACGTGTGCCATGTGTAGGCCAGTCTCCGAAACGGATCGGATTCGAGGACGACTTGCTCTGGTTCGTCAATGATGATGCCGTTGTTGTCCCAGATCATGGGTGATCCGACCATCCAGTCCGTTTCGAAGCTGGTCTGCCACCAACGACGGGTGAAGGTTGGTTCGGTCAGGGCTTGCCAGAGTCGTTCGGGAGTGGTCCTGATATACGTCGTGTAGACGAATTCCAGATTTCCCATCGGCGTCTCCTCCAATGCACGTTTGAGATCCGACAAAGCTCGGACCCGTTCTTGGTCATAGCGATTGATCCAGCGTTCAGCGATTTCGTTGATCGGTGCAGCATTGAGATAGTGGAGCTTCTCCCGACCCTGTCGAATAGTCGTCACCAAGTTGGCTGCCTCAAGTATCGCTAAATGCTTGCTCACAGACTGACGGGCCATGTCGAGACCTTCTGAAAGGTCGCGCAGGCTCTGTCCGTTGCGAGCGTTCAGGCGATCCAGCAGGTGACGGCGGCTGGGGTCTGCAAGGGCCTTGAAGACATCGATCATGAACGGCTCGACCGTAGCGCTCAGAACTTCAAATCCTCCGGAAAGGGAGTGCCCTTTCCGGTCTCAAGGAGGCTCTTCATGCTCAAGAGGAAGTATGCCCACCTGGCGCTGCAATGGGCCATGAATTCGCTTGGGTCTCGCCACTCGGCGTGGGTGAACAACACCACCGTCTCGTCGTCTTTGGAGGTGAGGTCGAAGGAGAGCTTCGTCCCGACCCACTCATCA
>Ga0182015_10005952_pt1 | contig 12442 bp, 8 predicted proteins | sample 712P3MmetaG_FD_120478 | JGI IMG/M metagenome (GOLD analysis project Ga0182015, IMG submission 120478) | Permafrost microbial communities from Stordalen Mire, Sweden - 712P3M metaG | ecosystem: Environmental > Terrestrial > Soil > Wetlands > Permafrost | place: Sweden: Stordalen | collected...
ACCAGGATGAGCGCTGTGAACGTGATCGATAACAGGATGAACGCGTAGCGGCCATGCAGTTCGGTCACTTCTCCGTAAAGCAGAGCCAGACCTACAAAGACGAAAAATACGTGGGCACAAAAGACTTCAAGCGAAGCCTTGCCCAGGGTGAGGAAAGGCTCGACCAACACCAGCCGAGTAAGAAACTTGCGCGACCAGTAGATCATGCAGGAAAACGCGAAGAGATTCAGCATGCGCAGCGGACCGATCTGCCATTTGTCCAACGCCAGGCCGAGCGACTCCTGCGTGAGACGGGCACCCAGCCAATCGTGGCGCACGCCCAGAAAGAACAGGCAAATAGCCCCACTCAAGGGAAATATATAACCTGGTAGCCTGCTGAGCGGGTTTGCCCCCTGCGCGGACTTAGCTCCCAGCCACAAAGCCAATACCCAGATGGCCTGCCAGGCAAACAGGTTGAAAGCTCCCGTTTCCTGCAGTGGTATATGGAGGCCGGTAGCATGCACCACCGCGGCATGCATCCAGGTGCGCAAACCAAACTGGGCCAGCAGCCAAACGAAGCCACTCGCGATCAGGATGCGGTTCCACCCCTGGCGCACGGCCACGCTCAGGATATAGGGCGTTAGCAGCAGGAATGTGACGTACATGGGCAGGATGTCCAACAACGGTGGGCAGTAGATCAGCAGCAGGGACCCGATGATCGCTGTCGCGGGGTGGGCCAGATAAAAATTCAGCAGGTTGTAAATCGCTGCGCGATGGGTGTGCGCGGCGAAAGCCGCCACCACTGTAAACACCATCGCCAGCATGATCAGGTGGTAACCATAGATCCTGAGCGCTCGTTTCCAGAGCTTGCTGCGTACCTCCTGGCCGTCTTCTGCAGCCTGGTGGATATAAAGGGTGGCCACCAGCATGCCAGACAGAAAAACAAACCCCTCGGCCGAAGAAACGAAGCCAAACGGCTGATTCACCAGGTCGCTGACACGCGTGGGCAGATGGGTCAGCGTCATCCAAACCAAGAAAAGTCCGCGCAGGGCGTCCAACTCCGGACGGCGCTGGATCTTGCCCAGGCGAAGAACTTTTCTTGACGCCGACTTCACATCCATGTGCACGCACCTGTTCTGCCAGCCGGTCTAAAGCAGTTTCGCAATGGGTGTTGACCGACGCGATCGGCCCTTTCGTGGTTTTCCGTCAAGGGAAAGCACACCGCGCGATTTTTATCAGGTCTCAGTCATTGCGAAACTGCTCTAAAGCTACCTATTTAAGACGCAGTTTGGAGCCAGAGGTTGCGGAATAGAGCGGGAACGGGTTGTACTCGGGTCCAAGCCGTCCCCGTGATTCTATCCAACTGCGTGAAATCCGGACCTCTATCGAAAGGACGGGAGGGCCCGGCGAGTAACCGCACCGGGCAAAAGAGCATGACACTTCCGGGGTATACAAAGCAAACGGAGCAGGAGGGCCCTTCTTGGGAAGGCAACTTGACCTTCGACAGCGACCGGGAGCTCAAAAACGCTCTAATATGCCGGTATGCCCGTGACGCTCTGTCCAATGATCAGCGCATGGATGTCGTGTGTGCCTTCGTAGGTTTTCACCGATTCCAGATTCATCATGTGCCGCATGATCGGGTAATCGTCGGTTATGCCGTTACCGCCGAGGATATCGCGTGCCATGCGCGCACACTCCAGGGCCATCCAGACGTTGTTCCGTTTGGCCATGGAGATTTGCTCAAAGCCGACCTTACCGTTATCTTTCAGCCGGCCTACCTGCAGCGCAAGCAACTGCCCCTTGGTAATCTCTGAGATCATCCAGGCCAGTTTTTCCTGCACCAGTTGATGGCTGGCAATCGGCTCTTCGCGAAACTGCTTGCGCACCAGGGAATACTGCAGCGCAGTGTCATAGCAGGACATCGCGGCGCCCAGCCCTCCCCAGCTGATGCCGTATCGCGCCTGGTTGAGGCACATGAGCGGCGACTTGAGCCCTCCCGTACCGGGCAGCAGGTTGCACGCAGGGATGCGCACATCCTGCAACGAAAGACCAGAGGTGACCGAGGCGCGCAGCGACCATTTGCCGTGCACATCGTAGGCAGAGAAGCCGGGACGATTGGTTTCGACCAGAAAGCCGCGCACCTTGCTGTCTTCTTCGTCTACTTTGGCCCAGATCACCGCGACGTCGGCGATGGAGCCCGAGGTAATCCACATCTTCTCGCCGTTGAGAACGTATTCGTCGCCTTCTTTGCGGGCGCGGGTCCGCATACCGCCGGGGTTGGAACCGTAATCCGGTTCGGTCAGGCCGAAGCAGCCGAGTTTTTCCCCGGTCGCCAGCTTCGGCAGCCATTCATTCTTTTGCTCCTCGCTGCCGAAGGTGTAGATGGGATACATGACGAGCGCCGATTGCACACTGACGAAGCTGCGCAGGCCGGAGTCGCCGCGTTCCATCTCCTGCATCACCAGCCCGTACTCCACGTTCGACATGCCCGCACATCCATAGCCTTCGAGGCTGGCGCCAAAGAAACCAAGATGGCCCATCGGCTGGATCAGCTCTTTCGGAAACCGTCCATCGCGATTGCACTGTTCGATGATGGGGATCACATTATCTTCGACGAATTGGCGCGTCGTGTCGCGCGCCAGCAACTCGTCGCCAGAAAGCAGCCCGTCAAACTGGATAAAGTCGACGCCTTTAAATTTGAACGCCATGTAATAGGCACCTCAAGATGCTGATAGCAAACCCTTAAGACTAGCAGCTAAACTTCATCCTGACCATCGATGCTGTACGAACCACATTCATAGTCGGGTGCGCGTTTTTCCGAGAAGAAACCGCAGGTCCCTCCACTACGCTGCCCCGGATTTCCTGTTGAGGTTGGTGGAGTTGGCGAACTTCCGGCGGCTTTCCTTAACGAAAGCCGCACACGTGGACGTTGGTGAGTGCCACGTGGCAGGAAATCCGGGTTCGCTCCGGTCGGGATGACAAGTCGTGGATTGATTTCTAGCTTTAGATTGGTGGTACGGCCAGTGCGTCCAAAGTGAGCAGCCGCTCCCCACATTGTCATCCCGACCGGAGCGCAGCGTAGTGGAGGGACCTGCGGTTTCTTCTCGGAAAAACGCGCACCCGACTATGAATGTGGTTCAGTCTGGGTCTGCGGCCAGGAAAGGTTATAAAACAACAACAGTTTCTTATTACGACAGGTATTCTTTCAAGAAAGGATCGTCATTGTGCACCAGGTCGTGGGTGGAGCCGTCGAAGACGATGTGACCGTCGTGCAGGACGAGGAAGTCGGTTTTGGAATCCAGCTTTCCGTCGGGAATGGGAACCATATGATTCGCTGTGCGGTCGAAGGTGTGGGTGGCCAGGGTGAAGGCGTCCTGCAGCCGGTGGGTAACCAGCAAAGAACTGGTGTGGTAAACATCGCGCTGCTTCATGACCAGCTCGATGATGGTGGTTGAAGTAATCGGGTCCAGTCCGCCAGTAGGCGAATCATAGAGCAGCAGATCGGGCCGGTTCACCACCGCCCGGGCGATCGCCACCCGCCGGCGCATACCGCCCGAGAGCTGAGAGGGGAACTTCTCCAGGGTCTGCTCCAGTTCCACGAAGCGAAGCGCCTCGGTCACGCGCTGGGTTACTTCCGCCTCGGGTACCCTCTGCTCCATCAACCGGTATGCCACATTGTCGCGGACCGTGAGGGAATCGAAGAGAGCGCCTTCCTGAAAAACCATGCCGATGCGTCCCCGCAACTGGAAGAGCTGCTCTTCCCGCATGTGGCTGATCTCTTCCCCGAAGACGGTGATGGTTCCGGAGTCGGGCCGCATGAGCCCATTCGCGAGCTTGAGCAGGACACTCTTGCCGCTGCCGGCGGGTCCCAGCAAAATGCGCGTGTCGCCCGGAGATACGGTCAGCGAAATATCTTCCAGAACCCGTTTGCCCTCAAACCCGATCGAGACGTGATCGAAGACGACGACCGGCGCTGTCGGATCTTCCTGGGCTGCCGCGGCTGCAGTCTGGGTCGAGGTGCTCATGGAGTCAGAAGCCGAAGATCCCGATCATGAGCTGGCTGATTACCAGGTCGATGGCAATGATGAGCACCGACGAAACGACCACCGCCTGCGTGGTGGAGCGGCCAACGCCCTGGGTGCCCCCCTTGGTATTCATCCCGTAGTAGCAGCCAACGCTGGCGATGATAAAGCCGAAGACCACGGGCTTGACCAGGCCCTGAATAATATCCGGATACCGCAACGTCTGGTAGGCGGTGTGGAAATACTGCGAACCGTCCTGCCCCAGCATAAAAATCGAGATGACCGCGCCCCCGAGTGTTCCCACCGTATCCGACAGGATGGTAAGAAAAAAAAGCATGATCACGGTGGCGTAAAGGCGCGGTGTTACCAGCTTCTTCAGCGGATCGGTGCCCAGCGCACGCATGGCGTCGATCTGTTCCGTCACCATCATCGAGCCGAGTTCGCTGGCCATCCCCGACGCGTTGCGGCCGGAGACCATGAGGCTAGTGAGCACCGGGCCCAGTTCTTTGATCATCGAAAGGCTGACCAGTTCGCCGGTAATGGCGGTCGCGCCAAACTGAGCGAGCGAGGACGCGGATTGCAGTGCGAGTACCCCGCCGGTGAAAAAGCCGGTGAGGAGCACGATGGGCACGGATCCGATACCGATGGAATCGGCCTGGACAATCAGATCGGCGAAGTAGCGGGGCCGCTGAAAAATATTGCCGATCGCCCGGCCGGTGAGGATGGCATAATCCTGTACCGACGTGACGCCCCGTTTTGCAATGCTTTCAATGGAGTCGATTGGCATATTTCAGATCGTTTTGAAGCCGCCCTGCAAACTACTGATAAAAGCCGAGGGTACCACAAGGCCCGGATCTTCCTGTATGCGGCGCCATCCGCCGTCGCTGGTGCGGCTTTCTGTAAGGAAAGCCGCATTCAGTTCGTTGCCCCCAACGAGCCCAACAGGGAATCCGGTGGGACAGAGTGGTCCTAGTCTTTGAGGCGCTTCTTGATCTCAATCGACAGCCGCTTGATCTTCTGGTTGAGTGTGGAAAGCGGTATGCGGAATTGCTCTGCCGCATCCGTTTGGTTCCACTTGCAGCGTTCCAGTTTGTCGATAATGATGCGCCGCTCAATATCCTCAAGAATGTCGAACAGGGAAGCGTCAGGATTGTGCTCAAGCAGGCTGGAGGAGTAGCTGCGGCCCGTGAGGTGGCCGGGAAGAAGGTCGAACCCAATGCTCGGGGTGGAAGAGAGCACGACGCCCCGCTCGATTACATTTTCCAGTTCGCGAACATTCCCTGGCCAATCGTAATCCATGAGCACGCGCATCGCCTCCGGGGCGAGCGTGCGCGGAGCCAATCCGTTTTCCTCGGCGTAGCGTTTGAGAAAGCTCGCCGCCAAAGGGGGAATGTCTTCCCGCCGGGTGCGTAGCGGCGGCAGATCGATGGTGATGACGTTGAGGCGGTAATAGAGATCCTCGCGAAACTTGCCTTCCCGCACCGCCTGTCGCAGATCCACGTTGGTGGCGGCAAGAATGCGCACATCCACCTGGATCTCATGCACTCCGCCCAAATGCATGAAGCGGCGATCCTGCAGTACGCGAAGCACCTTGGCCTGTGTATCCATGCCCATGGTGCCGATTTCGTCCAGAAAGAGGGTGCCGAAGTTGGCTACTTCAAAAAGTCCTTTTTTTGCTGAAACCGCCGAGGTAAACGCGCCTTTCACGTGGCCAAAAAGCGTGGACTCGAGCAGATCGCTGGGCATGGCCCCTGTATTCACAGGCACAAATGGCTTGTCGCGGCGCGGGGAATTGGCATGGAGCGCTTTGGCGATCAGTTCCTTGCCCGTGCCACTCTCCCCTTGAATCAAAATCGTGGAGCGCGTCGGCGCGACCTGTGCGACGAGGTCGAATATGCGCAACATCGGCTCGCTCTTGCCGACAATATTTTCAAAATTGTAGCGCTGTTTCAGCGCCCGTTTGAGCTGGACATTTTCCTCTTCCGCACGCTGCCGCGCCGTCGCCGCGCGGATATCCGCCAGAAGCTTTTCGTTATCCCAGGGTTTCTGAACGAAGTTCTGTGCCCCTCCATTCATGGCGTCGACTACATTGCCTACCGTTCCATAGGCCGTGATCATGATCACCGGCAGATTGGGTTGGCGCTCCCGGATGCGGGTAAGGATCTCCAGCCCATTTTGACCCGGCAGAGCCAGATCCAGCAGCACCAGGTCGTAGGTTCTGGTATCGATCAGTCTGAGCCCGGCTTGACCTTCAGGCGCCGACTCTACGACGTAGCCTTCGAGCACCAGAAGCGTTTCGAGAGACTCGCGAATCGCCGCTTCATCATCGATAATCAGGATCCGGTGTCCCGGTTCTGTTGCAGTCTGTGCTTTCGCTGGTGGAACGAGAATGCCGGCCTCAGACATGAGCGGGCTTCCTTGCCATAGGGAATTCCAGATGGAAGGTGGTTCCCGTGCCAAGCTGGCTTTCGACCTGAATCTTGCCGGCGTGTTCCTGGATAATGCCGTAGCTCACCGCCAGCCCTAGGCCCGTGCCCCTGCGCTGCCCCTCGACCACCACCGCTTTGGTGGTGAAGAAGGGATCGTAAATGCGCTGCATATGTTCCGACGCGATGCCCGAGCCAGTGTCGGAAACATCGACCTCCACGTGCCCGTTCGCCTGGGTGGCAACGCGGAGCGTACCGCCCGCGGCCATGGCGTCCTTGGCGTTGAGAAACAGGTTCAGAAACACCTGCTGCAGTTTGCCCGAGTTACCCAAGATCGGTGGCAAATTATGTTCGAGCGACATTTGCAGATGAACCTGGGATGTGCGGAACTGGTGCTCCAGCAGCTTGAGCGTTTCCTCAATGACGTGATTTAAATCCAGAGCGGTAAACTCCGCTGCGCCGGTGCGTGAAAAGTTGAGCAGCCCGTTGACGATTTCCGATGCGCGGAAAGTCTGTTGGGTAATCTTGTCCAACAAAGGCGCGACCCGCATATCTCCCCGCACTTGTTTGGCCAGCATCTGGGTGTAAGACGAAATCACCGCCAGGGGAGTGTTGACTTCATGCGCCACTCCGGCCGCCAGCAGCCCGATGGAGGAGAGCTTATCGGCCTGGGCCAGCTGCGCTTCAAGCTCCATGCGCTCTGTAATGTCATCCACGATAATGATGCGGCCCACTACCTCAAAGTTGCGCGAAACCAGGGGAGCGATGGCTGCATTGACGCAACGGTTCTCCCCGCTGCGGGCCTTGAGCCGGAAGCGATAGAGATTGTGTACCCCAGGCTCATCTTTCAGGCGCAGAAACTCGGTCACAAACTCGGCTGGCAAAACATCGCGCAAATACTGTCCCACCGCCTCCTGGCGAGACATGGCGTACATCACTTCCATTTGCGCGTTCCAGCTCTCCACGCGCTCTTCCAGGTCGACGGCGAAGACCCCAACATTGATCGATTCAACGATGTTTTCGTTGAACTCCTTCAGCCGCTCGTACTCGGATATCTTCTGCTCCAGGCTGGCATACAGGCGCGCATTCTGGATGGCGATCCCGATATAGCTGGCCATCGACTCCAACAGTTCCACGTCTTCGGAGGAGAGAAAGTCTCCATGGGTGGTGCGGCCCAACCCGATAATGGCGATGGTCTTTCTCTGCAGGCGGCAGGGAAGGTAATAGTTGAGATCGAGCAACGCCGCCGCGTGCCGCTCTTCACCGTCGAAATGCAGCACCTGTTGCGGGTTCTCCAGGAAGAGGTGTGTGCCCGCGTCGGGTTGATCGAAATCGATGAAGCTGAGTTGCAGACGGCTCTCCGGAGTGAGCAGTGGTTCGGGAAGGCCGTGGGCGGCCATCAGCCGGTAGCCGTTCTCAAAATCCGGAAAGAAGATGGCGACACGCGCCACCAGGAGCGTTTCCGACAACCGGTCGACAATCGAACGGAGCAACCTGTCCAGGTCGGTCTGCGAGCTTAAGCCGCGCCCAAAGGTGATCAGCGTCTGACGATAGTCATAGCGCTTGCGATCGAAGATCCGGTCCACTCGATCCTGAATGGCGCGCTTGAGCGGTTCAAACAATTGGGCGGTAATGATGATCGCGGCAACCAGGCCCCACGCTCCCGCACCGGCGAAGCGCGTGTGCACGACCTCAGCGGCGAAGGCGACCGCGCCAAAATAGAGCCCGACCAGGGAAGCCGTCGCCAGGGTGTACGTCACCCCGCGCTTGAAGATCAGATCGACGTCCATCAAGCGGTAACGGACAATGGCCCAGCTAAAGGTCAGGGGTAAAAAGACCAGGCAAATACCGCCTAGCCTGACCAGAACACTGGGAACGGGTATCCCGGTGAGAAAAGGGATAACGTCCAGCACCGTGAAAGGAATGACGGTGAGTAGGGTGCCCCGGGTCAGCCACTTTAACTGCTGGCGGCGAAGCGGGTTCTTTTGCCGCCGGTAGTTGCGGAAGAACACCAGGGCCGCGAGGATGAAGTAGACCGCGAGGTAACCCAACGCGAGTTGGTTAAGCCGTGTTTCCAGCCGGCCCGTTGCTTCCCACTGCCGCATGGCTACCACTTGCAACAGGACCACGGTCACGCCGGGGAGATAGATGAGGGAATAGATCCAATGCCGCCGGGAGGCCGGCCGTTCCTCAGGAAACGCAAGAGCAAAATGCAGAAAGAGTGCTGGCTGCAACGCCCCAGCCAGGATCTTGCCCCAATAAATCGTCCAATCAAAGGTGTTGAACTTACCCGTGTAGTCGAACGAGTAGAGGACAAACGAGACCAGGCAAAAGACATAAAAATGGGTAGCGCGAGGAGCTGTCCACCGGCGGAACAGCACATAAAGGCCGATGGAAAGGTAAACCAGGGCGATGAGGCGCAGGCCTTGGTCCTGGCTGCGGTCAGTGGGCTCGAGCAACACCGAGGCGCGGATGGGAACACCGGAACGGACAAGCCGGTAATCGATATTCCGCCAGGTACCCAAGGCAGCCCACTGCCGGGTCAGGAACGAAATGCGAGGAGTCGGAACCCGGTTGGCCTCAACCAGCAGATCCCCGGTCTTGATTCCTGCTCGCTCTCCGGGGCCATCCTTCAGAACCCGCTGTGCCTCGAGACCGCCATGGGCTTCCTGCCAGATAACCAGGTCGGTGGGCTGCGAGAAGGAGCCTTCCCGGGCGAAATTCAGCGAGGCAAGAATCGCTGCCGCCAACGTAAACCCGGCGAGAAGAACGACTGCCACCCGAATTTGAAACGGCTTAAGCATTGCGTCCGTGCGAGAGAGAAAGAGATGCTCCCTTGGAGCTAGAGCACGCTGTGGACCATCGATGGAGGGGACTGGCGCCCTCCGTCGAACCGTCCCATTGTTGCCACAGTATAGCCTTGATTCAAGAAGAGATATACGCTGCTTGGTGGATTCATGATTCGCTGGTGGCTTTCCCGGTTCACTCCTCTTTTGCCCGGCCTGCGATTTTCCACCATAGGGATATGAAGAGACATATCGATTAATCCTGTTTTCGGGAACCGGCAGTAACACTCCCTGGCACAGGGACTTTCCACGTTTCGAGTGAGCTGGCGGCCAAACGGTTCTATATCGACCCAGATTAGGGGGCAGAATTCGACGGAGATCGGCTCCCTTGAAGATACGTTTCGCGCGTTCTTGTGTTCCTGTGAATTTTGAATAGAATGTGAATTCCGGCTTTTCAATACCCGCTCCTTGGAGCCTGCAGGTTTGAGCCGACACAAGGGGTCATCATGGCATTGTCGCGCTGGATCTTGGACCCTTTCGGGCGCGTCCAGATTGAGAGGTACTGGGTCCGGGTAGACGGGCACCAGATGCATTGTCTGAAGGCAGGGACGGGTCCGCAGCTCATCCTGCTGCACGGCCTTTTAGGCACCGCCTCCACCTGGGAGTTCACCATTCCCGCCCTTGCGGAAGCATCCACAATCTATGCGCTGGATGCTCTAGGCATCGGCGACTCGGAGCGAGTGCCGGGAATCGACGCCCGGCTTGAGGCGCAGGCAGACCGCGTGGTGCAGTTCATGGATCATTCGGAGATCCCTTCGGCTGACTTTTTGGCGACTTCTCATGGCGGAGCAGTGGCTCTGCAGCTGGCCGCGAAATACCCCTCCCGGGTGCGCAGCCTGGTGTTGCACGCGCCGGCCAATCCTTTTTCCCGTTTGGGCGATCCGCTCATCAATTTCTACCTGTCAGGATTGGGAACGTGGTTCGCGCATCGAATCACCAGCTTGCCCGAGCCTATGCAGGCCCTGGCCCTGGGGCGTATGTATGGCGATCCAACAAAATTGCGCGATGGTTCCTTGGGAAAATACATCGGTTCCCTGCGCATTCCGGGCACTGTGGCCTATGTGCTCAGCATGCTGAAAACCTGGTCGAGCGACATGAGCAAGCTGGAGCCGGAACTGAAGCGCATTTGCCACATCCCAGCGATGCTCGTATGGGGTGACCGGGATCGGGCGGTTTCGCTGGAGTCTGTCCGGGAATTGCGCCGCTACTTTGATCAAGCCGACTTAAAGATTCTGCCCGGGACGGGTCATTTGCCCTTCGAGGAATGCCCCGAGATCCTTACCGGGATCGTCAATTCCTTCCTGGCGCATCTGCGCGGCCCGCGTGAGACCGGCCCTGTGTTGGTACGAAATCAAGCCCAGGCAGGCTAAGCAGTTTCCGCCGGTCCCGCAGCAGCCGTGGCTATTCCAGGCCATATGGCTGCGCGCGCCAGCCTGGAACCATGACACGCAAACACTTTTCAACCTTTTGCTGAATTTCCCGGGCGCAGGCTAGCCAAAACGCGCATACTTGGTCTAATAGCCAGGGTGCGGTCCGCCTGGGTTAGACCGCGGGAGATGATTATGAGCAGAATGCGCACGAAGCTGATACCGGCGGAGTTTATGGTCGCGAGTAGCTTGCTGCTGGCGCCGAGCTTCGCCTTGACGGGATACGCCCAAAGCAGCCCACAGAGTAGCCCCCAAACCAGCCCGCCTGCAACCGCTCCGGCGAGCGCCCCGGCGACTACATCCACCCCGCCGGCTGCTGCCTCCATTCCACCAGCGGACTCGACGGTCCCCCCCGATTCCTCGCCTGCCATCGGCTCGCCCCAGGCCTCGTCTGATCCGAAATTGCCGGGGGTAAAGCAAGGCAGCATCGATGACGTAAATGCTGTGGGCACGCGTGACATTGGCGGCCGCGGCATGGGCAACTGGTACTCCACCGAAACCGAAATTCGCATGGGCAAGGCCTATGCCATGCAGTTACAGAAAAGCGTCAAGTTCATTGATGACCCGGTGGTGGTTGAGTACGTAAACCGGATCGCGCAGAACCTGGTCAAGAATTCTGATGCCAAGGTTCCTTTCACCATCAAGGTCATCGATTCCGACGAAGTGAACGCGATGGCATTGCCCGGCGGCTTCATGTACGTGAATAGCGGGCTGATTCTGACCGCGGACGATGAAGCGGAGATGGCGGGCGTGATTGCCCATGAGATCTCACACGTGGCTGCCCACCACGCGGTGCGCGAACAGACCCGGATGAACTATGCGCAGCTGGGGACGATTCCGCTGATCTTTATCGGCGGCTGGACAGGGTACGGTATTTATGAGGCGGCCCAAATCGGCATTCCGCTGACGTTTCTGCAGTTCTCTCGTGGTTTTGAGGCCCAGGCTGATTTTCTCGGGGTGCAGTATATGTACCGCGCGGGCTATGATCCGCAGGCCTTCGTAACCATCTTCGAGAAGCTCGAGAATCTGGAAAAAACCAAGCCGCACTTGATTGCCAAGGCGTTCTCCAGTCATCCGCAAACCCCTGACCGCATTGAGGCAACGCAGAAGGAGATTGCTACCTTGCTGCCGCCACGGGCCGAGTATGTGGTCACGACCTCTGAGTTCGACGACGTGAAGGCGCGTTTGGCGCGCATCGAGAACAAGCGGAAACTGAACGACGGCGGTAAGGGCAATCAGCCGACACTGCGTCGCGCCAGCACTTCCAACAACGACCCCAACGCCCCGCCGGACTCCACCCAGCCCGGGAACGACCGGCCAACACTCCAGCGTCGGGACGACAACTAGCCATCAACTCCTTGCAGACCAAAAAGGCCACCCGATCGGGTGGCCTTTCCTTCTGCAGTCGAACTCAGCAGCCTTTCTTGCACTTTGCCAGAATGGCCGCCTGCAACCGCTCACGCAGCCCGGCAGGCAGCTCGTAAACCTCGTGGTTGCGATAGATCTCGATGGTCTTTTGCGTCGTGCGCATGGTGATTACGCAGTGCTCGCAACCCTCAAGGTGCGTCTGCAGGTCGGCCACAAGGCCGGTAGGCACCTGATTATCGAGAAAATCACCGAGTTGCGCCAGAAACTCTGAGCAGTTCATTTTGTTCCATCCTCATTCTTGCGGAAGTAGCGGCTCAACCGTTCCCGCAACTGCAACCGTGCCCGCAGTAGCCGCGATTTGACCGCGGGCACAC
>Ga0182015_10005954_pt1 | contig 12440 bp, 11 predicted proteins | sample 712P3MmetaG_FD_120478 | JGI IMG/M metagenome (GOLD analysis project Ga0182015, IMG submission 120478) | Permafrost microbial communities from Stordalen Mire, Sweden - 712P3M metaG | ecosystem: Environmental > Terrestrial > Soil > Wetlands > Permafrost | place: Sweden: Stordalen | collected...
GCGGGGGAGGAGCCGGGGCCTGTGTCGTTGTGGTGGTTGTCGATTGCGTGGTGTCCTGTGCCACTACCGGCAGCGACAGTGCAAGCACGACGACCAACCCTAAGACCACAGCAAATAGTTTCTGGGATTTCATTCGATTCTCCTTTATGTTGCTCGGAACCTGATGCTTTAAGTTGCGCGGTTACGCGCCGGATTCCGGCCGTAGCCAAATGCGACCTTTGATGCGTTCATAGGTTCGTTTGTTTACGAGCACAATACTGTGCAAAGTAGCTCATGTCGCCACTGCTGCATATAAGGGGTGCGGTCCAGGTGAGCAATCTTGAACAGATCTTCAATTTGGAACGGTTGTATTCTGTTCTCGTTTTACGGTCCAAAGTCGAAGTCGTCGCGAACTTCGCGGAGGCAATCCAAATCGGGTTGCCTCTTGTTGTCGCAACGAGCGCAGGAGACCGATGGACAAGCAAGCGACCGAGCCGGGAAGCGTTCGAGCCGGGGTCCCCTCCCAGCAAACGTTGAGACGCGCGGAACATCCCGTCCTGCGGTACTCCTGACAGATTATCAGCGTGCGGGCTGTGATATCGCACGACGGGGCGCCAGTAAATCAGTAGGGATCTCGTCGCGCGCTACGGTGCGGGTGCCCGGTGAAGTGCTGCACCATTCTTTCGGCGAGGAGAAAAAAAACGACCGCCAAAACCACTGCAAACAGGAACTTTCCCATGCCGAACGAGGGTGGCTCAGGTTCCTTTTTGGCCATGATGCCCCTTTGCGGACGATTGTATACACAGAGTGGTCGGAAACGCATCCGGAAACAGGTAATGTCTCGGGTTGTGGTTCATCCTGGACTAGTAATAAATTGTCATCCTGACCCTGAGCTTGCCGAAGGGGACGGACCTGCTGTTGGCCGGCCGCAATCCTTCCTGTGGCTTCGAGAGCCGCGGAGAGGGTTCACTTGTAACCTGAAATTAGCATGACACCCCTTGGACCGGATGTTACTCTTTGCACAATTTCCAGCCGAGAGGAGATGGCAGCGCTATGACACCCTATGGTTCCCTCCAGTGTGAAGTTGAGAAGTCTCAGGATAATGATGCAAACGGGAATCGAGTGACGACCGTCAAATGTCATGGTTGGCTGGTGACCGAAACTGCTCGTCAGATAAAAGAACTGGTCACTCCCATGATCCCTCTTGGTGGCCGCATCGTAATCGACCTTGGCGACGTGAATTCTCTGGACAGCTCCGGCCTCGGAGCGCTGGTCGGCCTGAAGGCGTCTGCCATCAGGCAGGGCCTATGCATACTGGAGTTCGCCAACATCACACCTCGCATTCTGGAACTGCTGCGCATCACACATCTGACCCAGATGTTCTCGTCGTAGACCGACGCAATGACCCACGCAATGACCCACGCAATCCTGAGCGGGACGCGGTGGGCGCTGCTGGAGTGTTTTCCGCGCGGCCCTGCCTCTATACTGCTTACATGGCGGTGACGGTAGAAATGCATATTACGGGCTGTGCGCCTACGGTGCGGTCGGAGATCTCGGCAATTATCGAGCATGCGCTTGCCGACCAGCCCGGGGATTGGCGCGTCTCGATTCTCGGCTCACTGGCGAACGACCGGTGGGAGATGACGATTACGGGGCCGAGCGCATTCGAACGGTCTTATACGCTCGAAGGCGCGTCCGGCGAACACGATCCTCAAACCATAGGCAGGCTGGTGGCAAGAATGGTATCGGCCAAAGTGCTATGAGCGAGCTTCTCTAAACTCAAAAGTCCCCGTGATACCCCGTGCCCTCTGTGGTTTAAGCTTTTGGCAATCGCATCGTGAAACCCCGCCACAGCCGACCCCTCCACCCTGTTGCCCGGCCTCGAAACATGGTAAAACGTGAACAGGAAGGTAGCCATGGCAGTCGAAACCAACACGCTGACGTCGACAAATTTGACATCAGAAGACAAGACCACAACTAAAGAGAAGCCCGCCGCAGCAAGAGTTCTCCAGAACTACATCGGCGGCCGCTGGACGCCCGCGCAGGCGTCCGGTCTTCTCGACGTGACCAACCCGGCCAGCCGCGAGCTTCTGGCGCGCGTCCCCTTGTCGGGGATTGCCGACATCGAAGCGGCCGCCGCCGCCGCCAGCGCCGCGCTGCCGCACTGGCGCGCCCGCGCGGTCGGCGAGCGTACGGAATTTATCTACGCGCTGCGCGAGAAATTCAGGCAGCGCATTGACGAGCTCGCCATCTCGGTCACGCACGAGTCGGGCAAAGTGTTGTCGGATGCGCGTGCGGAAATCAGTCGATCCATCGAAGTCCTGGAAGTGGCCTGCGCTGCTCCCATGACCATGCAGGGACGCATCCTGGAAGGCGTGGCGCGTGGAATTAACACGGAAACGATCCGCCAGCCCGTCGGGGTTTGTGCGGCCATCACGCCCTTTAACTTTCCGGCGATGGTGCCGATGTGGTTCCTGCCCTTCGCCATCGTTTGCGGCAACACGTTCATTTTGAAACCGTCGGAGCAGGTTCCGCTCACTTCTGAATTGATCTTTCACATCTTCGAAGAGATCGGTCTGCCGCGCGGCGTGGTGAACCTGGTGCATGGCGCGCACGACGCGGTCAATGCGATTCTGGACAGTCCGGGCATTCGCGCCGTTTCATTCGTCGGCTCGGTCAACACCGCAAAGTATGTTTACCGGCGCGCGGCCGAAACCGGAAAACGCGTACAGGCCCTGGGTGGCGCGAAGAATTACATGGTGGTGATGCCCGATGCAGTCGTCGATAAGACGGTGTCGAACGTGCTGGGCAGCGCTTTCGGCAACGCCGGCCAGCGCTGCATGGCTGGGTCCGTGCTGGTAACGGTTGGGTCTGCGCAAACGGCGATCATGGGGCCCTTGAAAGCCGCCGCGGAGAAGCTCATTGCCGGAGACGGTATGGACGCGAAGGTAAGTTTAGGACCGGTGATTTCGAGCGCCGCGTGCGAACGAATTCATGAGGCGATCGACAACGGAGTGAACGAAGGCGCGGAGTTGCTGGTCGATGGACGGCGCCCCGCGGGGGTTCCAGCTGGAGGAAATTTTGTGGGCCCGACCATCCTCAATAACGTCACCCCCGAAATGCGTGCCGCTCGCGACGAGATTTTCGGCCCAGTGCTCTCTGTGATGCACGTCGACACGCTCGAAGACGCGATCACGCTGGTGAATAACGATCCGCGTGGCAATGGCACTTCGATCTTCACGGAAAACGGCGCTGCCGTGCGGGAATACAGTCGCCGCATCGAGGTCGGCATGGTAGGCGTCAATATCGGGGTAGCCGCATCGCCCGCCTATTTTCCATTTTCCGGATGGAAGGATTCCTTCTTCGGCGATCTGCACGTCCACGGCTGGGATGCAGTCGAATTCTTTACCCGTAAGAAAACCGTCACCTCGCGTTATTTTTCAGCCGGAGAAACCGGCAAATTCTTCGTAGAGCAGGGAGACAAACACTAGCCCAAATCTAGTGTGGTGACGGGTCTCTGCCCGTCCAAGCGGGGCATAGCTCGGGCTCGAAGGAACTCAGTCATGAGAAAACTCAATGTGCTTGAATTCGTCTCCCTGGATGGTGTCATACAAGCCCCAGGCGGCCCAGAGGAAGATACCAGTGGCGGCTTCGCGTATGGCGGTTGGACGGGTCCACGTGCCGACGCTGTTTCTTCAGCGGTGGTAAAGAAGCAGATGAACCTGCCGTTTGACTTGTTGCTAGGGCGGAAAACCTTTGACATTTGGGCAGCATTCTGGCCGCAACATAGTGAGATTTGGCCAGCCGTCAACACAGTTACCAAATACGTCGCCTCGAATACCCTGACTTCTCACGCATGGCAGCCGTCCGTGTTTCTGAACGGAGATATTGCCGAAAAAATCACCAGAATTAAGCAGCAGGAAGGGCCGGATTTGCACGTTTATGGAAGCGGAAATCTGGTTCAGACGCTCCTCAAGCATGACTTGGTCGATGCGCTCTGGCTGAAGATATTTCCGATCACGTTGGGCAGTGGAAAACGATTGTTTGCCGATGGCACGATCCCGGCGGCATTCGAGGTGACGGAAAGCACAGTCACCTCGAAAGGCGTTATCATCGTCAATTACGAGCGTGCAGGCGCTGTCCTGACCGGAAGCCTATAAACATTCGCGCCGCGATGACACTCAAGTGTTCCCGTGGGTGGGGAATTTGAGTGAAAATCGGGATGGTCACGCCAAGCTACTCTGACGTACCAGGCGCTCGTGCCACTCGCCGCACAATCCGGAGCCGCGAAAGGGTGCCGGTCACTTCATCTCTTTCTTATCCTTCATGTCGGAAGGTGCCTTGCCAGGAATTGGGTGTGCTGCTGCACCTCCGCCTACGGGAATCATGGCGTGCGCGTACGGTGTGTTCGGCCACATCAGATACGGCTTCGTGGGATCAGCGTCAGCAGAATCAGGTAGTCCCAGGTCCTTTACCGCTGTCCCAACAATCATTAGGTGCGGACCGGTTACCACCCAGTGATTGTCCGCCGTTTTGCCGGTCGCAGTGGGATCGGTGTTGCTGGCCCCCTGGTCGCCGCGAAGCATATAGGTGAGACCCAGCTTAGCCGGTGGAGTTTGCTTTTTCATGGTGGCGTCAAAGAACGCCATGCTATTGGCGTCCGCGCACATAATGTCGTTAAGCATGATCAGGCACGTGAATCCATTCTTGCTTTCGCGCAACGTTTGCACATTGCCGCTTTTGTCGATGCGCGCCACGCCGGCGGCTTTGGCGACCCCAGGGGGAGCAGCGGTAAGAGCCTTGGCTATGTAAGCGGCGTCAGACGAACCGGTCTTTTCGGCCGTCGCCTTCGCTGAGGTACTTTTCTGCGCCAGCGAGCAACCAAGAATCACGAACCAGCAAGCTACAACGGCAAGACTACGGTTCCAAGCACACATAAAAGCCTCCGTCTAGTTGATTTGTAGCGCAATTCCGAGCGAATGCATTGTACTGCTACCCACCGTTTCTTGAGCTTGCCGACATCGCTGCCCCCTACCCCACAAGCGTCGCCGCTAAGGCTGCGAGTACAGCGCCCGCTTCAAAAAATCTCCCGCGCCCGCGCGTCCCACGAATTGATCTCGTTCCACGACCACGCGCCCACGCGACAGAACTGTGTCGGGCATGCCGGTAACCTGAATTCCTTCGAACATCGAGTAGTCGACGCGCATGTGGTGAGTCTTAGCGCTGATCGTATGTTTGCGATCCGGATCGAAAATCACCAGATCCGCGTCACTGCCGACCGCGATCGTGCCCTTGCGCGGATACAAACCAAAAAGCTTCGCGGGCGTTGTTGAAACCATCTCCACGAAACGGTTCACGCTGAATCGTCCCCCGGCGACGCCACCAGAATAGATAAGGCTCATGCGGTGCTCGACGCCAGGGCCGCCATTCGGAATCTTGGTGAAATCGTCACGCCCGAGTTCCTTCTGCTCTTTGAAACAGAAGGGGCAATGATCGGTCGAAACTACCTGCAGATGATCGCGCTTTAATCCGTTCCATAATTTTTCCTGATGCCACTTCTCCCGCAGCGGCGGCGTAAAGACATACTTGGCCCCCTCAAACCCAGGCGCGTCAAAATTATCCAGCGAGAGATAAAGATACTGCGGACAAGTCTCGGCATAAACGGGCAGGCCGCGGTCGCGCGCTTCGCGCACCTTCTCCAGCGCCTCATTGCAACTCAAATGGACGATGTAGAGCGGCGCTCCGGCCATCTCGGCAAGGGCAATGGCTCGCGAAACAGCTTCCGCCTCCGCCGTCGTGGGACGGGTCAGGGCGTGATACTTCGGCGCCGTTTTTCCTTCCGCCAGCGCCTGCTGCACGATGACGTCAATGGCGCCACCGTTTTCGGCATGCATGCAGACCAGTCCGCCATTCTTCGCAGTCGCGCGTAGAGTTTTAAAAATGCTCGCGTCGTCGAGCATGAACACACCGGGATACGCCATAAACAACTTGAAACTGGTGACGCCTTCGCGCACCAGCGCATTCATCTCGTCGAGCTGCGCGCCTGCCAGATCGGTGATGATGCAGTGAAACGCATAATCGCAAACCGCTTTGCCCGACGCTTTCTGCATCCAGGTATCGAAGGCCGTCCGCAGCGTCTGACCTTTGTACTGGATGGCGAAATCGATCAAAGTCGTTGTTCCGCCAAAAGCCGCGGCGCGCGTCCCGGTTTCGAAATCATCCGCGCTCGTGGTCCCGCCGAAGGGCATATCGAGGTGGGTATGCACGTCGATTCCGCCGGGAAAAACATACTTACCCGCCGCATCGATAATTTTCCCCGCATTCTCGCGCGGCAGGCTTTGTCCGACAGCGGAAATTTTTCCTCCGTTGATCGCGACGTCGCTCGTGTAAGTGTCCGTTGCCGTGACGACGCGACCGTTAATGATGATGGTGTCAAAGCCCATGGCTCACTCTTCTCCTCCAGCGGCGAAGCACAGATTTTATGCTAAACTCCCGAAACTAAGTAGCCGCACCGAGCCAGGGAGGAGCCAGAGCTTTCACCGCAGAGACGCGGAGTACGCGGAGAAAATCTTGTTGTTGTATTTCGTGGGGTGACCCGGAAAAATTTGCCTGACAGCAGTTCCTTTCGCGTTTACTCTCTGAGGCTTTTCTCGGCGACCTCGGCGTCTCGGCGGTGAAAAGCTTGCGTCCGCGTCAATTACTGCACCCAGAGGAGACAACATGCAGTTCGGCATCACCATCAAGCCCGACATGCCGGTGGAGCGGATCGTCGCACTGACACGCCAGGCCGAGGCGTCGGGCTTTGAGTATGGCTGGATCTTCGATTCACACGTTCTCTGGCTCGAACCGTATCCCATGCTCACGCTCATGGCGACCAACACTAAGAAGATGCGCCTGGGCACCTGCGTCACCAATCCGGCGACGCGCGACATCACGGTAACGTCAAGCCTCTTCGCAACCCTGAATCTGATTTCCGGCGGACGCATGCAACTCGGCATCGGTCGCGGCGACAGTTCGCGCCGCGTGCTGGGAAAAAAACCCGTGACAGTTGCGCAGTTGGAAGAATCCATAAAAGATTTTCGCAATCTCACCAGCGCCAACGAGATTGACTACGAAGGCGGGAAAGCACGTCTCACCTGGGCGGACGGCGGCGTTCCTCCCGTCTGGGTTGCAGGGTACGGCCCAAAAGTTCTCGAGCTCGCCGGCCGAGTCGGCGACGGCGTGATCTTGCAGTTCGCCGATCCGGACTTGATCGCGTGGTGCGTCGGATTCGTCAAGAAGGGCGCCGAAGCCGCGGGCCGAGATCCGCGGAAAATCGAGATCATGGCGGCAGCGCCGGTCTGGGTTTCCGACGATGTGAAGGTCGGGCGCGAACGAGTGCGCTGGTTCCCTGCGCTGGTATCGAATCACGTCGTCGATCTGGTTTCGCGCTACAAGCCCGAGGAACTTCCGCCGGCTCTAACCTCTTATATACGCGACCGCGGACAGTACGATTATCTTCACCATTGCGAAGTCGACAGCAGCAACCGGAACTTCGTTTCAGATGAAGTGACCGATCGCTTCTGCCTGCTCGGTCCCGCCGAAGCGCACATTGAAAAGATTCGCGCGCTCGCTCGCGCGGGAGTTACTCAGTTCAATATCTATCTGATGTGCGGGGACGAAGAAGATACGCTGGAAGCGTACAGGAAAAAAGTTTTGCCGGTTTTCGGGAAGGCTTCCGGTTCCTAGCTGCTGGGCTTCTAATTTTCGGACTCTTCACTCAAAGTGCTCATCAGCCCTGCACTCCGTTCTTAACGAAATATGAACGGGACTGCCCGCCTTGACCGGAGCGCTGGCGCGCGGTAGGGTGGGCGAGAAGCATTGTTTGCGGGGAGAGTAGAAGAATGACCCGCTATGCCGATCAGGACATGCTTGCGTTCGTAATGTTCTTCAGTCAGGCACGCACCCCGGCTGGAGACGCCGAAATGCAGACGATGACACGGGAACTCGTAGACGCGGCCCTGGAGGCCGGAGGCCGATACTACTTGCCTTACCGCTTGCATCCGACCACAGCGCAGTTTCATCGTGCATATCCTCAAGCCGACGAGTTCTTCAACCTGAAAAGGCATTACGATCCGCAGGAGCTTTTTCAAAACGAGTTCTATCGGAAATATGGAACAAGCGTAGAACAGCCAATTCAGAAGCCGCAGGAGGTTGGTGGCACGGCTAAACAGGCTGCGGAACAAGTCGGTGTCACACCGGATTTTGGTGTTGCACTAGATTTTAGGTGGCGCACTTGATTTTGGGTGTTGCACTTGATTTTGGGTGGCGCAGCGGTTCACCGCTGCGGTAACTACCCTATTTTGAATAAGGCTTTAGCCGCTGAGGTCGTGGCTTTCGCTCAGAAACGACTTTTTCCGCAAGCTGTAAATCCGTGCCTTCCCGTTCTCGCTCCGACACAGTTCGGTAATGATCCTAGACGGGGCGGAGCCCCGTCACCACACGAGCCTTCATCAGCAGATAGTAGGCTGCGAACGACACGGCAAATCCCACGAACCACGAATAAGCATACAAAATCCGCAACGGAGAAACGACCAATCCCACCAGCGCCGTCCCCGCTCCCAACGCCAGTGCGAACACTGCCAGCCAGTTGAAGCCGCGCGAATATTCGTAGATGCCGCCGCGCAGATAAAGATCGTCCACCACCAGCACACGCCGTCGGATCACAAAATAGTCGCAGATCATAATCCCCGCCACCGGCCCGAGAAACGCCGCATAACCGCCAAGCCATCCAAAAATAAATGTTCCGTAGTCGGACAGCAGTTTCCACGGCATGAGCGCGATTCCCATAAAGCAGGTAATGATGCCGCCAGTGCGAAAGTTGATTTTCCGCGGCCACAAATTAGAAAAATCATTCGCCGGAGAAACCACATTAGCCCCAATATTTACGTTCAGCGTCGCCAGCAGAATTGCCAGCAGCGAAATCACCACCGCCACCGGCGAATGAAAGCGGCTGAGCAATTGCACTGGATTCCAGATCGCAGTGCCGTAAATCACCACCGTCGCCGACGTTACCAGAATTCCAATCAGCGAATAGAGCGTCATGGTTGTCGGCAACCCGAGCGCTTGCCCAATCACCTGCTGCCGTTGACTTTTCGCGAAGCGGGTAAAGTCCGGAATGTTCAGTGATACCGTGGCCCAGAAACCGACGGTGCCATTCAGCGCAGGAATGAGAAATTTCAGAAAATCGGAGAAGCTCACGAAGCGCGATGGCGCCGACAGCATGGGACCGAATCCCCCTGCCGCTTTGTAGGCCCACGCCAGCAGCAGGAGTCCGACGGCCAGCAGAATCGGCGCGCTGATTCCCTGCAGAAATCTTATGTACTCAATGCCTTTGAGAATGACAAGAAGATTGACCAGCCAGAACGCCAGGAAGCAGATCGCGGTGCTGTGCGCGACTTGTCCCCGCGCGGGTGCGAGCGTCGTGAGCAGGACGTTCATGGCCTCGCCGCCGATCCAGGTCTGGATGCCGAACCATCCGCAGGCAACGAGCGCCCGCAAAACCGCGGCGAAGTTCGCGCCCAGCACTCCGAACGAAGCCCGAGCCAGCACCGGAAACGGAATTCCGTAGCGAGCGCCCGGATGCGAGTTCAACAGCATCGGAACGAGAACAATTGTGTTTCCGATAAACACGGTCGCCACCGCCTGTTTCCAGTTCATTCCTCCCTGGATCAGGCCGGCGGCCAGCATGTAAGTCAGAATATTGACCGACATCGATACCCACAGTGCGGCAAAACTGTAGGTGCCCCAGGTGCGTTGCGCGGCCGCCGCAGGCGCGAGGTCTTTGTTGTAGAGCGGACTGGATTCGATGGATGCGGATGACGGCATATTCATAATGCGGTGGAAGAGTTCCCAGTTCTCAGTTCCCAGTTCCCAGAAAGTGCCGTCCGGTTTTACTGAGAACTGACAACTGAGAACTGAGAACTTTCTAGTCGGCGGCCGCCGTCTGCCCCGATTGCGTCGTCAGCGCTCCATACGTCTCCGGCCGCCGGTCGCGATAAAACTGCCACACCCTTCTCACTTCCTGGATCATGTCGAGATCCAGATCGGCGACCAGAACTTCATCTTTATCGCGGCTGGCCTGTGCGATGATCTTCCCGCGCGGATTGCAGAAATAACTCTTGCCATAGAACTCGCCGATGTTCCACGGCTTTTCGCGCCCGACACGATTGATCGCGCCGACGAAGTATCCGTTGGCCGCGGCGTGAGCGGGCTGCTCGAGCTCCCACAAATATTCCGAGAGTCCCGCGACCGTAGCGGAGGGATTAAAAACAATTTCCGCTCCATTCAATCCGAGAATGCGCGCGCCTTCGGGGAAATGACGGTCATAGCAGATATAAACGCCAACCCGAGCAAACTTCGTCTCAAAGACGGGATAACCCAGGTCTCCCGGGGTGAAATAAAATTTTTCCCAGAATCCGGGATGCACGTGAGGTATGTGGTGCTTGCGATATTTGCCCAGATACTTGCCGTCGGCATCAATGACCGCGGCGGTATTGAAATAGAGGCCGGGCATCTGCTCCTCATATACCGGGACCACGATGACCATGCCGTGCTTGGCCGCGATCTTCTGCATCAACTGGGTGGTTGGTCCATCGGGAACGCGCTCGGTAAGGTCGTACCAGCGAATATCCTGCTCAGCGCAGAAATAAGGACCGTAAAAAAGTTCCTGCAAGCAGAGTATTTTGACTCTCTTTTTTGACGCCTGCTCGATCAGCTTGAGGTGCTTGTCGATCATGGCTTTCTTGACTTGTGGCAGCGAGCGGCTGTTGAGCGCATTGCTTGCCTGAATCAGACCGCAGCGCACGTTTCGAGACATGGGCACCTCCGAGAGAGGCCAATATACCAGACCACAAGCGCAGTTTCGCTCCGCGCGGCGGACGAATGCGTCCGCCGCTACGCGAGCTGCGGCTACCTCTAGTGGACGAAAGTAAAACTCACGCCGGTCGCAAGCTGCAGGTCGTTCCTTAGTTTGGTAGGCGGCGGGTTGGTGACATAAGTGTCCCCAAAAGTATTCTGCCAGGCCAACCATTTGTTGAGCTTGGTGACCGTGCCCATGGCGAATACGCTGCGGACCTCTCCCGTCTCACTGAGGTCCGGGAATAGGAACCAGCTCTGCGTAAGAACGGTGCTCTTTCCGAACTTGTGCGTGAGGTTTTCGCCCAGGGTCAAAGCCGCCAGGCTGTGGGTCACAGCCGGGTAGAGCGTGGTCGTGGGGGGCGTAGTTGGCGGCACGACCGGCACCATGAACGACGCGTAGCTTTCATGCGTGTAGTTCAGGCCGAGCAGCAAATCGAAGGTGGTGGCAGCGTCCTTGATTACGTGCAGACCAGCACCACCTCCCAGGGTGGATCGCAGAGTCAGTTCCTGCAAAGAATTGGAAAAGAAATCGCCGTTCACGAACCCGAATGTCCGCGGAGTAAAATCGTGGTCGTAGCGGGCTCCGCCGCCGATTGAGTTCGCGGTGGTTGAGGCCGGCGAAGTGTTGTCGTTAACGGCGTAAATCGAGTTGGTGTAAAGTATCAGCTTGTCATGGAGTCCCGTGCGTGCGGCATTAAAAGCGATGTTAAGACTCTTGGTCTCGCTATTACCCGTGGTCACGGCAAAACCCAGATTCAGCCCGCCGTTCCAGCCCTCCAGAAGGCCGGGATGCAGGCTCTTCTCATAAGCCGCCTCCTCGGCCGGGTTGCGCAGCATGGTCACGGAGGCCTTCGGCGCTTCCACCGGTCCCGCCGCTTTGGTCGCGACCACCACATCGTCGCCGTTCGTGGTTACAGGACCAACCACCGTCTTGCCGCTCAATGTTATGTTCAGGTCGCCTGTGGACGTGATGCTTTGGAGTACGTCAAACTTCACCGTCACGTCGCCGGCGTAATCGGTCTTGATCACAAGTACTTTGCCATCGGATTTCGTGATCGTACCCGTCAACCGATCGCCATTCTTCAGGACGATCTGGTCGGCGATCGCCGGAATCGCTAATAACAGAAACAGAAAAAGACCTGCCGTAGATTTCTTAAGCTGGATCGTCATTATTCGCCCTGCCTTTCTGCGTCAATTCTAGTTGATTCTAAACAGTTAAAATTCTGTCGGAAACTGCTTCCGGCGGCCCTGCTGTAAGAAGGTGCGATGACGAGCGGAAGTTGCTTGAAGAAAATCTACTACACGGTGGTTGTCCTAATCCGATGTCCTAGAAGACAGACGGCTAATCCTGAGCGATGTCGCAAAAGACGATTCATCCGTAGCGCGCTGGACGATCATCTGGGAGAAGATCCCGTAGCAGTTTCTTGGTTTTTTGATATCTCATCCTTCACGACTGTCCCGCCTTTCATCACGAACTTGACGCGTTGCAGTTCCGTGATGTCTGTCAGAGGGTCCCCGTCAACGGCGATTACATCGGCATAAAGAGCGGGTTCGAGTGCGCC
>Ga0182015_10005955_pt1 | contig 12436 bp, 10 predicted proteins | sample 712P3MmetaG_FD_120478 | JGI IMG/M metagenome (GOLD analysis project Ga0182015, IMG submission 120478) | Permafrost microbial communities from Stordalen Mire, Sweden - 712P3M metaG | ecosystem: Environmental > Terrestrial > Soil > Wetlands > Permafrost | place: Sweden: Stordalen | collected...
GGCGCAGGCGCCCTCAAGGGCGGCATGCCGCTCTACAAATACATCTCCAACCGCTTCCTCACCGGCTTCCAGAATCTCCTTCTCGGCGTGAAGCTCTCGGAGTACCACACCGGCTTCCGCGCATTCTCGCGCCAACTGCTTGAGACCCTGCCGCTGCTCGAAAACTCCGACGACTTTGTCTTTGACAACCAGATGATCGCGCAAGCCGTCATGTTCGGCTTCAGAATCGGCGAAATCTCCTGCCCCACAAAATATTTCGAAGAAGCCTCCTCAATCAACTTCCGTCGCAGCGTCGAGTACGGCTTTGGCGTTCTCGGCACCTCGTTCGGATTCGTCGCCAACAAGTGGGGCCTGATGAACTCCGCCATGTACGCCAAAGGCGGCCGCAAGGTGAACCAACAGTACTATTCCCCCGTTGAGCAGGGCTTGTAATACTTCCTTTCAAGCCGCTCAGCTCAATTTGGGGAGGGTACATTTGCCGTCATGACTCCGCCTCCCCCTACGGGCTTCGCCATCGCGCCCATCGCCATCGCTCCCCTCTTTGTTGAACTCGTCCTCACCGTCATTTCAATCCTGCTGCTATTTGCCTGGCCTCGGCTTGGCGCACCGTTCTTTGCCCGAATCGAACGCGCATTCGTGCCCCTTGCCCGGCGTCGCGGCCTTTCCGTACTGGTTGTCTTCCTCACCGCCCTGCTCCTCAGGCTGGCCATCCTTCCCGTTTGCCCCATTCCCAACCCCATCGTTCCTGACGACTTCAGCTTTCTATTCTCGGCCGACACCTTCGCCCATCTGCGTCTCACCAACCCCACCCCCCCAATGTGGATTCACTTCGAAAGCATCCACATCACCATGCACCCCACCTACATGTCGATGTACTTCCCCGCACAGGGCCTGATCCTTGCCGCGGGAACATTGCTCTTCGGCCATCCCTGGTTCGGGCTGCTGCTCGTGAATGCGCTCATGTGCGCGGCCATCTGCTGGATGCTCCAGGCGTGGCTCCCGCCCGCATGGGCTCTGCTCGGCGGCTTGCTCTCCGTCCTCCACCTCGCGCTCTTCAGTTACTGGATCAACACCTACCACGCCGCCTCAATCGCTGCCCTCGGCGGAGGGCTCGTCCTCGGCGCATTGCCTCGGCTTATGAAATCCCTCCGACTCCGCGACGGTGTTCTTCTCGCCCTCGGCATCGTAATCCTCGCCCTCTCGCGCCCATTTGAAGGCCTGCTTCTCTGCCTTCCCGTTTCAATAGCACTTGCCCGCTGGGCGTTCTTCAGCACAACCCGCCCGCCCCTTGGCCGATTGCTGCTTCGCGCCGCGCTTCCACTCGCCGTCATCGCAGCCGGCCTCGGCTGGTTGGGTTACTTCGACATGGTCGCTTGGGGAAGCCCGCTCACACTTCCCTACACCGCAGGCCGCGCCCAGTACGCCACCGCGCCATACTTCATCTGGCAGTCGCGCCGCCCCGAGCCCCACTACAACCACCCCGTCATGCGCGCCTACCACTACGAGACCGAGCAGAAGGTAGCCAATCAAAGCCGGGGTCCACTCGGCTATCTGATGGTCAAGGTGGCAATGGCGCTCGTCGCCATCCAATTCTTTGCCGGCATCGCGCTGCTGCCGCCGCTCATCATGGTGCCCCAAGTCTTCCGAGATCGCCGCATACGCTTCCTCGTGGTGTGCGTGCTTGTGCTCGCGGCGGGCATGTCCATCCAGGTATTTCTCCTCGCCCACTACCTCGCGCCCTTCACCGCGGCCTTTTACGCCATCGGCCTGCAATGCATGCGCCATCTGCGCGTGTGGTCTCGCGGCGGCAGGCCCGTGGGAATGACCCTCGTCCGCATGCTCGTTTTCACCTGCGTGCTCATGGGCGTTGCCCGCGTCTACGCCGGGCCGCTACACCTCGCGCTGCCCGAGTGGCCCGGCACCGCATGGAACTTCATTTGGTACGGCCCCGACCACTTCGGCACCGAGCGGGTTCGCGTGCAGGATCTGCTCGGCAGCCAGCCCGGCAAACAGCTCGCAATCGTCCGCTACTCCGCCCAGCACAACCCATACGACGAGTGGGTCTACAACTCGGCGGATATCGAGGACTCACCGGTGATTTGGGCCCGCGAGATGGACGTGGCCCATAATCGCGAGCTCCTCGACTACTACAAGGACCGCACTGCCTGGCTTATTCAGCCGGACCAACAGCCGGCTGGAGTTGCGAAGTATTCCAACGAGGCGGGGGCAAATGCCGGATCGCACTGAGACCTCCGGTCGCTCCCGCCATGAGGAAACAAATCCGGAGGGCAATGCAGTGGTCCACGCAAAGCACGATGATCTGAACCTGATGTCCGTCGAAACCGGCAAACCAGGCACATCCAAAGATCGGGTCTATGGGCTCTCGCTGGTCTCACTCGGCGCAATTCTGTTTGTCATCCTTGGCTTCTCTTATCAACGCAGCTCTCTTGTCGCAATGGTCGATTTCAAGCCGCTTTTTTATGGAGCGCGGTGCCTGCTCAGCGGATGTGACCTTTATTCGCAAGAGCAGTTGCGGCGCCTTTATTTTGCTGAGGGCGATGAGCCGCAATCGCAGAAAATCAAGATCCAAAATACCATCGTCTGGTCCATAAACTCGCCTGCGACCTATATGCTCGTCACGCCGTTTGCTGCGCTTTCGTGGCCCGTCGCAAAAGTTCTTTGGACGATCCTCACCTGCGCCACATTCCTGCTGGCTGCGTTCCTCATGGGTGAGCTTGGATCGCAATGGTCGCCCGTGGCCGGCGGCTTCCTTGTTTTTTTGTTCCTGATCGGCCAGGAGTTGCTGCTCGAGGTCGGAAATGCAGCCGGACTGACCGTCGCCCTTTGCCTGATCGCCGTCTGGTGCTTTCTGCGCAAGAAGTTTGAACTGGCAGGCGTCCTCTGCCTTGCACTCAGTCTCGCTGTCAAGCCTCATGACTCGGGGCTGATCTGGCTCTACTTCCTGGTGGCAGGGGGCGCGTTTCGCAAGCGCGCGATCCAGACGCTGCTATGCACAGTTGCAATCAGTCTGCCGGCCATCGTCTGGGTCCGTCATTTGAGCCTTGATTGGTTCTCGGAATTGCGACACAATCTCGCGGTCACCTCGATGCGCGGCGCAATCAACGATCCCGGACCCGCCGCCCTTGACCCTCGATTTCATGGATCGATCATAGTTAGCCTGCAATCGGCCATCAGTATTCTTCGCGACGACTCAAACTTTTACAACCCGCTCACCTACTTGATTTGCGGTCTGCTTCTAGTCATCTGGCTCTTGATCGGCGTACGTTCGCGATTCTCCCCGTCGCTGGCCCCATTGGCCCTGGCAGCCGTCGCTGCGCTTTCAATGCTTCCCTTCTATCATCGCCAGCACGACACCGAACTCCTCTTGCTCGCCGTCCCCGCATGTGCGCTGCTGTTGTCGAAGGGCGAATGGCTCGGCAGGTGCGCACTGTTCATCACCGCCGCCGCGGCCTTCCTTCTAAACAACCTGTCCCTGCAGTTTTTGGCGATTGTCTCCAAACCTGTCTGTGCCGCCACAGGCGGTTTCGCAGGGAAAATCCTTACAATTCTTCTCACCCGGCCCGCCCCAATCGTACTGCTGGCTCTCGTCGTCTTTTACCTTTCTGCATACTCCGTCAAGGCGCGTGCGATGCGAACTGCACCCCGGGAGGCCTCCCACGCGCTCCCAGTTGAGTCTTCCTCTGCTCTAGCGCGGCACGAACTCTAATACCTCATTTCCGTCAAATACCCCTAAATTGTCGACAGAGTGCGTTGCTGCGGCATTGTGGGCAAACCAATCCAGAGTTTTGGAATTCACCGTCTGGTCCCCAATCACGAGAAAGCGCATATGCTTCCGTGCTGCTTCCTGCAGGAACTGCGTACCGTCCCGAACCGCCTCGTCATTCATCAACTGCGGCAGAGGCACAACAGGCACGCTGACTTTGTAGTAAGAGAGCGGTGCAAACAATAGGCTACCCTTGACGGTCTCCATCGATGGCATGGCGGAATAGCTCGACTCGACAAAGCCGCTGCATATCAATACGGGAGCGTCATCGACGGACGCGTTGGTTTCGGCAAAGTTAAGGACATATTTCATTGAGGGGCCATGGTAGCCGGAAACCGGCGACGTGCAGTACTGGAAGGCCGTCGTTGCCACCAGCACCACGCAGAACAACAATCTAACGCTGCGCGAGCGGACGCGACTCAGCGCGAAAGCCCAGCAGAGCGCAATTCCCGGAACCGCCTCCAGACGGTGACGAGGGGCAAACATATGAAGCGGTGTTTCTGCGCTCAAGCCATAGAGGATCAGCAACGGGATGAAGGCCAGCGATGTGCAGAGCAACAGATGCCATCCTTCAAACCGGTTGACCTCAGAGCGCTCCCGTCTTGCGGCGAAGACTAGAAAAGCAACAAGAGCGGTACCGCACAAAATGAAAAAGAGAGACCCTGGTAGGAGCGTCCTGACCAGGTCCGCTGGATCGGGAGCCATCTCGTAAACGTGGCTTCGGCTGGTACGAAATAAATCGATCAACCCGGGAATCAATGGCAGAAAGGCCAAAGCAAAGGCGGCGAATGCCATGCTCAACTGCCTCAAAAGAGTCTTGCGGTCTCGCCACTTGAACACGATAAAGCAAAGAGCGAGAGCCGGCAGAATCACTCCAAAGAGATAATGGAACCAGATAATCGATGCTGCCGTGAGGCCAAACAACGCTGCCAGCCAACTTGAACTGCTGCGCCTCAAGCGAAGCAGGATCAAAATGGCCGCATTTGTTGCCAGCACTCCGAACGCGTAGGGTCGAATGTCGATGGAAGCAAAAGCAACAATGGGATGAAGACTGAAGATTACGGCGGCAATGATCGCGATATCGCGTTGGAATATCTCGCGCGCGGCGAGATAAAGCAGATAGACCGCCCCCAGCATCGCGATAACAGAGGGAATTCTGAGTGCGATTTCACTGGTTCCAATCAGTTTGGATGAAAGCCAGAGAATGTACGAATATGCGGGAAATGAAAGACAAACGAATTGGCGAGGCCATATTCCCGCGAAGCCTGCATTGATCTGCCAATACGATCCCGTCTCATCCAGATGGAGAGGGGAGCGGATGGCCATGAGCCAGGTGGAAATCGATACGGCAAGGGCAATGACGTAGATCGAGAATGACACGCGATTCTGGGCTTGCCAGAAACCCGATGGTCGCCGGCGGTTTTCTTTAGATTCTTTAAACTCAGACACTGAACTAGCGGCCAACACGTTCAAGAAGCCTTTTCTAACAAGCGTTCCTGGAAGCGATGCGAGCTAAGCCGTCTGGCCGAAAGTAACAAATTCGAGGGCCAACCGGCCAATTCCACAGACGTCACCTTGAAGTTTTCCACTCCTGCCCTTGCGGCGATCAGCTTCAAGTCCGAGCCGGATAGCAGATTCAAGTTATCTTCAGAGGCAAAGAATTCCATTCCTCTCAAATCGCACAACTTTCGAAATGCTGTTTTCGGAAGCCAATGCACGAAGGGCATCATAGTGTGAAACTCAACCGGGAACCACCGGTTTGGGGTAGTGACAAATATTCCCTTGCGCGCGACCCGCCACGCCTCAGAAAGGAAAGCTTCTTGATTCTCCTGGCTGCCAACATGCTCCAGCACCGCGCTCGAGTGGACGTAGTCGAATTCCTGATCCGCAAACGGGAGTTTACGGCCGTCTGCCGGCACAAACCTCAATCCGGGATGCAACTCCTCAAGAAATGAGGCATTATCCATGCCGCTCGCAGTAATCCGATCTTTGTGGGGATACCAGCTTTCGAAGTAATTGGAATGGCTGTATGTCCGGTCACTCGTAACTCCGATGTCGAGCACCGTATCTTTACGCTGAATCCCGGTCTTGGCAAGAAAAACATCGAACATCCTGCGCCGCTGGTAGGCCGCTATCTTGATTGGGATCGAATCTGGAGCAGCAAGATTGTACTGGGCGTTAATCTCCACTATGTCTCACTTTCAATCGCTTCAGTGTCGCCGTACCCCGGGGATCCTCGTTAAGTGGCTGCTGCATATAATCGGCACACCAGGAATCAGCGAGAGAATGGATGGCACTGCGATGCACCGCTCATTCCAGATGTCCAATGCACAGCAACTCTCCGCAGCCAACCCCGACGCAGCAGTCCTTGTTGTTCTGGCTTCACCTTTATATTGCTCTCCGAGTGCCTTTGAAAATGACACGAACGTACTAGGACCCGCCAGCATAGTAACTATAAGGTTGTAGGGGGGACCAAGTATTCAAAATGGGACTCAGGAAGCACTGACCTGCGCTTTATCCTGGGACCAAATGTTCCTGGTCTCAGCCAATGAAGCCGGACCCTCCCTGATCCTGATCGAGGCCGGGCTCACGTTCGTCTCGATCGCGGTCGCCCTCGCTGGGAAAGGTCCTTCCTCCAGATGGTAATCTCCCTTCAGGAAATGATGGTGCCGAAATGAATGTCGCTCTCGCCTCCAAGGCCGCCCAGGCACCCGCTCACCAGAGGTTTCCTCCATTCCTGAATTATGGCCTCTTTGCGCTCTGTGCGGGCCTTTACCTCCTGCCTTTCATGCGATCTATCTTCCTCGGAACAGATGAAGGCTCGTTGCTTTGTGGCGGCGCGCGGATCGCCCATGGGCAGGTTTTCGCACGCGATTTCTTTGAGGTAATGGGACCCGGCACATTGTATTGGTTGGCAGCGTTCTTTAAGATATTTGGCGTCACTTTCCTGGCATCGCGCATCTGCTTGTTTGTTTCATTAATGGGGACAGCTCTGACCCTGTATTTTCTGTCCCGCCGAGTCATCTCGCGATACCAGGTCATGCCATGCCTTATTCTGGCGGGACCCTATTTTGGTTTGCCCACCCAGGGCATAAGCCACCACGTCGACAGCAACTTCTTCGCGTTGCTTTCGGTCCTCTGCCTGATTCTCTGGCATGCCAGACCCCGAAATGCGCTGTTGATCTTCGCCGGCATTCTCGCTGGCGCGGTGACCTGCGTTCTGCAACCCAAAGGCGTTCTCCTGTTTGGCGCGCTTCTTGTCTGGCTTTGGCTTCAGCGCCGAAAGGTTCCCGCGCCGCTGTCGAAGATGGCGCTGTTGGCGGCAGGCTATTTCAGCTTCATCGGCCTGGTGTTGGCGTATTTCTGGAGCCAGGGAGCCCTTGGCAGCCTCGTCTACGTCAATTTCATTTTCCCGGCACAGCACTACTCCAAGGTGAACGTCGTCGCCTATGCTCAGGGCATCGAACGCTACTGGACTCTTTGGGTTGGAATGGGAAGTTGGTTATGGTCGCTGGCAATGGCGGCATTCCTGATCTTGCCTTTGCTCTTTGTCGCGGCTCTGCCCCTGTTGCTGCTGCTCCTGGGCCTGAAATGCAAATGGAAATCCATGTCGCCTGAGATTGTGCTTCTTTGGCTTTGCGGAGCGGCCCTTTGGATGGCGGAGCTTCATCGCAAAGATATCTACCATCTCGTTTGGGGATCGCCCTTGGCTGCCATCTTGTGCTTTCATATGCTGGGTCAATACCAAACCAGATTTGTCGACATTACCGTACAGATCCTCGGTATAAGCGCGGTGTGCCTGGCTGGCTTCAATCTCCTTGCGGTTGCAATTTCCCACGTCAATGTCACTCCTACCCCAGTGGGCAATGTCTTGACGCACGATTCAGATCGGACACTCAGGTTCCTGATTGACCATACATCCCCCGGAGAAAACATCTTCGTTTACCCCTACTGCCCCACATACTATTTTCTGTCGGGAACAACGAATCCAACGCCCTATAGTCTTCTTCTCTACAACTACAACATCCCATCCCAGTTTCAGGAAGCTGTCAGTATCCTCGATCGAAAACAAGTCAAGTATGTAATCTGGGACACCACTCAACTATCCAGGTTGGACTACTATTTCCCGGGATCGCTGCCCAAAAGCACCACCGAGCTTATCGTTGAACCCTATCTGGAGTCCCACTATAGACTGGTGAACGACGACCACGGCATCCGGATACTGGAACGAAATGAGGTCGCACCTGCAAACTGATCGGAAAAGACCGCCTGAGTTCGACCAGTATGCGTCCTCATACAGTGAGTTGCTCCACGACCCTATCAGAAATCGATTTGCGCGCGACCCCCTCCATTTCCACCGGAGAAAGTGGCATGTCCTCGAAAGGCTCTTGCGGAGCGTCGGTGTAACTCCAGGGACACAAAGCTGGCTCGACGTCGGCTGCGGCAGGGGCGAGCTCCTGGAACTGGCCGGCGCCAACTTCGCCACGGCTTCAGGGTGCGACCCATCCGCCGGCATGTTGAGTTCGAATGCTTCTTTTAAGACGTTTGAGCAGCCTTCCCTTTCAGAGTTGCCGTTTGAAGATCACTCGGTCGATCTTGTAACTGCCGTCTGTGTCCTGCACCATGTGCATGGGCTGGACCGAACTCTTCTGGCCGATGAAATCCGGCGAGTGCTAAAGCCGAGGGGATTGTGCTGCATCGTTGAACACAATCCGTGGAATCCTGTTACGCGGACGGTTGTCAGGAGATGTCCGGTTGACGTTGACGCGGAACTTCTCACCGCGCACCAAACGCGCCGTCTGCTTGAGAAGTCCGGCTTCTTATCGCTCAGAACCGAGTACTTTCTCTATCTCCCAGAGAGAGTCTTTGACAGGTTTGGCGCTGTCGAGAGAATGTTCTCTAAACTTCGATTCGGTGGACAATATGCATTTCTGGCGCAGTCGCCCGGCACCCGATGACGAGCCTCAAGCCGGATTAAGACAGATTGAAATGAGCCCCGTGGTCCGCATCGCGAGCAGCCTCGTTCCAGCCTGAATGAAAGCATCCGGTTTACAGGCTCTTCTCAACGATATATCGAGGCCTGCCCTTCGTTTCCGCATACATTTTCGCAAGATACTGCCCGATAACTCCGAGGCATAGCAGTTGGATTCCGCCAAGCATATAGAGCGGAATTACGATGGAAGCCCAGCCGGGAACCTCGGCTACGTGGAAGAACCTGGCGATCAATGCCCATGCGGCTAAGCCAAAGCTAAACAAAGACACAAACATGCCGAGGACTGTGATGATCTTGAGCGGGATCTCGGTAAAGGACGTAATGCCATTCAATGCCAGCGCAATCATCTTCGCGACCGAGTACTTGGTCTCGCCAGCGAAACGCACTTGCCTGTCGTAGTAAACCAGTGCGGACGGAAAGCCGAGTTGCGGAATCAATCCCCTGAGCAACAGGTTGCTCTCCTTGCAACAGCGCAGCTCTTCCACTACTCGGCGGCTCATCAGCCGAAAATCCGCGTGATTGAACATAAGTTGCACACCCATTGCCTGGAGCAGTTTGTAGAAACCTTCCGCCGAAGTGCGTTTGAAGAAGCGATCTGTCTGGCGGCTTCGCCTGACTCCGTATACAACCTCGGCGCCTCGCAAGTAGGCGCGCACCATCCCTTCTATTGCGGCGACGTCATCCTGCAGATCGGCGTCAATGGTGATCAGAACGTCGCCCGGGGAAGTGAGCAATCCCGCAAGGATCGCACTCTGTTGGCCGAAATTGCGCGACAGCTTGAGCCCGTGGACGCGTGCGTCTTCGCTTGCCAGGCGCTCAATCACGGTCCAGGTGCCGTCCGTCGAACCATCATCCACGAAGAAGATAAACGCCTGAACTATCAACACCGCTCGAGCTAGTTCATCAAGCACAGCGACTAGCCGAGCCACAGTCTCAGGCAACACCTGTTCCTCGTTGTGGCAAGGGACCACAAGAGTTAAACTTGGGCAAGAAACTCGTTGAGCGGATTCAGCGGAAAACCCCGCCTCTGCAAGTGTTCGGCTTGAACGTTGCGCCTCCCCAGGCGACAATTCGGAACCCATTCAACGACACCTCAACGAACGGTATGCGACGATCGACAGCTGGAATTCGCGGTGGGGCTGTGGTTTCCGAGTTGGCATCCTACAGCGTCATCAGATTGGTCGCTTAGGGCACAATTATAGTCAACGATCCCACCATCTACTACAGGGAACTCTGTCGAGCATAATCGACCAGCGCGCGCTGGTCGCCGTCCAGATTTCGAGTCCCGGCACGAACATGCAGCCACAAATCAGCGCGTTCGCAGCCCTACCGAATCCCCAGCAGCTTGTGCGTCTGCAGGCTGAGTCGCCACTGCGGATTATTGAGGCAGTAGCTCAGCGCGCGCTGCGTGTTCTCCTCGCGGCGCGAACCATCCATCGGCTGCAGAAAAAAGTGCCGAAAAACCAGACCCTCAAATCGCGCAGGATCGGCCTCGGCCTCAATCTGCGGATAGACCAGTTTCAGTTCGTCGCCGCTACGCTGAACAAGTTCTGTCGCAGCCTTCGGGCTCACGCAAATCCAGTCGATCCCAGGCGGTGCCGCGATCGTCCCGTTGGTCTCGACCGCAATTTCAAATCCCTGCGCATGGAGGGCCCCGATCAATGCCGCGTCGAGTTGCAGCAACGGCTCACCTCCTGTGCAAACCACAAATCGCCTGTCCGTGGCACCGCCAGGCCATTTGCCGGCCACTGCGGCCGCAAGCGATTCCGCCGAGTCGAATCGCCCACCTCCGGCCCCATCCACACCCACAAACTCCGTATCGCAAAACCGACAGATCGCAGCAGCCCGGTCTACTTCGCGCCCTGACCAGAGGTTGCAGCCGGCAAACCGGCAAAACACCGCCGCCCGCCCCGCCTGCGCCCCCTCCCCCTGCAACGTGTAGAAGATTTCCTTCACCGCGTAACTCATAGAATCCAGCTTTCAGCCTTCAGCTCTCAGTTCATGATTCACAGTTCTGACCTCTTGGCACTCAGTTCATACCTTCATTCTGCATGGATTGACGGGATCATTCAGCTACAAACAGGCTGAAAGATGGGAGCTGAAGGCTGAAAGCTAGAAGCTAGAGGCTCGGCTCTTCAGCGGATCCTCAATGCCGTTCTCGCTGAATCCCTTTTGGCGCAGCAGGCATGAGTCGCAACTGCCGCATGGATCACCGCTCGGTGAAGGATCGTAGCAGCTGCTGGTGAGGCTATAGTCCACGCCGAGTTCCATGCCTTTGCGAATGATCTCCGCCTTCGACATGGCGATCAAAGGCGTGTGGATCTTCAGCGCCTGCCGGCCTTCCACTCCGGCCTTCGTCGCGAGGTTGGCCATCCGCTCAAAAGCTTCTATAAACTCCGGCCTGCAGTCCGGATAGCCGGAGTAGTCAAGCGCATTCACGCCGATGAAGATGTCGCTCGCGCCTAGCACCTCGGCCCAGGCCAGCGCGAACGAGAGAAAGATCGTGTTCCGCGCCGGTACATACGTGATCGGAATCCCATGCGACATCTCGCCGGCTGTACGCCCCTTGGGCACGGCAATGTCGTCGGTAAGCGCCGAGCCGCCGAACACGCGCAGATCGACGACTGCCGTGCGATGCGCCGCTATGCCAATGGACGAGGCAACGCGAGCCGCAGCCTCGAGCTCAAATATGTGGCGTTGCCCATAGGAGAATGAAAGCGCGTAGAGCTCGTACTCCTGGCTGCGCGCAATCGCCAGCACAGTGGCCGAGTCCAGGCCGCCGCTCAACAACACCACCGCTCTTTTCTTCTCAGCCGACACGCTCGTTCCTATCCTGTTTTCGATCTCATTTGCTTGCGGAATCGCAACACCGAATTCACCACTTGAGAATTCTGCACGCTACTTCAAGTCGCCGCCCTTGCCAATGTCCATTTGAGGTGGCAGAGGATTGCCCTCGTCGATCGACGCCTCAAGGCATTTCTCGAGCAGGCCCTTTGCCTTGAGGATGAACTCAATTGCATCCCGCCCCGCTCCGTACCCGCCACGATGCGGCGTAACGTAGTGCGCCTCGTCCTTCACCTGCTGGCGTGCATTGGCCACCGCAACAGCGAAGCCGCACTGCCGCATGACGGGCAGGTCGATCACATCGTCGCCCACGTAAGCGATCTCGTCGAGCGTCACAGCTTCCTTCTCCATGATCTCGCGCACCGGCCGCATCTTGAAGGCCTCGCCCTGGTATACAAATTCAATCTTCAGGTCGCGCATGCGCAAGGCCACAGTCTCGCTGATGCGCTTGGTGATGACGCCAAGCTTCATACCGCCGAGCCTGGCAAGCGTCATTCCCGCCCCATCGTGCGCGCTGTAGCCCTTCACCTCGACCATCCGCGTCGAGACGGTTCCATCCGGCGCCGCCAGGGGCACTGGAACAATCCAGATGCTTCCGTCGGTCAATACACCGTCCACGTCGAAGAGGATAATCTTGATGCGCCGCGCGCGTTCTTCGGCAGTCAGGCTCATGCTCTGATTCTACCCATTGCCCGCAGGCCTTCTCCGTATTGGGCGCAAGGGGAGAGAATGGAAACATGGAAGGCAGCCCATCTCCCCAGCCCATCCCGCCTCCTGAATTGGAGCCCGAGGACTTCTACTTCGACGGCCCCTAC
>Ga0182015_10005957_pt1 | contig 12433 bp, 13 predicted proteins | sample 712P3MmetaG_FD_120478 | JGI IMG/M metagenome (GOLD analysis project Ga0182015, IMG submission 120478) | Permafrost microbial communities from Stordalen Mire, Sweden - 712P3M metaG | ecosystem: Environmental > Terrestrial > Soil > Wetlands > Permafrost | place: Sweden: Stordalen | collected...
AATGGACGCCACAGAACGGGACTAAAACTGTTCCTGAAATTGGGCCACCGAAGAGCACCAAACCTTCTCTGTTCAATACAACAATGGTACGTCTTCTCAAGTTGCTCCCATTAAATGTTTAGGACGATAGTACTTCTGATAGTGGCATTGACACAGACATGGAGAGTGAGTATATGTCGATCAACTCGACCAACTATCGGTTTCGCGAAGAAGGGGGTCGTAGGTTCCTCCCCCCTGACGAAGGGCGCTAACTTATTTTGGATAGGTTCCACGGTTTGAACGCCCCGTACAGGCTTCCAAACGACGATGATGAATTGTCCCGGCTCGAAGTGCTACATCACTATCATAAAGCTTATCATGGAACCAATATTTTGGCGCCTCTTCCGCGTAAGGCGTCACTCATAGGTGAATCGATACTTTGAATCATCTCATCTGTAGTTGATATCGGCACCGGATCAGGGCTCTGGTGCATTGAGGTCGCCAGTGAATATCCGGACTGTCGAGTGGTGGGCACAGACTTGTCACCAGTTCAGCCGACAACGATCCCCGAGAATTGCGATTTCCTTATCGAATCTCTTCTCGACGGACTGAACTTTCCCACAGGAAGCGTCGACTATGTGCAGACCCGGTAGGAATTTCTCAAAATGATGTAACTGAAGCATTTTGTAGCACTCTTGCACTTGGCATACCCCGCAATTCTTGGGGGCCCTACATAGCGGAAGTGTATCGAGTTCTCAAACCCGGGTCGGGGTGGGCAATGTTCCTTGAGGTGGGGACTGGATTCAAAAGTGACGATGGTTCTCTGCCTGAGGATTCTGCTATGATTAAGGTATGGATCTCAGTAATCTTAGGTAACAATGTAGTGGCAACGATATGTAATGGAGGCTCTCGCAAAGGCAGGGATCGATTTACATATTGGACGGCAGCTTGCGGAACTTGTCAAGGCAGAACCTTTTGTCGACGTTCGAGAGGAAGAGATCAAGATGCCTCATGGTTCTTGGTCACAAGGTGTCTTGGTTGAATTTGTATATGCTAATGAGAAGACGAAAACAAAAGAAGGATTGGCGAATTGAGTAGGAGAATGTGGACTGAAGGTGCTGAAACGAGCGAGCGATTGCTCTCCGAAGTTATCCCAGAGGCCGACCAGCGGAGAGACTTCATCAATCAAGTCAAAAGTGAACTCGCTAACCCCGATTATCACAGTTATTATACCTGGTAACATTCTATAATATCATGGTTAATGTATTAGGCATCTGGTTATAGCTCGAAAGCCCGAAGTGAAGATGTAATCTATTCAAGAGATGGGAAGACCAATGTGCCAGCAGAACCTTTACCTCACATCGCAATTTTCTTTTTTTATACCTGGTTGGATATCTCAGCGAGGTTTGATTCTAAACTTGAATGCTTCTTCTCCTTGTACTGGTCTGTATTTCGAATTCCAGCGAAACTGTAATGCAATGCTCAAACTAAAGCCCCGGAGAAGATCTGGGTGGGGGACGTTCTAACTGAGCCTTTGCATCTCTTCTTACTCGGAAAGAATGACACTAACAGCGTTTCAGAGACGCGTGAGAATTGAATTACTTACTCCTACCGACATGCACTCCACCATTCTTTAACTATGTCTAACGTCGCTTTGTCTCCCAGGTATCTCATTGCGCTGCGACAAAATTTGTGCCTTGCTTCTTCTGAACCCTTTACAACATATTTCTCCAACAAATCCAACCACATTCTCGGATATCCAGGTTTCGTCCTCAACAACAGCTTCAATAATCCTGCAAGGCCTGGCAGGGCAGCACTTGGAGCAGGTAAGGAAATTGTCTATGTTAAACCCCTGATTCAATGGTAAGTACCCTTATTATTTGAGCGAATATCGATTCACGATAAAAGTCGAAAACCGAGACCAGAATCGCAGAAGGTTTTCCAGATAAGCTTTCAATGATTGTAGTCTAAATCAGCAATGCTTTTTAGGGATTTACCAGAAGGTCTATTGCTCCTTGAAATGCCATCCCGCCTTCCGGATTGCCCAATGAGACAAGAGTACAAAACATCCACTTTTGAGTGCTCTCCCATGTCCAAGTACCTGAATACCTTGGGATTGTCCGGCCCAGGAACCCAAAATACTCAAAGAAGAGTTCGGGGTTGGAAATTGCATAATTCCGAAATGCTGTGAAGAGTGTTGACTGCAGTATATCAGGAGGAAAGGTTTCTAGATCCGGTAGTGCGAGTTGGGGAAGAATCGAGTTGCTGGTATGGTTCAGCAAATTTGAGATCTGAGGAGTGATATCTGATCGAGTTGGATTTGAGTATATTTTCGTTAGGGACTGTGCTAGAGATAGGAGGAGAGTTGAGGTATTTGATTCCAATGGGTTACTTCGATCCAATTGCGTTGTAATGAATTCCGTAATGTCGTCTGGTGAAAATTCTAACAATCCACCTTCATTAACAAGAGAAAACTGGATTATATTCGTAATGACCTGCATTTAGCCATGTCCAAGAGGAGACTACCTCCACGACCTCAAAATCCTCAGGAAAACGCCCTGAAAAAGTTGCTACAACCCCTCGGACCCACTCCGCCATCTGGCAGCCGACACCGTCCATCCACACTCCCGAACTCAATTTCCCAGGCGACGTGGTGTACAAAGTCTTCCCCACAGCATAAACCACTTTCGAAATCTCCAACGCCATCTCAGCTTCAAGAGAACCGAGATCTAAAAGCCCAAACGCCGAAAAGATCTCCGAAACATGTTGAGGGAGATCATGTTTATCAATACTCCGAGCCACGAGAAATGTGTATCCCTCAACCACACAAACTTTATCCACTATATCCAACTGGGTGGAAAGTATATTCTGCACTGCTTGAGCGACTTCAGGAATATGCAGTCCGACAAGTGAACTTGTGCGAATGATCTTATCGACTGCGCGAGCGGCGGGGGTCGATATTTCGGTGAAGTGAATTGCCTGCAACGAGATTTCCAGGGCTCGAAATGACAGACCAAAGTCTTCGAGTGATCGTGCATATGGTACTGTTATTAGACTATTTCAGCGTAGAGTGAAAGCTACCAAAGAATGTAAGGGAAGTCTTTCGAAGTAGCAGCATTGCTTCAGTTGGCTGGGCATGTGATTCAAGAATCTCAAAAACCCATTGAAAGAGATTCTGCTGGAGTGAATGATCCAGGCTAAACTCTGTTTTCACAGAGATGAGGAAGAACAAGGTCGCTTCGAGAGTCTTTCATCAGCATTTCTCCGATAAAATGGATACCACAACTTTGGCTTCAGAGTCTTCTTTCCTTGCCACTGCATCAAGCCATTCAGTTACAACCGAATTCAAGGTATCGCGTTCGAGTACTTCACATATCGCTTCAAATACTTCAACCACATCCGCTCTGTACGCACTCCATTCTTCGTAATCCAAATCATCCCGCCATACAGATTTTTCGAGCAGCTTAGGAAGAACCTGTTGTAACCAGAAATCCCCTTGGTGTCCGTCACCAATATCAACACTTGCTTCCGCGAACGACGCCCAGAAATTGAATGTTCGTGAACTCATTTCTGTATCCAAAAGAAACAGCATAATCTCAAGGAATTTCTGGTTAAGAGGAGTAAGAGGATCGAGCAACTTTTCAACCTCGGCCTCCGCGAGAGTTCTTGCTAGGAAGGAAATTGATGTGAACGCATCGATTCCGATTGATGAGGCGAGATAGAGATGGTAACTTTCTTGTACGAGACCGGATGTGACTATTTGAGAGAGTGTTTGTCTCGTGGTTTTGGGAAGAACGGTCCATTCCGCGATCTCGTTAAAGACGTCCGCGGCAGTCCATACCGTCCCTGGATTGGCGAAGAATCGACAGACATTTGCAGTGAAGATATCGGCTAGATTGCTATCATAAGTATACAAATCAAAAGGGGTTATACGGGAATAGTATCTCTATTTTCACTTCCTCATGGATAGAGTGATCCACCCATGCATGATAACAGTGCAATGCTTTCACTACAAGCTGAACGTCCCACGGTTCGCGTCGGAGAATAACATCAATCAGGAGCGCAAGATCACTTGAAACTTGCTGTAGAGGAGCAATGGATCTCATTCTACAATTAGCATTAGGATTGCCATATGAAACCTGTCTTGTTGAGAGAAGTTGACTGTGGAGACTTGTTCGATTAGGCTCGTTGCGAAACTCAGAATGAACATGTAATCTTGTGAGTTGAATTGATGGAAGTCTATGCCAGGTAGAGACTCATTTTCTTCATTCAAATACACCTTGTGCAGCAGAAACAACGCTATCCGGCGTAAGGGGTTGGTCCCATTTGGTAAATCGTACAATCCGAGCAACGCAATAATTGAGACCAATTTGTCTGCGACTAAAGGAGATGAGGGAATATATCGAGGTAATCTACATGAGCCCAGGAATATAATCGCTATACCGAGCCATAACTCGCTGTTGATATTGCACAACAGAATCTGGACCGAATCTTCGATGAGTCTTAGGTGATGAGAGGAAATACGTTGTCCGTTCAACTTTCCTTTGTAAGGCGGTTGCTGCAAGGAAGGCACCAGTTGGAGTCTGTCTTCAGCCTTTCATTTATGGGGGGTAGTACTTGTACATTGTCTAGAACCAGCTCTACAGTGTCGTAATCCAAATTGTCGAGCTGAGCGAGAAAAGTATTGACATCTGCATGCGCGTTCGTTGGTTCGTGAAGTTGATCTAGGAACTAGAAACTTAGAGCGAGAGTGGATGTAAATGTACATAACAGAGCTGCTGAACGGTGTTCTCCATCGAGAATCATATAACAGGTCCTTTCCGTCGCGGTTGCATATTGGAAGGGAGTCAATCGGTGGAGTCAGAAGTAGACAACAAAAGGTGTGAGGGATCGGCATCAGGCAATTGCGATGCACTCGGCGAAAGTACGCTTTCGTACATTATATTTCAGGGATACATAGTAACCAGAACAACAAGTTGAGAACCAGAAGTCAATTAGAGCAAACCTCTTTCTCCTACGAGATGTTTCGTTCTTTCTACACTCTCTCTTCTCCTTAATTATTTGGTCATTTTCAGTATGAAATGCAAGGAATCTGAAGGTCACAGGGAAAACCAACTGTCAAAATCCGCGGTCTCTGTGAAAGTAGCCCATATCATTAATATTGACATGATTATCTCCATACTAAACTCGACTCCTGAAAACTGCCACAGCAGTTTTGCTTCCTTTCATTTAAGGCGGGGTCGCACGGTGCCGACCTTCGCCTCAGGTTTTAGGACACAGTTGAGCGTGCACGGGCTCCAACGCCAAAGACTTTTGTCAACAATGCCTGGCTTCAACAGATGTTACCTCCGATTGAATCTGGATAAGATATGTCTGGCAATGAACTGAGCCACAAAGGGGATGTCCGAACTCGGATACCAAGGTGCAGTCTTCGCATCGTGATGCGCCAACATCTAACCCTTTAGCAGTATCAAAGAAGTGGCATACCCATGGAAGCATATTAGTTTTAGGCGCATTAGAAATGATCCATCGTATCATCGCGTTGTGCGTTTTCTCGAGATCTCTTTTGTTGGGGAAGATCGAGCGCAACTTTTCTGGCGCCAAGGTATCGATTTCCTCATGTAAATGGCGGATAAAAGCTGCGGCAAATGCCTCCACCATTCCAACGACTTTGGCACCATCGTACTTTGACGGAGACACTTGTACTTGAATGCAATATTCATTCAGTGTCTCCAATCCAGGTTGGAATTGCTGGTGTTGTTCCTCGTTATCCACCATTGACCCCGGTAATCTTTTCTCGCATTCGGGAAAGAAGAACTTTTCTTCCTAGAATCAAGCGTCAGGTATGTCAGTGTCAGCACTATACCCCCACGTGATGCAAATGAACAAACTCGTAGAAACTGATGATGTATCTCACGAAACTGAGCTTTTCAGAATCTGTAATTGGAACTTGAGCTTGTGCACGAATAGACGATATAGCCCGGATCATCATATTCTGCATATCAAAAAGGCTGAATACTGGAAACTTACGTGAACAACGGCCATCCATATCTGACGATCATAATAGTAATTATCGAAATCGCCGTGAGGAAATTCAATCAAGGAGTAGGCATCATAGCTACCAGGCTTAGCATCAGGGCTGTTTCCGGTTGAGTCGGACATTCTCAACTGGCAGTCGGAAGCAATCCTTCAGGATCTCCCTGCTGCTTCTTATCTTTCCTTGAGCGTGGAGGCTGTGATCGCCGGCGAGGGTTCGCCGATCGTTTCGCCGTGATTTGAATGCGAGAGTTACGCCGCCTGGAGAGGACTTTCGGAAATAACTCTAAAGGATATCCCGACTAGAAGAAGATCATCCAATCGCTGAAACTGCTGTTTATCGACCAAGTTATCCAAAACGCTTCTGGGTGAAGCCTCCATTCGGCGACGGGATCGACGGGGTCATCGAATGGCTACGCAATCAGCGGGGGGAATCCTTCAGTTGGAATCAAGAATGGATCGTGACCGTCCCAATACTTCCCCGGCGTCTGCATCATGCAGCTGTGGAAATGCGATACAGGATTCTGGGGAGCGATTCGAACGATGATCTTCATTCTAACAAAGTGCATATGCCACTGCCATAACTGAAGCTGTTCTTCGGAAGCGAGGTACAACTATATAATTAACTGTCACTAGAGTATCTACCTTTCTTTGATAGCGTTCCTTGAAGCATGAGTCCACCGCCTACTCCACGAGTAGTCGGAATCGAGTTACAAATCTCCGAAAAGAAATGCGCCGCACATTGCACTAAAACATCTCCTACCCTTAACTAGGGTTCTCAAACGAGATGCAATCCTCGCAGAGTCCTCCCAAGACAAGACATCTGTAAACAGCTGCCAGGTCGTTCTTTCTGATGACTCTGCATCCCCAATTAAGGGAAAGCCGGTGAGGGCTGAGAATGAGGATGATACTCCGACCTTAACCCCCTCCCATGAAAGATATCCAGCTCATCAGAGACTGCTGAGAGGATCGTGTGTGAGGGAGGAAGTGCGGCCTGTGCAGTAGGCGGTGGACTCATGAGTGAAGGAATGAGGAACTGACATTTGAACGTGAGTTCTGAAAAACCAGACAAATTTTATAGCGCGCACATATTTAGAGAAATATTAGGGCAAAGCCCTATGAGATGCGGACCGGCGATCGTCCGGAATCGACGTAAATCCGGAAACCCGCCACCTCATTTTTTTCACCTCCCGAAATTCTTCATCTCCGACTTTGTTTTCCATCAACTTCCAGGATTAAGCGAACTCGTCAAACCCATCACCATCTTTGACACTCAACGGCTTTCGACGTATTTAATATTAAAAATGGCAGATCCATCTATTGACCCTGCCCTCGCTCGTCCCAGGCAAGAGCATCTTCAACGCCCACCCGGCGTCCCGTCGAGCGACATATTCACCACCCTCGAAGATGGCCCTGACCCATCACCATTTCAACTCGCTGCTGCAGCTGTTCAAGGCGTCAAGTCTAATGGCGCTGCAACTACAACACCCGGCGACGAGGCTGGTAAACGGGGACCTAAAGCTAAACGAGTCGGGCCTTTGATCCGGAAACGATCTGGGTGGAATGCGTTTTACAAAGAACAATTTGCAATTTACCATGCCAACAATCCCCCCGAAACAAAACAAAATGCCCGCGAGCGGAAGGGGTTTTCGGCGTACGCTGCATCTATGTGGAAACAACTTTCCTCAGCTCAGAAAGAGGCCTATGTTCAACGCGCCGGCGAAGATGATGCTCTCGCAGTTTCTCGTCCAGTCGAAAAACTTCGTCGTAAAAGGGCGGGATTACTCGACACGCTCGGACGTATTGTCGCCGAACTCGAAACGGAATTCGGTGTTGAAAGCTTGGTATTTTGGACGGAGAAAGATGTACCTACATCGCCAGATGGAACACCATCTCCGTTGAATGAAGGGGAAGCGTATGGGATAGTTGGATCGTCCACAGGAAGTCGCTATATTGAAGTCCTCACAAATCACCAATTGGGTCCATATCAATTCACTCATTTCGTACATCAGAATCAACCTGCCGACCCAGACGATGCGAATCAAAACCTCCTTATCGGATCCAGGAAACGGAAAGAATCGACTTTCGAACCCGCTTTGCCAAACGATTCGGGAATGTCGGTTGATGACATCGATCCCTCGACAGGACAGTCGAGGAAGAAGTCAAAGTCAAACATTTCCCGCGATTACCACGATGCAGAGTTCCGACGTTTGCTTTTGGCGTTACTCAATAACAACCTCAATCCACAAACTCAGAAAACTCGTCTTCCTCGCGGATTTTTCGGCCCCTATCTCGAGAAACAAGGGTTCGAATTAATTGGGCTACCAGACAAACCAGTAGAGATTGGTGACGGCGGTAAAATTGGAGGATGGAGCGCAGATGCCTTGAGGAGGAACCTCGAAGCTGTCAGGAACAACAGAGTGTATATTCGCAGGATTGAGCAGGCGGATGTTCATGTCCCTGTTGAGTTGAGTGGACTCTCTGTGGAAGAAGAGCCTGAGATTGAAGAGGTAAACAACGGCGTCAATCAGGAGCAGGAAGCTGCAAGGATTCTTGCTGAGAGCGCTGGAGGAAATCGCCGTGGTAGAAGGACTGCAAAATAAATAGTCAGGTCGTGCTTTGGTGTAGTGGAGTATCTTTGTTTATTGGTGCTGTTACGTTTTTCAAACTGTGAGTAGTAAATTATAATCGGAACACATCTGGAACTGGGTGCCAGTCTCTTTGCTCATCTCTTGGTAGAGCATTGACAGATAAGAAGAGATGGTTTCCCCGCTCTTCAAGAAGGAGATGGATATCATCAATAGGAAGGATTGACTATCAAAGTACTAGTGCTCATCTACTCACAACCTTTCCCCTGAAGGTCCTTCTTCTCAAGTGTAGATTCTTTTCGTTCGGCCAGATAAAAATCTTTAACATTCCCGATTCTTTTCTTCATATTCGTATTCTTCCTCTTGAACAAACGAAAAAGACCTCCGCAGAGGGAATCAGCTGTCTTCGGGAGTTTGGCATCCGGGCACACAATACTGGCAAAAAAGACCACGAAGTGTTGACAGTTTCTGTAAAGGCCGTGGTACCCCTTTTCCGCAACTTTAAGGTACTCAAGCACAAGCTCTCCCACTTCCTGAAGTTCTGCGTCGGACAGCGTCGTAGTACCAAGATAGATCATATGCTTAGATCGCCTTTGAGCCGCTGGGAACCGCTCCTCACATGAACCCATGTCGATGCTCGCCTGTCTTTCTCCCAAGCTGGGAATCTCAAGTTCGTACGTTGAACTTGTCAACTTCCATGATTGAGTCAACGTATACTTTTGTCCGCTTTTGAGCTCTTCAGGAGGGAGTTCCGTGGAGCACAAGATTCCCCAGTGGCAGAGGGGAATGTATCCTTCAGCAAGACGAACTGGAATGTTCATATATCTGATGCAGTACCCTTTGAAAGTTTGAAGACAGGTCCGGGTGTTGAGATAAACTGCCCGTGTGGGAGGTGAGCTTTCGTTCTGACATTCCACTGGATTGCGGTGTATTTTTAGGCTCATTGGAAGTCCTTTGTGTTTTGACTTTTTGACCTTCTTCGTCTTTTGAGGTTTCGGCGGTTTCTCGGATTTGGTTGTCATTCTTACCCACGGAGTTGCGAAACGTTATCTGAGGTTTGGACAGAATGAAGAACAATGTTCTTCTCGCAACGTGCTGAAGAAATGATTTCACCTTGTTGGATCTATGGAGATTTGACTTGATCGCGAGCACCGATCTGCGTCATCTCACCGTATATTTTCGCGATCTTCGGCTGACTTGGGATTGTGCCATACGAAACTTCCGCGTCCAGAAATTTCCACTTTGCTACTTGCTCATCAACACTTATCATGTCACAAGAATCAGAACAGAAATCCGTTGTCTCCCATACTGAACAAGCTCATCCGACTCTATCAATCGACAACAAATTCCTTGAACGCAACCCTCCTTTTGTGCAATCCCGCGACAATATGAGTGTCACCGCCGACACTAATTTCTATGTCGATGATGCGGGACTAATCGAAGGTCATTCTCAACACAATAAATCCAATGCAGAGAGTCGAGGTCCAATCCTTTCGAACGCAGAGAAGCTAGCGCATGAAATTGTTCAGAAAAAGGACGAAATCATTCAGAAAAACGTCGATCCGGAGTCTGCGTTACGCTTCGTCGAGAGTATCTGCAAATCTCGAGAGTGGCTCAATGGCGCGCCTATCGGCGAACTTCATTACGTTGCAGGAAACGAGCCTGAAGGGTCACTCATCGCGGAACCAAGTACGCCAGTCCCAAAAAGGAGGGCTCGGGAGAATGGACATGCTGGGTGGGAATACCATTATGCGCAATTTGGTAACCAGACTAGGTCGAATTTGAGGAGAGGGAGTGCTCCTCCACCATCTCTTGGATCCGAGAGCTCGCAGTTCAGAGAACACAAATACCATCCTTACCATCCACTCGGCTCCCCATTTCAAGAAAGAATGCCCCCCTCAACACCCTCGTCCCCCGCCCGTACTGGCCTTACAACTCACCATCCTCCATCATATCCCCGCCGTTCTAACATGCCATACCCGACAGCAACTCTCTCAGCAATTCCCTCAGCAGCTCCCTCAGCAACTCCCTCAGAAAGCCCCTCAGAAAGTCCCTCAGAAAGTCTCTCAGACACTTCCTCAGGGCTCGATCAAGACCCCGCCCCAAGTCCGGCTACATTGCACGTTGCAAACAAGCCTTCATCTGCAGGGCCTGTCCGACGCCGCAAAAGCACCAACCAGGACCAGGAGAAGAAGCATTTATGTCCAGTTTGTGGGAACGCATACTTGCGACCTTCAGGTCTTGCAGTTCATCTTCGCACACACAATGGGCAGAAGCCGTTTTTGTGTCCAAAGACAGAGTGCGCACGCTCGGCACCGGAAAACGGGTTTTCTGTGAAGAGTAATTGGGCTAGACATATTAGGGCGCTTCATCCGGAACTTGTGGCATCACACTTGTACGACAGCTCTCCATAATTTGACTAACCCCCAGGGTGTAATGATAGATGGACACTTGTTGTTGGACAAGGCGTGAGAATTGCGGTGAGATGGGGGACTAGAAGCGGGTTATTCAGAGTCTTTTGGGCAGGGTGTGTAAAGATTCTTTTTTTTGTTGCATGAAGTCGGACGTTTACCATGGCCTTTAGCATAGCTTGTTTTGTCTAAATAGCTTTGTTCAAAGGTGGATTCATCAGAATGCAGAATTTCACCTTTTTGTCGGTTCCTTCAGATTTTACTGGCGCCAACCGAACTTTTGACATACGATGCTTTGACTATGATATGCAGGTTATCCGAGATACTTGCTACGCGAACTCCCTAAGCAACTTGACTGAGTTCCAACTATAGAGTAGTGAAGTCTGGATTTAGTGACTTTGTTCTATAATAAAGTGGAAGAGATGACCATCTGATCTTCCGTCCTATGTAATTTCAGCCTCAGTCTTGACTGAAACTTGACCCCGACGTGAAATTGAAGCCTGAACGCTGGATGTCTATGAAATGGCCTCGACGTCTCCCCGAGTCTCGTCTCGAGAGCAGTCGAGACCGTCCACTCCTGGAGGGGGGCATAGACTACCACTTCCATGGTCGTCGGGCTCGAGTTGGCATTCATATCATGAACGATTAAGAAGTAACGTCACGTCAAGGGGTTTTAGAACATGGATTGCGTTCCTCGTGTTTGGACTTATGAACAATATTCTTTATGTCATTGTTCTCAGCGTAAATCATTTCCCTGGAGATTTGGCTAATGTGAAACAGGCGGCGTTGGATTTAGTAGGTCCAACTGTACCAAAAGCTGTGGTCCTGTTAGCGGATGTCTTACCATCATTCCTGTTCAAAGCCGTTGCGCCGTATTTCTTCCACGTAGTCCCTTACAAGTCTGTTTCCTCCTTCGGCTGTCTAATTGTAGTGTTCGGATAATACTGTTCATCGCCCTCTCCTTCTCAGGAATGCAGCTTGTTGCTCAAACTTCGTCCTTAACCCCTCGTCTACTGGGCGTTATAGTGGCATCCATTTCCTCCGGTGCGGGAGAGCTCAGTTTCTTACAACTTACTCATTGGCATGATCGATGGGCACTTCCTGGTTTTGCTGTGGGAACAGGAATGGCTGGGCTCGCCGGCGCGTACCTCTACTTGGCTCTTACAACGTGGATCGGCCTGAGCGTTCGCTCGTCCCTCAATATCTCGTCGGTATGATGGTACCTTCTACTTGAATTTATAGTAGTTTCTGCCCTACTTGCTCGCGGCGGGGTATTTTGTGATACTGCCTTCAAAGATCAAGTCTTCGGGGACTTACGAGGCACTCCCAACGTCGAATGATGAAGATGACACTGTGGTCGAAAGTCAGGTTCCCGAAGCTCCAGCTTCTCAGTCGATTTTGGCGAATCTCAGGCGTACA
>Ga0182015_10005958_pt1 | contig 12431 bp, 9 predicted proteins | sample 712P3MmetaG_FD_120478 | JGI IMG/M metagenome (GOLD analysis project Ga0182015, IMG submission 120478) | Permafrost microbial communities from Stordalen Mire, Sweden - 712P3M metaG | ecosystem: Environmental > Terrestrial > Soil > Wetlands > Permafrost | place: Sweden: Stordalen | collected...
ACAGGCCGCAGTAAAATCGAACTAACTGCTGCTGAGATTCCGGAGCTACATCACTTGCAATTCGACTTAAAGTTGCGGTGTTAACCAAACTCAGAGTAGCGCAGACGCTATTGTCGATCAAACCAAAATACCCACTTTGTATACACTTTTGTAACAGGTATCGATTGTGGCAACAAGGAGCTAGTAACAGTCATTGTGTATCCATGGACAATCTGCCTGGGCCAGGGACACCGGGTTGGTGGAGCCGGCTGCCAAATAAAGTGGCCATGCCGGCCCAAAATCGCGTCTATAAAGGTATGCACTCTTGTCGCGCAGCCGCAGGATGGAAACGCCGCCAGCGCATAGAAAATGCCACGGCACCCCGTGCCCTGGGGAGACGGGGGTGTGTGTTTTTATTTGTAAATTTTGAGCGCCTTCGAAAAACAAAGGACTTAGGAGCATAAAACGGAGCAGCAGAGCGGATGTCACCCTGCCAACACACGAAGATACGCCTCGCGCACATAGCTCTCGTTATACCGCGCTGCGACGATGCGGTGAGCCTCGGCGGCATACCTGCGGCGCCTCTCCGGCGACGCAAGCAGCCCACGCAACGCCGTCAGCAGGCTCTCCCCGTCACCGGAGTGAAACAAATAGGCTCCCCTGCCATGGTCTGTGATTTCGTAGTGAACAGGAAGATCGCTGAAGATGCATGGCAGCCCGTGCGCCATCGCCTCAAGGCTGGCGATGGGAAGACCTTCGGGACCCTGCGAAGGCATGACAAAGATGTCGGCCTGTTCATAGAATTCCTGCAGATTGCTTTGAAACCCGGCGAAGCGGACGTTCGGCAAGTCCCGCGCGGATTCTTCCAGGGAGGCCCGATCGGTTCCGTCGCCGACGATCGTCACCTCCACATGCGGCAAGTGGCGCGCTGCCTCAATGAGCAAATGGACCCCTTTGTAGTGCTCGAGCCGGGAGGCGCAGAGCACGCGCGCGCGCAGCGGCAATTCCGCTACCGGCTGTCGAAATGGCTTTTGCCCCGAGATCCAATTGGTGATCACGGAATAGCGAGCGGCGGGCAACACGGGTTGCACGCTCTCTGCGACCGCTTCGGAGACACACACCACGTGGGTGGTGAAGCGGACGCTCCAGCGTGCGATCTTGCGCGCCAGAAACTTGTGCGGTTGCCGCAACCAGCTGTACAGCTCAATCTCAAACCCGCCGTGACGGGTGTACACCGCGGATCGACCGAGCAGCCTGGCAGGGAGAATCAGAAGGCTGTCGAGAAACCCGTTGAGTTGCACCGTTTGAATGTTGTACCGCAGCAGCAGTGTGGGCACCACCAGCAGCGTCGCCAGAAAACGGAGCACTTTGAACCGGCCGCAGAATACAGGCAAGCGAACGACCTTGACGCCGCGGCTCCGCAGGCGGTCGCTCAGCTCAGGGAGGACACACAAAACATACAGGTCAATATCGGCCGCCAGAAGATCCGCCAGGTTCACCAGATAGGTCTCGATGCCACCGAACTGCGGCCCGAGATCGATCAGCAGAACTTTGCGCCTGCTGCGCTGTATTGGATGTACTGTCATAGACCCCTTGGAAAATGTGGCTGCCGGGCGTTCCGGGCAGACGGGTAATTGCTTTCGTTCCCTGCGTACCGAGTGCCGCTACTTACAGGCACCGAGGATAGATTCCTGGCCGATCGGAATATGAGGTGCCGGGATGCACCTGGGCACGAACGTATCAGTATTTGATACTTTTGGCTTGATGCATTTCGCTCACGGGCGGAACGATGCTCAAACAGGTTTCTAGTGCTAAATAACGCAGCTGAGGTTCTCGCGGCGAGGACACCGTGCCATTCGCCGGAGAGCCATCGCTGCCAAATTCAGCTTAGCCGAATGCCCTGCGTGCGCAAACCAAAATACCCACTTTGTGTATTCTTTCGTAACCATGACCCATACCAGTAACGAGCAGCCGCGAAACGGCTATTCATCGCTGCTTGGCGCGGTATTTCCTGCTTTGGCCGGCGGATCGAATGCCCGGACAGGACGGGGGCCGGCGGTTACAAAAGAATCAGGCGATCAGCTTCAGATAATCCGGTTCATCGGCGATGGTGCGGTATCGAAAGACGCGGACCACGGCGCGATCGCGGAGAAAAAAGATCCCCGGCATCTGGTCTGCGTCTTCCTGGATGGTGCCGATGCCGTGCTTGCGGACGGCACCCAGCAACCAGGCGCGCCAGACCTCGGGAACCAGAAAGTGGGAGAAGGCTTGCTTGCGGCGGAGTTGAAAGACCGGCCCAGTATAGAGAGAGGCGTCCGGATTGCTGACCCGCTCGATATCCGAGAGATGATAGTAGTCAAAGTAGGGCCGGGCTCGCTCCGGGGTTCCGAGATGGACAAAGACGGGCCGGATACCGCGGCCCTCGATCTCGGCGCGGAGCCGCGACACGTCATCCAGAGTCTGGCGGCAGAAGGAACAGCCGAAATGACGCAGAAATACGAGCAGGAGTGGGGACTCACCCAGAAGCTCCAGCAAGGTCCGGCCAGACTCCGTCTGGTATTCGCTGAGCACGGTGGCCAACGGCGTTTCTGTCTGTTGCGGATTGGTGCCCGCCAGCGTCATTTCACCCTCAGAGCACGGGAACCGTCTCCCTCCCAGTTTCGCGGCGGGTGGTCACGTTCTACTCTGCGGCGCAGGTTTAGGGAAACCTTTGCCCCGAGAATTTTACTCGCCAGGCAGAGATCAGTGGAGCGAGGTTTTCAGGCGGCTTTCTGCCGTGCTTCCATACGGCTCCGGACCCGCTTAGGGAAGGGGGTTACCTTCTAGCTACCGTCCCCGGGTTGCTCCGTGGGAGCGACCGGGCCGGCTTTTCGTTCGACGGTATGCTACTCAAGACGCGGTGATTTTTTGCCATCGATATCATCGATTTTCTCGGGGGAGGGATTCGATGAACAGGGGACGGAAAACCATCGCGTCTTTATTGCATCCGACGCGTTCACAGGCTCTCTGCAGAGCAGGCTGTTTATTCGCCTCCCCTTTGTTCGAGCATCAACTGGTGAAACTCCGGGGTCGAGCGGAGCGTCGCAAACTCCTTATCCTTCATTAATTGCTTTTGATCGTGGAAGCCGGCTTCCAGCGCCCTGCGCAGGTAGCCGATGGATTCCTGCAGCTTGCCGGCGGTGGCGTAGGTCCTGGCGAGGTAGTAGTTGACGGCAACCAACTGGCGCCGGGTGGTTGTTTCCTGCACAATCTGGACCTGGCCGGGGTCGAAGATGTTGGGGTTGAGAGCCAGCGCCTTGCCGTAGGCTTCCATGCCGGGCTTGTATTTCTCCTGCGCAAAATAGGACGTGCCCAGATTGCAATAGAGGATGGCGGAGTTCGGCGCCAGCTTGAGGGCTCGCTTGTAGGTGCGCTCCGCGCTCCCGTAGTCGTGTTGGCCGTGGTAGACGGCAGCCAGATTGTTGAGCGCGTCTGCATAGCCCGGGTTTGCGGCCAGCGCCATCTGGTAATACTTGCGGGCCTGATCGAGGGCAAACATGTGGTGGTAAGCGACACCGATCTTGTTCCAAACCACGGCGGATTGATGGGTGTCGCGTTGATAGGCGTCGATCGCAGCAGCATAGCTGCGATGCACCATGAGCAGGTCGCCCTGAATCTCCGGGGAGAGCGCAGTGGCGGTAGTTGCAGTGGCCACGTCCGTGGCACCATCGGATGGGTTAAGCGTAGCGGCAACGGTGGTGTGAGCGCACACCGCAAAGGCAGAAGCTAACAATAATAGGCAGAGGCTGGATGACCTGCGACGATGAAGGTCACTCATAATTGCCTCCTTTCCTGACGACAGGGTCAGATGGATGCGGAACTCATACTACTCCCCCAAATTTGCGAGGAAGGATTGCACTTTCGCGTCAGAACCTGTGAAGCTATCCCTTTGTTGATCGTCCGAAGATGCGACAACATCAGAAGCGTTTTGCGACGCACGTGTGTGGATACGGACGGCTCCCGTTTTGGGAAATGTTGTTGCTGAAAAAGCTTTCGCTCACAGCGAGTGCAGGCCTGGAAACGCGAAGGTGCGCACGGGCTTGCCTGCCCGGCCATTTGCCAGTGGGTGCCTGTTGGGTTTAATACTGTGGAGAATGACTTTTCGCTTCCCCAACCCGGCCGCCCAGCGATGCTGTTGCTGTATGCGCATCTATGCGGGCATTGGGGGAGACCGACCCAGGGGCTGAACGCCACCAGATCCAGTTCTCCAAAAGGCCCGCGGTCAACCAAGACTGCGGGCCTTTCGCTTGCAGCGCGCTCTAATTTCGAAGAAACGAAGGAGAAGACAGATGTCAGAGAATAAGCAGCATCTCGCAACACTTGCCGTGCATGCCGGGCAAGAGGTGGATCCAACCACCGGCTCGCGCGCCGTGCCTATTTACCAGACCACCTCGTACGTTTTCCAGGATGCCGATCATGCGGCCCGGCTGTTTGCGTTGCAGGAATTTGGGAATGTCTATACGCGCATCATGAACCCGACAACGGACGTTTTCGAGAAGCGGGTCGCCGCACTCGAAGGGGGAGCCGCCGCGCTGGCGACCGCCTCCGGCCAAGCCGCCGAAACCCTGGCGATTACCACTCTGGCCAGCGCGGGAGACGAGATCGTCTCCACCACCTCGCTCTACGGCGGCACCTATAACCTGTTTCACTACACGCTGCCCCGGCTTGGGATCCACGTCCGTTTTGTCGATGCCGACGATCTGGACGGCCTGCGCGCCGCCATCAACGAGAAGACCCGTGCCGTCTACACCGAGACTCTGGGCAATCCCAAACTCGACATTGCCGACATCGAGAGCCTGGCCGGCATCGCCCACGAGCACAACGTGCCCCTGATCATCGACAACACGTCCGCATCACCGATTTTGTCGCGGCCCATTGAGTGGGGCGCCGATATTGTGGTCGAGTCGGCCACGAAATATATCGGTGGTCACGGCACATCGATCGGCGGTGTGATTGTGGACGCGGGCAAGTTCGACTGGACGGCTTCAGGGCGCTTCGCCGATTTCGTCGACCCTAACCCTTCGTACCACGGGCTCTCGTTTGTGGAGGCCTTCGGCCCCCTGGCTTTTATTATCAAAGCCCGCGTGGAGGGTTTGCGCGACATCGGCGCGGCGCTATCGCCCTTTAATGCTTTTCTGTTCTTGCAGGGGCTGGAGACGCTGCACCTGCGCATGGAAAGGCACTCGCAAAACGCGCTGGCGGTGGCCAAGTATCTGTCTGGCCATCCGGGCGTCGACTGGGTCAACTATCCCGGCCTCTCCTCCAGCAAGTACTACGTCCGGGCTAAGAAATATATGCCCGACGGCCAAAGCTCGCTGGTGACGTTCGGCATCAAGGGGGGATTCGAAGCGGGCAAGAAGCTGATCAATTCGCTGAAGGTGTTTTCGCTGCTGGCCAACATAGGCGATGCGAAGTCGCTGGTGATTCATCCCGCTTCGACAACCCACGCTCAGCTCACAGTGGAGGAGCAGCACTCCACCGGTGTGACCCCGGAGCTGGTGCGTCTGTCGGTGGGGATTGAAGACGTTCGCGACCTGCTGGCCGACCTCAACGATGCAATTGAGGTCGCTAACGGGCACTCCGCCAAGCCGGTGGAGGAACTAAGCGCACGATGAGCGCCGGCCCCAGCGCGGCCCTGGTCGCACCCAGCTTCGAGGGAGACTTCTCTCCAGGAGAAGCATTCTCCCTTGAGACCGGCGGGGTGTTGCAGTCGCCGACGTTGCACTATGCGATGTATGGCGAGCCCAATGCGGCGGGCGACAACGTCATCCTGGTGGCGCACGCGCTCTCGGGTTCTGCCCGGGTGGCGGATTGGTGGCCACTGCTTTTCTCTGACGGAGGGTTGCTGGAGGCGGGCAACCACTGCGTTATCGGCATCAACATACTGGGCTCGTGCTACGGCTCCACGGGCCCAGGTTCGATCGATCCGCTCACCGGCCGCCGCTACGGGGCACGCTTTCCCCTGGTGACGGTGCGCGATATTGTCACCCTGCAGATGCGGCTGCTCGATCAGCTGAAGATCTATCGCCTCAAGCTGGTGATGGGCGCGTCGATTGGGGGTATGCAAGCGCTGCAGCTGGCCACTGAGTTTCCGGAGCGCGTCGGGCGAGTGATTTCCATTGGAGCCGCGCCGCTGGGAGCCATGGGGTTGGGACTGAATCATCTGCAGCGGCGGATGATCGAACTCGATCCGGCCTGGAAGGGTGGGGAGTATCCCGCGGATCAGCCGCCGCGCGCCGGGCTGGGGCTGGCCCGAGCCCTGGCGGTAAGTACCTATAAGTCTGCTGAGCTGTTCGACCACCGGTTTGCGCGTAAGCCGGATCGTGGCGGGGGAGATCCGTGGGCTTCCTTGCATGAGCGGGGCCAGGGTCTCAGCGGCGAACGATTCGATGTGGCCGGGTACCTCGACTACCAGGGCGAGAAGTTTGTGGAGCGCTTCGACGCCAACGCCTACCTTGCCATTACACGGACCATGGATACGTTCGATCCCACACGCGGATACTCCTCCGCCGAAGCGGCGTATCGCCGGATCCGGGCGGAGGTGATGCTGGTGGGCATTTCTTCGGATTGGCTATTTCCCCCTAAGGAAATAGCCGCGCTCGCTGCCTCCCTGGAGAAGGCGGGCGTCCGCTGCCAGTACCGGGAACTGATTTCGTCGCACGGCCACGATGCTTTTCTGGCGGAGCCCGATGGGCTGGCACGGCTGCTGCGGCCCTTTGTATCCTGACAAACTGAGTCGCGTGGTTCTCTGCCCTGCCGGGAACCCGGGACGATCTCTAGCCCATCAGGCCGAGATAGGGGTTGCTACCGAAATTGGCGAAGTTAGGAAAGACTTCGCGTACCTGGCTATCGGAAAGGCCCATCCAACGGCCGAGGGTCCCACCATATTGCTCTACAGCGGTGGTTGGAATCAGCCGGCCCTGGCCTACGTCATTGGCCTGGTTGGCGCCTACGACGGGATACTCGCCGTAAATATTCTGCCCCGCCACACCACCCCCGGCAACGATGTGATGGCTGCCCCATCCGTGGTCGGTGCCATCGCTATTGGCGGTCAAAGTCCGGCCGAAGTCGGACACGGTGAAGAGGGTCACATTGCTGCTAAGCCCTGCTGTGATCATGAGCTGATCGAAGTACTCGAAGGCGGCGCCGAGCTGGCTTAACAAGGTCGACAGGCGTTTGGCCTGGGTGTCATGGGTGTCGAAACCGCCCAGCTCGACAAAGAAGACCTGGCGGCTGACTCCAAGGGCCTGGCGGCCGGCAATGACGCGCGCGACGGTCTGCAACGAGGTGGCCAGAGCGTTATCCGTGAGCTTCATCATCGCGGGGTCGAGGAATTGCGGAGGGTTGGGCACGCCTGTCGGGCCGGCGGGCGCCATAGCCGACGCGAGGGCCGCCTGCGCCGCCAGCGATCGGCGAACAACGACGGCGTATTCCTTGGCAAAGAGATTTGCGTCATCGGCGCTGATGATCGACTGCAGCGCGGCCGTGCCCTGCGCGGAGCCGAAGAGCGGATTGGTAAGCCCGTTGGCGGCCAGTGCTCCGGCAGAACTCACGCGCAGCTGAAAGGCTGTCTGCCCGGATAGAAAGAGCGTTGTGCCGCTGGTGCTGATGCAGGTAAAGGAGGCATTGCTGTTCATGCCCTCGAACAAGTCGGCCATGCGGCCGCCCCATCCGCGATTGGCGCCGTCGGCGGCAACGGCTTCCCAGGCATTGGTCTGATCGAAATGCGAGAAGAGCGACCTGGGCAACTGGGCAGTACCCGCATTCCACTGGTCCTTGGTGACCGGGGCGATCAGGGTACCGGTGTTGGCGATCATCGCGGCACGACCGGAATTAAAAAGATTCTGGATGCCGACGAGGTTAGGATTCAGGGCGAAGGTGCGTCCCGATTGTGGAGTGGTAGGCACGATCGGCAACAGAGTATTCAAAGGATAGGCCAGCCCCTGGGCTCCGGTGCGCGCCTGGGTAAAGGCGGAGAAGGAATCGGAATCGGTGGCAATCAGGGTGCCATGGCCGTCATTGCCGCCCTGCAGATAAACGCAGACCAGGGCGCGGTAGTCGGTGGCCGCGGCCGCGGACTCCCCGGTCATCGCCGCCAGAGCACGCATGCTGTGCAAAGTCGGACTGGCCGATACGCCGGCCATTGCGGCGTAGGAAGCCGTCTTCATGAATTGACGCCGTGAGTGGTCGATCTTCCGCATGGTGGTTAAACTCCTCGTGGTGCTGCGTCGTCAATGCTGGGCAGTGTATTCAGGCGACGCGACGGTTAGAAAAATCGCAGTTTGGGCACGCGCCAGCAGCGCCGCGGACGGATCGCCCGTCGCCGGGATAGCAATCGCGTTCACCGCACCACTGATCTGGCTTTGCAATGAGGAGGACATCTGGCCGCCCAGCAGCAACAGGTTCACGCGGGCGATCAGTTGATCCGGAGTGTTGGCTAACTCCGTTTCGGTGGCCAGTGTCATGTACATGTCGCCGTTGTTGCCGTAGCCGCCAGAGAGCGCGGCTTGCATGCTGTTCATGTAACCGATCACCGTGGTCACGTCGGTGATTTCCATCTCCGGCGCTGTCAGTCCAGCCGCTTCGATGCTGGTGCCCGCCGGTATATAGCCAGGGGCAAACCAATTGAAAATACTGGGTGCGCGGGAAGCCATCTCGGCAAAGCCGTAGGCGGGATCCTCTACGCTACCGAGGTCAAAGGAGCCGCTGCGCGATTCCGCGGTAAAGGCGCGAGCCATATGCGTAAAGCGCAGCAGCGGTTCCTGTACTCTGCCGTAGTTGGGGCTTGTATAGGTAGCCGAAGTCGTGTTGCGCGCCTCGTCATCCATGAGGATGGCGGTGATGACGGCTTTCATATCGCCGCGGACTCCCTGGCCGTTATCGATGAACACCGCCGCTACCCGCTGCACGTAACCGGGGCTCGGGTTGCTGGTGACCAGGTGCTGGATCAGCTGCTTGGAGACGAAGGACGGCGTGTTGGGATGGTTGAACAGGGTGTCGAGGGCAATCTTCAGGTCTCCGGCTGGATCTGCGGCGCCGGAGGCCGGTATGGTCACACCTAGAAAATCCTTTTCGTCGGTTGAGTGGTGGTTCGGATAGGCCGCGAGCTGCAGCAGATCCTGGCCAAACCCAGGCCCGGCGTACGAGGCGCCGTAACCCGACCACGCCTGATCACTGGTGTTGCCCGGGATGTTCCAACTGAACCCGGTGAAGATTTTGGCCATACCCTCGACGTCATTGAGTCCGTAAGTGGGAATGGGATTTCCGGTGCCGTCGAGTTGAGTCGTTCCGTCCGGATTGAGCTGATTGAGGCCGATGGTGAGCAGCTGCATCACCTCACGCGCGTAGTTCTCGTCGGGGTCACGATTGGCGTCGCCTTTGTCGTTCGCCAGAATCGAGAGGTAGATTCCCATCATGGGGCTCAGGGTGACGTCTTCCAGCAACTGGCGGTAGTTGCCAAAGGCGTCGTTGCCCAGCATGTCGTAGTAGTTGGCCACGCCGCGCGGCATTTGGCCTACGACCGCATCCTGGCTGGAGATCACGAAGAGCTCACTGAGCGCGAACTGCACTCGTTTGCGCAAGGCGTCCTTGCCGGTCAACGCGGTGTTCCAGAAGGGCTGCTCGAAATACTGGTCTCCTCCCGTCTGCAGAAACAGCATCTGGTTGCAAGTGGCGTCACCCTGAGCGCACGCGGGCTGCGTATTGAGTATGATCTGGCGTTCGGCATAGGGCTCGTGAAGCGTATTGGCAATGGCAAATTGCTCCGCAAACCAGGCGTTATAGCCAATGGTCGAGAGGTGGTTAATGTCGGACTGTGAGCCCCCAAACGTCGACTGCATCAGGAAGCGGGAAGCATCTTCGGGCGCGACCAGCGGAGTTGGCGGGGTTCCGGCGACTTGCTCCACGGCATCCGCGGATACAGCCGCGCCGGGATCGGGGTTGAGCACCTGCAGGTCGAAGGGTCCGGCAACGGTTGGATCGACGGTTGCGGTGAGCTGATTACCGGAGTTGAATTGTGTGGGGATCGCGGCGCCATTCTCGAGCACCGTGGCGCCGTTAATAAAACTGGCACCGGTGAGCACGACCGTAGAGGAACCGATATTGAGGTTGACGGGCGCGGCGTTGAGCAGAACCGGAACAGGGTTCAGCACCTGCACGTTCACGATAGTGACCGAGTTGGGATTGTCGACGCTGGTCGCTTGCACCACGACCAGGTTGGGATTGGGCACAACCGCGGGCGCGGTATACACGCCTTGTGGGTTAATAGTGCCGATGGTTGGATTGCCGCCGGCAACACCGTTGACCGTCCAGGTGAGAGCGGTGTCTTGCGAGCCTGTAACAGTGGGTGTAATGGTAATCGTGTTGTTGACCCGGACGCTGGTTTCCGTGGGCTGTAACTGGATAACAACCTTGCCTGGCTGCACCAGTGCATTGATGCTTTTCGAAGAGGCGGATCCGGGATTAGGATTCACTACCGCAACCGGATAAGTGCCAGGAGTAAATTCGGTGACGATGGCCACCAGCTGTGTGCCGGAGAGATAAGTAGTCGGAACCGGTGTACCATTCCACAGGATTTGTGCGCCGTAAATAAAGGCCGATCCGTTCACTATGACCTGGGCATTTCCCTCAGAAAAGCTTCCCGGTGTAATGGTGCTAATAATCGGAATTGGATTGAGAACGGCAACACCGTAACTGCCTTTGGACGGATAGATGGTGGAGGAGCTCTCAATCGTCACCTGATTGTTAGGCACCGGGACGATTGCCGGTGCAGTGTAGACGCCGGTGCTGGAGACGGTGCCGATATCGGCGTTGCCTCCGGGAATGCCGTTGACCGACCAGATGACAGGCGCCTCGGTCTTGAGTTGCAGCGTTTGGGTTACGCGCAGGTTGTTGCCACCCGCGGAAATGGCGGACAGCTTTTCTACATTGGCTTCATTGATGCTAAAGCCGCAACCGGCGGTGAAGCCGCTGACCAGGGTAAGGCATAAGGCAGCTGTGCTGCTTCTCAACTTTGTTGTTGGGTTGGCTGTCCACATACTGCGCTCCGCACTTGATCGAACTAAGTTGGGAAGTTTTAGGGTCGGAAAGCACGACGCTCGCCGTAGTGACAGCTTTGAAAATACGCAAGGCGGCCAGTAACGGGAACAGTACTTTCGGGGGAGACCCTGCAACCGCGCGGAACAACTTTGCATCGTGGTCGCGCTCAACTAACTCGTGGTAATCACGTTGTTTCGATAGGCAGAGTGGATCGATCATTGGCTTATAAGTTATCTTTACGAGTTACCAAACAAGAGAAGGGACATCACGCACGCGTTGGTGCGCGACGTTCCGATTCCCCGCTCTCTTGTCCTGTTGCTCCGCTTGTGGGTTTTTCCCGACGCGCTGCATAAGCACGAGGTTTGGCCCAGGGTGCCCAAGATGTTTTCGCGGAAGCGATTCCAGGCGCCCGAAGCCATCCGCCCGGGTAAAAGATTTTCCGGCCTGAATGTGGGTTGTCGTTGCCTGAACGATAGTCATAGCGATCGGCCGGTTGCCCAGACAACCCCGCGGTACCTCGCGGAATCCCATTTGTCCGGGGATCGCCGACGCTTCAGATTCACGGTTTGGTGCGCCGCTGGAGTTGCGAATCGGGCCGTCAAGCCCGGACGCGGGTGAGGCCGATCGGCCGTTTTTGGGGTTCCAGCCTCGCCGGCCGAATGGGAATTTCTGCAAAGCAGTACTACTGTTGAAACCGCCAAAAACAAATTTCCTCGAAACGAAATCCAACCGAAGGACCAAAAGCGTACAACTTATAGGCCACAGGCGCTCATCTAGATGCGCCGCCAGGGTTGGTAACAAACCCACTGCTTCGCGGCCTGGGGCATGTGCGAGGAACGGCGCAATTGGGGGGCCTGAGCACAGTCGGCTTGGCCGGCCACCGGGACACTTTTCTGCGTCCTTTACGCAGAATCGCCCCGGGGATGGATATCCGCGTTACAGACGCGACGGGCGCGTACCACTATGTCGTCGACTCGACAGAAATCGTTATGCCTGAGGAGGTGGAAGCACTCTCGGTCCGCTCCCGGCCCGAGTTAACGCTCATCACCTGCTACCCCTTCAACTATGTGGGGGCGGCGCCCAAGCGCTTTATCGTGCACGCGCACCTGGTGTCTGTCGCGCCAGACGCAGTCGCCGCGATGCATACGCTTTACCCCCGATTGCCTGTTAGACGTAGTAGCGTGGGCGAACTCCATGCGCCTTTCCTTGACGGAAAACCGCATCCGCGGACCTCTGCAGCGCGGTGATGTAGGAAATCGGGGTACCCCCGATTGCCTGTTAGACGTAGTAGCGTTGGCGAACTCCATGCGCCTTTCCTTGACGGAAAACCGCATCCGCGGACCTCTGCAGCGCGGTGATGTAGGAAATCGGGGTAC
>Ga0182015_10005959_pt1 | contig 12429 bp, 14 predicted proteins | sample 712P3MmetaG_FD_120478 | JGI IMG/M metagenome (GOLD analysis project Ga0182015, IMG submission 120478) | Permafrost microbial communities from Stordalen Mire, Sweden - 712P3M metaG | ecosystem: Environmental > Terrestrial > Soil > Wetlands > Permafrost | place: Sweden: Stordalen | collected...
ACGATTCTTGCGTGGGGGCTGGACCAGCCCCCCAACTATTTTGCGGCTTCTTCGTCGTCCTCCTCGGCGGTGAACAAATCGACGGAGTGGCCGCGAACCACGTAGGTCCGTTTCGTCGACGGACTGGCTTCGAAGGTTACACGGGCAGGAGATCGCTGCCAGTCCGGCAACCTGCAGGCTGAATCCGGATTCTGTCCTTGCTGAATTTCGGCCGCCGCCTTCTCTTCCCCTATCAGCCATTTCAGCACCGGCTTACGGCGATTGATTTGGGCGACTACAGCAAAAATCTGCTTGCCATCTTCGGAGACGCCGCAATAGGCGGCGTAATCGCGGTACCAACTGGCGGCAGAATAGAACACATCGAACTCGGGCAAATTGACGGGAGAAATGTGGCCGGTGATGCGGTCGACGAGCAGCCATCCTCCGCGTTGCCATTGCCAGTGCGGCGGCGAGGTGGATTCAGAGGGAAGGCTGTCATTGACGCGAAAGGCGCGGCGGACGACGAACAAACGTTCGGTTACGTCGTGAGCCGGGCCGAGAGTGAATTCCTTCACGCGAGCGTCGACCAGGAGCGGGCGAATCTTCAGGGCCAGTGGCTTGTCCGATGCACCGACGCCGACCTCAGGGAACCATTGGACCGAGGTCCATTTACCGAAGGCAATGACGTGCGGCTTGGAGGTGGCGAAGGCAGCGCTCACTAGAATGACGGTGACCGCGAACAGCAGTGCGATCCGGCCACAAGATTGAGAGAACGAAGAGCAAGAGATGCGGAGCATGAGGCGAGGTTAAGCAGGAAACCGGTTGGCGGGCAAGGTTAGAGGTCACAAGTTGAAGCGCAAGGGTTCCGAAACGGAACCGGAGACCCAAGAGGCCACGCAGTTGCGTCGTGCATGGACACGACAAATTTGAGATTGCAGTAGAATTAAGGAGTAGCAATTGGTACGAATGAGTTTCCCTCACGATTCCCGTCCGGCTGTGCGTGGTAAGGCCCGGACAACTCCCCAGCCAGTAGCAGCTTCTGATCAAGATATGAGCGGGTTGTGGATACGGCGGCAGGCTCCGCGAGTTCTGGTGGTGGATGACAACGCCAGCATCGCCGGACTGATGAGCCAGTTGCTCACCATGCGCGGCTACGAAGTGGTAACGGCGGCGAGCGCGGAGCAGGCGGAGGCGGAGGTGCGGCGGCAAGCACCCGACCTGGTTCTGTCGGATGTGAAGATGCCGGGGAAGTCGGGCTACGAGCTATGCCGGGAGCTCAAAAGTGATCCGGCTACGCGGCTGATTCCCTTCGTACTCATCACGGGACTAACCGATAGCTCGGACAAGCTGCAGGGAATTGAAGCGGGAGCGGACGACTTCCTGAACAAGCCGGTGTTGGCGGAGGAGTTGACGGCCCGCGTGAAGTCGCTGCTGCGGGTGAAAGAATTCACCGACGAACTGGAGACGGTGGATTCCGTGCTGTGCACGCTGGGCCTGATCGTGGAAGGCCGCGATCCGTATACCGAGGGGCATTGCGAGCGGCTGGCATTGCACGCGGCGGATTTGGGACGGCACCTTGGGCTGGATGAAGATTCGATCATTGCGTTGCGGCGGGGCGGATATTTGCACGACCTGGGCAAGATTGCCGTGCCGGACGAGATTTTGAAGAAAGGCAGCGACCTGTCGCCGGAAGAATGGAAGATCATGAAGCAGCATCCGGTGACGGGGGAAAATATCTGCAAGCCATTGAAATCGTTGCGGCTGGTGCTGCCGATTATCCGGCATCATCATGAGCGTGCCGATGGGTCGGGTTATCCCGATGGACTGCGGGCGGGCGAGATCCCGCTGCTGCCGAGGGTTTTGCAGGTGGTGGACGTGTACGATGCGCTGCGCACGGCGCGGCCTTACAAACCCGCGCTAGGGCATGACCAGTCCGCGCAAACCATGCGCGAGAAGGCCCGCCAGGGCCTTTTGGACGGCGAACTCGTGAACGAGTTTTTCAGCATGCTTCTCGAACAGCGCAACGTGGCCTAGAGAGCAGTCGTCAGTTCTTTTCCTCAAGCGGCTTTCTGCGACGTACAATGGCGTTGCATTTTCGGCAAAGGTTTGTGCATCCAATAACTGGATTGGAAGAAATGACCTACAGCATTGTCATTCCGGCCTATAACGAAGGCGAGCGCCTGAGGGCGACCTTGGAAAAGGTGCTGGCATACGTGCGCCAGCAGGGATGGGATGCGGAAGTGATCGTGGTGAACGATGGGTCGCGCGACAACACGGCAGAGATTGTGTGCGAGATTGCCGAAAAAGATTCCTTGTTACGGCTGGTGGAGAATCCGGGCAACTGCGGCAAAGGGTACAGCGTGCGCAATGGGATGCTGAAGGCGCGCGGAGAAGTGGTGGTATTCAGCGACGCGGATTTATCTTCGCCGATCGAAGAAATGCCGAAGTTGCTGGAGGCGCTGGCGGGGGGAGCGGACATTGCCATCGGGTCACGCTGGCTGCGGGCAGAATTGCAGACGCAGCGGCAGTCGCTGCACCGGCAACTTTTTGGAAGAGTCTTCAATCTGCTGCTGCGGCTTATTTTGGGGCTGCAATTCAAAGACACGCAGTGCGGTTTCAAAGCCTTCACCCGGCGGGCTGCACAAACGATTCTGCCACTGCAGCGCATCGAGCGCTGGGGCTTCGATCCGGAAATTCTTTTCCTGGCGCGTAAGTTTGGCTTTCGCGTGGAGGAAGTGCCGGTACTCTGGGGACACAGTGGAGGAACGCGTCTTCATCCGCTGGTGGATGGGGCACGCATGTTTCAGGAGATGCTGCGCATCCGCTGGTATGATCTGACGGGCAAATATAACATTGGACCCGCGGTGGCGGCGCGAGCGGTGAAGACGCTGCCCGGTCCCCGGCCGCAGGCTTAGAGATAGTTCTTGAAATACGCCACGGATGTGCACTCCAGGAGATAACAAGTGAAATGGGCTGCGGCTGCCGCGATTGCGCTTATGCTGCTGGCTGCCGCTTGTCTCAAGGCACCAAGCCCACCGGCGCCGCCGCCGAAACAACCCATCAAGGGAAAGTCGCCCACGGAAGTAGTCGACGAAATTTGGCGCCTAGGCACCCAAGGAGAACTCTTGACGCCCGACGGCTGGCGTCGGGCATGCGGATTCTTCTCGAGTCCGACTCCGTTTCCGGGAAACAAAGTGATCCTGGTCATGTCAAATGATTGGGGCCCAGCTTTTCAAGGGGGGTCAAGGGAAGACGCGGCGGAAGTGGAACTGGGGTATTTCGCGATAGGAAAGATCGATTCCGAGCTGCGTTACACGGACACTCCGTCGAAATACATGAAGACGGCATTTGCGTACCATTTGGTGCCCGTGCCTTCTTATCTAGAAATGATGGGCCCCGACGGGACAACGCTGGTCGAGAAGAAGCCAGTTGGTTATCGCGAATGGCAGATTCAAGGTTCCCCAGATCCTCAGTGGACGACCGTAAATACTGCGATCCGATACGTACTTGAGAAGCGCGACCAAGCTACAGACCCCACCATCAAAAAGAACGCCGACCAGACCTTAGCTAAACTCCTGCAGATGCACTGAGGGAAAGGCTACTTCCCGGCAGATTTCTTCACGGCTTCGACCACGTAGCGGCCCATCGCCGAAGTCGAGGCTGGCGTTTGTCCTGCGCGGGCAAGATCTGCGGTGCGAGAACCCTGATTCAGTACAGCGCTGACGGCGTTCTCGATGCAGGCGGCTTCGCCTTCCAACTGAAAAGAGTGGCGCAGTAGAAGCGCGGCGGAAAGTATCGCGCCCAGAGGATTCGCGATTCCCTTACCGGCAATGTCGGGCGCGGAGCCGTGGACCGGCTCGTACAGGCCGACCGGGCCTCCGATGCTGGCCGAGGCCAACAGGCCTAATGAGCCCACGACTCCGCCTGCCTGGTCCGAGAGAATGTCGCCGAACATGTTTTCGGTAAGCACCACGTCGAAGTCTTTAGGACGTTGCACCAGAGACATCGCAGCGGAATCCACATACATGTGAGAAAGCTGAACGCCCGGATAGTCCTTCGCGCAGCGGATGACGACTTCGCGCCACAGGCGGGAACATTCCAGAACATTAGCTTTGTCGACGGAGAGAACTTTGTTGCGGCGTTTCACCGCAAGTTCAAAGGCGATGCGGGCAATGCGCTCGATCGCTTGCTCGCCGTAGGTCATGGTGTTGGTGGCGACACGGGAGCCGGCGTTGCCTGTGATGGAACGCGGTTCGCCGAAATAGAGTCCTCCGAGCAACTCGCGCACGATCATGATGTCGGTGCCGCGAACGAGATCGGCGCGCAGCGGAGAACAATCCTCAAGCGCGGGAAAACAAATGGCGGGACGAAGATTGGCGTAGGCGCCGAGTTCGCGGCGCAGGCGCAAGAGTCCGGCTTCGGGGCGAAGGTGATTCGGATAATGATCGAAGGCGGGACTTCCCACCGCGCCGAGCAGAACCGCGGAGGAAGACAGGCAAGCTTGAATTGTGTCAGCCGGCAGAGGATCGTTGACAGCAGCCAGCGCCGTGCCACCGATGTTCTTGCGCTGAAGTTGTAGCTGATGGCCGAATGCGTCGGCAATCGCTTGAAGAACCAGGACGGCTTGTTCGGTGACTTCCGGGCCGATGCCGTCGCCGGGGAGGATCGTTAGGTTCAGGAGCATGCGGGGATTAGTTTAATGGAATGTGCTTCTACAGTGCAGGCCGGCTTCGTCCGGACAGCCGAGAGCGGCTGTCCCCACATAAATCTTCCGAGGGCATCCGCGAAAACTGCTACACACCCCAAAGGTAGTCTTCCTGATCGTGGTGTTGGTCCCCGGGAACGGGCAGCGGCGCTCCGAATGCATTGGTCTGCGGCGCCAGCGGAAAGGGACGCGGCGATTCCGGAGCCAAGGGATTGGCGGCGGCTGCAACCGCATTCGGAAGCGGCTCGAACAACGGAGTGGCCGATGCCGCGGGCTTGTGCGTGTCGCGAATCAACTCCAGCAGGTGATGATCTTCGACGTGTTTAATCTTGTCGGCTAGACGCACGAAGCGCCGATAGATGTCATCGAGAGCGCGGCGATCGAACTGGTAGCCGAGTTGTTCGCAGCGAATGGCAAGCGCGTGCCGTCCGGAGTGCTTGCCCAGCACCAGCTTCGAGTCCGGCACGCCCACCGACTGCGGCGTCATAATTTCGTAAGTCAACGGATTCTTGAGCACGCCGTCCTGGTGAATGCCGGCTTCGTGCGCGAAGGCGTTTCTTCCGGTGACGGCCTTGTTGGGCTGCACGGGCACGCCGGTGATTTCGCTCAGCATCTGGCTGGCGGGGAAAATTTGCTCACCCACGATGCCAGTCTCGTAGGGATACCGGTCGTGACGAACCCGGATCGCCATGACGATCTCTTCGAGCGACGCGTTGCCGGCACGCTCGCCAATACCGTTGATGGTGCACTCGACCTGGCGGGCGCCGGCGGCGATAGCCGCCATGGTGTTGGCAACCGCCATGCCGAGATCGTTGTGGCAATGGGCGGAGATGGTGACGTCCTCGATTCCCTTCACGCGTCGGCGGATAGTTGCGATCAGCTCGCCGAACTCGGAAGGTACGGTATAGCCGACGGTGTCGGGAATATTCAATGTGGTTGCGCCAGCCTCGACCACCGCTTCGAGCACTCGGCAGAGAAAATCGGGGTCGGTACGCGTGGCATCCTCAGGGGAAAATTCCACGTCAGAGCAAAACGATTTGGCGAAGCTGACGGCTTCACGAGCCTGCGCCAGACACTGGTCGCGGGTGATGCGCAGCTTGTACTGCAAGTGGATGTCGGAAGTGGCAAGGAAGACGTGAATGCGGGGGCGGGCAGCGTCTTTCAAAGCGTCCCAGGCGCGCTCGATGTCAGGTTGGCAGGCGCGGGCGAGTCCCGCAATGATGGGACGGCGAATTACATCGGCGACAGCTTTCACCGCTTCAAAATCGCCGTCGGAGGCGATGGGAAATCCGGCTTCAATCACATCGACACCCAGGCGGTCGAGTTGGTGCGCCAGACGTAACTTCTCCTGATGATTCATGCTGCAGCCAGGCGACTGTTCTCCGTCGCGCAGAGTGGTGTCGAAAACGGTAATGCGGACCTGCTCCGTGGCCATGGTCTTCATTCTTCCTTTAAGAAAACGAACCCGTATGTATCTGCCCTATGGTACGGCGGAGATGGTTTCAAGCAATGCTTATAATTGTTAAGCAATCATTAGACATTGTTATATTATAAGTAATACTAATGTATAATACGTTTTATATTAAGGATAAAAAATGGAACTCTCGCAACTGGAAGTTTTCCTGGCCGTGGCGCGCGAGCACCGGTTCTCGCGTGCCGCCGAAAAGCTTTACCGAACCCAGTCGGCGGTGAGCCAGACCATCCACAAGCTGGAAGATGAACTGGGTGAGACATTGTTTGACCGCTCGTCGAGGGAGGGCGTGCTGACCGACGCCGGGCAAGTGCTGTATGAGTATGCGGAAAAGCTGCTCAATCTGCGCCACGACGCCCATGAATCGCTGACGGAATTGCGGGAACTGCAAAAGGGCAAGCTGGTGATCGCGGCGAATGAATTCACGGCGCTCTATCTACTTCCCGTGCTGGCGGAATTCCGCCGCTTGCATCCCATGATCAAGATCACGGTGCAGCGGGCGCTGGGAAGCCGCATTCCGGACGATGTCTTGCAGCACAGCGCGGAGCTGGGCATGCTGTCGTACAAACCGGAGGAGCCGCGTCTGCACTCGGTGGTAACGTATCTCGACGAGTTGGTGCTGGTGGTCCCGCCCAAACATGCGCTGGCTGGGGCGCGGGAGGTGAGCATCCGGCAACTCGGTGCGGAATCGTTTGTGGCGCATATTGTTTCGTCGCCGTACCGCGAAAAAGTCCTGCAGACATTCCAGCGGCACAAAACGCCCTTGCATATGGATCTTGAGCTCCCCACCTTGCAAGCCATCAAACAATTCGTTGCCCTGGGAAGCGGCGTGGCGCTGATGCCAGAGATCAGTGTGGAAACGGAAGTCGCGCGCGGCGAGCTGGTAAGGATTCCGGTGAAGGAGCTGCGCGTGCAACGCAAGCTGCGATTGATTTATCGCAAGGAGGCGGGCTTATCCCATGCGGCGCGAGCGTTTCTGAAAGTGGCCGAGGCGGTGTCGCGGGAACGAGCCGGGCGCTACCGCTTTCAGAGGGAGAGTTAGAAACAAGCGTGAGACGAGGCCAATCCCCGTCTCAATGCCTTGCCGCTCAAGTAGTGCTTCCAGAAGTGAGGCGAATCAACAGTCGGCGCAGACTTCCGAGGACTGGAACGCCGCGAGAGCTTCGCCCAAGCTGGGGTGAATCTCAAGCACCGAATCCAGGTTGGTAAGATCAAGAAGATCGCGCACCAGCGGAGTGGGACTGGCAAACTTGAGGTCCGCACTCTTGGACTGCGCCCAAGTGTGCAGAAGCGCCAGCTCGCCGATGCCGGCGCTGTCGATGGAGCTAACACCGCTGAGATCGAAAACCACTTTGCTGCCGGTTTCGAGGACTTCACCGGCCAGGCGCGAAAGGGCGGCGACCTCGTCGCGATAGACGATGCGACCGTGACAGTGAACGATCATCACATCGCCACGATTCCGAGTTTCCAGACTGAGCTTCAACTTCGACTCCTTTTGTTCAATTCCGAGGCCAGCCAGTTCACGCGGCTGCAGCCATGTTTGCCAAGGTATATTTGCGAATTCCATGCTAATAGATAGACGCGGCTCGAGGGGTTTTGGAACCATGAAAAGGACATTAATTTCTGGTACTGAGTCCCAAACTCGCACCCGAACAATTTTGGGCGGAGGGGGCATCCTGGCTCTCCGTTACACTGCATCTAACGAATTTCGTGCATTCAGGTAGAATTTGCTACTGGCGTAAATCGCCAGGGGAGGACTTATTTTCGTGTCGAAAATCGCAGCCGTGGTTCTGGCATTCCTGAGCTTGGTGCTGGTCGCAACCCCGTCGAGGGCACAACTGCTCCCGAGTGGAAACGTGTATGTCGGAGCTGCCTACGGCGATTCCGTCGATGTTATCAACCGCTATACCTTCCGCGGGTGGGAGGCCAACGCTGAAGATCTCGCGTTTCCTCGCCACTCCTACCTCGGGATTGTGCTGGATGGGAGCGGTTTCTACCGCAAGGGAATTCAGCAATACAATTTTTTTCTTGGGCCGCGAGTTTCTATAAATTACGGAAAGTGGCGCCCGTTCTTCCAAGTGATGGGCGGAATACAACGAGATGCGTCGGGCGGTACCTCGCATTATCCTTTCGCGGAGGACATCGGCGGCGGCGTGGATCGCAAATTTCAGTTCCTCTTCATGAAGCACTTTGCCTGGCGGCTGGAGTTCGACTACATGCATACTCGCCTGCTCCATGCCAGTCAGGACGATTACCGGGGATCGACCGGACTCGCTTGGCGGTTCTGAGGTTGCTCCGCGCTCAGAGCCGCAGTCTCAACTACAAAACCATCGTCCCATCGTATGGCGGTTTCGCGGAGACTGCATGCAGACTCGCTTATTTGGAACCAAAAACAACACCCGTTTGTCGACCGGGGTGGTGCTGAAATTCTGAATCGGAAACCCTCGCAATCCAGGCGAGCGTCGGTTGACCAATTCCTGCCCTCACGCATCTAATTTTTGCTGCGTATTTCAGTTTAGAAAAGGGAAGGATAAGGTCATCATGCGAAAAATCGGATTCATCATCTTCGTTCTATTATTGTCCGCCGGTCTGGCAAGCGCCCAAGTTCCCACCAGTGGCAACGTCTTCTTCGGCTATTCCTATTACAATACCAATCTCTCTTCGACCGACCGCGCCAACACGAATGGTTGGGAGGCCTCGGTGGAAGGCAAAGTGATTCCTTTTCTAGGGTTCGTGGCTGATTTTGACGGCCACTACGGCTCCCAGAACTTTCCTGAGTGCGCGGCCCCAGTCGGCGGAGGAACACCTGCCTGTTCCAGCTTCAACACCAGTGTCACTGAACAGAACTTCCTGTTTGGTCCGCGAGTGTCGTTCTCCGTCGGCAAGTTTCGTCCCTTCGCGGAAGCGTTGTTCGGAGGAGCTCACGTCAACGCAGGCAGCTTCGGGACCGATACGTCGTTTGCTACCGCTCTGGGCGGCGGTCTCGACTACAAAATCATCCGCCCGATTGCATGGCGATTTCAGGGAGACTACGTGCAAACTCGATTCTTCGATACGACGCAAAATAATGTACGGCTGTCCACGGGCATTGTGCTGCGCTTCTGAAAAAGAGCGACGCGTGGATTCAGAGAAAACTAAAAACAGGATCCAGATGGTTGGCTGGATCCTGTTTCTTGTAGCCACCACGAAAAATGGTTTGAGTCCAAGCCTGTGATCGGCAGGTGACTAGGTCTGCCAGTATTTGTGATCGCGCAGAAAATAATTTTCGTTCCAGTAGTTCATTGCAGTTTTCAGGAACAGCCAGCCCACGCGCACGTGTCCCATTTTCTGGAAGCGGCGGTTGGTGGTGTAAACGCCGCCCCGGACGATGCCGAAGCGCTTCCGCTCCACCTGCTGGCTGAGCAAATAATCTTCGGCGAAGGCGACTTGCTCATGAAATCCGCCCAGTTCGCGGAATTTTTTCACATCGAACAGCATGAACATTCCCGTGGCAAAGGGATGGTGCAGTCGCGACAAGTATTGAAAAAAGTCATTGCCCGCGTAAAACAGTTTGTCGATCCAACTGCCTCCGCGGCACAGTATGTTCGTGGTCACGCAGTGCAGCCGCTTGCGCTGGGCCAGTTCGACAGCGCGGCGAATCACCGATGGATGAGCCAATTCGATATCGGCATCGAGAAAGAGAACGTAATCGCTCTCGGCCTGGGCCGCACCCAGATTGCGGCCAACCGAGGGCATTCCGCCACGGATCACATTGACGTTCAGGCGATCGCGGAATCCGAGGACGATACCGGGAGTGCCATCCGTCGAGTTGGCGTCAGCCACCAACACTCTCGCACTCGACATCTTCGAGTAGTCCTGCTTCGTCAGCGAAGTCAGCAGACGCGGAATCAGCTTCGCCTCGTTCTTGGCTGGAATCACGATCGTCAGCTCGCCCGTCATGTTCATGCCCCTTGTGTTCATGCTCGTTAAACTCATGGATGCGTACTCCCTGTTCATCAACCGTGAGATAAGTCAGGCGCGAATCGACCCAACCGCCTGAATTGTAGTAGTGAACTCCGTCCTGCTCGACGTGAACCGCCTGGTGCGTGTGCCCGCAGAAGATACGATTGGCATCATGCTGCCGCGCGTATTGCAAAGCTCCCGCGGACACCTTCGACGACATGCGCAGCCAGCGCGTGTTCAGCCGGTCAATAAGCCTGACAACGGGCTTGCCTTTGAAATCCAGTTTCTGCAGCTTGAGATACAACGCGGTGCCCAGCCGGCTGAGCCGCACATTGTTCACCTGAAAGCCATCGAACTGATGACCGTGAATCGCGATGTGCCGCAGTCCGGCAAACTGCCAGGCATAGCGCTGGTAGACGCGCACGCCCACCAGGTGCGACATGATGTTGGTGAGCCCGTGGTCGTGATTGCCTTCCACCCATACGACTTCAATTTGGCGTTTGGGATTCGACAGTTTGCGGATATAACCGAGGAACTTCCAGTGTTCTTTGGTCAGGCGAGCAAAATTGAGGTCGGCAAAAATATCGCCCAGAAGGATCAATCGCTGAAAGACGTTTTCCTTCAGCACGCGAGTAGCTTCCCGCGCGTGGCTCGTCTCCGCACCGAGGTGCAGGTCGGAAAGGATCAGCGTGTTGTACACGGGCAGATCCACAATTCAGTTGTAGCAAGCGAATGTTACGGGGTGATGAAAACTGCATCAAAATCAGTGCACAGTAACCGCAAAGTAACCGTATCTTCCCCGCCCGGTGCCTCGCGCGCAAGCGAACCATCGCCCTCACCCCGCACTTAAAGGGACACAAGTACGAGCGTTACATGGAAAACTGGTGGCTGCTCGCGCGCCCTCACTCCTGCCGTGGCGAAAAAACAGTAATACCCACAGAAGACAAACGGCTCAACTCGATGAACCGCCTAACCCAGAGAATTTTTGAAAAGGTTGGAGGGCCTGGGTCATTAGGCCTGTCGATCTGTTACGGACACAATGTCATCCCGCTTGTCCGGTGAAGCGGCTCGCAAACACAGCCTAATCAAAAAGACTTTAAATCAGCCACCACCCAGGCAGTCCCTGTAACAAGGAAAGTCAGGACGCATTCGGACCAGTTGAAATGCGCCTCCGGGTGAGCGATCAGGTGCGGAACCCAAACCATTACGCCAAAGAGTGCCAGCATGAGCGTCATCAGGCGCATCGCAAGCCGCGCCTGGCGATTCATGAGAATGGCAATTGCCGCGAGTCCAAATGCGACCGTCGTAAGCATCGCCCAAAACATCTGGTTGGGCGGAATCCATTTTGGAACCAGGTGAGCTGTTTCGCGAGGTAAGAATATCTGACCCAGCGTAAAGGAAATCGCACAGACGCCGAGTCCAAGGCGTGCCAATCGGCCGAACACTACCGCCCTTCCTGCATTTGCCTCAGTCGCAGCGTACAGCGCAATTGCGCCGCAGAGTAAGGAAAAGAACAGGAAGAAGCTCCCACCGTATCGCTCATAGATGTTCGTTGCGGCAATGATGTCAGGGATACAAGCCAGCGAGAAACACAAATAGACAACGCAAAGTACGACCGAAGCCAAGCGTGCCGTGCGCGGGTACTGTATCCCAATCCCACCCGCAATTAGAGCGGCCATGAGACACCCGCCAATTATGGTGCCGAAACGCAGGCTCCAGATATGCTGCAAGTTTTGCCAGGTATCAGCGTCGTGCCACATCAGTGCGATGACGCCGAACAACACCGCCGCCGCGCCAAAGACGATCCGTCCGTACAACGCCGTCTTCATACACAAAAGGTAACAGACATCTCGGAAAGCGGGGGGATCAACGTGATCCGGATATACCGCAATGCAAACCTTAAGCGGCCTGGAGCAATGCTCTGTGACGCTCCCACAGATGCGCCAGGGGTCAATGAGTGTAATAGCGATTTTTAAACAGCTAAGACTTCGCGGAGACGTTTGCCGCCGCTCCCGCTGGGGCTACGCTCCTGTCTACGGATGGCAGCTAGTCGTGGAGAACGATGTTGAGAAGTGAACTGTGGACTTGAAGCCCACTCCCGCCGTCATAGTCGATGAAACCTAGCTTCCTGAACCGGTTCATGAAAAAACTGACCCGCGACCGCGTTGTGCCTATCATTTCTGCTAGGGTCTCCTGACTCATCTTGGGGATTACGGTCTCCTGCTTACCTTCCTTCCCAAAATGAGCCAGCAATAGCAATATCCGGGCCAGTCTTTTTTCGCTGGAATTGAAAAGCTGGTCAACCAAATCCTCCTCGTAGCGGATGTTCCGT
>Ga0182015_10005960_pt1 | contig 12428 bp, 9 predicted proteins | sample 712P3MmetaG_FD_120478 | JGI IMG/M metagenome (GOLD analysis project Ga0182015, IMG submission 120478) | Permafrost microbial communities from Stordalen Mire, Sweden - 712P3M metaG | ecosystem: Environmental > Terrestrial > Soil > Wetlands > Permafrost | place: Sweden: Stordalen | collected...
GCCACCGCAGCCGTCGCCGACGTGACGACCCGAAAGGAGCGCTCGCGCGCCATGGGGATCGTCGGCGCCGCGTTCGGCCTTGGCCTCGTGACCGGGCCGGTCCTCGGCGCCGCCTGCGCGCAGCTCAACCTCCTCGCCCGGCACCCCTCGCTGGAGCGCTTCGGCATCAACCCGTACTCGGTGCCGGCCCTCGTGTCCCTCGCCCTCTGCATCGCCAACCTCGCGTGGATCAACCGCAGCTTCAAGGAGACGCTCCCCGAGAGCGCGCGGGGCGCGGGCGAGACCCGCCTGCGAAACCCGATCAAGGCCATCCTGCACATGGCGAACGCGGACGTGAGGCGGGCGAACATCGTCGCGTTCGTCTATGCGGTCGCGTTCGTCGCCATGGAGGCGTCGATCACCTTCCTCGCCGCCGAGCGCTTCGGCTACACCGCCGGCCAGAACGGCATCATGCTCGGCTTCCTCGGGGTCTGCTCCATCATCACCCAGGGCTTCATCGTGAGGATGCTCCTGAAGCACGCCGACGAGATCCCGGTGCTCGTCGGGGGCCTCGTCTCGACCGGGATCGGGCTCCTCGTCATCGGGCTCTGCACGCGGGCGTGGATGATGTACGTCGGGCTCGCCTTCGTCGCGACGGGCTCGGGCCTCGTCAACCCGTCGACGACCGGCCTCATCTCGCTCTACTCCTCGCAGGAGGAGCAGGGACGGGTGCTCGGCGTCTTCCGCTCCCTCGGATCCCTGTCGCGGGCGATAACGCCCATGCTCGCCGGCGCCGTCTTCTTCATCCTCGGATCCCGATGCGTCTTCGTGGCCGCCGCCGCCCTCACGGTCGGCGCGCTCGGGCTCAGCGCGAGGCTGAACCGGCCGGTTCGCTGAGGATGAAGCGCCTGCCCCTCGCTCTTGCAGCGCTCGTGGGCCTGCTTGCCTCGGGTTGCTTCAGCGTCCAGCGGACGGCCCCCAAGCCCGGCCTGACCAGCATCGGCTCGAAGCCGGTGACGCTCCCGGGCCACGTCATCGGAAACGTGCTCGTGATCGAGGACAAGTGGGACAAGTTCGGGCCCTACCACTTCGTCATAGACACGGGCTCCTCGGTGACGCTCGTCTCGCCCGACATCGCGAGGCGCTACGCCTCGGAGGAGCCGAGGCCGGACGACGAGCCGCAGGTGCGCGTCAGGTCGTCCGGCGGCGGCTACGCGCTCCTGGACGCCGTGACGCTCAAGCGCTTCCAGCTCGGCGCGGCGCGCTTTGAATACGTGCCGGCGCTCGTCTACGACTGCGCCGACGTGTCCGCGCAGTTCGGGACGAGGATAGACGGGATCCTCGGGTTCCCGCTCTTCCGAAACGCGGTCATGACGCTCGATTACCCCAACGAGAGGCTGGTCCTGCGCTCGAGGATTCCCGACGACGGCCTTCCCGGCGAGGCCATCCTCTTCAACAACGTGGACAAGATCCCTCTGATCCCGATCCGACTGGGCGACCGGGAATTCGCGGCCCTGATCGACTCGGGGAGCGGCGCCGCGATCGACATCAACCCCGCCGGTCTCTCCCCCGAGTTCGCATTCGGCCCGGTCGACGGGCCGACGGTCAGCACGCTCGCCGGCGACAGGCCCTCGAAGGTCGGCCGCCTCTCGGGCGTCATCCGATTCGGCTCGTTCGACGTCGCCCGGCCGGTGGCCGAGGTCACCGACGAGCTGTCGTCCCTCGGAGGCGGGATCCTGAGCCACTTCACGATCACCTTCGACCAGCGCGATAACGAGGTCTTCTTCCAGAGGGACCAGGGCGAGCCGCTTGCCATCCCGCCGCTGCGCGGATCGGGCCTCAGCTTCCGGAAGACGCCCGCGTACTGGAAGGTGGCCGGGGTGATCCCGGGATCGGCGGCCGCGGCGGCGGGAATCCGGACGGGCGACCTGGTCTCGCGGATCAACGGGGAGACGGTCGCGGCGTGGGACCCCGCGCGCTACGACCAGCTGGTCGCGTCGGCGACGTCCATAGACTACACGTTCATCGACGGCGCGCGGGAGTCGGTGAGGACGCTCGGCGTCACCGACCTGGTCCCCTAGCTCAGGGCAACGCGTAGGCGACGTAGCTGTCGCCCGGGGCCGTGCCGAGCTTCGTGCCCCCGCAGGCGACGGCCACGAACTGCCTTCCTCCCACCGAGTAGGTGCTCGGCGTCGCGAAGCCCCCCGCGGGGAGCTCGGCCTGCCAGAGGACGCGGCCGTTCCTCTTGTCGAACGCCCGGATCATGCCGTCCTTGGTGGCGGCGATGAAGAGGAGGTTGCCGGCGGTCGAGACCGGGCCGCCGTAGTTCTCGGCGCCGGTCGGGGGGATGCCGCGGGCGGTCAGCTCCTTGAACTCCCCGAGCGTCACCTTCCAGAGGTACTCGCCGGTGTTCAGGTCGATGGCCGAGAGCGTGCCCCAGGGCGGCGAGATTGCCGGATAGCCCTTGCTGTCGACCCACCGGTTGTAGCCGTCAAACCGGTAGGGGATGCGGGGGGGCGCCTCGGACTCCGGGGGCGCGGCCGCCCCGGCGACCTGTTCGTCCCCGAAGAGGTAGCCGATGATCGCGTCCTTGTCCCCCTTCGAGAGGGTCGTGAATCCGGGCATCATCTTGCGGCCCGAAGAGATCACCGTGAAGACCTCGTCGCGGCGCAGCCGCGTCCCGACTCCGACAAGCGACGGGATCCCGCCGGCGGGCAGGCCCCTGCGCTCCAGGCCGTGGCAGGCGACGCAGTATTCGGTATAGCGCCTGTGGCCGAGGCTCATCTGGGCCAGGTCCGACTCCTTGGGCGTGTCGCTCACGGAGACGAGCCACGCCATGTTGCTGCTGTTCACATAGAGTATTCCGTCGGGGTCGACCGCGGGGCCGCCCCACTCGCCGCCCCCGTCAAAGCCCGGGAACAGGATCGTCGGGAACTTGCCGAACGGCTGGAAAAGCCCCTTGTGGGCGCCCCGAAACTGCGCGAGCAGCGCGTCCCGGTTCTCGGCGTAGGGGCTCACCTCGTCCTCGGTGAGCGTCTGCCTCGCATAGGGCGCGGGCTTCGTCGGGACGGGCTGCGTCGGCCACGCCTGCTCGCCGTCCAGGGTCGACTTCGGGAACGGCTTCTCCTCGATCGGGAAGAGCGGTTCGCCGGTCACGCGGTCAAAGACGAACACGAACCCGGTCTTCGTCGTCTGCGCCACGGCGTCGACCACCCGGCCCCCGTGGCGCAGGCTGACGAGCACGGGCGGCGAGGGCAGGTCCTTGTCCCAAATGTCGTGGTGGATCGTCTGCTGGCACCAGAGGAGCTTCCCCGTGGCGGCGTCGAGCGCGAGGAGGCTGTCCGCGAAGAGGTCCATCCCGATCCGGTGGCCGCCCCAGAAATCGGGGGCCGCGGAGCCGGTCGGCACGTAGACTATCCCGCGCTCGCGGTCGATGGCCATCCCCGCCCAGCAATTGGCGGAGCCGACGTCGATGTTCCTGTAGGTGTCCTTCGACCAGGTCTCATAGCCGGGCTGACCGGGGAACGGGATCGTGACGAACACCCAGGCAACCGTGCCCGTCCTCACGTTGAACGCCTGGATCCATCCGGGCGCCGCGTCCTGGTCCTCGCCCACCCGCGTCGGCATGACGAGGAGGTCGCCAAAGAGGGTCCCGGGCGTCGTCGACATGACCCACTTCTCCTGCGCCTGCGGGCCCAGCCCCGCCTTGAGGCTCGCCCGGCCGTTCGTCCCGAAGTCCCTGATCACCTCGCCGGTGCGGGCGTCCAGGGCGTAGAGCCACGAGTCGACCGTGCAGAGGATCCTCTCGCTCTTCCCGTCCGTCCAGTAGGTGACGCCGCGGTCGTTGGCGAGGACCGGGTCAAGCGCCCCCGGGACCGTGAAGCGCCAGATCTGCCTGCCGGTGCCGGCGTCCAGCGCGAATATCTCGCTCGTGCCGGTCGCCCCGTAGAGGACCCCGTGGACTATGATCGGGTTGCACTGCATCTGGCCGAAGTCGCCCGTGTGGAATTCCCAGGCCAGCCGGAGCGATGCCACGTTGGAGGTGTTGATCTGGTCCAGCGTGGAATAATGGCTTCTGTCCGGGCCCCCGAGGTACTCCGGCCAGTCCGTGCCGGCCGCCGCCTGCGCGCAAGGGGCGGCCCCCACGGACGATAGGAGGAGTGTCACTGCCGCTGCTCTGGGATTCATGGGATGAGCGTGGGGTTCAGGCCTTCTGGAGCAGGAAGGCCGCTGCACCGTCGTGCCTGTCAATCCACGGGACGGCAACCGCGCTTTTTACGAGCTTCAGGCCCCGGTTCCGGTCAAGGAAAGCCTCGATCACCCTCTCGTTCTCGCTCGAGTCTATGCTGCAGGTCGAATACACGATCCGGCCCCCGGGCGAGAGGAGCCGAGCCGCGGCCGAGAGGAGCGCGCCCTGCTGCCGGCCGTGCTTGGCGAAATCGGGCTCCTGGAGCCTCCACTTGACATCGACCCGGTGGCGCATGACGCCCGTGTTCGAGCAGGGGACGTCGATCAGGACCGCGCCGTACTGCCCCGGCAACCCATGCTCCGCGAGGACGGCCGCGGCGTTGCCCTCGAGGAGGTCCGCCTGCACGAGGGCGGCCCCGACGCCGGCCGTCCGCGAGAGGTTCTCCTTGAGCCGGTCTATCCGGGAGGAAGGCAGGTCCATGGAGACGATCCTGCCCGTGACCATGGTGTCGACTATGAGGAGGCTCTTTCCCCCGGGCGACGCGCAGAGGTCGAGCACGGTCTCTCCGGCCCGGGGGGCGAGGAGCTCCACGGCGAGACGGGTGCCCGGGTCCTGCAGATAGAGCGCGCCCGAGCCAAGGAGCGGGCCCACCTCCTGCCAGTGACCGGGCGAAACCGCGTAAAAACCCTTCCATTCGGCCGGGACAAGCCAGTCAGGCGCGGCCCTTGACGGGTCGCGCCACCGGGCATGGAGGGGAGCCGGGGACTGGTTCCATTCTAGGAGGCTGCGGGTCGGCGCTGCCCCGAAGGCGGCCAGCCAGCGCCGCACCAGCCACTCGGGATGGGAGAAGTAGTCGGCCAGGGCCGCCGAGGGGGCGATCGGGCCCGGGGCCTTCTGCGCCGAGAGGACATTCGCCATCTTCCTGACCACCGCGTTCACGAGCCGGGCCTCCGCCGGGCTCGCCAGCTCCTTCGTCCGTTCCACGGCGTGGTGGACAATCTTCGCCGTCAGACCGACGTCGGATCCCTCGGCCGCCGCCTCGATCAGCTCGAATCCGGCGAGATAGAGGATCGCCCGGGTGACGAAGCGCGGGGGGTGGGCCACCAGCTGGCCAAGAATCGTCTCCAGCCGGCCAAAGTGCCTCACGACCCCGAATACAAGGTGCTGGCAGCGGCCTCGTTCGGTGCCCTCCATACCGGGGGGAAGGGCCTCCATCAGCAGGTCTATGCGCTCCCGGAGGTCGAGCCACCGGGCGGTAAGACGCACGGCGGGCACCCAGGCGCTCTGGAGACTCGGTTTGACAAGCTTCGTCATAGTCCTTTTTACTCTCCGGTTCACGCGTTCGTTTGCGCAACTATGAATTCCGAAGCCGTTTCCGCGCTCCTAGCCAAAAATCCCGCCCTAAAGGCCTCCAAGTCCAAGCTTGAGGCTATGAAGCCAGGCGCATACGTGGTCCACAGGAGCTGGGGCTTTGGGCAGATCAAGAGCTTTGACGACACCACCCTGCGCCTGCTGATCGACTTCAAGGGCAAGAAGTCCCACGCCATGGACCCCGCATTCTGCGTCGGGACCATGGAGGTGCTGCCGGACAACCATCTCCTGGTGCGCAAGGAGACCGAGCCGAAGAAGATCCTGGAGCTGATCGCCGACAACCCGGCCCAGCTGATCGTCGAGGCCCTGGAATCCTATCCCAACAAGGCCACGACCGCCATCGACCTTGAGATCACGCTGGCCCAGGTGGTCGGCGAGGAGAAGTTCAAGAAATGGTGGGCCGACGCCCGCAAGGCCGTCGCCAAGGACCCCCGGGTCTCGGTCCCGGAGAAGAAGACCGAGTGCTACGTCCTGCGGGAGACACCCGTCTCGGCCGAGGACGAGATATTCGACCAGTTCAATTCCACCCGCTCCGCGCGCCGCAGGATCTCCCTCGCCGAGGACTTCGCCAGCGCCTCGGCCCACAAGGCCGCGCAGGCGAACCTGACCGAGGTCCTCAAGGGCGTCGCCGACGCCGTCAAGGACAGCAACCAGATCGACTCCGCCGAGCGCCTCTACGGGGCGGCCGTCCGCGACCGCATCGCCAAGGTGGCGGGCGTCGACCCGACGACCTTCGAGCCCTCGCAGGCCTCGCTGGTCGCCAACCTGCGCGACCTGCCGGCCATCGCCGAGAAGATTCCCGTCCAGTTCCAGAGCGATTTCCTGGAGCTGATCAAGGAGACGCACCCGATCGAGTGCCGGGACATCGTGTTCAGCCTCCTCAAGGTCTCCCAGGGGAAGTTCACGACCGAGTGCATCAACTTCCTGGTCGAGAACGGCTACTCCGAGGACCTCGCCGCCACCCTCAAGCGCTGGCAGACCGAGCAGAACCTCCGGGCCCCCGTCCTCCTCTGGATAGTGAAGAACAGGCACTCGAAGAAGTTCGCCAAGCTCCTGAATGACCTGATCACGCCTCGCCTCCTGAGCGCCATATTCTTCGCCATCGACTACGAGGCCCTGCAGGCCGCCAGCGCGCGGAGGATACCCTTGGGCGACATCCTGAGCGACGACACCGAGCTGATCGCCGACCTCCTCTCGACGGCGGACCCGGAGACGGCCCGCGACCTGGCCAACACCCTCCTCCTCAACCAGGGATTCGAGGAACTGACGAAGAAGTCGCTCCTCGCCCGGTTCATCAAGATCTTCCCGAACATCCAGTCCCTCGTGGCGGCCGACGCGGAGGGCAAGGAGGAGCAGCTCCTCGTGTCCCGCCAGAGCTTCGAGCGCAAGCGCGAGGAGTACGAGTCCATCGTCTCGAAGAAGATCCCGGAGAACTCCAAGGCGATCGCCGCGGCCCGCGAGCACGGCGACCTTCGCGAGAACTCCGAGTACAAGATGGCGAAGCAGGACCAGCAGGTCCTGATGGCCCACAAGGGCCAGCTCGAGCGCGAGCTCGCCCGGGCCCGCATCACCGACTTCAAGGACGCCACGGTCGAGCAGGTCAGCGTGGGCAGCATCGTCGAGGTCAAGATCCCGGACGGCGCCACGACCCGCTACACGATCCTCGGTGTCTGGGACGGCGATCCCGAGCACCATGTCATCTCCTACAAGACGCCCCTCGGCGCGGCCCTCATCGGCAAGAGGAAGGGCGATTCCATCAAGGTGAAGACCGGCGCCGCGGAGGACTCGTACTCGATCGTCAGCATCTCCCGCTACGCCTGAGCGGGCGCAGGGCGAGGGTTACGGCGTTGCCTTGGCGCCCGGATACCGCACCCTTGGCCCGGACGTGAACACCTCCTGGGACACGCTTAAGATCCTTTCCGATCCCACCCGCCTGCGCCTCATCGCGCTCGTCATGCGGGAGGAGCTTTCGGTCGCGGAGCTCCAGGAGATCCTCGGGATGGGCCAGTCGCGCATCTCGTCGCAGCTGGCGCTCCTGCGCCAGGCAAGCCTCGTGGTGGACCGGCGTGACGGCAAGAAGGCCTTCTACTCGCTGCGCCCCGGCCTTCCCGCGGGCCAGCTTTCGCTTCTCAGGGCCGCCGTCGAGAGCGTCGCCGGGCTGGACGTCATCGAGGAGGACGGGCGCCACCTGGACAGGGTCCTCGGGAAGCGCCGCCGCGTCTCGGAGCAGTACTTCAACCTGATCGCCGGCCGCCTCGGGCGCAATCACTGTCCGGGCCGTTCCTGGGAGGCGATCGGCCGCCTGGCGCTCAGGCTCGTCCCGCAGGTCGTCGTCGCCGACCTCGGGGCCGGGGAGGGACTGATCTCGCAGCTCCTCGCCCGGAACGCGAAGCAGGTCTGGTGCATCGACAATTCACCTCGGATGGTTGAGGTCGGCACGGAGCTCGCGAAGAAGAACGAACTCACGAACCTCACCTACAAGCTGGGCGACATCGAGCAGATCCCCCTTCCCGACGAATCCGTCGACCTTGCCATCCTCAGCCAGGCCCTCCACCACGCAAGGCACCCCCAGCGCGCCGTCGAGGAGGCGCACCGGATCCTGAGGCCCGGGGGCCAGATCCTGATCCTCGAGCTCGCCGAGCACGACTTCGAGAAGGCGCGCGAGCTCTACGCGGACCTGTGGCTCGGATTCAAGGAAAGCGCCCTGGACCAGTTCCTGAAGAAGGCCAAGTTCATCAAGATCGAGGTGACGCCGGTCTCCAAGGAGGCCGTCGAGCCGCACTTCGAGACGCTGCTGGCGACCGGGATCAAGCCCTAGCGCGCACTAATCCATCGACGTCCGGCTGCGGTGGAACAGCTGGCACTTCGCGAAGATCTCAGCGGGGGAAGTCAGGGAAAGCGCCTCGTTCGCCAGGTTCCTCGCGTCGGCCATCGTCATCGCCCGGATCAGGAACTTGACCGCCGGGACATTCGGCGGGGCCATGCTGAGGGAGTCGACCCCCATCCCCAGGAGGAGGGCGGCGTAGGTGGGGTCGCCGGCCATCTCGCCGCACACGCTCACCGGGATGTTCATGCGGTGCGCGTCGTCGATAATGCGCTTCAGGGTGCGCAGGATCGCGGGATGGGCCGGCTCGTAGAGGTGCGCGATCCGGTCGTTGCCCCTGTCGATGGCCAGCATGTACTGGATGAGGTCGTTTGTCCCGATGCTGAAGAAGTCGCAGGTCTTCTCGAGGATATCGATGATCGCGGCGGCGCTCGGTATCTCGATCATCGCCCCGACCTCCATCGACTCGTCAAAGGGCTGCCCGCGCGAGCGCAGCTCGGCCTTGCACTCCTCCAGGACCGCGTTCGCGCGCACCATCTCCTCGGCGCCGCTGATCATGGGGTACATGAGCTTCGCCTTCCCGTAGTGGCTCGCCAGGAGCGCGGCGCGCAGCTGCTCCTTGAACACCTCGGGGTTGTCCAGGCAGAACCGGATGGCGCGGTAGCCCATGAAGGGGTTGTTCTCCTTCGGGAAAAGGCCAGGGTTGGAGGCCATCGGCTTGTCTCCCCCGAGGTCCAGCGTCCGGATGACGACCGAGTCCGGGGCCACGCCCTCGACGACGGACTTGTAGGCGAGGAACTGCTCCTGCTCGGTAGGCATCCGCGAGGAGTTGAGGAAGATGTACTCCGTCCGGAAGAGGCCGACCCCCTGGGCGTAGAACTGCTTCACCTGCGAGATCTCCTCGACCTTCTCGATGTTGGCCATCAGGACGACGTCCACGCCGTCCAGGGTGACCGCCTTCTGCCGGTTGGCCTCGAGGAGGCGCCCTTCGAACGACTTCTTCTGCGACTGGATCTTCCCGTAACGAAAGAGGGTCTGCTCCGAGGGGTTCAGGATGACGATGCCGTCGTAGCCGTCGACAAGCGCCCAGTCGCCCGTCTTGACCCGCTTCGTCAGGTCGCGGACGCCGACCACGGCCGGCACCTGCATCGAGCGGGCGACGATGACCGCGTGGCTCGTCCTGCTCCCAGAGTCGGTCACGATGGCGAGGCCCGAGCCCCGGTCTATGCTCGCGGAGTCCGACGGGGAGATGTCGTTGGCGACGACGATCCGGCGCTCGACGAGCCGGCTCAGGCTGTTCTCGGCCTGACCGAGCAGGTTCTGGAGGACGCGCTGGGCGACGTCGCGTATGTCCCCCGCCCTCTCGCGGAGGTACTCGTCGTCGATCTCGGAGAAGGCCTGAATGTACTTCTTGGATACATTGTCAAAGCAGGTCTCTATGTTTCGTCCGGTCGTCTCGAACTCCCGGATCGTCTCGGAGATGAGCGCCTGGTCCTCGAGGACGAGCAGGTGAGCGTCAAATATCAGCGCCTCGTTCTTGCCAAGGTTCTTCTCCACCTCGTCCTGGATCTTCGAGATCTGCTGGCGGGTCACCAGCAGCGCCTTGTCGAAGCGCGATATCTCGTCGATCCGCTTGTCGGGGTCGACCTGGTAGGAGGGAATCTCCACCTCGCTCTGGAGGAAGACGAAGATCTGGCCATAGGCGATGCCCTGCGAGGCGGAGATGCCTTGCACGACAATTTCCTCCTTGGAGCTCGAATCTGTGGGCATGCCAAATTCGCCGCCGGTAGGGGTGGGACCGGAGACGCGTTCGATCACGGCTGCCTAGGGGGTTTCGGTCAATGCGATTTACCGCGTGGCCAGCGCAGCCCGGGGGACATCCTCCTAGGCAAGCCGCGTCTCGATGACGAACGCGGAGGGTCCCCACGCCTCCCGGATCGTCCGCTCGATCGAGCCGGAGTCGGCCTTCTCGTTCAGCAGGCAAAAGCAGGCGCTCCCGCTCCCGCTCATGCGGGCGTTGATCCCGAAGGTCTCCCGGAGGCGCTCAAGGAGGACCGGGATCGCCGCGAACTTGGCGAATGCCGGGCGGTCCATCGAGTTGAAGTAGAGCTCGTCGGCGGGCGCCCCGGGCTTCGAGAGCCAGGAGGAGAGCATGGCCTCGGCGCGGGGCGCCGGCGTGTAGGCGCGGGGGGACTCGGCCGCCAGCCTCCCGTAGGCCCAGGGCGTCAGTATGGGGAAACCCGGCTTGAACACGAGGACCCGCATGCCGCGCACGCGGCTGTAGGCCTCCTTCGGCAGCGGCTCCAGGATTTCACCGCGGCCGCGCATGATGACCGGTCCCCCCGCAAGGAAGAGCGAGCAGTCCGAGCCGATTGACGCGGCTACCCTTGCAAGCGCCGGGCCGTCGAGGGGACCGCCGGCGAGGGCGTTAAGGGCGTGAAGCGCGGCGACGGCGTCGCTGCTGGCCCCTCCCAGGCCCGCCCCCGAGGGGATCTTCTTCGAGATTGAGAACCGGGCGCCGCCGGCCCACCCGCTGGCGGCCCTGAAGGCCACTGCGGCCCTGATCACCAGGTTTGTGCCGTCTGTCGGGACGTCCCGGGCGTCGCAGGCGACCGAGAAGGAGTCCTTTGCCGCCTCCGCGGAGACCGTGTCGCCCCAGAGGAGGGGCGTCGCGACCGACAGCAGGTCGTGGAAGCCGTCGGTCCGCCGGCCCGTTATCGCCAGGAACAGGTTGACCTTGGCCGGTGCTGGGAAGCTTTGGATGCTCAAACCGCGGCCCATAGTCCCCAGAAATCCCCCGCGCGCCATGATTTTCCGTTCGCGCTGGGGCCCATGGGGCGTAGGCTCACCGTTCCCCAGCCGGGTTTCCCTCGAACCATGTCCCGCACCGCGGTCATCCTCCTCGCAGCTGGCGCCGGAAGGCGCATGGCGGGCACCGTGCCCGACAAGGTGCTGGCACCCCTGGCCGGCCGGCCCGTGTTCGCCCACTCCGCGGCTGCATTCGCGGCCAGCGGCGTCGCCGACCTCTACGTCGTCGTCTACCGTGACCGCTCGCAGATGACGGCGCTCTCGGCGTTTGCGCCCACCCCGTCCCTTCTGGTCAAAGGCGGCCGCGAGCGCCAGGACTCGGTCACGGCCGCCCTCGCCGCTCTGCCCGGCGACATCGACTACGTCTTCATCCACGACTGCGCCCGCCCCCTCATCCGGCCGGAGGAGCTGGTTGCCCTCCACAAGATCGTGAGGCGCAAGGATGCCGTCGTCCTAGCGCACCGGGTCTCCGACACTATCAAGGAGCACCGGGGCGGGGGGCGGCTTCGCACGATCGACCGGTCCCGCCTCTGGGCGATGGAGACCCCGCAGGTGTTCTCGAAGGCGCTTATCGAGCGGGCCTACAGGCGCGTCGCCGCGCGCAAGCTGATTGTGACGGACGACGCGGCGGCCGTCGAGCTGCTCGGCCACCCGGTGGCCCTCCTCGAAAACGCCCATCCCAACCTGAAGCTCACCTCGCCCAAGGATCTTCCCCAGCTGGAATTCCTGCTGGCGCCCGCGCCCTGACCGCGTAACACAAGGCCATGTCCTTTCGAATCGGCCATGGATACGACATTCACCGGACCGTGGCTGGCAGGCCGCTCGTCCTCGGCGGCGTCCGGTTCGAGTCCGAGTTCGGCCTGGACGGGCACAGCGACGCGGACTGCGTCACCCATGCGATCTGCGACGCCTTCCTCGGCGCGGCCGGGCTTCCCGACATCGGCAACTTCTTTCCCGACACCGACCCGACGTGGCTTGGCGTCGACTCGCAGATCCTCCTCAGGCGGGTGGTGCAGGTGCTCCGGGAGAACGGGTGGGAACCCGTCAACCTCGACGCAACCGTGATAGCGGAGAGGCCGCGCATTTCCAAGCGGATCGACGACATGAAGGCCGCGCTCGCCGGATCGACCGGCCTCCCCTCGAACTCGATTGGCATCAAGGCGACGACCAATGAGGGCGTCGGCGGCATCGGCCAGGGGCTCGCGATCGCTGCCCACGCGGTGGCGCTCATAAAAAAGGCATGAAGGCGGCGGGAGC
>Ga0182015_10005961_pt1 | contig 12427 bp, 8 predicted proteins | sample 712P3MmetaG_FD_120478 | JGI IMG/M metagenome (GOLD analysis project Ga0182015, IMG submission 120478) | Permafrost microbial communities from Stordalen Mire, Sweden - 712P3M metaG | ecosystem: Environmental > Terrestrial > Soil > Wetlands > Permafrost | place: Sweden: Stordalen | collected...
GCGATCGGCAGGAAGACCCGGTGGGAGCGCTTCAGGAGCATCCCGATCGAGGACCGGATCGGCCTCGTCAATTCCGAGCTCATCCCGGACCAGAACATCCAGAACCTGCTCCAGGCCTACCTGATCGCCGACCAGAAGGTCACCCAGCTCAAGGCGCGCCTGGGCGAGGCGCACCCGGACCTCGTGTCGTCGATCCAGAACCGGGCCAAGATCAAGGAGCAGCTGGAGGCGCTCCTGCGCGGGTACGAGAGCGGCCTCGAGAATTCCTACAAGGAGTCCGAGGCGCGGGTCGACGAGCTCGAGAGCCAGCTCGCGAAGGCCAAGGTGGAGCAGATCCTGTCCGCGCGCGACCGGATGCGGCCTTTCGAGGAGGCCGCGCAGAGGCTGGACGACGAGACCCGGCTCTACACCACGCTCCGCCTCACGCTGCGCCAGCGCGAGATCGATTTCCAGGTCCCGAAGCGCACGATCGAGATCCTGAACACGGCGGAGGCCGCCCGGCGCCCCAGCCGGCCGAGCTTCCTGCTGAACAGCATAAGCTCGCTCGTGTTCGGCCTGGTCCTGGGGATTGGCGTCGCCCTCACGCTCGAGTATTTTGACACGAGCCTGCGCGACGTGGCCGACATCGAGGAGAGGCTCAAGATCCCGGTCCTCGGGGTCATCCCGCACAACCGCGACCCGCTGGGTCCCGGCAAGGACGACCCGGAGGAGGCTGAGCCCTACCGCGTGCTCCACACGAACCTGAACCTGGCGGTGAAGCCCGGCGGCTCGCTGGTCCTCGTCGTCTTTTCCGCGGGCCCCGCCGAGGGCAAGAGCACGACCATCTGCAGGCTGGCCCACATGATGGGGGCCTACGGCGAGCGCGTCCTCCTGGTCGACGGCGACCTGCGCAGGCCCGCGCAGCACCGGCTCGCCAACTGCCCCAGGTCGCCGGGGCTGAGCGACGTCCTCGCGGGCAAGTGCGAGGTCGACGCCGCCATCCGCAGGTCGATAGCCCCGGGCCTCGACCTCCTGACGAGCGGGGGGATGCCCGGCTTCACCCTCAGCCTCCTCTACGCCAACCGGCTCCGCGACCTGCTGGCCTCGCTCCGCGGGAAATACGAGCGGATCCTTGTGGATTCCCCGCCGATCATCGGGGTGAGCGACGCGAGCCTCCTGGCCGGCGTGTCGGACGGCGCCCTCCTCCTGATCCAGCACCGGCGCAATCCGGCGAGCATGGTGCTCCGGGCCCAGCAGGTGATCGTCGGGCTGAAGACGACAATCTTCGGCGCGGTCCTGACCCAGGTGCCCCGCGGGTCCGGGGAGGACTACGGTTACTACACGCAGGCCTATTCCTATTATTCCGGGAGCTCGTCCGAGGCGGACGATCACCCCAAGCGCTCCTCGAGCGGAAAGGGCGGTTCGCGGGGGGACAGCCTGGACCTCAAATGATGTTGACGGGGGGGAGGGGGGGCAATCTGATCCACCCCCTGAATTGCGGGCGTAGCTCAGTTGGTAGAGCACCACCTTGCCAAGGTGGACGTCGAGAGTTCGAGTCTCTTCGCCCGCTCCATTTCAGAACCCCTTCCTCAAGATGGGGTTTCTTCTTTTTATGGGGTCGATAGTCCGGCAGAAAAAGACCATCGATTTATAATATTTGGTAGATCTATTGGTAAACTACGCCCTTGGATTTCTCGGTTACGTAAGTCACGATGAGGCATGGCCTCAATCACGCCAGAAGTCAGAAACGGTAAGCTAATCGGCTACCGTTCCAGCTTGGGCCGAGGCCCAAATGGGAAAGACCGACGACGGTTCCACAAGACCTACCCCGAAGCAGAGGCCTACGTTGAATCTGAACGTGCGGGCGACCTTGGAACCGGTGAACTTTACCAACGCAGAGTGGAGATTCTCTTCAACCTTCAACAGTTGAGAAAGGTTAATGCCAGTCTGAATGAAGCCGTGGAGTTCTATCTCAAACACGGTGCAAAGAAGGGCAACCCCCCGTTCGACGATGTGGTGAAGGAATTTCTTGAGGAAAAGAAACAAGCGGGACGTAGGGGGAAGTACCTCGAAGGACTGGAAGACAAATGGGTCCGTTTCAGCGAATAAGGGAGGGAAGGCTCATAACGATTCCAACATGCGCCAATTCCGAGACCAAGATGGAAGGTACCTAGAAAAGTGGAAGATTTTGAAGCTTTGAGTGAAAGCTATGCCATCTGCGGTTGCCAAGCGACCTCGATCAATTGATGAAATCGACCCTCCGATTGGCCGAAGCGTACTATGAGGACAATCAGATCGACGTGGCCCAACAGCGAATCGCAAAGCTCAAAACGGGTATTGATAAGGAACGTCAGAGGATTACACAGCGGAGAGCGGTTATTCGTCGACGTAAAGAACAGCAACGGCTACGGAAGCGAAGCGGCATTTCGACTACTTAATTTTGCGGGATCTTTTTGCTGCTAATGCTACAGCCGAATGGATAACAATTACATCCTCAATGTTGAAAAAGCTAAGAACTGTTTTGGGCTTTCTCATCTTTCCAATTTCCTACCTCGGTCTGAAGGCAGAAGTTCCAACCGACGAGGAGGGATTTACACGGTATGTCTTAAAGAAATTCGAAGAGAAGATCCCTGGACATGATTTCATGTATGTGGAGCCTTCACACATTCGAGACAACAAAACCAGTCGTGACACCGTTGGAGACGAATATCTCGGAGGGCTCTTCAAAGAAGTCACTGGTGATCCGATCCATGGGGAAGAATCGATAGATCGATATGTCGCAAAGACGGCAAAACTTGTCGGGGAATTGAAACGAAATGATGACACGGCTCAAGCGCGTGGAGATTTTGGACCACCGTTCCCCAATCTTGGCACCGCCGACCCGAACCTTTTGATTTGGATTCCCGATACTCTCACTAAGTTCAATATCAACGATTTCATTATTTTGCGATGTTCCTCGGGGAAACTCCCTAATGAAATTTCAATTGCCTCCGGTAATTTTGACGAAAGCCAACTGGAATTACTTTATCCACATCACTCGGATGCGATTGTCGGGCTCGCGCTAAAGCACTGCTACCCGTTCGGAAACGGAGAAGGATTTATTCAGCATGCATCCTATTCCTTCACTAATCCTTTAGGTGGTCTACCATTCAGCAAAGAGGAGATCGTTTTGTTTGGCGAGAAAGACGGCAAATTAGTTCCGGCGGTCTCAAGTGATGAAACGGTAAACGATGAATTTAATCTTGAGCGGGATTCTCGCTTTCTGGGAAAATTGGACGGTAAAGTCTTTTACTGGGATCGGAAGGATGAGAGTGAAGTATTTGGTCGAGATTCTCGGAACGGGACTGTCTATCGCTGGAAAATCCCTGGTGTCTACTTTGTCGATGGTGTTCTCCGTGGTAGGGAGAAGGCTTACGGGTTCGTGGTGATTCGGAAGGCATTTCCCTCGGGAGCGAATGTTGTTGTCGAGGCGTCGATGGGAGATGCTGAAGTGGTGACTAACGTGATAAGAGAGACGGCTATACGTCCATTGGAATGAAGGGGCAGGTACGGTACGGGACTCAGTGAGTGGAGCGGATATTTCGTCCTTCAAGCAGCTTGGTGACCCCGAATATGGTAGCGACAAGAACGCGGTCTTTTTTCACGGCGAGAGGATAGTCGATGCCCATCCAGCCTCCTTCCACCAAATCAGCGGCGACTACTGGGCTGATGCCGACCATGTCTTTTTCGTGAACAAGGAGATAGCGACTGCGGATCCTCAATCGTTCGTTCCGCTTCGAATTTCGCCTTGGTCGCACGACAAACTTGGTTGCTATCGAGCGGATCAACTACTGCCGACGTGCGATCCAACGAGCTTTACCGTCATAAATTTCTATTGGGCAAAGGACTCAAAGCACTACTTCGCCTACAGATTTGGATCGGAAACTCCGATGGTGGACTGTGACTACGATTCGATGGAAGTCTTGAACCAGACTTCTCGATCAGCCCCGTACGCAAAGGACAGATATCATGCTTTTTGGCTGGGAAAGAAAATAGATGGGGCTGATCCGGTCAGCTTCGAGCCTATCAATGATACCATGGCGAAGGACAAATATCGGAGATACAGTGGACTAACTGAGTATTGGATGGACAAAAAGGCGGGAACTCAAACCCACCCCAATCCGTAGCTTGTGTCCCACTTGCTCTATGGGTGAAGTGGAGCCATGGCATTCAAAGTTCGGAAAGATTCCCTGAACCACTCCCCCGAATGGTATCGTGACCATTGTCTGGCTGAGGACGGAGGGTCACCTGCGTTTCGAGCCATGTTGAAGGAGGACATAAGGCAGCTCGATTGCGATGACAGTACGATGACCTACGAGGAACGTCTCGAGCTTTATAAGGAGGAGTGGAACGAAGTCCTCAGCGGTAAGTCGACCGTCACTGACGCCTCTGAACTGGCTGACGTATTGGAGCGAGAGGGTGAACTTGGCCATCGACCTGTTGACCTCTACACCAAACCACCGTTCTCAACGATAGCACGGATCATGAAAAAGGAGGGCCTATCGACCACTGATGTTGGTGGGTTCCTCAGATGGAAGGCAAAGGCCGACAACATGAAGGCAGCCAGAGCCGCAAAGGCGACGAAACGGTCGAAGACTAAGAAGGACGACCCAGCTGCGAGAGCACGACGATTCTTCGAATTCAAGAAGCAAACGAAGGGCGAATTTTGAGCCACGCGATTTGGCATACGTCCAAATGGATGCTCTGAAGACTAGCGTACGGAGTTTCAGGACAACTTTTACCTGCGAAGCTCAGCAATGAGAAATGCACAAAAATCGAAAGAAACTTACGTTAGTGATTGGGCTGAAACATTTATAGAAATTGGTAAACATATACCAACAATGCTTAATAAAAAGTAAATAGAATTGAATGGTAACTATTGACAATGAAGTAGTTATATATTATGATATTCTCATATTGCCAAGGTGGACGTCGAGAGTTCGAGTCTCTTCGCCCGCTCCATTTCGCGAAAAAGCGTCCGTCCAAACCGGACGCTTTTTTCGCATAGATCCGGGGAAGGCAAGGGCTTGCAGGATTTCCCCTCTCGCGGCCCCTCCCGAACAATGAAGTCCGTCCCTGCGTGGGAGGGGCGCTTCGCTTGCCATTTGGTCTGACGATGCGAGCTTGTGCAGCGCACGATGGACACTTCGACGATCCGATTTTCCCTTCATGTGTCGGCTTTCGCGCCGGCTGGGAAATGGGTCCGGATGAACCCGCGGCATCCGGAATGCCTTCGAAGGATCGAGATCGCCCCGTTCTCGAGTTCATGATTGGCCGCAGGGAAAGTCCGTGATGGGCCCCAGTCCAATGTTTGCCGGCCGCCGCGCCGGAAAACGAGCATCCGTGCTCGTGCCTCTTTTCTTGCTTGCGATGGCAGCCTACGGACAGACCACGTTCTGGAATGCCGCCGGCGCCGGGAACTTCCTCACGGCCGGCAACTGGTCAAATGGTGTTCCCGACATGTCCACCAACGCCACGATCGCGAACGGCACCATTGGGACGCCGACCGTGGTCAATCTGAACGGCTCCGCAGGGAGCGTCCTGGACCTCACCCTGGGCGCGAATGATTCGCTCAATGTGAATCTCAACAGCAGCCTCTCGATCTACGGAGCTTCGGCCAGCAACGGCGGCACGATCACCGTGACGGCCGGCAGCGGCAACAACACGTTCCTGGAACTGGACAGCAACGTGGCGCTGACCGGGTCGGGGACGTTGACGCTGTCGTACGGGGACCACAACGGCAACGCGTTCGTGGAGGAGTCCGGCGGCAGCTTTGCCCTGACGAACTCCAGCACGATCCAGGGGGACGGGATCATCGGCAACAGCGGGCTCACGTTCGCCAACGCCACCGGGGGGATCGTGAATGCCAACGTGTCGGCGCAGTCGCTCACCCTGAACGGCACGGGCGGGATCACCAACGCCGGAATGCTGGAGGCAACCGGGGGAGGGGTGCTTCAGATCTCGTCCAACGTCGCCAACGCCGGCGGGAACATCACGGCCAATGACGGCACGGTTGACGTGAGCGCCACCGTGACCGGGGGGACGTTGACGACCCTGGGAACGGGGCTCCTGCAGACCGTCGGCACGGCCACCCTGGACACGGTTACGATCGCGGGCTTAAGCACCTACACCGGCGGCTTGGGCACGACGACGGCGCTCCTCGGGACCATCACCAACATGGGTAACCTCCAGCTGGACTCCGGGAGCGGCCACAACACCTTCCTTGGCATCAGCTCGAACACGACGCTGCAGGGCGGGGGCACGGTCACCCTCAACAGCGGCGACATCAACGGCCTGGTGTACATCCAGCAGAATTCGAGCAACCTGACACTGACGAACACGGACAACCAGATCCAGGGCTACGGGATCATCGGCAACAGCGGCCTCACGTTCGCCAACAATGCGGGAGGGATCGTGAATGGCAACGTGTCGGCGCAGACGCTCATTTTCAACGGCACGGGCGGGATCACCAACGCCGGTTTGCTGGAGGCAACCGGGGGAGGGGTGCTGCAGATTTCGTCCAACGTCGCCAACGCCGGCGGGAACATCACGGCCAGCAGCGGCACGGTTGACGTGAGCGCAACCGTGACCGGGGGGACGCTGAACACCCTGGGAACCGGCGTGATGCAGACAGTAACCGCGGCCACCTTGGACACGGTCACGATAGCGGGCCTCAGCACCTACACTGGCCCCCTTGGCACCACGACTTCGCTCCTCGGGACCATCACCAACCTGGGAAACATCCAGCTGGACGCCGGCAGCGGCGACAATACGACCCTTGGCATCAGCTCGAACACGACGCTGCAGGGCGGCGGCACCGTCACCCTCAACAGCGGCGACATCAATGGCCAGGTGTACATCGTGGAGAACTCGAGCAATCTCACCCTCACGAACATGGACAACCAGGTCCAGGGCTACGGGGACATCGGGCATGGAGGCCTGACCCTAATCAACAGCGCCGGCGGGATCGTGGACGCCAACGTGACGGGCCGGACGCTCACCCTGGACGGAGCCGGCGGGATCACGAACCCGGGGCTCCTCGAGGCCACCGCGGGCGGGACTTTGCAGGTCTCCACCCCCGTCAACAATTTCCAGGGGAACATCACCGCCAACGCCGGGACCGTGAGCGTGAGTTCGGTCATCCAGGGGGGGACCCTGAACAGCATGGGCGGCGGAACCCTGCAGACCACCGGAAGCGCGACGCTCGACGGGACCTCGCAGGGCCCGCTCACGCTGTCAGGGGGAAGCACCTATACCGGCATCCCCAACTCGCAGACGAGCCTCATGGGGACGATCGTCGACCAGGGCAACATCCAGATGAATGCCGGCAGCGGCACCAACACCTACATCAACGTCGTGGCCGACACGACTCTGCAGGGCGGGGGCACCGTCACCCTGAGCAGCGGCGACAACAACGGGCACGCCTACATCCAGGAGACCGGCGGCAGCTTCACGCTGACCAACGAGATCACGATCCAGGGATACGGGGTGATCGGAAACGGCGGCCTGACGCTGGCCAATGCCTCGGGGGGTGCGATTGACGCCAATGTGCCCGGGCAGACGCTGACGGTGAACCCCACCGGCGGTTTCACCAACACCGGCGGGACGACGGAGGCGAGCAACGGGGGCATCCTGGCGCTCAGCACCTCCGTCATCGACAACGCCGGCGGGACGATCGTGGTCAACGGGGCAAGCTCGTCCGTGCAGTTCGTGAACAATGTCTCCATCCAGGGAGGGACGCTGACCAGCCTGAACGGGGGGACCCTGGGGGTCCCCGGCACGTCGATAACGCTGGACGGGAGCACCGAGGGCGCGCTCACCCTGTCGAGTGGAAGCACCTACACGGGAGGCCTCAACACGAACACGTCCCTCCTGGGAACGATCGTCAACAACGGCACGATCCAGCTGGCCGCGGGAAGCGGAAACAACACCTCCCTGTACGTGGCCGCCAACACGACGCTCCAGGGCGGGGGCGTGGTCACCCTCAACAGCGGCGACGACAACGGCCAGGTATGGGTCCAGCAGGCTAGCGGCGGCCTGACCCTGACCAATGTCGACAACACCTTCCAGGGATATGGGATCATCGGGCACGGCGGCCTGGCGTTCGCCAACGACGCCGCGGGGACGATCGATGCCAACGCATCCGCCCAGACCCTTTTCCTCAACGGAACCGGGAACGTCGTCAACGCCGGGCTCCTCGAGGCGACCGGCAACGGCACCCTGAACATCACCAACCTCGTCGCCAATGCCGGAGCGAACATCACCGCCAATGGCGGCACGGTGCTGATCAATGGCGGGGCTACAATCGAGGGCGGAACGCTGAACAGCCTCAATGGGGGTGCCTTGGGGGTGGGTGCGAGTTCAAGCGCGACCTTGGACGGAAGCACGCTGGGAACGATCACGCTCTCCCCGGGAAGCACCTATGCCGGGGGCCTCAACTCGGTCACGAACGTGGTGGGGACCCTCGACAACCAGGGCAACATCCAGCTGAACGCGGGAAGCGGGAACAACACTTCCCTGAATCTGAACGGCGCGACCACGCTGATGGGCGGGGGCACCGTCACACTCAACAGCGGCGACAACAACGGCCAGGTCTACGTCCTTTCGGGCGCCGGATCCGCCCTGACCAACATCGACAACACGGTTCAGGGATACGGGGACATCGGGCACGGCACACTGTCCCTGTCCAACGGTTCGTCCGGGATCATAGACGCCAACTCGCCAGGCAACACGCTTCTCCTGGACGGCTCGGGAAATGTCACCAACGCCGGCTCCATCGAGGCGACGAACGGGGGCCTATTGAAGATAGCGAACGTCGTCACAAACAGCGGGAACGTCACTTCCAGCGCGGGGACGGTCGACTTCGTCGGGGGGACCATCCAGGGAGGGACCCTGAACGGCCCCGGCCTCGAGACCACCGGCGCGGCGACACTCGATGGATCGACCAACGGCCCCCTCACCCTCTCCGCCGGGAGCGTCTATACGGGCGGCCTGAACACGACCACCACCGCCTTCGGGACCCTCGACAACCAGGGAAACCTTCAGATTAACGCCGGGAGTGGCACCAACACCGTCCTGACACTCTCCGCCAATGCGACGCTCCAGGGCGGCGGCACCGTCACCTTGAACAGCGGCGACGACAATGGGCAGGCCTTCATCCAGGAGACCATCGCCGGCGTGACCCTGACCAATTCCCAGGACGTCATCGAGGGGTACGGGGTGATCGGCAACGGGGGACTGTCCCTCTTGAACGGCGTCGCCGGGACGGTCCTGGCGAACATCCCGGGCCAGACGCTCGTGGTGAACGCCGCGGGCACCGTCACGAACGACGGCACGTTCCAGGCCGACGACAGCACCCTGTCCCTGGTTTCGCTGGTTTCGAATTTCTCGGGAAACACGCTGACCGGGGGCACATGGACGGCGAGCAACGGGGGCACGCTCTCGTTCGAGGGCACGGTCAACTCGATCGTCACCAACGACGCCACCCTCATCCTCTCCGGGGCGGGTTCCGGGATCCAGACGAAGACGGGGGCGGGCAACACCTACCAGCAGCTGGAGCAGACCCTGGCCTCCAACGGCGGCACCCTCGAGGTGCTGGGCGGCCGCGATTTTCCAGCGGCCAACAGCCTGGCCAACAACGGGCTGATCCAGCTGGACGGCGGGACGCTGACGGCGCCGTCCTTAAGCAACGGCCCGGCCGCGACCCTCGCCGGCTTTGGAACCTTTTCGCCCACGGGCGGCGTGGCGATCGCCAACGGGGCGCAGCTTTCACCCGGAGACGCGGTCGCCGGGCAGCGGATCGCGACCCTGTCATTCGGCGGCTCCCTGACCTTCGGGTCCGGTGGAATCTATGCCTTCGACCTGAAAAACGCGCCTTCGGCGGTGGCCGGGACCGATTACGACACGATCAATGTCGCGGGCCCGCTGTCCGTGACCGCCACGCCATCTACCCCGTTTTCAATCATGCTCCGGTCGATAGACCCGGCGACCGGAAACCCGGGCCTGGCCAATTTCAACGCGGCCCAGCCCTATTCCTGGACGCTCGTCACGGCGGGCTCGGTCTCCGGATTCAGTCCTGCGGACTTTTCCTTCGATACCTCGGGCTTCCAGAACCCGCTGGGCGGGGGAACCTTTCTCGTGGGCCAAAGCGGCAACATGCTGACCCTGAATTTCACTCCGGTGCCCGAGCCCGGGACCTGGGCGTTGATGCTGGGAGGCCTCGGCGCCCTTTCTGTGGCCGGCGTCCGGCGGCGGCCCCGCTTCCATTCCCCTACCACTTAACCCGGACGAACGGGATGTCGAGCGGGTGCTCGGAGATGTCTGACAGCCTGAGTCCCCCGGCGGTCTGGGGAGTCTGGAACCGGTCCGACTCGCCCGAGAAGGTGTTGTCCTCGTCCTGGGCCCTGACCGCCAGGTCCGCGTCGTTCACCTCGTTCACGATCATCCGGCCCTCGCCGCGGTCGCCCCCGAGCTCCATCGAGTGCGCCATGCTCCAGTAGTCGCTCTTCGTCCTGCGCCAGTCATCCTCCAGGAACAGCTGGTAGGCGGCCTCCTTGTTCAGGTGGTCCGGGTTGCCGATGAGGAGCCCGGGATGCGCCTTGTAGGAGATGTCCGCCATGCCGTCCCTGGTGAAGAGGTCCCTCGGCCGGAAGACCTCGACCTGCGGCTCATTCACGCGGTAGGCGGCCATCTGCGGCACCTGGAGCGCCGTGGCCCCGGGCTTCGCGGTGGCATGGAGGTCGGGCGTCTCGATCCTCTGCGGCGTCTCCGGATCGGCGCCCTTCAGGTCATAGGTGTCGGAGAGCTCGGGCGCCGCTATCTCATAGGACGCAAGCTGCACGGTGGCGCGCGAGGTGGCCCCCCCTTGCGTCGCGTCGATCGCCGCGGCTTCGGACTGCGGGAGCGCCCGTGTCGCGAATGCCATCGCGACGATCGCCAGCGCCAGGGTCTTGTTTGCGCGTCCGTTCATAGGGTCCAACAGCACCATCGATGCCTGCGCTCCGGAATGGTTCCGTCCCTTCATGGGTTCTTTGCATCTTTATTGCGCGAAATCGGGCGCACCCCCGTAACCAAATGGCCCGCGAAGGGGTCTTACCCTGCAGAACCCCATGAAACGCCTTTTCACAGCAGTCCTCGCGTTCTCCGTCGCCCTGTCGCTCCGCGCGCAGGCGCCCGCCGGGGGGACGTCCTACGGACCCGAGCAGCTGGACCAGCTGCTCGGGCCGATCGCCCTCTATCCCGACCCGCTGGTCGCCCTCATCCTGCCGGCGTCGACCTTCCCCGACCAGGTCTCCGCGGCGGCCGCGTTCGTGTCGGGCAGCGCCGACCCGTCCACCCTCGATTCCCAGCCCTGGGACGCGAGCGTCAAGGGGCTCGCCCATTACCCGGACGTCCTCAAGTGGATGAACGACAACATCGACTGGACGCGCTCGGTCGGCGCGGCCTTCGCGATGCAGCCGGCGGACGTGATGAAGTCGGTCCAGCAGCTGCGGGCCAAGGCCCGCGCGGCGGGCACGCTGACGAACACGCCCCAGCAGCAGGTCGACATGCAGGGGGACGACATAAGGATCGTCCCGACCCAGCCCGACACGATCTACGTGCCCGAGTACGACGCGGACGATGTCTTTGACATCCCGGAGGGCTACGCCGGCCCCTTCATCACCTTTGGCATCGGCTATCCCGTCGGGCCGTGGCTCGGCTACGAGTGCAACTGGGACAATTTCGGGATATGGGTCGGCCCGTGGCACCCCGGCTGGGGCTACCGGCGCGACTGGAACGATGGCAGGCGCTTCCATCCCGACGCCCGCGTTGGCCACGCGCTCGTGCGCAATTTCTACAGGCCCGGCGGCAACCTCCCGTCTCCCCGGCTGATCGCCGGGGCACGGGGGTCAGCGGGTCCAACCAGGGGCCAGAGCGCGGGCTTCCGCTCGGCGCCCGCCCCGGAGCGCGAGGATTTCCGGGGCTACGGCGGCGGGGCGATGGCGCGCCCGTCCTCGCCGGCGCCGGAGGTAAGGGGCTCCCTCTTCGGCGGCTACAACCGGGGCACGCAGGTGCGCGATTACAGCGACCGCGGCCACTCCAGCCGCCAGTCGCCGGTCAGGAGCGCCCCCTCGTCCGGCCGGTCGTCCGCGGCCCCGTCGCGGGGCGCCGAGCCCTCCGGCGGCGGCGGCCATGAGCGCCGCTGAACACTGACCTCCCCCGCACCATGAAATCCCCGTTTTCCACAACTTGTTCACTCCCGCTTTACGCCGCAGCCCTCGCATTCGCCGCCTCGACGGCGTGCCCTGGCCTGCGCGCCGACACGGGTCCCTCGGCGCCGGCGCAGCGCCAGTTCAGCACGCCCGAGGACGCCGTGAAGGCGCTCGCGGCGGCGACCAAGGCGGGCGACAGGCAGGCCGTGGACGCGATA
>Ga0182015_10005962_pt1 | contig 12427 bp, 9 predicted proteins | sample 712P3MmetaG_FD_120478 | JGI IMG/M metagenome (GOLD analysis project Ga0182015, IMG submission 120478) | Permafrost microbial communities from Stordalen Mire, Sweden - 712P3M metaG | ecosystem: Environmental > Terrestrial > Soil > Wetlands > Permafrost | place: Sweden: Stordalen | collected...
GCCTACGCACTCTCCAGCCAAGTCCCCACCGAGCTCACGATCGACGACCTCGCCGGCATTCGCAACCAGTTCGCGGAGACGGCGGCGCGGGCGGCACGGGCCGGTTTCGACCTCCTCGAGCTGCACTGCGCTCATGGTTACCTGCTGTCCTCGTTCATCTCGCCGCTCACCAACACTCGTTCGGACCGCTACGGGGGGTCGCTTGAGGCTCGGCTGTCGTGGCCGCTCGAGGTCTTCGACGCCGTGCGGGCGTCGTGGCCGGCACAACGCCCGCTCTCGGTCCGCATCTCGGCGACGGACTGGCACGAGGGCGGTATCTCGGCAGAGGACTCGGTCGAGATCGCCCGCGCCTTTGCTTCCCACGGCGTCTCCGCCATCGATGTCTCGACGGGGCAGGTCGTTGCGAGCGAGCGTCCGGCCTTCGGTCGCAGCTACCAGACGCCCTTCGCCGACCGCATCCGAAATGAAGTGGCGCTGCGCCACGGGACCGCCGTCATCGCCGTCGGCGCCATCTCGTCCTACGACGACGTGAATTCGATCATCCTCGCCGGCAGGGCGGATCTCTGCGCCATCGGCCGCGCTCATCTCTACGATCCGCATTGGACACTGCACGCGGCGTCCGAGCAAGGCTGGGATGCCGACGCCGACGTCCCTGCCCTCTGGCCCGTCCAGTTCCGCGCAGGCAGCCGCCGCCCGCAGGCCGGCCGCAGCGACGGCCCGCCCCCGCGACTCGATCTCGTTCGTGAGGGACCGCGGGCGACTGCGCACCGTCGCTGGCGGCCGGCGTAGCGGTCGCCCTGAGCCCCCGTGGCCGTCCCACCGAGGTCAGTCCTCAGCGAGCTCGTGCTCGGCGGCGACTCGCAGCGCCGCCCGATCGAGCTTCCCGTTGGCGGTCCGTGGCAGTTCGCTGACAACACGTATGTCCCGCGGGTACTTGTGCCCTGCGAGCCGAGCGCGGGCGAAGACCTGTAGGTCGCTCGCGAGCTCCGGCGAAGAGCCGTCTCTCGCCACCACGTACGCGCGCGGCCGCACGAGACCCTCTTTCGAATACCCGATGACGGCCGTCTCGAGAACGTCGGGATGCCCGAGGAGGCAGTCCTCGATCTCCGCCGGCGCCACCCAGATGCCCCCCACCTTCAGAAGATCGTCCGCCCGTCCGCGATAGGAGAAGTAGCCCTCGGCGTCGCGCAGACAGAGATCCTCGGTGTGGACGGTGTCCCCGTCGAAACTACGACGGGACCGCTCCTCGTCCCCGTAGTAGCCCGACGCCATGGTCGGGCCCGTGACCTCGAGCCGACCGATGTCCCCGTCGGCCAGCGCCACCCCGTCCTCGCCGACGATCCGGGCGCTGTAGCCCGGTACCGGCACTCCCATCGTCCCCCGGCGCCCGGCGCCCGGACGGTTCGAGAGGTAGATGTGGTATGCCTCCGAAGAGCCCATGCCGTCGAGGACCTCGACGCCGAACAGCTCGTCCCAGCGACGGTGCACCTCGGTCGGCAACGCCTCCCCGGCCGACGTGCACAGGCGTAGGCACGACAGATCCTGATTGCCGGCATCAGGATGGGCGACCATTGCGCTCATCATCGTGGGCACGTTGACGAGGATCGTCGGCTGATGACGGGCGATCAGCTCGAAGATTCGCTCGGGGGTCGTCCGGTCGTGAAAGACGATGCCGGAGGCGCCCACACCGAAGGGGTAGAGGGCGGCGAGATCGCGGGCGTAGCCGAAGAAGAGCTTCGGCACGGGAAGCACGATGTCGTCCTCGCCGATGTCGAGCACGCCCCGTGCGTACGACTCGAAGCTCAGAAAAGGACTGCGGGCAGGATGTACACACGCCTTCGGGGCTCCGGTGCTGCCGGTGGTGAACTTCCAGACGGCAGCATCGTCGGACCCGACACGGGTCGGCGCGAACTCGGGAGCTGCTTGCCCGACCGTCTGCTCGAAACCCTCTTCGTCGTCCCGCACCCCGTCCCGCATGCCCACTACCAGCCTTCGGTGATCGGGACCGGGCGCCATCGAGACGGCCTCGCGGATGGCGCCGATCGTGACGCTGTCAGCCACGACGACGGCCGGATCGGCGTAGGAGAGGAAGTAGGCGTAATCCTTCGGGGCAAGAAAGGTGTAGCACTCGGCCGTGACGGCGCCGAGCTTCTGGGCGCCGTACCACGTGGCGACGAATTCGAGCCCGTCGGAGAGCGCAAGCAAGACGCGGTCACCGCGGCGGACGCCGAGATCGGTCAAAACATTGGCGACACGGTTCACCATCGTCGCCAGCTCGAAGTACGTCACTCGGTCCTCACCGCAACGAATGGCGATCCGATCGCCGCGACCTTCGGCGAGGTGCCTATCGACGAAGTACGAGCAGATGTTCCACCCGTCGGCGCCGAGACGCTTCGTCAGGGACACGGGCCGAGCCTAGGTCGAAGACGTCTGTTGGCTTGCCCTCGCTGGGGCTAGAGCCGCATTCCTTGCTGCTTCAACGAACCGCAGGCTGCGTCTCGCGAATCGTCAGGCGACCTTTGCGGATGAGTGCGACACGTGCCGCCCGCTTCGCCACGACGGAGTCGTGCGTGACCACCAGCAGCGTCAGGCCGCGGTCGCGCCAGAGCCCCTCGAGCAACGAGATGATCTCGTCTCGCATCTCCTCGTCCAGGTTCCCGGTCGGCTCGTCGGCGAGCAGCACCTTCGGGTCCTTGACGAGCGCCCGGGCGATGGCGACACGCTGCTGTTGACCGCCCGAGAGCTCCGAAGGCAGGTGCGTGGCACGGTCGCCGAGATCGACCTCTTCCAGCGCCTTGACCGCGCGCTCGCGCCGTTCTTTCCGTCCGACGTGCAACGGCACGAGGGCTACCTCGACGTTCTCCTGAGCCGTGAGGGTCGGGATCAAGTTGAAGGTCTGGAACACAAAACCGAACGCCCGCGCCCGCAAATCTGACAGCTCGGTCTCGGTCAGCGCCCCGAGGTCGCGTCCGTCGAAGGAGATCGACCCCGAAGTCGGGCGGTCGAGGCCCCCGAGCAACTGCAGCAGGGTCGTCTTTCCTTGCCCCGTCGGGCCTTGGACCGCGAGCAGTTCACCCGCGGCGACGGTCAGGTTCACATGCTCGAGAGCGGTGACGCCGCGACCCGATCCCTCGAATCGCTTCGAGACATCGGTCAGCTGGTACATGGGTTGTCCCTCCATCAGCGCTACGCGACCTTTCTCAGAGCCGCCGCCGGCCCGAGCCGGGCTGCTTGCCAAGCACCGAGCGTCCCGGCGATGATCCCGCCGGCGACGGCCAGACCGATCGCCAACCCGAGACTGCCGAACTGAACCGGGGCGGTCAGATGCACGAGAACGGGGTGACTCACAGCAGGGCTGCGACCGGCAAAACCGGCGCCGCTCGGACGGCTACCGCCGCCGAAACCAGTCCCGCCGCCGAAGCCGCCGAAGCCGCCACCGCCACCGGCGGATCCGCCGCCAAAACCCCCGCCCGTGGCGAACGACTGTCCCACCGTGGCCGACAGAGTCGGCGCCAGCCCGGCAACGAGTGCCGAGCCGCCGAAGCCGAGGCCGATCCCCACCACCCCCCCGATGATCCCGAGGGTGAGTCCTTCGCCCATGACCTGGCCGACGACTCTCCGGGTGCGCCAACCGAGCGCCTTCAGCGTCCCGAACTCACGGACACGTCGCGAGACGGCACCCATCATGAGGAGCGCAGCGATCAGGAAGGCGGCCAGCAGCGCAGCGATCGCCAGCCACTTGCCGAGATTCGTCGCAAGGCTCGCAGCAGTCGAGAGCGAGCCGTTCACTTCCTTGGCGAGGTCGGCTGACGTCGTGATGGTGGCTTTCGGGAAGAGGTGCTGGATCTCGCTCTGGACGGCCGAGACGTCCGAGGCGCTGGCGACGCTCACGTAGACGGTGGAGATCTTGCCGCTGAGCGTCGCAAGCTTCTGGGCTTCGCCGAGCGGGAGGAAGACGTCGGTCGTCGAGCCGCTCGGCATGTCGGCGACGCCGACGACCTTGACGGCTTTGCCGGCGACGGTGAGGGTCGAACCCAGCTTCAAGCTGTGCTGGGTGGCGTAGGTCGCAGCGACGACAGCGACGGCGCTGGTCGAGTCAGCTGACGTGAAATACCGACCGGCGATGATCTCGGAAGATGTGAGCAACCCGACACCGGTGGACGTCGGTTGAACGCCGGCGGCGGTGAAGGAGCTGATGCTGACCGGCGGCGGTGACGCCGACGAGGACGACGAGCCAGACGTGGAAGCGCCGCCTCCACCGAAACCGAACGAGCCGAACGTGCCGGAGATGCTGCTGTCGTTCAGCTCGAGACCGCCGGTCACTGCGTTGACACCGTTGAGCTTGGAGATGCTCGTCACGGTAGATCCGGCAAAGGTCGCCTCACCGGGCGTGGGGCTGAGGGTGTTGCGGGAGAACGCCGTACCGGCTTGCGGCCGCGTTCCGGTACCGCCCCCGAAGCGGAACCTCGTCGGCCCGCCAGTGCCGGCGGCGGCGGTCTCGGTGACGCTCATGTCGGTGCCGACGCCGTAGAGGGAATGGAGCACGGTCGTCTGGGCGCTCTTGACGCCGGCTGAGGCCGCACTGACCGTCACGACGAGGCCGATGCCAAGCGCCAGGCCGAAGGCGACGACCATCGCTTGTTTGCGCCGGCGCCGCAGCTCGCGACCGAGATAAGTGAAGAACACTGGCGACCGTTCCTTTTTGCGCGTAGAACTGACCCTGGTCCGTACAGTTGACCACGCCAAGCTGGGAAACTGCTGCGCATCGGGCTAGAGACGTCTCAGAGCGAGCCGGCTCCGCAAGCCGGACATAGTCTTGCGACATGCGATTCGCCTTCAAGACCGCCCCGATGAACACGAGCTGGGAAGCGATGCTCGAGGTCTGGAGGGAGGCCGACGACATCGAGATCTTCGAGTCGGGGTGGACCTTCGACCACTTCTATCCGATCTTCTCCGACTCGACAGGGCCATGCCTGGAAGGCTGGACTACTTTGACGGCTCTCGGCCAGGCGACCAGGCGCCTGCGTCTCGGGACGCTCGTGACCGGGATTCACTACCGGCACCCGGCGATCCTCGCCAACATGGCCGCCACCCTCGACATCATCACGGGGGGAAGGCTTGAGATCGGCGTCGGCGCCGGATGGAACGAGGAAGAGTCCGGTGCGTACGGCATCGCCCTCGGGTCCCCGAAACAACGGAGCGACCGCTTCGAAGAAGCCTGCGAAGTCCTCGTCGGGCTCCTCGGCGACACCACGACGTCCTTCCACGGCAGGTACTACGAGGTGACCGACGCCCGTTGCGACCCGAAGCCGATCCAGCAACCGCATCCGCCGCTCTGCATCGGGGGCAGCGGCGAGCGGCGAACGCTGCGGACGGCGGCACGTTTCGCCCAGCACTGGAACTTCGTCGGCGGTCCCGTCTCAGAGTTCGTGCACAAACGCGATGTCCTGTACGAGCACTGCGCGGACATCGGTCGCGATCCTGCTGAGATCCTGCTCTCGAGCCATGTGCGCTTCGAGGGGGATCCTGCCGAGACCGCGGCAACCGCCGCCTCGTTGGCTGAGGCCGGCGTCGGGCTCGCCATCGTCCAGCTACGACCCCCGCACACCGCAGATGTGCTCGAGCCCATCGCGTCCGCTCTCTCCGAGCTGAGCTCATGACGATCACAGAGCTCCTCGCCGACTCCTTCGGACGGATCCGCGAAGTCGTACACGACGCCGTCGAGGGCCTCACGCCAGAACAGCTCGTCGTTCAGCCGGACGCCGATGCGAACACGATCGCCTGGCTCGTGTGGCACCTCACGCGCATCCAGGACGACCACGTTGCCGCCGCGTTCGCCCGCGAGCAGATCTGGATCTCGGACGGCTGGTACGACCGGTTCGCACTGCCCTTTGAGCCGACAGCGCACGGTTACGGCCACCGCATCGATGATGTTGTCGCCGTCAGGGTCGAGTCGGGCGACCTGCTGACGGGGTATCACGACGCAGTGTTCGCACGAACCCAGCAATGCCTCGGTGGTCTCTCCGAGACCGACCTCGACCGCATTGTCGACACGTCCTGGGATCCTCCCGTGTCCCTCGGTGTCCGGCTCGTCAGCGTGATCGCCGACGATCTCCAGCATGCAGGTCAAGCTGCATATGTCCGCGGACTCGTAGAGCGCCAGTAGGACGCGGCAAGCATCGGAAGCCTCGAGCCTGTCCGCCCAGAGTTGAATTCGGGGTCCCTAATCGTTCAGCTGTGGCTGCCGGCGAGGAACTGCTCGACGGTGGCTGCGATGCCGCCGGCGATGACGTGCTGACCCTTGGTGCTGTCGGCGATCGAGCCTTCGAAGGGGTCGGTAATGAACAGCGGCTCGATGACTGCACCCGGCATCTCGCTCGGCGTGCTGAAGAACCCGGCTTTCGCCGGGCCGAGGAGCAGGAGGTGGTCGTAATTTGCCGCCGCCTGGGTGAGCGCCGGCCCGCCCTCGAAGACGCTCGAATTGACCCCACCATCGGGGATCTGCCAACCCTGAGCGTTCATGTCGCCGAGCACGGTCTTCTCCAAAAGCTTGGCCAGCCTCAGGTTCTCCGACGAGAACGGTCTGTCCGGGTCGTAGGCCGTGAGGCTCCCCGCATTGGTCGACGACCCGCCGGCATCGAAGTAGATGCCGATCAGCACGTTCGCCTTGGCCAGGTTGGCGCAGACATCGCGTTCGGCAACTTCCCGATGCGCCCCGGTGTCGGTGTAGATGCCCCCAGAGACGTCGCCGGCCTGCAGGAGCGCAACGGGGCCACCGGTCGTACGCGAGACGACGACCCGGTACCCGTCCGCCCGCAGCAGCGACTCGGCGTCGAGCTCCACCGGCAGGGTGATGTTCTTCTCGAAGATCGTCGTACCGTCCTCGGTCTCGCCGACGGCTCCGGGATCGGGCCCTCCATGGCCGGCGTCGAGAAACACCGTCTCGTGCCGGTTGCCGGCGGTGGGCGCGAAGGCCACGCAGGAGCCGGGAGCAAAGACGCCCGGGTCGAGCGGACCTGAGGCGACGCCGGGCTCGCTGACCGGCCCCGGTCGCGTCACCGGAGCCGAGCCACTGTCGGCCTGGCGCCTGGCGGACGCGAGGCGGTTCCCAGGGGTCGTGAGGTGGTGAATGAGAGAAACCACTCCGACGACGAGCAGGATGATCATTCCCAGGCGGACCTGACCTCTGCGCCGCGCCCGCGCCCCGGGTTCCTCGTCTGACGCCGATCCCAGGCCATCCCATATGGGCGACCCGCTTGTTCGTTCACCGCTCGGTGGGTCCGATGGCAATGCTGGACCTTCCTCTGGGCCGTGATCGACAGAATTACCTCGTGGCGAGCGAACCTTACTCCCGGCGGCGGCCGGATCCGTGCCGGCCTCAGGCAGGCTCAGCGGGCGAGAACAGTGACGGATCCCACGTCGGCAGCTGCGATCCGGGCCGCATACTCGTCCTCGCGTCCCGAGGTGACCGGAAACGACATCCGGATGATCACAATATGAATCCCTGGCGAACTCCACATGTACCTGTGGCTAGGGTGCACCCTGATGGAAGCCCCGTCCGACGACTCACCGGTCGATCGCCGCATCGCCCAGCTCTTCGCCTTGGTGTCGGAGGCGCTCGCAGGCGCGACGCATGCGCTGCTCCACGGCGAGCCGGTTGCGGCCCAAGCGGTGATCGACGGGGATCGCACGATCGACGGCCTGACGGCCGAGGTGGAGCAGCTCGTGTGGGACCAGATCGACACCGAAGGGCCGGGTGGCAATCGCCTTCGACGGCTGGTCGGCCTGTTGCTCATCCTCCCGGAGCTCGAGCGGAGCGCCGACCTCGCCGAGCACATCGCCCAACGCGCCGTCAGCAGCCTCGGCGCCCAGATGAGCCCGCTCAGCCGCGGGATCGTGCAACGAATGACTGAGGTTGCGCTCGAGATGTGGAGCGCGGCGGCTGATGCGTTCGCCTCACAGATTCCCCCGCGCATCGCTCTCGGCGAGATCGACGAGGAGATCGACATCCTTCATGAGCGCCTCACGGGCGAAGTAGCGCTGGCGTCGATGCCCCCCGCCATCGCCGCCCAGGTCACCCTGCTCGCCCGCTTCTACGAGCGGCTGGGCGACCACGCCGTCAACCTCGCTCGGCGCATCGCCGCCTTGCCAACTCACGGGTGATGCTGTCGAGATGGACGCGGGCGCCTGATACCGGGACCTGGGTGTCCGGCGGCTGACTCCGGACTGGGATAGTTGATCTGAATTGTGAGCACCGCTCTTGACTTCGCCGCTCACCTGAGGCAGACTGTCGTAACGACACGAGAGCGCTGCTCTCTAAACTCGAGATCTCGCGAAAGGACGCTCCATGGCCACCGAGGCTTCCCCGCACTACGCGGCACCGGGTTGGTTCACGAGCCATGTGTTCAATCGCGTCGTCGCCTGGCTCACGCGCCGGGGGTTGAGCATCTGGGGCAGCAGGGTGCTCGAGGTCCGCGGTCGCCAAAGCGGTGAGCCGCGTCGTGTGCCCGTCAACCTTCTCGCGCTCGATGGGCGCGAGTACCTCGTGTCTCCTCGCGGCGAGGGCCAATGGGTGCGCAATGTGCGGGCTGCCGAGGGCGAGCTGCACCTACTGCTCGGCCGGCAGCGCCAGCGGCGAGTCGCCGTCGAACTGCCCGACGACGAGAAGGTGCCGGTGCTTCGCGCTTACCTCAAGAAGTGGAAATTCGAGGTGGGAACATTCTTCGACGGGGTCGACGGGGACTCGCCGGAGGAGGCGCTACGAGAGATCGCTCCCCGACACCCGGTGTTCGTGCTCGACGCCCGTCATTCCTGAGGCGTGCTTTGGCGCGGCCATGGCGATCACTGGCGAGCTGCTGCTGCGGCGGCATGGAACGACTGGGAAGCCGTGGCGGACCCGAGCAGCTCGTCGAAGAGAGAGAGGTGCTTGTCGACCATCTGCTCGGTCGAGAAACGCCGCCCGACGGCCGCACGACACTGCGATCGGTCGAGCTCCGACACGCGTGGCGCCGCCGTCGCCAGCTCGTCGTCGGTCTGGCAGAGGAAGCCCGTTTGCGCGTGGTCGACGATCTCAGGAGCTGCGCCGACCGGGTGCGTGAGCACGGGCGTGCCGCAGGCAAGGGCCTCGACCATGACGAGGCCGAACGGCTCAGCCCACCGGATCGGGTTGAGGAGGGCGCTGGCGTCACCGAGGAGGCGGAGTTTCTCGGCGCCGGCGACCTCTCCGACGTACTCCGCCCCGTGCCCGAGCTTGGGACGGACGAAGTCGTCGAAGTACTGCTGCTCGGCGGGCTCGCGCATCTTGGCGGCGAGCACGAGCGGCATCCCCGCCCTGGCGGCGATCTCGATGGCGCGGTGGGCGCCTTTCTCAGGACTCATGCGGCCGAGGAAGAGCAGATAGCCGCCCGACCCGGATCCGGCCGGGAACTCCTCGATGTCGAGACCGTGGTGGATAACGGCGGCGACGGGGATCTCAGGCGCCTGGCGCGCCTGTGCGTGCGAGATCGCGATGATGGAGAGCCGACGAGAGACCCGCGAGTAGATGTCCCGCAGGTCGCCCGCGAAAGGCCCGTGACACGTGGTCACCGTCGGGACCGTTGGATAGCGGGTCGACTCGAGGAGGCCGGCCAGCGTGTGGTCGTGGACGATGTCGCAATCCGCGAACGACTCGTAGGCGGCCAGGACGTGCCGGACCTCGGTGACCGCAGCACCGAGTGGCCGGGTTTCGAAGGATGCGACAGAGCGGGCGTCGACCGGGCAGCTCGACCCGGGAGCCGCGAACAGCACGACATGGTGCCCCGCCTGCTGGAACCCTCTCGCCAGGCGGTCCACGACCGCTTCGGTGCCTCCATACCCGATCGGCGGTACGGGGAGCCATGGTGGAGCGAGCAGGCCGATTCGCAGCCGATCCCCATTGCTCACCGGCAGGCGCGGCGGCGTCGGCGTGAGCCCGATGCGACGCACACCGTGCGGCTCCCCGAACACCGGACGCCGCACTGCAGATGTTGCTACGGGCAGCTCGCTGGTTCGGCCGGCTGGCGGCCGCCGAGTCGCGCGCTGGATCGACGATTGCTCGGGCAGGCTTCGATTTGTCACAGCACTCCTCTGGGCTGATGCTCAGAAGAGGCTTGAGCCGCCGACCTCGACAACAGGCACGCTGTCGTCGGGTGTGGGGCGCCCTCCCAAGTAGGGAGACCTCAGTCTACCCGCTGGACCCGAATCGAGGGTTGGCCAAAGGCGCGGCAGACGCCGGTCACGGTTCAGCCGTACGCTGGCTGCGGCGCGCCAGATCGGCTGCTCCAGGACCGAGGAGCACCGATGCCCGATCACAATTACCTGCAGCATTCCTGCAGCTGTGACGAGGCACACCCCACCGTCAGCACCCGCGGGTGACAGCCGCCATTCCTGTGACAGGGGCGGCGCCCAGCCCGTGGACCTTCTCCAGCGAGGCTGTACTCGCTGACCGGGGAAGCCTCACGCTCGTTGGCGGTCCCAGCTTTGTCATCTGCGATCGGCGAGGCGACATCACCGGCGACGGGCCGAGCGGGCTCTTCGTCGGCGATCGCCGCGTCCTGTCGCGGCTCGTCCTGCAAGTGGAGGGTGAGGTGATCGAACCTCTGGCGTGCACCCTGTCAGCGCCGTTCTCCGCCGCCATCGCTGGGCGCACGAGCGACCACAGGATCCTCGTCATGCGCGAGCTGCATGTCGGGCGGGGGCTGCGGGCTGACCTCCACCTCCGCAACCTCGACGAGCTCGACCGCATCGTCGACGTGGTCGTATCCGTCGGAGCGGACCTTGCCGGAGTGATCGAGGTAAAGGAGGGATCCGACACCCGGCCCATGGTGGCCGCCTCGGTCGTGGGGACGTCACTCCGCCTGGGCGAGTCGGACGCCGACGCCGGATCGATCGTGCGCGCTCATCCCGCCGGGGTCCTCGACGCCGAGAAGGGAACCGTCGCCTGGCACGTCGCCCTGCCGGGTAAGCATGAGTGGTCGGCCTGCCTCGAGATCGGCGCGGTGCGAGCTGGAAAGGAACTGCGGTCGCTGCACCGGTGCGGTCAGCCGGTCGAGTCGTCGCCGGTCACGACCCAACAGGCGGTCTGGGAGGCCGGTCTCCCGCGACTGGCCACCGATGTGCCTGGGTTGGCACTCGCGGTTCGCAGGGCGGGCGTCGATCTCGGCGCTCTTCGCATCTTCGACCCGGCGCACCCACGCGAGCCTGTGGTGGCAGCGGGCGCTCCGTGGTTCATGACCCTCTTCGGTCGTGACTCGATCCTGACGGCGTGGATGTCCCTCATCTTCGGGCCTTCGCTGGCGCTGTCGACCGCGACGACGCTCGCCCGTCTGCAGGGCAAGAAGTACGACGAGACGACCGAAGAACAACCGGGTCGCATCCTGCACGAGGTCCGCCAGGAGGGCCGTGCCTCGCTCTCGTTCGCTTCGGGCAGCGTCTACTACGGCACGGCCGATGCCACTCCCCTGTTCGTGATGCTCGTGGCGGAGCTGTTTCGCTGGGGCACCCCGCTCGCAGACCTACGTGGACTGCTGCCGGCGGTCGATGCGGCCCTGGGTTGGGTGGCGGGCCCCGGCGACCCGGACGGCGACGGCTACGTCGAGTATCAGCGGAAGAGCGACACGGGCCTCGTCAACCAGGGATGGAAGGACTCATGGGACGGTGTTTCCTTCGCCGACGGCCGCTTGCCGGACGCCCCGATAGCCCTCGCTGAGGTACAGGGATATGTCTATGCCGCTTGGCGTGCAGGAGCCGCTCTCGCCGAAGCGTTCGGTGATCAGGAGGTCGCGGCCGACCGCAACCTCCGCGCCGAGGCTCTCAAGCGACAATTCAACGCCGACTTCTGGCTGGCGGACCGGGCCGCCTTCGCCATGGCGCTCGACAGATCCAAGTGCCCGGTGGACTCCGTCGCCTCCAACATGGGCCACTGCCTCTGGACAGGGATCGTGGAGGCGGATCGAACGGCGGCCGTGGCGGAATGGCTCATCTCGTCCGAGCTGTTCTCCGGCTGGGGCGTGCGGACGCTGGCGACCTCTATGCAGCGATACGACCCGCTCAGCTATCACAACGGCTCGGTGTGGCCGCATGACACGGCCATCTGCGCGGCCGGCCTTCGGCGGGCGGGGTTCGTAGAGGCGTCGCAGGCGCTGGCGAATGGCCTGCTGGCGGCCGCCTCCGCATCAGGTGGCCGCCTGCCAGAGCTCTTCGCCGGTCTGACACCCGCCGAGCTCCCGGTTCCTGTCCCCTATCCGGCTTCCTGCTCGCCGCAGGCGTGGGCATCGGCTGCGCCGCTCTTGCTCCTTCGCAGCCTCCTCGGCCTCGAGCCGGATGTGGCAAACGGCACGGTCATCCTCGACCCGGTGCTGCCCACGGGGACCTCAGAGCTTCGTCTGGAAGGCTTGGAACTTGCCGGTCA
>Ga0182015_10005963_pt1 | contig 12426 bp, 10 predicted proteins | sample 712P3MmetaG_FD_120478 | JGI IMG/M metagenome (GOLD analysis project Ga0182015, IMG submission 120478) | Permafrost microbial communities from Stordalen Mire, Sweden - 712P3M metaG | ecosystem: Environmental > Terrestrial > Soil > Wetlands > Permafrost | place: Sweden: Stordalen | collected...
CGTTCGATTTTCTGTATCTGACGGAACTCGCGAAACTCAACATCGTTGCGCCCACGGTGCGCTCCGGTGATTCGAATGTACACGCCGCCCAGCAAGGCGGCCACGTGCTGGAGCCGGTGGCTGGGCTTCATCGCAACGTCTGGGTGTTCGACTTCACGAGTCTGTATCCGAGCCTCATTCGGACGTTCAACATCGATCCGCTTTCGTACGTGGCGGAACCCCGCCAGGACGCCGATCTGATCCAAACCGCGGCCGGTGCGTTTCGCCGCGAAGCCGCGATCCTGCCACGAATGCTGGATGAACTATTCCCGCGCCGCGAGGCGGCGAAGATGACCGGCGACGACGTGGCGTCGAACGCGATCAAGATCTTGATGAACTCTTTCTACGGCGTCCTGGGCACATCCGCCTGCCGTTTCTACAACCCGGCGCTCGCCAACGCGATCACGGGTACGGGCCGCAGCATGCTCCTGTGGTCGAAGAAATGGTTCGAGACGGCGGGTTTCAAGGTGCTCTATGGCGACACCGATAGTTTGTTCGTCGAGTCGCGCATCGACGACCCAGATCAAGCTCTCGAGGAGGGCCGGCGGCAGGCCGGCGCGCTGACGGGCGAACTCGGCCGATACATCGCCGAGCGCTGGCAATTGCGCAGCCGCTTGGAACTCAAGTTTGAAAAGCTCTACCTGAAATTATTCCTGATGCGCACGCGCCACAGCACGCGCGGCGCCAGCAAGCGCTACGTAGGCCTCCGTCATGGCGCCGAGTCGAGCAATGTCGAGTTCATCGGCATGGAGGCGGTGCGCCGCGATTGGACGGCGCTCGCCAAGCAGGTGCAACGCGAACTCTATCAACGGCTGTTTGCCGGCCAAGGCGTCGATTCGTATCTGGCCGACCTCGTGACACGCGTCAGGAAAGGCGAAATGGACGAGTTGCTGATTTATCGGAAGAATCTGCGAAAGGAAGCGGACGAGTACACCGCCACCACCCCGCCCCATGTGGTTGCGGCCCGTAAATCGACGCGGCCGGTTGGCCGGCTGGTGAGCTACGTGGTGACCACGGCCGGACCCGAACCTTTGGACAATCTTCGGCACCCGATCGACCGCGAACACTACGTCCTGAAACAGGTAAAGCCCGTCGCCGGGCCGGTGCTCGACATGCTCGGCCTGGAGTTCGAGCGGGTGATCGGCGATAGCCGGCAGATCGAACTGTATCCGCTACCGTAATAGATGGTGCTGATGCATCCAGTCATCCATCCATTTGCGCAGATCCGCGTCGACCACCATCGCCCAAAGAGAGAACACGGCCACGAAAAAACCGATGATGATGGAGTTGGACCGCTCCGTCATTTGAGCCGAAAATCCGAGCACCCAGGGTGAGATCATCAACCAGAGTCCGAGGGCGGCCCCGGTCAGGTCCTCCCAGGGACTGCGCACGTCCACGAGATAGCGGCTGACCGCAATCACGAGAATGATGGCGGCACCAATCAGCCAGGTATTCCACACCGCATCCTGATGGCTGCCTGCAAAGTGCAATAGGCGGGGCGACGCCATCAGCCACAATCCGAGAAAGGTGATTACCAAATCACGTAAACGCTTCATGTCCATAACCCCTCTGTAATCGGCCCAAAACGATCAAAGCGCGCGCAGCGAACATGGCGACGGTGAAATGCACATTCATCCCTCGATCAAGGCGGATTATACCGTTCAGATGTGACAATAATCGCGCAGCAGCGCAACAAGCCAATTGCGACCGCTGGGGGTCGGCACGGAATTGCTGCGCCGCATCCTGGTGATCGCCTGCAATCGATCGGACCGCGCCGTGCAGGTCGACTGTTTCGCCGACAATTACCTGATTCCGCATGTCGCCATTGCCGGCAGCGGCTCGGTTATTTCTTCGGCCCTCCGGGATGGAGTCACGACGGCAGCCGTGCGACGACGCGGGACTTGCGCACGATCGACGTCACTTCTCGATCTTCCGTTCGCCGCGGGTCAGGATCCATAGCGCAGCCGGCAACGCAGTAAAGTCGGCCAGCAGCGCCAGTACGAACGCCGACGCCGACACCGTGCCGAACTGCCGCATCGGCGGCAGGTCCGAGAGCGCGAGCGCGAGAAAACCGCTGGCGTTGATGAGGGTGGCAAAAAGAATCGGGCGCCCCGCGACCAACAAGGCGTGTCGCAGCGCGACGGCGGTCGAGCCGCCCTGCCGCCCCTCCTGAAAATGGTAGAAAAAGTGCACTTGATCGTTCTCGGTCGCACCCAGCACGGTCGAGCCGATGAGGATGGTGGCGATATTCAGCGGAATGCCGGCCACGCGCATGACGATGAACACGGATAGTATCGCGAACAGGGAGGGAATCATCGTCATCAGCCGCGCGGACGGGCTGCGAAATACCAGCAGGAATCCGAAAAAAATCACGCCGGCGGTGAGCGCGAAGCTCTCGGTGAGCGTGGGCAGAAGGCGCTCGGTGATCTCGCCCGAGAGCACTCCCTTGCCGGCCAGGCGGCCGCGGACGTCGCGCAGCGCCGGGTCACTCGCCTGCACCTCGGCCCACGTCGTGTTGACGAACCTGCGCATCGCGCCGGCCGGCCCGAAGAGCTCGCCGCGCCCTCGGATGCTGAGCCGCACGCTCGCAAGGTCCGCAACGTCTATATAACTGCGCGCGCCGGGTTGCGTGAGCATGATCTGTTCGAGGTCGGAAGCGAGCTTCGGCCAGTCGGCGGCCGCCGTGGGCAGTTGATCGGACCCCGACTGGATGTAGCGCGCCCAGCGCAGCACGGATGTGGGACCGTCCACGGCGTCGACTCCCGGGTGCTGTTCGAGCCGCCGCGTCAACATCTCCACGGCCCGCAGGAAGTCCGGGTCCGATGCGTGGCCAGGCCGGGTCTGCAGCCACAAATCGATCACGTCGAGGCCGTTGGTCTGTTCGAAGCGCCGCGTATCCTGCGCCACGCGCTCGCCCGGATTGACGTAGGTCAACGCATCGGTTTCCAGATTCAGCGGCGCAAGCCTGCCCGGGATGCCGAACAATGCGGCCGCCCCGCACAGCATCAGCGCAATGGCGCCCACCACCAGGGGCCAGCGGTAGCGGCGGGTTGCCGGGATCAGAGCGTCCACGGCAGCCGGGAACCATTTGGCCGCGGGAACCGACCCGGGGCGCATCGGGGCGCGCAGCAGCGACTGCAACGCCGGGAACAGCGTGAAGCAGGTCACCCACGACACGATCAATCCGCACGCCGTCCACAGGCCCATTTCGCGCACAGGACGAATCTCCGACACCGCGAGCGCAGCGAAGCCGACCGCGGTTGCGAACATCGATGCGGTGCAGGGCAGGAATTTATTCGCCAGCACCCGCGCTTGGTGCTCGAGGAGGGTGGGCGCGTCGTCCGATTCCAAGAACCGGGAATGAATGTAGACCAGCGTGGCGGTGGTCGTGACCATGACCGTCAGCGGGACGATGGTCGAGACGACACTGTTGGACCAGCCGAAGATGCAGGCCAGTCCCACGGCCATCGCGACAACGACGCCGAGAGTGACGACGATGGCGGCGAGCGTCCGCCATGAACGGTACACGAGCATCACCAAGGTCATCAGAAAAATCCCGAACAGCGGCATGAACTTCTTCGTCGCAGCGCCGGTTTGCCGCTCGAGCCAGGCATCCAGCCACGGCGTGCCGACGCGCCGGATGGCGCTCCACGGCTGGCCGGCCTTCTCCAGCGGCAGCACCAGCGCGTCGATCGCCGCCAACGCGCGGTCGCGCTCGGCGGGGGATTTTCCCCGTAGTTCGATTGCGATTCCCAGGTGGTGATCGCCAACCAGGCCGGCGCGGCGGAACAGCGCCGTGCCGGTCGCGAAGGCGCGCATGCGCGCGGCGTCCGCCGCGGTGATGATCCCGGAGGCGCCCGCCGAGCGTTGCAGCGTCAGAATACTTTGGGCCGCAACCTGCGGAATTGCGTCGAGTTCGCGTTCGAGCCGGTAGGCACTCTGCAGCGCATCGGGCCGGTACGGATCGGGCGCCTCGAGCATGAGCAGCGCCTGATCCCCTTCGGGAAATACGCGCTCGAACTCGAGGGTGGCCTGCGCCACGGGGTCGCCGGCCACGACCAGGCGCTCGATCGCCGGATCAGTGGGTATTCGCGTGGCGCCATAGATGCCGGCCACGGCGAGAATCGGGAAGACGGCGAGAATCCAGCGCCGCGCTTGCAGCACGCGCAGAAACATTTGCAGGAGCTTGGGGGATATCAGGGTGTTCATGGTGAATGCGCCATCACGCCGACTCGATTAGGGCATCAGCGCGTGGCAATGATAGCCTACGGGCATGGGCACGCTACTAATGGCGGCGATGACCACGCTGGTTTTCTGCGCACCGGGATATCCCGGTGGAGCCGGCGACGCTCAGCCGTATGTCGATCAATTTGCGGCCGTTACTGCGGCGTCCGCGGGCTGGCCTGCGGGAAGTCTTGCGGCCGTATACGATCCAACGGAGCCGGGCGGCCTGTCGAAGCTCGCCAGTGCCGATGCGGCGCTGGCGTTCGTGCCGTTCGCTTTTTTCGTCCAGCACGGGACGGAGCTGCATCTGACGCCGCTCGCCCAGGCCGACGTCACCGGCGTAGGTTTGCAGGAGCGCTGGACACTGGTCGCGAAAGTCGGCGCGGTGACCGGTCCGGGCTCCCTCTCCGGATATACCATTCTCAGTGTTGCCGGGTACGCACCGGACTTCGTGCGTCACGTAGCGCTCGCGGCTTGGCCTCTGCCGCCGGACGTCAAGATCGAATCGACGGGCCAGATATTGAGCGCCCTGCGAAGAGTGGCCGCCGGCGAACACGTGGTCGCGTTACTCGATCAGACGCAGGCGGCGGCGCTCCCGACGTTGCCGTTCGCGGCCGATCTCAAAGCCGTGGTGCAATCGGCGCCGCTGCCGGTTGCCCTCGTTGCGGTTGTCGGCACCCGGTTGCCAGCCGCCCGCGCGCGGGCCTTGCAGGCGGGGCTGCTCAAGATGGGCCATGCACCCGCGGATGCAGATGCGTTGGGACAGCTGCATCTCAAGGGCTTCGTCATGCCCCAGCTTCCCAAGGTTTCCTCCGCGCCGTGAAGCAGCGGTCGGGCGCCGTACTGGTCGCGCTCATGGTCGTCGGGTGTGCGGCGCCGACAAGGCGCGTGCCGCCTCAGCAGATCCCGGCGGACCCGGTGGAGAATTTGGCCGCGGCCATCGAGGCGGACGCAAAGCGCAGCGATCGTGAGACAGACTCGAAAGTTCGCGGTGAGCTGGCGGCCGAGGCCGGCCAGAAAGCGGATGCCTGCATCGCCCGAGAGCCGCAGGCCGCACCCTGTCTTTACGGTCGCGCGGTGGCGCTCGGGCTGGAGGCGCGCGCACATCCGGTCCGCGCCGGGGAACTGCTCAGCACCATGCTCGGCAGTCTGGCAAGCGCCGAAGCAGCGGACCCTACCTACGACCAGGCCGGACCTGCGCGCGTGCGGGCGCTCGTGTTGCTCCGGGCGCCGGGATGGCCCTTGGGTCCGGGCGACGCCGATGCGGGACTCCTTGCCGCGCGTCGGGCCGCAACGCTGCGGCCGCAGTATCCCCCGAATCTACTGGCGCTGGCGGAGGCGCTGGCGAAGACCGGAGACGCGGCCGGCGCCCGGGAGAGTTATCAGCGAGCGACTTCAGCGGCCCAGGCGCTGCCCGACACGGAGGATCGAGGCGACTGGCTGCGAGAAGCGGACGAAGGTCTGCGCCGCCATTAGCTGCGGTCAGCCGCTGTTACGCGCCGCCCGCCGGCCGGTGGTGCGGCGCATGGTTGCGCCCGGCGCAGCGCCAGCGTGCCGGTCCAATTCGCCTCTGAGTTGAGCCGTCGCGCCGGTGGAGATGGCGCCCAACTTCGATTCGATGGCGGCGAGATCGGGCGCAGGCCGGCGGACGTGCCGCTCGAGCGCTTGGCGCATGACGCGGAGGTGTTCGGGCGTGGTTCCACAGCATCCACCGATGATGCGTGCACCGGCGTCGTAGGCCAGGCAGACATATTCGGCCATCAGCTCGGGCGTGCCGTTGAAACGGATTGCGCCATCGATGAATTGTGGAATTCCACAGTTTGCCTTGGCGACGAGTATGGCGCCGGATTCCGACGCGGATGCGAGGTTGACGATCGACGCCACGAGTTCCGCCGGTCCGGTTCCGCAATTGCTGCCGCAACCGGCCAGGTGATGCCTGCGCTGCAGCCCCGCGAGCTCGAGCGGTGTGATGCCCATCATGGTGCGGCCATTGGTGTCGAAGCTCAAAGTCGCGACCACGGGCAGCCCGGTGGTCCGGGCCCCGGCGATGGCCGCCTCGGTTTCCTCCACCGAAGACATGGTCTCGATCCACAGCACGTCGGCGCCGCCGCTCGCCAGGGCCACGGCCTGTTCCTCGAATGCCTGTCGTGCGGAGTCGGGCTCAAGTGGACCTAGGGGCTCGAGGATCTCACCGGTGGGACCCATGCTGCCTGCGACCAAGACGACGCGGCCGGAGCGGTCCGCTTCGTCGCGGGCGATGGAGGCGGCCCGTTCATTCAACTCGGCGACCCGGTGCTCCGCCCGATGCAGCTTCAGCCGGTGGCGCGTACCACCGAAACTGTTGGTCAGGATGATGTCGGCTCCGGCGTCGATGAAGTTGCGGTGCAGGTCGGCGATGCGGCGTGGGTGGTCCGAGTTCCACAGTTCGGGGGCATCGCCGGACTGCAGCCCGCGATCGAACAGGTTGCTCCCTGTGGCCCCGTCGGCGAGCAACCATGGACGTTCAAGCAGAAGCGATTGAAGGCGGTCTGTCATGTCGGGCGATCAGTCCTATTGATGCAAAATAAAAGCATGGGCGATGCGCGGGATACGGCCCGGGCGCCATCGAGAATTCATTCGTCGACGTCCCATTTCGGGGCGTCGTCGTTCAACGCATAATAGTCGGACTTGTCGGCCACGTAGATATGCTTCTCGACGGCCAAACCCGTCGGCACATCCAATGTTCCCGCCGCAATGCTGACGGCGTCGTGGGCCATTTGACGCCAAAACAGGTTGCCGCCGCATACGCGGCAGAACCCGCGCTCCGCGCCGGGAGAAGAACCGTACCAAACCAACGTGGCGGATTCGGTGAGCGTGAGATTGCCCGAGTTGACGCTGGTCATGGCCACATGGTGCCCGCTGGTGCGGCGGCACTGCGAACAGTGGCACATGATGACGCCGCGGAGGTCGCCGCTGGCGACGTATTGTACGCCGCCGCACAGGCAGCGGCCGGAATGACGAGCCGGGACCGGCGTCACGCCGCGGCTCCGGCACCGCCGGCGTTGTAATATGCTGCCCTCGATCGCGACGGCATTTTCATGAGATTTCACCGAAACCGTTGGAATACAGACCCTAATGATGCCAGTTTGGCAGCGGCGGACAAGGAATTCGTATGCATGATGAAGCGGAAATAACGATCAACGGCGCAAAACTCACCGACGCGGAGTCCATGACCATTCGCGTCGCGGTGGACACCCTGGCGAATGTCCTTGCCGAAGACGTCGGCGAAGGTGAAGGGAAAATATTGGCGGACCGATATATGGCCTCTCTCAGCCGCATCCAGATGCTTCTCGAAAACCGTCAAGCGCGCAAACAGTAACCCATGCTCCGCACGCCTCCGTGCGGCCGCAGCGCCGCGCTGCGATGCTTGCATTGGAAGCGTCCCGGCGTGTACTTTGTTTCGCAAAGTGACTGAGCGGGCCGGCTGGGCCCGTGGCGGACGCGCCGGACGGGTTTGCGATTCTTCACGTGGAAACAACTGGAATACGATGCGAAATAACCTACTGGCAGCCATCTGTCTGTGCGCGGCCATTTCATCCCCTGCGGCAGTCGGAGCGGTCCAACCCGCGCCTGCGGATCAACCGTCGCCTGCGGATCAACCGTCGCCCGCGGACCAGTCATCGACTGCCGCCCATCCATCCGGTTTCCGGGTCGCGATCGACGACACGGAGCGGTATTTCACCGCTCCGATCCGCTGGGACGCGGAAAATTGGACGTATTTTGGAATCAGCGTCGTTGCGGTGGCGGCGGCTCACCAATTCGATTCGACAGTCCGCTCGCACTTTGCCACGGGACCCAAGGACGGACTCAACGGCGGCCAGGACAAAAACAGCCTGCGGGACGCGATTCCGGCGTTGGCCCTGATCGGGGGGACCTGGGCCACCGCGGGATATCTCGGCGACTCCGATGGCTATCGAGAAACCTGGCGATTGGTCGAGTCGGGTGTCTTCAGCACGGTGACCGCCGAGGCTTTGTCTTACGCCGGCGGGCGCGAACGGCCCGACGGGACTACATCGCCCAATCAATGGCGCAAGGGGGGTGATGCGTTTCCCTCCGTGCATGCGAGCGCCGCCTTCGCAATCGGGATGACATTCGCCGAATCGGGCAACGACGAATACCGCTGGTTGCGCCGCATCGTCGGGTATGCCGTCGCGGGCGGCACGGCCTATATCCGGATCAAGGACAATGTGCATTGGTTGTCCGATACCGTTGCCGGCGCCGCCGTCGGCATCGGCACGGCCCGCTTCGTACTCAATCGGGAAAACGACATGCATGGCGATATCGCGTTCACTCCTCAGAAGGACGGGTGGGTGCTCTCGTACAACTTGCCCCTGCGCTGAGCGGGCATGGTCCGTGCCGCCCATCGTGCCGGCGGTGGAGGAACGCGCTATCCTAGTGGAAATGCGGCGTGCGCCCGGGGGTGGCGCAGCCCGCGAAGCAAAAGGATTTTTCGATGACATTTCGTTGGCTGGGCTTTTTGTGGCTGGCCGCGGCGCCGGCGCTCGCGGTGACCGCCGATTCGGGCGCGATGTCGCCGATCCTGGGATACAGCAACCAGGGATCGAGCGTGCAGGAAGCATGGGAAAAAAAGTTTCGCGACGGCATCTCTCCCGGCGATATCCGGGAGAACATGCGGCGATTGAGCGCGAAACCCCATCACGTCGGGTCCGCGTACGACAAGGACAATGCCGAGTGGATACTGGCCAGGTTCAGGGAATGGGGCTTCGATGCGAAAATCGAGACTTTCAATGTACTGTTTCCCACGCCCAAGGTGCGGATTCTCGAAATGTTGAAACCCACTCCGTTTCGAGCCGCTCTTCGGGAGGCGGTGGTGCCCCAGGATCCCACCTCGGGCCAAGCGGGCGAGCAACTGCCCGCCTACAACGCCTATTCCGCCGACGGCGACGTGACCGCTCCCTTGGTCTACGTCAATTATGGAAATCGCGAAGACTACGAACAGCTCGACCGCTTGGGGATATCCGTGAAGGGCGCCATCGTGATCGCCCGCTATGGGCATGGATGGCGCGGCATCAAACCCAAGGTGGCCGCCGAACGCGGCGCGATCGGGTGCATCATCTACTCCGATCCCAGCGGTGATGGATACTACAAGGGCGACGCGTATCCCCGAGGGGGCTGGCGACCGAGCACCGGCGTACAACGCGGCAGCGTGATGGACACGGATTACCCCGGCGATCCTCTGACGCCCGGCGTCGGAGCCACAGCCGATGCCAAGCGGCTGCAGCTCAAGGACGCGAAGACCATAACCAAGATCCCCGTGCTGCCGATTTCATATGCGGACGCGTTGCCGCTGCTGTCGGCGCTTATGGGGCCGGTGGCGCCCGAAGAATGGCGCGGAGCGCTGGCGATCACTTACCACGTGGGACCGGGTCCGGCCGTGGTGCACCTGAAGATGACCTCGAACTGGGACATCAAGCCGATTTACGATGTGATAGCCACCCTCAAGGGAAGCAAGGACCCGGACCAGTGGGTGATCCGTGGCAATCACCACGATGCGTGGGTGAACGGCGCGGACGATCCGCTCGCGGGACAGGCCGCCATGCTCGAGGAGGCGCGCATGCTGGGAGTGCTGAAGGCGCAAGGCTGGTCGCCCTCGCGAACCATCATTTATTGCGCCTGGGACGGCGAGGAGCCGGGTTTGTTGGGCTCGGTCGAGTGGGTGGAGACGCATATAGACGAATTGCAGAAGCACGCCGTGGCCTACATCAATTCCGACACCAACGAGCGCGGCTTTCTTTCGGCGGGCGGAACCCAGGATTTGCAGACCTTCATCAGCGGCGTGGCGCGCGAGGTCCAGGATCCCGAGACGCCAATGTCGGTCTTTCAACGATCGCACCTGGTTGGCATTGCGAAAGCCAAGGACGCCGAAGAGCGCAGCGATCTGCGCAAGCGAAACGATCTGGTATTGGAAGCACTCGGGGATGGGTCCGATTTCACCGCGTTCCAGGACTATGCCGGAATCTCGACCCTGGACCTTTCCTTTGGCGATGAAGACGACGGTGACCAATACCATTCGATCTACGATGATTTTTATTGGTATACCCATTTTGTCGATACGGATTTCGCCTATGGGCGCGCGCTTTCGCAAACCGCGGGCACGGCCATGATGCGCCTGGCGGACGCCGAACTCGTGCCGGTCGATTACGCACCCCAGGTCGACGCGATCGAGAAGTATGAATCGGAGCTGGAGAAACTTCTCAAGGACAAGCAGGAGGAATTCACGGAGCGCAACACGCAGCTGAAGGAGGGCGTGTTCACGGCGATCAACGATCCTCGCAGGCCGCAGATACCCCCGCCGGTCGAAACCGTGCCGCCGTACATGAATTTTGCGCCCATGAAGAATGCGATAGGCGGGCTGCAGAGGAGCGCCGAGCATTTTACACGGGCGCTCGAAGGCTTCCGGGAAAAAGGTTCGCCGGAACTTCCGGAGAAGTCGCAGGCGCTCATCAATGCGGACCTCATGCACATTTCGCGATTGTTCCTGAACGAGAAGGGTCTCCCGGAGCGTCCTTGGTTCAAGAATCAGATCTATGCGCCGGGCGCCTATACGGGCTACGGTGCGAAGCCCGTCGCGGCGGTTCGCGAATACATGGACGAGAAGAAATGGGCGCAGGCTGAGGCTCAGGTACCGCAGGTGTCGCGAGTCATCGAGAGCGTTGCGGCGGGGATCGACAGGGCCGCGGCGGACATCGAACAGGCGATGGCGGAGGTGCATTGATCGGATTGATGGCGCACAACTATCCACGACACCTCCTCACCGGTCTGGTCGCGGCCGGTGCATTCCTGCTCACGCCGGCGACGACGTCACTCGCGCAGGACCAGCCCGCCGTCATTGCGGCGCCAGTGACCCGAGGCCCGGCCACGGGCTTGGCGGATTCCGCCGCGCTGCGCGCGACCATATTCGGGACGCCGCCGCAGGACATAGCGCCCATGCCGGCCACGGTGCCGTTGGTGGAGATCAACGTGCGCATGCCCTGGGCGCGGCCGGTGCCGGGCATTTTCTGGTTCAACTCCAAGCTGCGGGTGTATTTTTCGGCGCAGGAGAAGCCCGCGCCGCTGGCGATCGTCATCGCCGGCACCGGGGAGGACGGAAACACCACCTCGCTGTCGAGGCTGCGCGGTGCGCTCTACGGCGCCGGATACCATGTCTTGACCATGCCGTCGCCCACGCATCCGGGATTCATCGTTTCCAGCTCCAGCACGGGTGTGGCCGGGGATCTGATGCAGGATGGGCAGGATTTGTACGCGGCCATGCAGCGCATCGTCCCGCATCTTCCGGGCAAGGTCCAAATCACGGATATCGACGTGCTGGGCTACAGTCTCGGCGGCTCCAATGCCGGCATCGTCAAATCGATCGATGCGACGGAACGCAAGCTGCACATTCATCGCGCCGTGATGATCGAGCCTCCGGTCAGTTTGTTCGATTCCGTCGGACGGATGGACAAGCTATTTGCGCAAAGCATCGGCTCGGGGGACGTGGGCGTCGAGCGCTTGTATCAAAGACTCTATGCGCAGGTTGCGAATCTGTACCGCGCATCGAATCGCGTGGAGATCGACACGAATTTTCTGTTGAGCGCTGCCGCCGCGATCCTGACCAGCGATGCCGAGTACTCCGCAGCCATCGCGCTGATCTTCCGGATCGACCTGATGAACGTATTCCTTGCGGGCGACCTGTACGCCCGAACCGGCGTCGTCGTTGATCCCAATCGCCCGCCGAGGGTGGGCGAACCGATGGAGGGCATCGAACGCACGCTTCGCGGCAAGCCCTTCTCCGAATATTTTTCCAAGGTGTTCGCACCGTACTACTTGAAGCGCCATCCGCAATCGACCAGGGAGTCGCTGATCGCGGCGAGCCGGCTCGACATCATCGGCGATGCGCTGCGCAACGACCCCGACTATTACGTACAAGCCAACAGCGACGACCTGATCCTGGACAAAGCGGAGCTCGCCTGGCTGGAATCGACGTTTGGCCCGAGAATCGTGGTCTACGATCATGGCGGCCATTTGGGCAATCTCGGCGATCGTCAGCAGGTATCCGACATGTTGGACATGCTGGCGGGACGTTGGCGCGGCGCTGCGCAATGAGGCTCTTTCCGGGCAGATTTC